>Ga0210410_10000070_pt1 | contig 169788 bp, 133 predicted proteins | sample IncBWC4MmetaG_FD_161058 | JGI IMG/M metagenome (GOLD analysis project Ga0210410, IMG submission 161058) | Forest soil microbial communities from Barre Woods Harvard Forest LTER site, Petersham, Massachusetts, United States - Inc-BW-C-4-M | ecosystem: Environmental > Terrestrial > Soil >... | reverse complement strand
ACGTTGTCTTCCCGTGATCGATGTGCCCGATCGTCCCGATATTCAGGTGCGGCTTGTTGCGCTCGAACTTTTCCTTCGCCATCGCTGTGTCTGCTCCTCAGCTCGTACGTTCGCTTACATCCCGCTGGAATTTTTCCTTGGCCTTGTTACCGGGTCGCCCTGCCGGTCGCCTTCGAGATGACTTCCTCGGCGATCGAAGAAGGGGCCTCGGCGTAATGCGAGAAATGCATGGTAAAGCTTGCCCGTCCTTGGGTGCGGCTGCGGACGTCGGTGGCATACCCGAACATTTCGGCCAGCGGCACCTCGACGCGAATCACATTCGCGCCGCCGCGGCTCTCGGTTCCCTGGATTTGGCAGCGCCGCGAGTTCAAGTCCCCAAAAACCTGCGGCATGTACTCTTCAGGAGTCACGACTTCCACTTTCATGATGGGTTCAAGTAATACCGGACTCGCTTTGCCGCAAGCCTCCTTGAACGCCATGGAACCTGCGATTTTGAACGCCATTTCGGAGCTGTCCACTTCGTGATAGCTGCCATCGACCAGAAGGACGGCGATGTCCACCATTTCGTAACCGGCGAGGATGCCGTTTTCCATGGCTTCCCGGATGCCCGCATCGATAGGAGCGATGAATTCCTTGGGAATCGAGCCGCCAACTGTTTTGTCGATGAACAACATGCGGTGGTCTTTGTCAAACCGCCACTTGCCGCCCGATCCGCCGACTTCCTTCGCTACCACGTCGATTTCGTCGGTTGACATCTCATGCATATTTTCGTGCGCGGACGACGGCAGCGGAAGCACTTCGATCTTGCAATGGCCGTACTGGCCGCGGCCGCCGGTCTGGCGAATGTACTTGCCCTCGGCTCCCGCCCTGCGTCGAATCGTTTCGCGGTACGCAACCTGCGGGCGTCCGACCGTGGCCTGCACGCCGAATTCGCGCATCATGCGGTCCACAATAATTTCAAGGTGTAGTTCGCCCATGCCGGAAATCAGCGTCTGGCCCGTATCAGGATCGGTGTGCACGCGGAACGTCGGATCTTCCTGGGCCAGCTTCTGCATGGCGTTGCCGAGCTTGTCCTGGTCGGCCTTGGTTTTCGGCTCAATCGCCACCGAGATCACGGGTGCGGGGAAATCAATGCTCTCCAGGATAACGGGTTTCTCTTCATCGCAAAGGGTGTCGCCCGTGGTCACGCTCTTGAGGCCCACGCAGGCCGCGATATCGCCGGCATGAATCGCGTCAATTTCCTCGCGCTTGTTGGCGTGCATCCGCAACAGGCGGCCAATGCGTTCGCGCGTGCGCTTGCTCGAGTTGTAGATGTAGCTGCCCGACTTCAGCACCCCGGAATACGCACGGATGTAGGTCACGTGGCCGACAAACGGATCGGACATGATCTTGAAGGCCAGCGCCGCGAAGGGCTGGTCATCGCTCGCACGGCGAAGTTCCATTTCCGAGCCATCGAGCGTCGTGCCTTCGACGGGCGGTACATCCAGAGGCGACGGCAGGTAATCCACCACCGCATCGAGGAGCGGTTGAATCCCCTTGTTTTTAAACGCCGAGCCTGCCAGTACGGGAACCAGTTTCAGCGCAATCGTCGAACGGCGAATCGATGCGCGCAGTTCCTCCGCCGAAATCTTTTCGCCGTTCAGGAATTTTTCCACCAGGGAATCGTCGTGCTCGGCGATGTATTCGACCGACTTTTCCCGATGCTCTTTGTAGTACGCCTCATCCAATGCGGAAAACTTGAGCGCCGCGGCTACGTCCGGACGGGTAGCCAGAAATTCCGCGTCCCACAGCTCGGCGACGTCAAAGACTTCAAATTTCGCGCCCAGCGTTTCCTCAAGCCAGATAATCGCCTTTTCTTCCAGGTAATCGATGACCCCGATGAAAAGATCTTCCTTGCCGATGGGGCACTGAATCGGCACGGGGTGAGCGGCCAAACGGTGGCGCATCGTTTTAATGGCGTTCTCAAAATCCGCACCGGTCTTGTCCATCTTGTTGATGAACGCCAGCCGCGGGACGTGATATTTGTCCGCTTGGCGCCATACGGCTTCCGATTGCGGCTGCACGCCCGCGTACGCGTCAAAAATCGCGACCGCCCCGTCCAGCACGCGCAACGATCGTTCGACTTCCACCGTGAAGTCCACATGGCCGGGCGTGTCAATAATGTTGATCAGAAAATCTTTTGCGCCGCGCTTCCAACTGGCCGTCGTCGCGGCGGAGGTGATGGTGATGCCGCGCTCGCGCTCCTGCTCCATCCAGTCCATCGTGGCGGTGCCTTCGTCGACCGAACCGATCTTGTACGTCACGCCCGTATAAAACAGGATGCGTTCCGTCGAAGTCGTCTTCCCGGCGTCGATGTGCGCCATGATCCCGATGTTGCGTGTTTCCGCGAGTTGTGCTTTGCGTGCCATTGCTTGATTACCGGTGCTTTCTCCCCTGGAACTCGGAAACCACCCACTGCCCACCCGAGGCTTGCGCTATTTCCGCTGGCCGGCGACCGCTTACCAGCGATAGTGCGCGAACGCTTTGTTGGCTTCCGCCATGCGATGAACGTCTTCCTTCTTCTTCATCGCGCCGCCGCGGCTGTTCGCCGCATCCAGTAATTCTTCGGCCAGCCTGTCGGTCATCGTCTTGCCCGAACGCGTGCGCGCGTACAGCAACAGCCACCGAATCGCCAGCGATTGCCGGCGGAACGGGTTGACCTCCACCGGAACCTGGTAGTTGGCGCCACCCACGCGCCGCGTTTTGACTTCCAGCACCGGTTTGACGTTTTCGACGGCCTTCTTGAAAGTCTTCAGCGGATCGTCGTTGGTTTTTTGCGCGATCTGTTCCATCGCGCCGTAAAAAATACGCTGTGCGTTCGAGCGCTTGCCATCCCACATCATCGAATTGATAAACTTTTGCACCAGGTCGCTGCCGAAAACCGAGTCCGCAGGAACCTCGCGCCGTACAATGAATCCTTTACGCGGCATTCGCTCTGTCTCCTACTTCTGTGCGGCTTTGGGCCGCTTGGCGCCGTACTTCGAGCGCCCTTGCTTGCGGTTCTCAACGCCGGCAGCGTCGAGTGTTCCGCGAATCACGTGATAACGCACGCCGGGGAGATCCTTCACGCGCCCGCCACGCACCAGCACGATGGAGTGCTCTTGCAGGTTGTGCCCTATACCCGGAATGTACGTCGTTACTTCGATACTGTTTGTCAGGCGCGCGCGCGCCACTTTGCGCAAGGCAGAGTTCGGTTTCTTCGGCGTCTGCGTGTAGACGCGTATGCATACACCGCGCTTTTCCGGACAGCCTTGCAGCGCCGGGGACTTTGTCTTGGTCCGGATCTGATCGCGCCCGGAACGAACCAGTTGTGCAAACGTCGGCACGGCTCTCCCTCAATCGAGCTAGAATTCAATTTACTTTCCACATCGCGGCAATCCGCGACGTGGTGTGTCAGTGGAGTTCACGCAAAGAAAGGGCTCAGTAGCGATCCCGGGCACGCGACAAGAAACCCCGCACTACTACCAGCAAGCCGCACGTTTCATCTGGTCGAAGCGGAGAGGGTTACTCGGCTTTGCGGGGCTGGCGCCCCATTCCGGCCGCTCTTCACACCCCGATCCGTCGTTCTATGTTCCGGGGAGGAAGACCTTCCCTTTCACCAACAGGGCAAAACTTCCCTGACGAAGCCGTAAGTATAGGGAAAGTGACAAGCTATGTCAAACGAAAATCAATTCGCAGGAGTGGAAAACATTTCGAGTTTCCTTCGCTGCATCCAGCCCCTGTGATCCAGCAGTCCCAACGGGCCAGTCCCGGCCAAACAAACTCAGGCAAAAATGCCAAAAAGTCCTTATTTTACAATTAGCTACAAGGGGTCTCCGTTGCCTTCTGCCCCAGAGCGATTTCGAGTAGACTCATACCGCTGGAATCCAACGGAGAATGAAGTGAAGCGAAATATTCACAATTGGCGAACGATTTTCCTTGCGCTCGTTACCACCGGCGCTCCGCCGGTTTCTCCTGCCCACGTGGCCCCGGCGCAATCCCCGCAAACCGGAGTGGTTGCTCCCGCCGAACAACAATCCCAAACCACGCCCGTAAATCCTTTGCAGGAGAAACCGGATTTTTCTCAAGAGCCATTTGTAATCGAGCGTTTCGTTATGCACGCAGCTTTTCAGAATGATGGGACAAGCCGCGCCGATTTGGAGGTTGTCGTAAACCTCTTGACCGATTCAGGTGTCCAGCAATTCGGTCAAATCGTGTTTGGCTACAATTCCAGCAGTCAAAAACTCGAAGTCATTTCCGTCGAGGTGCGCAAGGCGGGCAGCTCCACATTTACATCAGCAAGCGCGGTGCGGGATTTGGCTCCGCTGGCGTCAGGCGGCGCGCCCGCCTATGCCGATTACCACGAGAAGCACATCAGCGTGCCAGGACTGCGGCCGGGCGATACGCTGGCCTATCACATCGCAAGGACTACAACGATTCCGGCCGTTCCGGATCAATTCTGGTTTGAGCATGACTTCGTGAAGCGGGCCATCGTCCTTGACGAACAGCTTGAAATCAGCGTGCCGCGAAATCGCGAAATCAAACTGAAAACCAAGCCCGGCGCCGATCCCGTGATTTCCGACGAGGGAGAGCGGCGCATCTATCATTGGCAAACTTCTCGTCTAACGCACGAACAAGACGAAGCGAAGGGGAAAAAGGACGCTTCCGAACCGCAAATTCCGGCCGTGCAAATCAGCACCTTCGAGAATTGGGCGGATGCGGGCCGCTGGTACGCGCCCCTGGTGCGCGAACGGGCCACGCCCGATGTAACTGTGCGCGCAAAGGCCGAGGAATTGACACGCGGCCGCCGCACAGACCTCGAAAAAATCGAGGCCCTCTACGATTTCGTCGCCACTCAGGTCCGCACTGTTAGCCTGGCGTTCGGCGTCGGCAGTTTTGCGCCCCATGCGGCAAACGAGACTCTCGCGAACGGATACGGCGATCCCAAGGACAAGCACACTTTGCTCGCGGTGCTTCTCGAAACCCAAGGGATTCGTGCTTTCCCCGCTCTGATTTCCTCCAGCCGCGATCTCGATTCCAACTTGGCCTCTCCTGGACAGCTCAATCACGTAATCACGGTGATCCCGCAGGGAGAGGATGGCAAGGACTGGCTGTGGCTCGACACCGCCACGGAGGTTGCGCCCTTCCGCATGTTGGCATCGGCCTTGCGCGGAAAGCAGGCCTTGGTGATCCCGATTGCCGCACCTGGTGCGACCGTGAAGGAAGGCGCGCCACGCCTCGTTGAGACCCCGCCCGACCCGCCATCGCTTCAAGTGCAAAACATCGAAATCACGAGCCAGGTGAGCGATCTCGGAAAACTGACCGCCCACATCCATTATTCGATGACCGGAGACAATGCCCTTGCCCTGCGTACTGCTTTCCGGCGAACCGCGCAGGCGAATTTGAAAGACCTCGGGCGCCTCCTAGCAGCAGGCGACGGGTTCGCCGGCGAAGTCACTGCCCTGAAATCGAGCGATCCGTTGGAAACGCGCAAGCCATTCGAAGTCGACTACGAAATCTCACAACCGAATTTCGCCGACTGGTCGCGAAAAACCTTGCAATTACGGATGCCGCTTCCGGCGCTCGGAATCCCGGAAGCTGAAGATTCCGCCGACGGCGCCGCGAAACCGCTAAAACTGGGCTCACCCCTGGAGATCCATGTTCGCGCCACGATCGAGCTTCCAGCGGGCTCTGTGCCGCGCGCGCCCGTGCCGGTCAGCATGTCGCGGGAGTTTGCGTCGTACCGCTCCAATTATTCGGTCAAGGGAAATACCGTGGAAGCGCAAAGGGACATCGTGCTACGTCAGCGTGAAATTCCCGCGGAACTCTTGCCGGATTACAGCGCCTTCGCGCGCGCCGCGCGGGCAGACGAGGCGCAGGTCCTGTCCATGGAATCGCTCCCAGCCCCCGCGGCCAGCGCGCCTGCCGACCCCAAGCCCGATTCGGCAAAGTAGACGAGCTTCCAAAAACCAAGGTTCCTTATTCAAGCGCTGTGTTTTGGAGGCAGGGAAGTCGGGTGCCGCACGGACTTGCAATGTATATACTCTCCGTATATACTTACATGGGGAGGGACATCCATGACCAAAGCCCGAATCTTCAAATCCGGCAATAGTCAGGCGGTGCGGTTGCCGAAGCAATTTCGTTTTCGAGTGAAGGAAGTGGAGATCTTACGCCGCGGAAATGAAATTGTCCTGCGAGAGCCAAAGCGCAACTTGAGTGAGGCGTTCGCGGCGCTGGGGGCCATGCCGGAGGATTTTATGGCTGACGGTCGGCAGGATCGGCCGCCCCAAAAACGGGATGCACTATGAAGACGCGGTACATGCTGGACACGAATATTTGCATTTACATCGCCAAACACCAGCCTCCGGAAGTAAGAGCCCGTTTCGAGCGACTGAAGCCGGGACAACTGGTGATGTCGGCAGTTACTTACGGAGAGCTGTGCTACGGGGCTAACAAAAGTAACCAGAGAGCAAGGGCCCTGACACTGCTCGATGAATTGATTCAGAACATCCCGGTAGAGGACTTTACCTCGACTGCTGCGCAAGCCTACGGGGAAATTCGCGCGACGCTGGAAAAGCAGGGCCGCATCATTGGAAACAATGACTTGTGGATCGGTGCCCACGCAAAGGCTCTGAATGTCACGCTAGCCACGAATAACGAACGCGAATTCAAGCGGATCGCTGGACTCTCTGTGGAAAACTGGACGCGGTAGCCGCAGCCAAGCGCTCTATTTCACTTCGAGGATTTCTTTTTCCTTCAAAGCGCAGAGATCTTCGATCTTTTTGGTCTCTGAGTGAGTGAGCTTTTCGAGCTCCTCCACCGACCGCTTGCGCTCATCCTCGCTGATTTTCTTTTCCTTCTCCAGCTTCTCGACTGCTTCCTTTATATCGCGGCGGATGTTGCGCACGGCGGTGCGGTGATTTTCGAGCACTTTGTGGAGATGCTTGACGATATCCTTGCGGCGCTCCTCGGTCAGCGAAGGAATCGGAATGCGCACGACTTTGCCGTCATTCGTGGGGTTCAACCCGAGATCGGAGGTGCGGATGGCCTTGTCAATCATGGGCACGGCAGTCGGGTCCCACGGAGAAACGACGATCATCGTTGGCTCCGGCACTGACAGCGCTCCGAGTTGGTTCACGGGCATGGACGTCCCGTGATAGTCGACGCGAATATGGTCGAGCAACGTGACGTGTGCGCGGCCGGTTCGTATCCCGGCAAGCTCTTTGCGGAAATCTTCGACCGCTTTTTCCATCCGCAGGCGCGCTTGCGCCATCGCATCCTTACTGTTGGCAATCGTGGTCATCGATTTGCTCTCCCCTTCGCTTTCATTCAACCGTGACCGTGGATCCCACCTTTTCACCCATCACCACTCGCCGGATGTTTCCAGGTGTGTTCATATTAAAAATAATGATCGGCATCCGGTTGTCCATGCAGAGCGAGATGGCGGTGGAGTCCATGACGGCCAGGCCCTTCTGTATCACGTCGAGATAGGTAATGCGGTCAAACATTTTTGCGCTGGACACTTTTTCCGGATCGGCGTCGTAGATGCCGTCGACTCGCGTGGCTTTCAGGATGACGTGCGCCTTGATCTCCATGGCGCGCAGCGCCGCCGCGGTATCGGTCGAGAAATAAGGGTTGCCGGTGCCCGCGGCGAAAATAACGACGCGCCCTTTCTCGAGGTGACGCATGGCGCGCCTGCGAATGAACGGCTCGGCGACCTGATGCATTTCGATGGCGCTCTGCAGGCGCGTGAACACGCCTTGCTTTTCCAGCGCATCCTGGAGCGCCAGCCCATTGATCACGGTGGAAAGCATGCCCATGTAGTCGCCGGTGGCGCGGTCAATCGAAAGTGATTTCTGGCGCGTGCCGCGAAAAATATTGCCGCCGCCCACGATGATGGCCATCTGCACGCCTAGGTCGTACACTTCCTTCACTTCGCGGGCGATGCTGTGAACGGTTTCCGCGTCGATCCCGAATCCCTGTGAACCCTGAAATGATTCCCCGGAAAGCTTCAGGACAATACGGCTATAGGTAGGCTCCGGCGAGCCACTCTGCGGGTTGAACGTTCGCTTGTCGTCGCTCATGCTGTCGGCGGGCATTCTAACAAAGATTGCTTCGGGGCGCACGGGCGGCTCTCGAACATTGCCGGTGCCTGGATTGCGTTGCCTATGCGGAAGTTGAGTGTGTTGCCTGCTCAGGGCCGCCGCCACCCGGCTTGTTTGCAGGCGCAGCCGCGGAACTGGGCTCGGGGGAAGCCCCGGCGCCCTCGCCAACCTTGAATCGGACGTAGCGGCGGATGGAAATGTTCTCGCCCAATTTGTGAATCATCTGGCTGACGAGCTCTCCCACGGTAACCGACTCGTCCTTAATGAAGTGCTGTTCGTAGAGGCAGTTTTCTTCGTAAAATTTTTCCATCTTGCCGTTCACGATTTTTTCGATGACCGGCTCCGGTTTTCCCGTCGCGCGCGCCTGCGCCATGTAAATCTCGCGCTCGCGGTCGAGAATTTCTTGCGTGACTTCCTCGCGCCGCACGTAGCGAGTATCGAGCGCGGCGATGTGCATCGCCACGTCGTGGCACAAGCGCTGGAAATCCTCGGTTCGCGCGACGAAGTCCGATTCGCAATTCACTTCGATCAGCACGCCGATTTTCCCGCCGGCGTGAATGTAATGCCCGATCAAGCCCTCGGTAGCCTGGCGCGTGGCCTTTTTTTGAGCCGCGGCTTGTCCTTTCTTCCGCAGAACATCAATGGCGCCTTCGATATGGCCGCGCGCGTCGACCAGCGCGGAACGGCAGTCGGCGAATCCCGCGCCCGTCCGTTCGCGCAGATCCTTCACCATTTGTGCCGTGATATTGACTGGGTCGGGTGGGTTCGTCATGGCTCAGTTCATTCCTTCATCGGCGATTTTCGCGCATCGGGCGCAATCATCCGCCCACAGCCCGGCCATCGCAAGGCCGGCTGATTCCCTCTACTCGGCGACGCCTTTTTTTACTGAATTTTCGGGCTCGGGCTCCGGTTCAGCTACGGAACCCTTAGGATTGGGTTCAGAGTCAGGCTCAGGTTCAGAAACTGGCTCCTGGCCCGGATCAAGAAAATCGCCTTCTTGTTTTTCGTAGGACTCGTACTTGCTGGTGTCTACGTAATCGACTTTTTCGCCGCCATCCGCTGCGTCCGTGGCGGCCTTCTGGTCCGCAATCTGCGACCTTTCATAAGCGTGGCGGCCTTCGATCACGGCGTCGGAAATTTTCGACGTGAACAATTTGATGGCTCGCAGCGCATCGTCGTTCCCTGGAATGACCCAGTCCACCTGATCGGGATCGCAATTCGTGTCCACGATGGAAACCACCGGAACGCCCATACGGCGCGCTTCGCGAACAGCAATCGCTTCGGCATGCGAATCGATGACAAACATCGCATCCGGCAGCGCCGACATATTCTCGACGCCTGAAAGGTTCTGCTTCAGGTGCTTCAACTCGCGGTCCAGTCGCGCGGCCTCTTTTTTCGAAAGCTGCGCCATCCGGCCGTCTTCGGTCATGGCTTTCAGCGTCTTCAGGCGCTTGATGGACTTTTGCAAGGTGGCCCAATTGGTCAGCGTGCCGCCCAACCAGCGGTGATTCACGTAGAACATGCCGCAGCGGTTTGCCTCTTCGGCGACCGATTCCTGCGCCTGTCGCTTCGTCCCGATGAACAGCAAGGTCTTGCCGCTGCTGCTCAGTTCGCCGACGAATCGCGACGCTTCGCGGAAAAGCTTCAATGTCTTTTGGAGATCAATGATGTGGATTCCATTGCGCTCGCCGAAGATATATTCCTTCATCTTCGGGTTCCATCGGCGGGTCTGGTGGCCAAAATGCACGCCGGCCTCCAGCAACTCTTTCATCGTTATTTCAACTGCCAAATTTCCTCCTCAGGAGATAGATGTTTACCTGCCCGGGCCGTTGCTCTTCGCAAACTGGTCCGGGGCCGAACATCCTAAATGCCGGCTCCTTGCCGGCCGTGAATTTGCCCTGCCCCGCCATGAGGGACAGCGCAGCAGATCTCGATGACTAGCGCTTGCTGAACTGGAAGCGCTTGCGGGCGCCCTTCTGCCCGTATTTTTTGCGTTCCTTCATGCGCGAATCGCGCGTCAGAAAACCGTTTTTACGCAGCCCCGCGCGCAATTCCGGATTGAAAATCGCCAGCGCCCGGGATAGCCCCATGCGCACCGCGCCGGATTGGCCGCCTACGCCGCCGCCATTCACGGTCGCCATGATGTCCACCGAATTCGTCGTCTCGGTGAACTTCATCGGCTCCACGGCGCGATTGCGCCAATTGACGTTGCGGAAGTATTCGTCCACCGTCCGGCCATTTATGGAAACCTGGCCGGTACCGAATGTCAGAAACACGCGCGCCACGGATTCTTTGCGGCGGCCCGTGCCGTAAAACTTTTGCTTCCCGCCTTCTTCAGGCTGTGCGCTGGAACTCAACTTTCCTCCTCACATCAAATCCACTACGTGCAAAATTACCCACAAGCCATCTCAAAAATAATCTTTGTGGGTCGCGGCTCTTGTGGTGAGCGCGAGCGAACCATCAGCCGCGACGTCAAATCGCAATAAAAACTTCGCTTTAGCCCCTGAAGTGTGACTCACGCTCAGTCTGCAGCCAATTATGAGACAAGTTCCAGGCTCGCCGGACCCGCAAATTGCTATTGAGCGAGTACCTGCGGCTTCTGCCCCGTATGCCGCTGCAGACCCTTTTCATCTAGATAGATCCGCAATTTCTTGGCGCGCAACGCGCGCAGTTTATTCTTCGGCAGCATCCCCAGGACGGCTTCTCGCAGCATCCAATCCGCTCGCGTGGGGCGCATGCGTTTCGCCGGCACTTCCTTCAGCCCGCCGGGAAAGCCGCTGTGGTGGCGATATACTTTCTGTTCCAACTTATTGCCGGTCAGCCTGATCTTATCGGCATTAATGACCACAACGTGATCGCCACAATCCAGGTACGGCGTGTAGTTCGCCTTGTCCTTGCCGATCAATATTCGCGCGATGCGCGTGGCAACGCGCCCCAACACCTGCCCCGCGGCGTCCACGACGAACCACCCGCCCCCTTGCTCGATCTCTTCGGTCTCCCGTCCCCGGGGAACATACGTGCGCATCTGCTCAGTCACACCTTTCCATGTAGAGACAAACGTTAACGATAAGGGGTATTCGCGTGTTTGTCAACGCGAGTTTCCCTGTGATAGTGACATTGCCTGCCTTGGAGTACTTACGGTGTGGGTCGGCCGTGCAGACTTGGTTGGCCGGTGCGCGAGGCGCGTGCGATCAGGCCATTGCGTGATCGCGCAGGAATTGAACGAGCAACGTGTTCAACTGTTCCGGCTGCTCCTGCTGCACCCAATGTCCGGCGCCATCCAGAAGATGGAATCCGGCCATATGCGTGCAGGCGCTATTGCGCATCTTTTCGACCGCACCTGGCGTTTGATAGACGCCCCAATCGCTTTTCCCCGCGATGAACTGAGAGGGCACGTCGATGGTCCGGTCCGAAAAGGTGTGCATCTCAGCGATACTTCTGAGATCGGAGCCTCGCCGCACCCGATAGCCCTGCAGCGCGCCGGTAAAACCAGTCCTGCCGTATTCGGTCGCGTACACATCGACCTCGGCTTCGGTTAGCCATTTGCAATTCGCGATGTAGTCCGCCGACGGCATGAACGGCGCGACGGTCGCCGCCATGCCTTTGTCTTTCTCCATCACGTAATAGGTCGGAATTTGTGCCATCTCCTCGGCGGTGCGCGCCTTCAAGGGATGGGGATTGTTCCCTTTGTAGTCGGCGCTCTTGTAGAAGTAATAGGCGCGGAAGAAGGCGTGCAGGCCTTGCGGCGCATTGAGCATGTCGTCGTTGGCGCCGCGAGTGCGTTGATAATTCTGATAGTACTTCCGCGGTGGGTTGAGCTTCGCGAGTTGGGCATCAAGTTCGTCGTCCGTGATTGGCGGGCGCGGCAGGGACGCCCCGTTCGCTGTGTCGAATGGCAACGAGGGCGCGCCTTCAAACGGCGAGCTCATGATCGTCAGGGAACGGAAAATATCGGGCCGGATCAGCGCGGACCAGGAAGCGATTGGCGCGCCGGCGTCGTGCCCGACCACCATCGCCACCGAGCGGTGGCCCAGCGCGTAGACGAGTCCTATGGCGTCACGCGTCATGTTAAGAATGCGAAACGGATCCTGATCGGCGTCGTAGGAATCGTCCCAGCCGATGGTGCGACCGTAGCCGCGCTGATCGGGGGCGATCACGTGATAGCCGGCGGCCCCCAGAGACGGCATCACTTTGCGCCAGCTATAGGCGAGCTCGGGGAAGCCATGCAAGAGCAAGACTGCCGGTCGGCCCGGCGTTTCGTAACCTGCCTCCAAAATATGCACGGTCATGCCGTTCACGTTTGCGATTTGGCGCGAGCGGATGCCTGCGGGGAGCGTGCCGTTACCGTAAGACGGAAGGGTCGAAAAATCGGTGTGCACGATGTCGGGACGCGCGGGCGTACTTTGAGCGCTCGCCAATGCGCCGAGTCCCGCCGCCGCGGTTGCTAAGAAAGCGCGCCGCGAGAGGTTGGTAATGGTCTCGACGCTTGCCTTTTCGGCCATGGCATACTCCCGCGTTCAAAAATCCGCCATGATAATCGCTAAGAGTGCGGGCTGGGTCAAGGCCGGAGCAAATGTGAGTTCCCCTGTGAGGCGCGTCTTCCTTAGCGGAATCGCGCAGCGCAGCGAAGCCCTGGCATGTATCGTGTCCCGATATTCCGGTAGGTTCCAAGCCGCCGGCGCGGCTGGCTAGACCAACTCGCCTCGGAGGGGCGGCACATGAACTCCACGGCCAACAGGCGAGACGCCAATCGCCGCGCGGTGCGACGCGTCGAGGCGCGGCACCGCGGGCGGGCCTGTCCGCCGGGCAGGCAGGCGCGAAAGGCTGGCGATCTAGAGCGAGGTCTTGGTCGGCGCGGCGTGCGACGGAGTCGGCGAGGACGAAACCGCGGCGGACCGGGCATACGCGGGCTTGTCGAGATCGGGTTCTTCTTTGGCCGCTGTGCGGTCGATCTCGATCGAGCCTTTGAAATACGCGCCGTCCTCAATCATGATGCGCGCGGTGGTCAGATCCCCAACCACCGAGCCATCCTTCTTGATTTCGATGCGGTCGCGGGCACGCAGATTGCCCTTTACGCTGCCATAAACGACGACTTCGCGCGCTACCACGTCGGCGGTCAGCTTGGCTGTGGCCCCCACGGTCAGCTTGCGGTCATCGAGCTGGACGAGCCCTTCGACGGTGCCGTCGATGTGCAAATCTTCATTTCCCGAAATTTCGCCCTTGATGTGCAAGCTGGCCCCCAGCCGCGCGGTTGAACCGGACGGCGTGGTGCTCAGCGGGCGCATGGCATCAGTGCTCATGGCTATTCCCTCCGTTTTTGCCGAAGCCGGCTTAACCACCGGTGCTGCTAATTCCGGGGGTTTCGCGGTAGTCGGCTGCTGTGTTTCTGGTTTTTTATCGCCCCACATATTGGCCCTCCACGGTCACAGACACCTGCTGCTGGAACTGGTGCGGGACCGGGGTGCGAAACACTGTATCCCCCAGCCCAAAACGGCGACAAGAGGTTTACGGGCGTGGTGTTCCTTAAAGTAACACGGGCCGGGAGCCCGGCTAAGGACCTAAACACTACAGGAATGTGGAGTTGCACGCAACAAAATTTCGAAGTTTTGGTAGAACAGGCACTCTTTATCCCGAGCCCCGGCGAGGGGTTGCCTTTTCGCTCGTGTTGGACCGAAATCACACCGCCTACACCGAACTATCTATCCCGATTGAAATTCCATTTTGGGACGGCCAATTTCCGCCCGGCTTGACTCTTCAGAGGTGTGAGTGTTGGGTGCCGCACTCTTCACGGTTTCTGTGAAGGGTGCGGGTTTTTCTTAATTGCCTCGATTCAATCAAGTCGCGCACCGCAAAACTGGACCCAGCGCCCGTCAATATTTGCGAAGGACCCCGACCACGCGCCCCTGAATCTTCACGTCGGCTGCCGGAACAATGATAGGAGCCATGTCCGAATTCGCAGGCTGCAAGCGAATCTTCCAGCCCGGACTTGCATACTCCTTGTCTCGAATTTCGCGGAAGGCTCATTGATAGTCCCGTATTTTCTCCACATGGGATGACGCCTGTTCAGAAGCCGCGGTCGCCATCTTCCTTACCAAGAGCTAGCGCGAGGGCAAGGGCATTTCGCAATATAAAGGCTCCATATTCATTAGCCAGAGTGACGGTCACTCGGGCACCTTCTTCCGTCCAGTCGTGTGCCCGTGATAAATGCTGGATAAGATGGGCCATATCCACTATTTCTGTACCGCCAACTTCGCTCGAGGCTAGGAGACCCTGGTATTCATGTAGTGCTGATCCGAGGCGTTCCATCTCAGTCATTGGCATGTACCCCCGAGAAATCACGACTATTCCTTGAAGCGATTCTTGCGATGCCATTCAAACCGCTCCGTAGATGGGAGAAAACGGCGCGGTGTCCTGATCGGGCAATTCTGATAGCGGAGCAATAGGTCCTGCGTCACCAAGTTCCGGGATCTTACAACCTGCGATGAGAACCGGACAGTCAAGTCGGAAGTCACGGTCATGAGACCCGAGTCGAAGAGGCGGTCAAACGTAGCACTGAGACATAGCCCGTTTGCTGGGTCACTTCGGAACCTTTCGTCCTCGCTCCACGGCACAATGTGGCTGGCAATCAAGCACTCCGGGACGGGTAGCCCAGTAATGCAGCAGGTCGCCTCATAACTGCTCAATACAGCATCCCGGAAGAATGCTTGATGGACTCGCTGCTTTGTCAGTCTTGTAGTCTCAGAAGGGCCACTGGGCCGCTTGAAAGCCCGATGAACTGGGTGTAGCTGCCCGAATTTTTCCCGGAGAACATTGGCTTCCCACACCAAATTGTTCCAGTCAGCATGAAACTCATTCCAAATTTCCCGATCCAGCTTGCTCGTGTGTGTCAGACCCCTGATGTCCAATTTCTGGAGCGCTGGATCGAATGCGCCAAAATTTCCTAGCTTTCTCGCAACCGACGCGGCCGTGCGCCCCAGTAGATTTGCAAGCTCTTTCACAGCCGGATTGTTGGCTTTCGTTTTTTGAAACGGAATCCTGCAGTAAAGCTCGAATGCCAGAAGTGATTCTTCTCTGCTCCATAGCTCGCCATAGCGCGACTCCTGTCCAATGCGCTTCATGCTGCCAACAATAATGAGGTCGAAGAATGACTGTCGCCTGAGAGTCCTCCAATATTCAGATCAAGCTGAGGTGTCTTGCCACCAATCTCGACACTGGCAAAAGGGGGGTGCACAATCCGAAAATACGCCTCACACAGCCGATGGCGCAGCACACGCAATTCCGGAAACATCGTTCCGCAGAGGACAACTGCATTGAGCAAAGGGGCGTCGTCTACGTTTTCTATTATGTACGGACGGCCTGTCCTCCTCAGCATCTCGCGAACGGGCTCAACCAATCGCGGCCAACCATCAGCGTTTCGATTCCTCTTGGCGAGATCTGAATAAGCCTGGCAAGGAGGTGACGCATGAATCGCGTCGAAAGAGGCGACGAATTCCAGATCGAGCGTTAGTGCGTCCGCCTGAATAAAGGGAAACGGGTAACTCTGTTGAGGTCTAATGTCCACGCCCACAACGTCAAATCCAACTTGCCAGTATCCAACGCCAGCTCCGCCGGCACAGCAAAAAAGATCGAGAATTTTCGGTTTCTGAACTGCCGGTCGAGCATTCTGTTTGCGCGTCTCGTACAAATGAGGTCGATAGGGTAGGATTTTGGCGGGCGGTTTTCTGTTTTCGCGTACTTCAGTCATCCAGGTCGCTCCCTACATAAATAATATGTGGTCTACCGAGGATACTGGTTGCAATAGACGCGCCAAAGTATGCCGTTTCGCATCACATTTGTTCACGGGCCCCCTCTCATAGTTATCGCATGAGGAAAGGTCCGTTCGACGCAGAAAGCTAGTACTTCCGGAGAACCCCAACAACGCGCCCCTGAATCTTCACGTCGGCTGCCGGCACAATAATAGGAGCCATATCCGAATTCGCGGGTTGCAAGCGAATCTTCCCGCCCGGCTCGCGATAAAAGCGCTTGAGCGTGGCATCATCGTTGCCCACCAACGCCACGACAATTTCGCCGGGATTGGCAACCTGCGTCGGCTCGACGACCACGTAATCGCCATTGAGAATATGATCGTCGATCATCGAGCTGCCTTTCACTTGTAGCGCGAAGGTCTTGTCCGAGCGCGCGAAGTCACCAAGTGAGAGCCTTTCATGTTCTTCGACCGCCTCAAGAGGCCGGCCCGCGGCGATACGTCCCATCAACGGCAGCTCCACCGTGTGCCGGTCGAGCACCTGCTCGCGCACCGGCTTGGGAAGCTGCATCACCTCAATCGACCGGCTCTGGTTGTAGGCGCGCCTGACGAATCCTTTGCGCTCCAGCGTCGTGATGTGCTTGTGGACCGTGGCCAGCGAAGTCAGCTTCAGCGAGTGCGCAATCTCTTCAAAGCTCGGCGAGTACCCATGCTTATTCATGAAGGTGACCAGAAAATCGAGCACTTCTTTTTGCCGCTTGGTCAGTGTCATCGCGCGCTCCTGGAATGCGAGATCATGATAGGCGAAGTAAAAGCGAATAGTCAAGCTCCATTTATGGAGATTGTGGTACACCACATTCAAATCTTGTCTCTTCCGATTTTATAACCTGCTAAATTCATCGCGAGGTGACCTATGAAGCGCTCAGCGGGAGTGACTACAGCGGCGGTGGTTGCTCTGATAGGGAGCGTTTTCGCAGTCCTTTTCGGGGTCCTTTGGTTATTCGGCATATTTTTATTGTCCCGCGGGCATAATCTTGCTAGCTCGACGCCACAGCAAATACCGCCTCCACTGACATTGGCCGAATTCATGCTAATGTCACTGCTCAGTTTTGGGTTTGGCGGCTGGGGGCTCGCGACGTCCATTGGCCTGTTCAAGGCAAAATCCTGGTCGCGAATTTCCATACTGGTATTCAGCAGTGTCGTTGCAGTCGTGACCATTTCCCTCATTCCGGTTTTGTGGTTTCTTTCCCTGCCGAAAATGCCGGGAACCGCAGCGGTTTCCTCCTCCGCGTATCACATGACCTTAGTCATAATCTTCGGAGTTCCTCTGGGAATCGTCATGTGGTGGCTGGTCTTTTTCTCCCGCAGCGGTACGGGGGAACAGTTTCTTGGAACGAGTCTTGCAACCGGAAGACCCACCGGAATCACGGTTATCGCCTGGCTATCCATAATTTTTTCCCTGCTCAATTTGTTGATCATCCTTATTACAGCGAAATCCCCCTGGGCGGCGCCCGAACCATTTTTCTTGACGATCATTCTTGGACGGGCTGCGCAAACCTATCGTCGTTTTTTCCTCCCATTTTCATTCCTCGCGGGTGCAGGATTGTTGTGGAATAGGGTCTGGGGATTTTGGCTGGCTGTAACGCTCGACGTTTTCTACCTCCTGAATCGTGGCATGTTTTTCGCGTTTCCCCACCAGCAGGAACGGTGGGGGAGGTATCTGGCGTTAGCGCTCGCGTCAAGACCCCCTGAGAGGATTCCGGGTTCATATCGGGTGGTGCTAATTTGGATTTCCGCGATTGGCATCATCGAGGTGACGTTATATCTCTTGGTACTCATCGTGGGAAAGACACAATACCTTGCGGTTGCCGCACGGCGTGAGAATGTGACGTCAGCCGCTTTGTGATTGCGTACCAATTTCTCTTCACAGCTATTGCGAACAAGACACTTCCCTTGAAGCACGCATCTTAACTTCAAGAGAGTTGATGTGCTATCCTTACTTATGGCGGCCCTCTGTGGAACTTCGGCTCCCGCAGACTGACGAACTACTTGGGGCGAACCGGCGGCAAAATTCATAATTTGGATTGGAGTCTTACTAGGCCATGGCTACCATTACGGACCCAGTCGTCCGAGCGCATAAGCGCGAAGTCATTGATAAGGCCGTTCTCCGCTTTTGCGGAGACTCCGGCGACGGCATGCAAATCACGGGAAGCCAGTTCACCAACACCGTAGCACTCTACGGGAATGACCTGGCCACTTTCCCCGACTATCCCGCCGAAATCCGCGCCCCCGCAGGGACGCTTCCTGGCGTCAGCGGCTTCCAAATCCAGTTTTCCTCGAGCGATGTATTCACCCCGGGTGACTCCGTGGACGTGCTGGTGGCGATGAACCCCGCCGCGCTCAAGACGAACATCAAGGATCTAAAGATGAACGGCATCCTCATCGCCAACAGCGATGCCTTCACGGACAACGATCTGCGCAAGGCGCAGGTGACCACGAACCCACTCGAAGACCATTCGCTGGACGGCTACCGCCTCTTCGCGGTGGGCCTCGAGCGCCTGACGCGCGCCGCGCTGCAGGAGCTGGGTCTCGACGCCAAGACCATGGACCGTTGCAAGAACTTCTTTGCCCTGGGCATGTGTTATTGGCTCTACAACCGCTCCATGGATCTGACGTACAAGTGGATCGAAGACAAGTTCAAGTCCAAGCCCCTGCTGGTTGAAGCAAACAAGATGGCCATGCGCGCGGGCTATAACTATTGCGAAGCGACCGAAGCGTTCCAGGTCAGCTATGAAATCCCGCCCGCCAAGCTCACTCCCGGCGTGTACCGTAACCTAAGCGGAAATCAGGCCCTGGCAATGGGGTTCGTGGCCGCGTCGCAAAAGGCCGGCCTTCCGCTCTTCCTCGGGTCCTATCCGATCACGCCGGCTTCGGACATCCTCCACGAACTTTCCATGTACAAGAATTTCGGCGTGATGACATTTCAAGCCGAAGACGAAATCGCGGCCATCACTTCGGCGATTGGCGCCGCGTATTCCGGCGCGCTGGCCATGACCACGACTTCGGGTCCCGGCATGGCGCTGAAAACCGAAGCGATGGGTCTAGCCATCATGGTGGAATTGCCCATCGTTATCTGCGACATCCAGCGTGGCGGCCCTTCGACCGGCCTCCCGACCAAGACGGAGCAGGCGGATTTGCTCCAAGCCATGTTCGGACGCAATTCGGAAGCGCCGATTCCCGTACTGGCTCCTTCAACGCCTGGTGATTGCTTCTGGATTGCCGTCGAAGCCGCCCGCATAGCCCTGAAATACATGATACCGGTCATCGTGTTGTCGGACGGCTACCTCGCCAACGGCGCGGAGCCCTGGCGCATTCCGAAGCTGGAAGACATCCCCGGAATTCAGGTGAAATTCGCAACCGATCCGGTAGGTTTCCTTCCCTACAAACGCGATCCGCAAACCCTGGCCCGTCCGTGGGCGATTCCAGGCACACCCGGACTAGAACACCGCATCGGCGGAATCGAGAAGCAGGACGTCACCGGTAACGTCAACTACGAGCCCATGAACCACGAAAAGATGGTTCGAATCCGTGCAGCCAAAGTTGAAGGTATCGCGCAAGATATCCCGGAAGTGGTTCCGGCCGGCGATGCTGATGGTGATTTGCTGATTGTTGCCTGGGGCTCGACCTATGGCGCGGTAACCGCGGGGCTCAAGACGGCACGCGCCAAGGGGCATCGGATCGGCCACGTGCACCTGCGCCATCTGAATCCGCTGCCGAGAAATCTCGGAGAGGTACTCGGACGCTATCAGCAGGTTCTGGTCCCGGAGATGAATATGGGTCAATTGCTGATGTTGCTGCGCGCGAAGTACCTGGTGGACGCGCAAGGCTACAACAAGATTCAAGGGCAGCCCTTCAAGCAATCGGAAATCGAAGCCAAGATCGAGGAACTTCTGGGCTAAGGCCCGAAAAATACCCTGGAGCTAAAGACCAATGACCACGACGTCCATGCCTGTTCTAACGAAGAAAGATTTTCAAACGGACCAGGAAGTCCGTTGGTGCCCCGGCTGCGGAGACTACGCCATTCTCTCCGCCGTGCAAGCCGTCTTCCCGGAGTTGGGAATTCCCCGCGAAAAGTTCGTCGTCATTTCCGGGATCGGCTGTTCGAGCCGTTTTCCGTACTATATGAATACGTTTGGCTTCCATACAATCCATGGCCGCGGGCCGGCTGTGGCCACGGGAGTCAAAATCACGCACCCTGAACTCGAGGTGTGGCTGGCCACCGGTGACGGCGATTCGCTGGCCATCGGGGGCAACCACACGATTCACATGCTGCGCCGCAACGTCGGCATCAAGGTGCTGATGTTCAACAACAAAATTTACGGTCTGACGAAGGGCCAGTATTCGCCGACGTCTGAGTTCGGGAAGAAAACAAAATCAACGCCGTACGGCACGGCGGACACGCCGTTCAATCCGCTGGGCCTGGTGATCGGCGCCAATACGTCGTTTGTAGCACGTTCGGTGGACGTCTTCCAGCAACACTTGAAGGATACATTGAGGAAAACCGCGGCGCACCGCGGCTCCGCCTACGTGGAAATCCTGCAGAACTGCAACATCTTCAATGACGGCGCGTGGTTCGATCTGACGGAGAAAGACGCACGCGTCGATCACGTCGTGCAACTCGAGCACGGCAAGCCGCTAATCTACGGCAAGAACCGGGACATGGGAATACGCCTGAAGGGAATGGAACTGGAGGTCGTCCATCTCGGCAACGGCAATGGACTCACGGAAAAGGATTTGCTCGTGCACGATGAGACCAATCCGAATCCCGCGTACGCTTTCCTCCTCGCGCAGATGGAAGACATGCCCGGATTCCCCACTCCCATCGGCGTTCTCCGCTCCTGGATCCGCGATCGCTATGAGGACATCATGTCCAGGCAGATTCAAGATGTCATCGCCAAGCGAGGCCCGGGTGATCTGTCAAAGCTGCTAAATTCCGGCGACACCTGGGAAGTGCGCTAGCTCATTTTTAAATCTTCTCACTCGCGTTTTGAAGGCGGCCAGATGTTTTGGCCGCCTTTTGTTTTTGCAGGAATCGTTCACCGGTGGGGCGCAAAAATGCAAACACGTGACAACGCGAAACTCAGCAAGAATAGAAACTTAAATCGCGGAGATTCGAGCGGGGAAAGTTACTGGCGCGAACCGGAAGCCATCGCCGAAATGGGAGCTACGTCATTCCGCCCGGCGAAATAATTTACATCGTTCAATTTGCGATAAATTCGTCCGGCCACTCCGGCCGCCATCGGGCCCTTTATGAGGCTGCTGTGGCCGCGCATTAGAACAACGAGCACGATCTTGGGGTGCGCCTGATTGGCGTAGGAAACAAACCAGCCCAGGCGCGATGTGGAATCCGAGCACGTCCCGGTCTTGCCCAGCGCCTGTTCGTCATCGGAGATGTAGCTGCGGCGACCCGTTCCATACAGCACCGCCGCCAGCATGCCGTCGCGCACTTCGGGCAGAAGGGCTTCGATATTGAGAGACCGCTTGATTCGCGGCGCAAAATTCTGACGTTCCTCGGCGGTTCGCGGATATTGCAGGTAGTAGAGAGTGCCGCCGTTGGCGAAACTGGAAACCAGCGCACCCAATTGCAGCGGGGTCATCTGAATTCCTTCGCCAAAGCTGGACATCCGCGCCACTCCGCCGTTCTTTGGCGGCTCGGATGGAAACCCTCCCGGGTGCTCTTCCGCGATCTGGTAACCGGCAAGCTCGCCGAGGCCGAGCAGCCGGCCGTAATGCGAAACCGTGTCGAATCCCATGCGCCGGCCCAGCTCCTCGAAAAAGGGATTATTGGAATGCGCCAGCGCTTCGGTGAGATTCAGATATTTGCGCGGGGCAACGCGAATCATCGTGTCGCTTGTAACCACGCCTTCCTGCAAAGCCGCCACCGCAATTACCGGCTTGATGGTCGAGCATGGAATGAAGCCAGCCGAAAATGCGAGCTTCTGATTGACGACGGAAAGAAGGCGGCCTGTCGTGGGATCGATAGCGACGACGGAACCATTGTAGCGGCCCAGAGCCTCAACTGCCGCGTTGCGAACGACTGGATCGTCGAATTCCGTCACATCGTCCTTGGACGAATCAGCAAATGTGGGAACGCCGTAACGCGAGCTGCCACTGTGCCGAATGACAGCGTGGGCGGGTTTCACGCCCCGCGTCGCTCGAGAAGCTGCCAGTGCCGGGACTGGGAAGTTCCCTGCAAGCAAAGCACATACACACAGAATGATGGCGAAAACTCGATAGTGGCTGGGACGTTGTCTCATAAAATGATCCGTTCTGGACCGCTTGCGCGCTCCCAATGCGCGCCATGAGCTAAGGTATCTATTTTAGGAAACCTTAGCCTCTCAGCGCAATAGTAAATCCGACCTATACTGCGTACCACGCAATGGGCCATTCCCCGGTACTTTCGTACCAGCTTGAAAACACACCCTATAAGCGCGAAACGACTGAGTGGGGGAATGTACCGCAATGGGGTGCGTGGTTCAAGGGGAAACAGCGAACGTCTACAGCATATTCCCTAATGGGATTCACCGCCAGGCAGCCTGTGGGGGCTCTGGATGACTGGCGCGTGATCCATGCCCACCCAACAGGGCGGCTTGCCCGGCTGCTGGAGCGCTTTGGCGCAGGCGGTTGGCAGGCCGGCGACTTAGAGCTCTCCAGAACACGAGGTGTGTTGATCCCTGGACGCAGAATCAGAAGGTGCCTCGCAAATCGCTTCGTAGGCGTTTGTCCCGCTCGACAATGCAGGGACGATGTCGCGCCAACGGCGCGGAGCATGCCAGCCCGGGGCAACGCCCCGGGAACGTGTGCGAGAACATGTTCCGCCCTGAAAGGGCGGAGGATTCCTACGCCCTTTCAGGGCGTACCGATCAATTCGGAAACCCAGGGCGTTGCCCTGGGCTGGCATGCGGCGGCGCTTTCAGCGCCGAAATCAAAGCTGGGCGACTGCGAGTCCACAAGTCTGGATGGTTGGCCACTAATGGGTCGGCTTCTATTTTGCGGGGCGAGGTTTGTTCGCGGAGGCCCCGGCGGCTGCAGCCTGAGCGGCAGCGTGGGCGGCAGGCTTTTCCGCTTGCGCCGCTGGGGCCGGTGTGCCATTGGCAGCGCTGGGCGAAGGAATGCCCATTTTCTTGCGCAGCGCGCTCTCAATCTTATTCCGGATATCGTGATGTTCCTTCAAAAACAGGCGGGCATTGTCACGACCTTGGCCTAGCCGTTCGCCGCCGTAAGAAATCCAGGTGCCGGATTTTTCGAGGAGGCCCTGGTCCACGCCAAGGTCGATCAGGTCTCCCTCGCGCGAAACGCCTTCGCCATAGAGGATGTCGAATTCGGCTTCGCGGAACGGCGCGGCGACTTTGTTCTTCACGACTTTTGCGCGCGTGCGCGAACCGACCACACGGTCGCCTTCCTTGATGGACTGAATGCGCCGAATATCGAGGCGAATCGAAGAATAAAATTTCAATGCGCGCCCGCCCGTGGTGGTTTCCGGATTGCCGAACATCACGCCGATTTTTTCGCGGATCTGGTTGATGAAGATCAGGCAGGTGTGCGACTTCGACACGATGGCCGTGAGTTTTCTTAGCGCTTGTGACATCAGGCGCGCCTGCAAGCCCATCTGCGGATCGCCCATATCGCCTTCGAGCTCCGCGCGCGGCACCAGCGCAGCCACCGAGTCCACCACAATGATATCCACGCCGTTTGAGCGGATGAGCGTCTCGGCAATTTCGAGCGCCTGCTCGCCATTGTCCGGCTGCGACACCAGCAGGTTATCCACGTCCACGCCCAGTTTGCGCGCGTAAATCGGGTCGAGCGCGTGTTCGGCGTCGATAAACGCCGCCTGCCCGCCCATCTTTTGCGCCTCGGCGATGATGTGCAGCGTCAACGTCGTCTTGCCGCCCGATTCCGGCCCATAGATTTCAATCACGCGGCCGCGCGGCACGCCGCCCACGCCCAGGGCCGCGTCAATGGAAAGCGCCCCCGTGGGGATCACGCTGACCGGTACCAGCACGTCGCGGTTTCCCAGGCGCATGATCGCGCCCTTGCCATGCTGCTTCTCGATTTGCGCGATAGCCGCGTCCAACATTTTTACTTTTTCATCCGTCATGATTCACCTCGAAGCCAAAGTTGTCACGTCTCGTGACAGTATACAGGATGCCGGTCTGCCTTGCGGAGTGTACTATAAAGCGCTCTGGCCAGCCCAAGTTCATCGCGAAAGGCAAGATACCACAAGGCGAACAAAAAGCAAATTGTATTTAGCCTGACCCTCATCACAATCTTCACAGGTCCCGTAGCACAGCCACTCTTGGCTGTGCGATTTCCTGCAACCGCAAGTGTGGCGGCGAAAACCCGCACAGGCAAGAGTGCCTGTGCTACTTGTGCGCGCTCGAACATCGCCAATCCTGGGGCTTGATAACTAGGCCCGCCTTCACAGGGTTTTGCTCGATGTAGGTCCGGATTCGTTCAAATTGCGCGCTATTCCGGATCCAATGGTCAAACGATTCGTCTTGCCAGAATGCTTTTCCTGTGCGACCTAACGTCTCGTTCGCGTCTCTGGCGGAAACTCCCTTGATCCCCCCAGTGATCCGACGCAACGGCGCTAGAGGAGTGAGCAATACATGCACGTGGTTGGGCATGACAACGTAGGCGTGCAGCACATAATGGCCGAGCTCGCCGCCCCGCTTGATCGCACCCTCGGCGTACCTTGCGATTTCGGGATTGCTGAGCCATCGCGGACCCGTGGCGGCCGCGTCTAGCTTGAGGTCTGCCGTCAAGAACTTCTTGCCTGGGTCTCCCTTCAACTTTTCCAACTGAAGAACAAAATTCCTCGGCAGCGATCCGTACAAGCGCCACGTCAAGAAAATCGCGCGCCCCTCCGGTTGCCAGTGCGGCAAATTCCGTTGGTAGTAGCCTATGTGCATAGAAAAGAGATGAAATGCGATCAGATGCAGATCAGCATGGGCAAAAATGGGACTTGATAGCTCGCGATGATATCAACCCCCTGTAGCACAGCCACTCTTGGCTGTGCGATTTTCTACGACCGCAAGCGTGGCAGCGAAAACCCGCACAGGCAAGAGTGCTACTTGAGAAATTTGGCTCCCTTCCCTTTAGCTTCAATACCAGCTTCGAGAATCGATTTGGAAACCTTGTCAAGGGGTTAGCGCTCATACTTGTGAAAACCACGCCCACTCTTCCGCCCGAGCCATCCTGCGGCAACCAATTTCCGCAAGAGCGGACATGCGCGATATTTCGAGTCACCAAATCCTGTGTACAGGACGTCGAGAATATCCACGCACACATCCAGGCCGATGAAATCGGCAAGTTCCAGCGGGCCCATGGGATGATTCATTCCCAGTTTCATGACGGCGTCCACGGCTTCGGCAGTGGCGACGCCCTCCATCACGGCGAAGGCGGCCTCGTTGATCATCGGCATCAAGACGCGGTTCGAGACGAAGCCGGGAGCGTCGTTTACGGCGACGGGTTTCTTTTCGAGCCGCTCGCACAGCGCCATCGTGGTGTGAAACGTTTCGTCGCTGGTTTGCAGCGCGCGGATCACTTCGATTAAGACCATCACCGGAACGGGATTCATGAAGTGCATACCCACAAAGCGGTCGGGGCGGCTCGTCGCCGCGGCCAGCGTAGTGATCGATATCGAGGATGTGTTCGACGCCAGAATCACTTCGGGACGCAGCAGTTGGTCCGCTTGGCGCAAAACGGAAAGCTTCAGGTCCAGGCGCTCGGGCACGGCCTCCACGGCGAAATCGGCGCGCGAAATCTCCGACATGTCGGTGGTCGTATAAATTCGGCCGAGGATTCTCGGTTTGTCCTCCCCCGCAATCTTGCCTTTCTTCACTTCGCGGTCGAGATTTTTCGCGATCGTGCCGAGGGCGCTTTGGAGGAATCGCGTCTCAACATCGCGCAGAATGACGTTGTATTCGCTACGGGCGAAAACGTGCGCGATCCCGTTGCCCATGGTTCCCGCGCCTAGTACGGCTACCGTCCGGATTGCGTCGAGCGTCATTGGGCCTCCCGAGTTTCAGGATGTGGAGAGAGTATGGGAAGTATAGGAAGTCGAGGAAGCAAAGGAAGTAAAGGAAACACCGGGCCATGCCGCACGGCGCACCTCCTACACGGGTGGGCTTGCTTCCACAACCTCGCGCACAATCTCTTTGGCGCGAAGTTCTTGTTCGGGACGAACGACGAGGCGCCAACGCCCGTTCTCGGTGAGCTTGTGGGATGGGATACCGTTTTCGCGAAGGCAGGCTACTAGTGTATTTGCGAAATGTTCCTCGTCGCCGTTCCAGACTTCGCTGATTGGCGCATCGTCATCCCAATCCTCGGAAACATGAATCGGCACGGTGGCTGACTCGTCATGATCAACACTGTCCGATTCAGGAAGAGACAACGCCTCGCGCTCCTCCGGAGTTAGCTCGTCGGGATCGTCGCCCAGCGCTTCCAATTCGAGCATAACCTTCTCAGCTCTCTCCCGATCCACGAGAGAAACGGCGACTTCCAATTTCGGCCTCGTCGAAGGCAAGATGAAATAGCCTGTGGGAACAGGCCCCATGAACGGAATCCCGGCTTTATCGAGCGCTTCCTTCACTAGCACAAAATCTCGAGGATCATTCCCGTCCCAAATGGTAAAGATGCTACCGTCTCCCAGTGGAGGTGCTGCGCGCGCGTCGAGCGAGTCCACGAGCGAAACGCCACAGTCGGCGCATTGTGTTACGCCGGCGCGGTATTCACATTTGCAATCGGGGCAAATCATTGGCGTTGGATTCTACACGAAAAAATTGTAATGGAGTCAAGCAAGCCGGGAAAAATCGGCAAACACTCAGTCGAGGGGAGCGCCATCCGTAATCTCGCGTACGATGTCTCGCGCGCGCGTCTGATCTTCGGGGCGGACGCAGAGCCGCACTCGATGGCCTGGCTCATTGGGGATTCGACTGGGGATGCCGTTTTCGCGGAGAGCGCTTGCGAGATACTCCGCCATCGGCTCATCTTCGCCGGCCCAGGCTTCGGAGGTCGCTGCGTTCGAATCCCAATCGTAAGGCAGCGTTTGGTTCGGCGCGAAACGGTTGTGATCGAACTTTGACTGATCGCCGGGAACCGCTGGCGCGTCTTCCTTGCTCTCGACCCATTCCAGCGCATCATTGGCCCGCTGCAGATCGGAAGCGTGAACGCGAATTTCGAAGCCTGGCACTGCCTCCAGATAATACGGCCGTGATGAAAGAAATCCGCCTGCGGGATCATAGACCTGGGTGTGCCAGAATTGGATGCCGTCATCGCGTAAAGCCGCTTGCAGAGCGGTAAATTTAGCGGGATCAGCGCCACGCCAAAGGATTTCGAGAGAGTCGTCAGTCATTAGGATTCATTGTAGCCCGCGTCCCCGACAGGGCCGGGACGCCCAAAACGCGCTTCAGACGCGGGGTCTTCCTTCGCCGTCGACGCAAACCCCGCCTCTAAAGAGGCGGGCTACAGCAGGGCCGTTACCGCTCGACAGCGAGCGCGACTGCATTTCCGCCACCGAGACACAGCGCGGCGATGCCGCGGTGCACGTTGCGCCGCTGCATTTCATAGAGCAGCGTCGTCAGAATCCGCGCGCCCGATGCGCCAATTGGATGTCCGAGCGCGACCGCGCCCCCGTTCACATTCACTTTCGCAGGATCGAGGCGCAACTGGCGCGTCACGGCGATCGCGGCCGCCGCAAACGCTTCGTTCAACTCGACGAGGTCAACATCGCGATCCCGGTCCCACCCTGTTTTTGCGAGCAATTTTTCCACCGCGTAGATCGGCGCTTCCATGATCCACTTGGGGTCGACGCCGCTCACGGCCTGCGCGACGATCCGCGCCATCGGCGTTTTCCCCAGCCGCGCCGCGTTGCGTTCGGTCGTGACGACCAGAGCCGCGGCGCCGTCATTTGTGCCGGGAGCATTCCCCGCTGTCACCGTGCCGTCTTTCTTGAACGCGGGCCGTAATTTTGCGAGAGCCTCGAGCGAGGCATCCTCGCGCGGGGATTCGTCATACTTAATCACTACAGGATCGCCTTTCTTCTGCGGGATTTCGACGGGAACAATCTGCGATTCGATAAAGCAGGATTTTCGCGCCCGCACGGCGCGCTGATGGCTTTCGAGTGCGAACTGGTCCTGTTCCTGTCGCGTGATGCCGTATTTTTCGGCTACCAACTCGGCCGTGATGCCCATGTGAAAATCGTTGTAAACGTCCCAGAGTCCATCGTGCACCATTGAATCCACGATTTCCGCGTTGCCGAACCGGTAACCAGTGCGTGCCCCCGGCAGCAGGTACGGGCAGTTCGACATTGACTCCATCCCGCCCGCGACCACAATTTCCGTTTCTCCCAGGATCACGCTCTGCGCGGCAAGCCCCACTGCCTTCAACCCCGAGCCGCAAACCTTGTTAACAGTCATGGCCGCGACGCGCACGTCAAGCCCGCCGCCCAAGCCCGCCTGCCGCGCCGGATTCTGCCCGAGCCCCGCCTGGACAACATTGCCCATGATGACTTCGTCCACGGATTTCGGCTCGACGCCCGCGCGGCGCACCGCTTCGGCGACGACTTTTGCTCCCAATTGCGGCGCGGAAAGCGGAGCCAGCCCTCCCTGAAATTTCCCTATTGGCGTGCGGACAGCGCTCAAAATCACGGCCTGATCCATAGTGGTTCTCCTTGCAATTACCTCCGGGAGGCGCCGCCCAGAATAGCGGCTCATGAATGACTTAGTATAGGAGAGTGCCGGAAAGCGGTCAATTTCGCCACAGTAAGAGAGGATTTAAACTGGTTTGCGCTTCAGTGGTTTCACTGCGGCTTTGAGGTGGAAAGAGATCCTTTCCAGTTCCGTCATCTTTCTTCCGATTACTTTTCGGAAGACGCGCTCCAAAGGAGTCTCTTTGGGCAGATGATCGTGCGGTTGGCTGTGCATTTTGCCCTCCCCGCCTAGGATATCAGTTGTGGCTACTCAATAAGCTACCTCCCCTTCACAGGTGGCCCCCTTCGGTTTGCACTGTACCATAACTCAACCTATCGCACTAGATCATGGTTCTGTGGGCTGTGAAATTATGGCTAGCGGCGGGCACTTCACAGGAAGCCTATGCTACTGTTCCCTGCAGGATGATTTCCGATGGCCGACCTGTTTGAACACGCCAGCGCTCCCGCTCCAGGAATTCAGCTCAACCCGGAGCAGCGCGCGGCGGCACATCATGGCGAAGGCCCGCTGGTGGTTGTGGCCGGCGCCGGCACTGGCAAGACGCGCGTCATCACGGAACGCATCCGCTATCTGCTTGAAACTCAGCCGAAGCTCGCAGGAAGTGAGATCCTTGGCCTGACGTTCACCGATAAGGCCGCAGCGGAGATGAAATATCGCGTAATTGCGGCGGCGCGCGAGCGTGGCGAAACAGCGGTCGAGCGCGCCGAAGCCGTCACTCTCAGCACGTTCCACTCATTCTGCAACGCGCTGCTGCAGGAAGTGAATCCAGATCTTAAACCAATCGACAATGTCGACCACTGGATTCTCCTGCGCCGCAATTTGCCGTTGCTGCAGCTCGACCAATTCCGGCGGCTGGCCGAGCCAGGACAATTCCTCCACGACTTTGTGGAATTTTTCTCGCGCTGTCAGGACGAACTCGTCACGCCGGACGATTATCAGCGCTACGCCGACCAGCAGGCTGAGAATTTCCGGCGCGTGCGCGGCGCGATGCCGGAAGATGAACGTCAAATCCGCGACTTGCAAATCGCCAAGCTCCAGGAGATTGCGCGAGCGTATCGTGCAAGCGATCTCCTACTCCGCGAACGCAAGGTGCTGACATTCGGCACGCAGATCATGGACGCCTTCGTACGTCTCCGCGATGACGATGCGCTGCGCGAAAAACTCCGCGCTCGCTATCGCTACATCCTCGTCGACGAATTTCAGGACACGAACATCGCGCAGCTCGAAATGCTGTGGCTATTGGGTGGCGACCGACCCAACCTGGTTGTGGTCGGCGATCATCGCCAGGCGATTTACCGCTTTCGTGGCGCATCGTTTGGCAGCTTCACGATTTTTCTGAACCGATTTGCTGCCGGCGCACAGTCCGGGCGTGACGGCTTGCTGCGGCCCCTTATGCTCAACTACCGCTCAGCCGGACGCATCCTGCGTGTCGCGGGCCAGGCCATTCGTCACAATGAAAAACCAAGTAACATTCCTGAGTATCCCCTGACAGCGGTCCGCGAGGACGGCGACAAGGTGCGCATCGTCACGCACGCATCGAGCGACGCCGAGGCGCAGTGGGTCGCCAGTGAGATCGAGCGGCTGCACCGTGCCGGAGCGAAGTGGCGCACCTTTGCCGTGCTCTACCGCGGCCACGCACATCGCGACAAACTTGTGGAAGTCCTCAAGGGGCGCAAAATTCCGTTCGTCATCAAGAATCTCTCGATCCTGTCGCATCGGCTGGTCCGCGACATCGTCGCCTATCTTCGCCTCATCGATCAGCCCTCGGACGATGTCGCTTGCGCGCGCGTTCTGGCCATGCCGGCGTGGGGCCTCGAAGCTTCTGACCTCGTGCGCCTCGCGGAACGAACGGCGAAGAGCAAGGGCGCGTCGCTCTGGGATACGCTGCAATCGGCGCAAGGCGAGCCGCCGTTCTCGGGAAGCGCTCGCCACTCAGGGGAACTCGTCGAGCTCGTTACCGAGCTGCGGAAGAAAGCTCATCGTTTGACCGCAGCCGAAATGTTCGACGAGTTAGCCGAAGTTTTGGAGATTGGTTCCGCCGTGGCCGCGGAAGATCGGAAATACTTCGACCGGCTCGCGCAATTCGTCCGCGAGTGGCAGCCGAAAAGCGAAACGCAACGCCTCAAGGAATTTGTCGAGTACCTGGATTATTTCGAGCAGGCCGGCGGATCGATCAATCTGGAACAGGAACCCGGCGATGCCGTGCAGTTGATGACCGTTCACGCCGCGAAGGGACTCGAATTCGATCACGTGTACGTTTTGCGTTTGGTGCAGCGCGGTTTTCCGGCAGGAGAAAGGCCGCGCGTGCTCGAATTCCCACCGGAATTGATGAAGGAAGAGCAGCCTCAGGGAAGTTTTCATATCCAAGAAGAGCGCCGCTTGTTTTATGTGGCCGTGACTCGCGCGCGCCACAGGCTGACGCTTAACACTGTCGTGCACAAGCGCTCGAAGCCCTCGCCTTTCCTGGACGACATTCTGATGGATGCGCAAATCAAGCGCCGCGACATCGAGCAGATTGCTCCAGCTCCGGCGAGCGAGCCTGTCGCCGCTCCGGAAGCGCCACCTGAGCTATTTGAGCCGCCTCTGGGGAGTGCGCGGATTGGTTCCCAAATCGGCGAATGGGCCGCCACCTATCGGCCGCCGGTGTCTGAACCACTGAAGCTTAGCCCTTCGGGGATCGACATGCTCGCGTCTTGCCCCCAAAAATATCTGTTTGGCCGCGCCTGGGGTCTGCGAGGCGGGCCTGCCGCCGCAATCAGTTTTGGCAGCGTGATGCACAACACGATCAAATATTTCATCGCCGAGCTTGCCAAGGGGCGCGCGCTGCCGTTCGAAGAAGTGGCGAAGAAATTCGAACTCGAGTGGACCTCGGCAGGATTCGAAGATGAGTATCAGGAACAAGAATACAAGAAGGATGGCCTCGCGCAGTTGCGCGCATTCCACGCGAGCACGGTCGCCTCGCCTCCCGAAGTCATCGCGCAGGAAAAAACGTTCGAGCTGCCGATGGAGAACAACATTGTCCTCACCGGGCGGATGGATCAGGTGAACCGCATCGCTCCAGGCGAGGAAGAAATTGTGGACTACAAGACTGGAAAACCGAAGGATGAGGACAAAGCGAAGAAAGATCTGCAATTGAGCGTGTACGCGCTCGCGGCCCGGGAAGTGTTCGACTGGAACCCCGCGAGGCTTACATTTTACAACCTGCAGACGAACCAGGCCGTGAGCGCCGCGCGCGACGACAAGAAACTCAACAAGGTGCGCGCGGAAATTCAGGAAGCCGGTGCGGACATCCGCGCTGGAAATTTCCCTCCCAAACCCGGCTTCTGGTGCAAGTTCTGCGACTTCGAGTCCATCTGCCCCGCGCGGGAGCAAGGCGCTGCGGCGAGCGCTTCCGGCGAAGAGTAACTCGGCAGCTTCTTATTGCACAACTTTGTAGGGAAGCAGTTAAGAATGTTGGTTCAATCGCAGGACTGTGGACTTCGGCTTGTTTTTTGATTCTGACATCGGAATCAAAACTATCGAGCTCAGCACGAGGATCAAACCCAGTAGGTGAAGAGTCGTCCCGGGCCGGTAAAGACCTGCCCCCAATATACCAATCGACTGCGTCAATAGTTGGATTCTTGGAAGCAGCGGTCTGCGAAATTCGGGGTATGGCGCGGGATTGAATTGAACGTTCATTAAACCAATCGTACTCTTACGTGCTTACGATGTCCATCCTGATTCTTTGAGCTGCCAATACATCAAAGCAACGCATTCTTCGCAAGAAACGCCTCTCTCCGGAGGTTATCCGTAAAAGGAATGAGAGAAATTAGGCGAGAAAAACAAAAGCGGGGCTCCCCGAATTTTCGGGAAGCCCCGCTGGAAACGTTCGCGCCTTGTGGCTGCCTGGCGGTCCTGCGTTTCCGGTGTTGCCCGATCCGCGCAATCGCTCCGTGAACCACTCTCCCCTCGGAGCAGCGAGCAACGCCACGTTTAACTCGCTTAAGCCCTTTTACGAGTGAATCGAATGGAAGTCAAGAAAAAATTCCGGAAGGATCGTATCGAAAACGACGATGCAAGCAGAAAATATTCCTGTGCAAAAATATTTTAACTAGGTACGCCGACTTTTCTCATTGCGATGCGTGTAGGCAGAGCGGAAAACGCTCCACACGGCATGGCTTTTTGTAGCACCGGCGAGACGCCGGCGCTACGAAACCAGAGTGAGAAGTTCAACTCAGGGCATTGCATTGAGGTAATAGCCGTCGCGGGCAAGCATGGAGAGGCCCGGGCGCTCCACGCGCACCTCGATCGTGTGATAGGGCTGCGTGTGATCGGTCTTCGCGGCCGAGTAGGCGAGCGTGTATTCATTGCGCGCCTGCTCGGAGACGCGCGGATAGAGCGCTTCCAGGTCCTCGCGGCTCGAGCCATAGAAAATATCTCCACCCGTCGAATGTGCGTATTTCGCAAGGATGTTGTTTCCAAGAAAAGTGATGCCGCGGTTGAGATTCGCTTCGCCGACGCCGACCGCATACACGGAAATATCCGCGGAGAGCAACAGCTTGAGCGTTTCATCGTAGCTGTGCGTGTTGTTCTTGGCGTTCTGCCCGTCGGAGATCAAGAAAATAATCTTGCGCCGCTCGCGAGGGCGGTCACGCAACTGTTCCCCCGCCGCGTAAATGGCGTCGTTGATGTGTTTGTTGTTCGGGTGCCCTATGGACATGGCCGAGCGCTGCAACGGTCCCGTCGGGGCCTGGGTATTCACGCGCGGCCCGCTGGTCATTGGGGCGGAGCCAACTCCCGGAAAAGAGCTGCTGAGATCGATGCGTTTGAGCTGCGTGAGCAGCGCGTCGTTGTCGGCAATAAAACCGGAATCTGAGAGGAGTTCGGGAACTTCGTCGAATCGCCACAGAGAAACTTCGTCGGAACCGCTGAATCCCGCCGCCAGAGTCTCCAACGTTTTCTGGACTCGGTCCGCCGAACTCCTCTTCAAGTCGTCATCGATCAAGACTGCCGCCGAGAGCGGAAACGCCTCCACCGAAAACGACGAAATACGCTGCTCGACCCCATCCTCGAAGATTCGGAAATCCCGCTGCTGAAGGTCGGTGACCAGCTCCCCTGCCCCGTTCTTCACAGTGACCGGTACGATGACCTCCGACACCGTCGCGCGAATTCGTGCCCGCGGATCCTGTGATTGCAATGAGGGTGGCTGGCCGGAAGACTGCGAAGCGGGCGCTTGCTGCGGCGTTCGTGGAATTGCCCAACCAGCGGTAACTGCGCAAAGCACGACCCCGGCGAACAGGAATTTTCGTGTACAATTCATGGGCGTCCCGTCACTATTCCCGCAGGAGCCGGGCCACTGCTCCCACGCATCTTAAATTTTCGGCGGCGCATCCAACCGGATCGAAGCATCGCCAGAGGAGATTATACAATGCGCACTCGGGCGGCACTCTCAATACTGTGCATAACGGCTCTTGCCGCTGGCCTGGTCTACGCCGCACCACCTGGACAGATTCGGGTGCAGGTGAACCTGGTGAACCTCTTCGCCACGGTGCGCGACAAACATAAGATGCTCGTCCCCGGCTTAAAGATTGATGATTTTCAGGTCTCTGAGGATGGCCAGCCTCAGGAAATCACCAACTTCTCCGCGGAATCGAACCTTCCGATCACTCTCGGCCTGCTGATCGACACCAGCGGCAGCGAGGAATTTATGCTGGGGATTGAAAAGGAAATGGGAACGCGTTTCCTACGACGCGTGATGCGCAAGGGCGATCTCGCCATGGTCATGACTTTCGATCTCGATGTGGACCTCCTCGCGGATTTCACTGAGGACCAAGGGCGGCTCGACCGTGCCATCAATCGCGCCCAGGGCAATGCGGCAGGCGGCGGTGTTGGCGTGGGACCGGTCCCGTCCAGCCACTTCAACGGAGGCACGGATTTCTACGACGCCGTTTATCTCGCCGCGCACGACAAACTCGCCGATGAAGCCGGCCGGAAAGCCATGATCATCCTGACCGACGCGGAGGACACGGGAAGCAAACTCAAATTGGCGGACGCCATCGAAGCCGCGCAGCGCACCGATACGGTTGTCCACATTCTCCTGGTAGCAGCCGACGGAGGCGATCAGGGCGTGGCGAGAAAGCTCACCGACGAAACCGGCGGCCGCATGATCGTCGTCCGCAACGAGAAAAATCTGGAGCAGGCCTTTGATCAGATCTCCGAAGAGCTGCGCAGCCAATATACGATAGGCTACATCCCCTCAAACAAGGCGCGCGACGGCGGCTACCGGAAAATTAAAGTGGAAATGAAGAACAAGGACTACGCCGCTCTTACTCGCCGCGGCTACTACGCACCTTCGAATTAGCATGCACGTTGAAATCATTGTAGCCCGTCCCGGTCCGACCGGGACGGGGGTAACGTGGTACCGCGTAGAAAACCCCCGGGTCTGAAGACCCGGGCTACAACAAAGCCGGATCAATTTCTTGGGGCCGGGATCTGCGCAGAGAAATTTGGCAGTTCTTAGGGGTTCGCGGGCGCGCCTGGCGGCGCTGGAAACGGGGACGTCGGGATGGAATAGTACCCTTTGCGGGCTCGTACGATCAGGTCTTTTCGGCCCACCTGGATGCGAATCGCGTGAAATCTTCCGTCGGGAGCGCGATTCCCGGGGCTATAAGCCAGAGCATATTGGTGGCGCAACTCGTCCCCGATGTCGAGGAACGACTGTCCCAAATCGTCGACCCGATAGGGGAAAAAAGCGCGTCCACCTGTTTCTTGAGCCAGCTGCTCGAGGACGTGATCCCCTTCGCCCTTTTCATATTTGCGGTTTACACGCTTCGCCGGATCGCGTTCGTCATCGATGTTTACCCATTCCGTGCTCGTGCTGATCGAATAGATGATTACTCCCGCGCGTTGCGCCATCTCCACGGCCGCGCCGCGTGAACGATTGCTGCTGTTGTCATCGCCATCGGATATGACCACCAGCACTCGGCGCACGTCTGTATTTGGGCCGGGAGGCAGAGGAGATTTGTTCAGCAATTCCTGGCTGGCCGCGTAAACCGCATCGTACAGCGCCGTGCCGCCGCCGGCGCGCTGTTTCAGTATCGTGTCGCGGAGATCGCCCGTATCACCGCTGAAATCCTTGATGATCTGGGGGCCATCGTCAAAGGTCATCAGGAAGGCTTGATCTTTCCCGCGGCGCAGAGCGTTGAACAAAAAGTCAATCGCGGCATCCTGCTCAAACTTCAAGCGGTCCCGAATGCTGTTCGAGGTGTCCAGCACCATGCCGATGCGCAGAGGCAGATCGGTCGGCTGGCTGAAGGAAGTGATTTCCTGCTGTACGCCATCATCAAAAACTTTGAAATCATCTTTGTTCAAATCGGTGACCAGTTTTTCGCGCTTGGTCACCACGCTGTACAGCACGTCCACCAGGTTGACGTTGCGAACGATCGTCCCTTGGCGGTCCACTGGGGCTGGGGCCTGCGGTGGAGTTTGCGTGGGAGCCTGCGGCTGGGCGGTCGGCTGAGATTGCTGCGCCCACGCGGCGGCGACGGCAAACAGCACGATGGTAAATCCAACGCGTAGCGCTCGTTTAGCCATGTTGGTCACAAATACGGCGCGAGAGCGGCATCAATCTCCGCATCGCGTCGCCCCAAAGAAACCGCAATCTGCTCGAAGTATACTCGCAAATCCCTCGGCAGCGGAGCGCGAACTTCCACCCACGCGCCGCTTGAGGGGTGTGAGAATCCGATGCGCGCGGCGTGCAGGAAGTTGCGCTCCAGTAGCGGAAGGTTGCGCGTCCCCGCGCGTACGCCGCGCGGCGCGCCGTACAGGGTGTCGCCGACGACCGGATGTCCAATCGCGGCAAAGTGCGCGCGAATCTGGTGCGTGCGGCCCGTGTGCAGCACTGCCTCGACGAGCGTACAGCGATCGAGACGCCCAACCACGCGCCAGTCCGTACGCGCGTGGCGGCCCGTTTTCCCGCGCGCTGTCATCCGGGTTCTGCGGCGCGGATCGCGCGAGATCGGCAGCGTGACGCTGCCTGACTCGCGCGGCATTTTGCCGTGTACCAGCGCCAAATAAATTTTCCGGACATTTCGCGCTCGAAATTGCTCGGCGAGATGTTCGTGCGCCGCGTCGTTGCGTGCCACCACCATGGCTCCCGAAGTTTCCCGGTCCAGGCGATGCACGATGCCCGGACGCAACGTGCCGCCCGCGCCGGAAAGTGCCCCCAAGCGGTGCAGGAGCGCGTTCACCAGAGTGCCGCGTGCGTGGCCCGCGCCGGCGTGCACCACCATGCCCGAGGGCTTGTTCACGATTACAAAATCGTCGTCGACAAGAAGCAGTTCGAGTGGTAAATCCTCCGGCGCAGCAATCATCGCCGGCCGAGGAAGAACTGCCACCTCGATGGCTTCGCCGGCCGCAACCCGGTGTGAAGCTCTGGCCGCCCGCCCGTCGACGCGTACATTCCCTTCGCGAATCAACTCTTGAATCCGCGTGCGGCTCAGCAGGGGGATGCGCTGCGCGAGGAACAAATCTAGACGCCGCCCCGCGTCGCCCGACGCGGCAGTCAGTTTCTCTCGCGCTGTGGGATTTTCCGCCATGGAAGTAGCACAGTCCCGCCGGGGCGGGACTGTGTGGTTTTGATTTTCGGTAGTACAGAACGGCACGCAGTCCCGCCCTGGCGGGACTGTGCTACTGAAAATTTCTCTCTGGTGAAAAATGGATCGACGCCGAAAATTAATTTTCCAGAGCATTTCTAGTGCATATTCATTTGACAAGCATCCTAGCCGCGGCCTCGTTCGGTGGAATCGGCCCCCGCCGCCCGCCAAAAATTAATTCGATGAGCACCAGTGCCGCGCCGATGGAGATCGCCGAATCGGCGACGTTGAACGCGGGCCAGCGATACGTTCCGAGCCGGACTTCCACGAAATCGGTCACCCCGCCGTGAAGCAGGCGATCGAGCGCATTCCCCGCAGCACCGCCCAGAATCAGGGCGAGCCCGGACTGGGCAAGCCATCCGCCCGCCCGGCGTGTCACTAACAGCCACACGAGCAGAGCCATGACCAGGGCGGAACTCACCAGCAACAGCGGCGCAAGCCATTTCGAATTCGAATCCGAAAACACGCCGAATGCAATGCCCGGATTCTGATTGTGAACCAACGTTACGATGTCCGAGATGACGGGGAAGCGGAAATAGACGCTCGTGTAACGCTCGATGACAAATTTCGTGCCGCGATCCGCCGCCAGCACGCCAAACGACAGCCACAGCCAGCGCGAGCCGGCCCTGCCGCCTATCAAGACACAGCCCCGAGGCCAGAAGCCCCGCTCTCGCGCTCGATTTCATGGAGCGCCTTCACGCAGCGTTCGCAAATTGTTGGGTAATCCGCGTTCTCACCCACATGCGTCGAATAATTCCAGCAGCGCTCGCACTTCGTGCCGTCGGCGCGTTGCACCGTGACGCTCACTCCTGGAAGCAGATCGGATTTTTGCCCAGCCGCTGGCACATGGCTTCCGAGTTCGACCTGCGAAACGATGAACATCGCAGGGAGCCAGCTTTTGTATTGCTCAAGGAGTAGAGCGAGGTCACTCCCCGCACTCAACGAGACCTTTGCTTCGAGCGCGCCCGAGATTGTTTTCGCGTTACGAGCAGCTTCGAGAGCCCGCAAAACCTCAGTACGCACTAAAAGCAGCTTCTCCCAGTTTGCGGCCCTTTCAGCATCCAGCGGCACCCCAAGGTCCACTGCTGCTGGAAACAGAGCAAGATGAACGCTCTCCGGATCGCCCGCGCTACGCGGAAAATGCTTCCAGATTTCCTCAGCTGTGAACGCGATGATTGGCGCCGCCAGGCACAACAACGCACTGGCAATGCGATAAACAGCAGTTTGCGCCGAGCGGCGCTCGCGGTTTCTCGGCGCGAACGTGTACAGCCGATCTTTGAGCACGTCGAAATAAAATGCGCTCAAATCCACGACCGCGAAGTCGTACAGCGCATGATAGACGCGATGAAACTCGAATGCGTCGTACCACTTCCGGCAATCGCGCACCAGTTCGGCCGTCCGTGTCAGCATCCACCGGTCCAATTCTTCAAGCTCCGCGTCCGGAACGCCATCGCGTGCAGGATCGAAACCTGCGAGATTGCCGAGCGCGAAGCGGAACGTGTTGCGCAGCTTGCGGTAGGCCTCGGAAAGCTGCGTCATCACGTTGTTCGACATACGAAAATCCGAAGTGTAGGCCTGCGAATTAACCCACAGCCGCAGGAGATCCGCGCCCCACTGCTCGCTCATTTCCGCGGGAAGCACTGCATTTCCTAACGATTTCGACATGGGGACATCTTTTTCGTCGACTGCCCAGCCATACGTCAGCACATGACGATAGGGCGAACCATTTCGGACTCCGACGCCCACCAACATCGAACTGTGGAACCATCCTCGGAATTGGTCAGGTCCTTCAAGATACATGTCCGCGGGCCAAGGAAGCTCAAGCCCGTCTGCATCGAGGCGACCCAACACCGCGAGATGTGACGAGCCCGAATCGAACCACACATCCAGAATATCGGTTTCCTTGCGCCAACTGGTCGCGCCGCAGGAACAGTGAGTGCCCGCTGGCAATAACTCTTCGACCGTATGTGTGAACCAGGCGTCCGCGCCCTCGCGCGCGAACCATTTATGCACGAGTGCGTGCAGCACCGGATAGTCATCGAATTGTTTCCCGCACTTCGCGCAATTCAAGATCACCAACGGCACGCCCCAGTACCGCTGCCGCGAGACACACCAGTCGGGCCTGTCTGCGATCATGGAGCGCATCCGCTCCCCGCCCCATTCCGGCGTCCACTCCACTTTGTCGATTTCATCGAGTGCGCGCGCACGAATCGACCTGCCATCGCGCCCCGCAACGTCCAAATCGATGAACCATTGTTCGGTAGCGCGGAATATCACGGGATTGTGGCAGCGCCAGCAATGCGGATAGCTGTGCGAGAGCTTTTGTTCCCCGAGCAACGCGCCGCGGTCGCGCAGCAGCGCGACTATAATCGGATTGGCCTCGAATACGGTTTTCCCCTTGTATTCGGGAAGGCCTTCCAAATACCGGCCGTGATCGTCAATCGGCGCGTACGCCTCGATCCCATATTTCTGCCCGGTCTGGAAGTCCTCAACGCCGTGTCCCGGCGCAGTGTGCACGATGCCCGTGCCTTGATCGAGCGTGACGTAATCGGCCAGCACCGCTGGCACTTGCAAATCCAGAAACGGATGCCGGAATTTCAATTCAGCAAGGTCTTTTCCCTTCCAGGGCCCGCGCACGCTCCCCGCCTTGAGTTTCACGGCATCAAGCGCCGGACCGACCAGGTCCGCAGCGAGCAGCAATGCGCCGGCTGCTGTTTCGGCCACTACGTAGTCATACTCCGGATGAAAAGCGAGCGCGCGATTGTGCGGCAGCGTCCATGGCGTCGTCGTCCAAATCACAGCAGACACGTGCGAACCAAGTTTTTCCGCAGCGGCCCCGGGCACGACCGCAAACTTCACCCAGATGGATGGGCTGGTGTGATCTTCGTACTCGACTTCCGCTTCGGCCAGCGCGGTGGTGTCCACGATGCACCAGTACACAGGCTTGAGGCCGCGATACACATAGCCTTTTTCGAGAAACGTGACGAATGCATCCGCAATCGCGGCCTCATATTGCGGGCTCATCGTCAGATAAGGGTCTTCCCATTGCCCCAACACTCCCAGGCGTTTGAAATCCCGCCTGTGCTGGTCCACGTAGCGCGACGCGAATTCACGGCACATTCGGCGGAATTCTCCGGGCGGGACGCTTCCCTTTTTCCCGCCCAGTTCTTTCTCCACCTGCGTTTCAATCGGCAAGCCGTGACAATCCCATCCGGGAACGTAGGGAGCTCGGAAGCCGGCCATGGTCTTCGATTTCACAACCATATCTTTCAGGATTTTATTCAGCCCGGTGCCCAGATGGATCGTACCGGTCGGGTACGGCGGCCCGTCGTGGAGCACATACGTGGGCGCGCCCGCGCGGGCCTGCTGGATGCGATGGTAGAGTTTCTTCTCTTCCCATTCGGCGAGCTGCTTCGGCTCGTTCTGCGGCAGGCTGGCTTTCATCGGAAACGCTGTGCGCGGCAGATTCAGAGTGCTTTTCAAGTCCACTATTTTGGGCATAAATTAGGTGTTGGCGGACGCGACCGGGAGTCTTCCATCCCGTGTGTACTCGCCCGCATCACTCGATCCGGAAACCATCTTCCTCAGGGTAACGTCGTAATGTTACAATGGATTTGCCAGCATGTCAGCCGGGCGCCAGTGGACATCCATTTGTGCCGCGATTGAATCTTATCTAGTCTGAAGTAGAATCTGGTCGCTGAGTAAGGCAGGTGCTGTTGAGCACGCTGGTACCTAAATGGAGTGATCCAGCCACACCGCCACCCAAGGTGACGCTGCCTCCGGGAGGGTCTGCCCCGCGTCTCGGGGCCCCGCAAGTGCCACTCTCTCGTGGCTTTTTATCCAACCTACGGGATTTCCTCGCCGAACGCCCCATAAAGATTCCCAAGAACGGCAGGGGCGTTGTTTTCACGCCGGAAAGTTTCGGCAGCGGTCTCACTGAAAATCTCAAGGAGCTGTTTAAGCCGGCGCCGCCCGCGATCCGTGGTGCAGCCGCTTCGCGGATGACGGTTGAATGGCAGCCATTCTACAAGATCTTTTTTCAGAATATTCGCGACTTCATCTCTCCTCCGAAACTGGCGCCCCTTAAAGTCACGAGTCAGCCGGTCAAGGTGAAGGATATTTGGAGTAAGGATAAAGCCTTCGGGCCGTCGCAGGCGATTGCCCTGGCCGTACATGTGGGCATCACGCTGTTGGTTCTGTTCCCGTTTTATCATGCCTTTACGAAGGCGGCCCAAACTCCCGTTGCGAGCAACCAGCTCGTAACGCCGCTCGATATTTCTGACTACGCGATGAAGCTGCCTCCCGGCAAGGACAAGGCCGGCGGTGGCGGTGGCGGAGGCGAGCGGGCGCCTATCCCGGCAACCAAAGGCAAACTACCAAAGTGGAGCATGACGCAGATCGCTCCGCCAATGGTTCATACAAAACCCGAATCGAAGATTGAGGCGACGTTGCTTGGGCCTCCGGATCTGAAAATTCCGAGTCCGAACCTTGATAACTTCGGCGACCCACTGGCCAAACTGGTCAATGGTTCGGGAGGGCCCGGCGGCGGCAGCGGCATCGGTAGCGGCACAGGCACCGGTATCGGGAGCGGTTCTGGCGGCGGTCTGGGTCCAGGTGAAGGCGGAGGAACCGGGGGCGGCGTTTTTCGTGCGGGTACAGGGGGCGTCGGCTACCCATCATGTTTTTACATGCCGGACCCGAAATATTCCGAAGAAGCTCGCAAGGCGAAATATTCAGGCGTTGTTACGCTCCAAGGCACGATTACACTGGACGGACGCGTCACTGACGTTCAAGTCGTGCGAGGGCCGGGACTCGGCCTGGAAGAAAAAGCCGTTGAAGCCACAAAAGAATGGAGATGCAAGCCAGCGCTCGGCCCTAACGGGAAGCCTGTTGCCACCCGCGTCCCCATCGAAGTCACTTTCCGCTTACTATAATTTTTCTTCTGCGAAGACATCTGGAAGGAATGCTTTGCACTAGCACGAATTGTGGTCCCCACAGGCGTTCCCGTTCTTCTCTGAAACGTCCGGGACTCCGTGTGGTGCGGGGGAGGGTAGGTCATGAAACCGAGAAGGTCCGAACTCACACAATCATTTCTGGTGGAATCGCAAAAGACCCTCGCGGCATACCATCTGCCCCGGCTCATCAGGTGCCTCAAGATGTTATCCGAAGATGAAATTTGGTGGAGACCGAATGCCGCTTCGAATAGTGCGGGCAACCTAGTGCTCCATCTTTCCGGAAATGTCCGCCAATGGATTTTTGCTGGGCTGGGAAATGCGGAAGATCGTCGTGACCGAGACCGGGAATTTGCTGAGCGCGGCCCCATTTCCCGTAGCGCGCTTGTTGCATTGATCCGCAAGACCGTGGATGAAGCTTGCGGCGTCCTGGGCCGCTTGCCCCAGGGCTCACTCTTACGAAAATACGGCATCCAGGGCTTTCGCGTCTCGGGCATGTATGCCGTGTGCCAGGTGGTCACGCACTTTGCTTATCACACGGGCCAAATTATCTTCGTAACGAAAATGAAACTTGGGAAGGACTTGCGGTTTACGCGGCTGCCAGGCAAGAAACACAAGGCGGCCGTCACGCGAGTTCCGTGAAATGAAAGCTCATTCGATCGACGCACGATCCCGCTCATGTTCAAACGGAAACCTGGCTGTCAGGAATCATTCCCAATCGCACCATGGCGGAGTACACTTCGTCAGGGGCGCAATGAAAATGAGATTGTACATTCGTACTGCCGGAGTCGTTCTCGGACTCCTGCTCGTCGCAGCGCCGGGATGGCTCGCGGCTCAATCTGCGGGAAGCATCGAGTTCACCGCGCAAGTGGCCCCTACGGACGGACGGCCTGAGCCTGTCCGCCAATTGACGTTTTACCTGCTGCGCAAAAGCCTCGACGACATCCGCCAGGAAGCCCTGCAGCTCGAACCGCCGCCAGACCTCGACAAATTTATCGACGGCCTCACCGTCTCCCCCAAATTGAAAGCCTGGATGAAAAAGAATCACACCGTGCAGCTTTCTGGAACTGATTTCACAAAGAGCGTCACCGCGGACGACGTCGTGGACATACCTGAATTTTACGATGCCTACATGTTGCGCAACTCGGGATACGAAGGGACGGGCTTTCCCAAGCCGAAATTCAAACTGAAGGACGAAGCTTCCAAACCTGAGAAATTCAACGAAGCGAAGGCAGAGTACAAGGAGGCCGTCCGCAAATTCGTTCGCGATACCCCGGAGAGCGTCCCGGGAATCGAGGGCGATCTCATCAAATTTGACTCGTCCATAAAATGGGAACAAATGATGGCCGAGCAGCGGTCGCGCCTCGACAAACGCGCGCTGGAGCTGGCCCAAACTCGCTATTTGGCGGCGCAAACAGACACAAATCTCGATGGCCGCGGCTTTTTTGCCGGCATCACGCCCGGCAGGTATTGGATTGGTATGCTTGGAATGCAGGCTGTTTCGGGGGATGTGCGCCTTCGCTGGGACTTCCCTGTCACGGTGCGCCCCGGCGAACCGACTCGCGTGGAACTGTCGAACCTCAATGCCGTGAAACCCTACAGCACGGCCCAGAATTCAAATCACTAAAGGCTGCACCTTTAGTGCCTCCCCCACAAGATGCGAGCGCAGCGTAGATGGGCACCTGGACACTCTGGATCGCCTTCAACACCGGCGTCGCCCTGCTCCTGCTGCTGGACCTGGGCCTGTTCCATCGCCGCGCCCACTCGATCTTGATTCGCGAAGCGGCGCTCGAAAGCGCCATGTGGGTCGCGCTTTCCGTCGGATTTGGGTTGTGGATTCTTGTTTCCCATGGACGCGGCCCCGGCCTTGAGTTTTTCACCGGCTACGTAATCGAAAAATCTCTCAGCGTTGACAACGTATTCGTTTTCATCCTGATCTTCCAGTATTTTCGCGTCGATCCCCGCTATCAGCATCGCCTGCTGTTTTGGGGCGTGCTGGGAGCCGTAGTGATGCGCGGCGCCATGATTGGCGCCGGGGCTATCCTCATCCAACGCTTCGAGTGGATCCTTTACGTCCTGGGTGCGTTTCTCGTGTACGGGGGGGGCAAGCTATTTGGCGTTGATCACATGGTGCACCCCGAGAAAAATCCGCTCCTTCACTGGGGGCAGAAGCTCCTGCCCATGTCCCAGACCAGCGCCGGACCGCGATTGTTCGTTCGGGAAGGAGGCCGATGGCTGGCAACGCCGCTCTTGCTTGTTGTCATCGTCCTCGAAACCACGGACCTGGCTCTGGGCGCGGACTCCGTCGCTGCCGTGTTTGGCGTTACGCGAGACCCCTTCCTGGTCTACACCTCCAATGTCTGCGCGATTTTGGGACTGCGCGCCTTTTATTTTCTATTGGTGGGAATCCTGCCCTATTTCCAATATCTCGACGAAGGCCTTGCCATTGTGCTCATGTTCATCGGCGCAAAAATGCTGGCCGAGCCGTGGATACACATTCCGACGGGAATTTCCCTGGGAGTCGTCGGCAGTGTAATTATTGTTGCCATTCTGATTTCTATCATCCGAACGCAGATCACTTCTTCGACCGGCGCTGCGGTCGCGACTGTTGGGCCGGCTCCTAGGCGTACCTTCGGCCGCCTCACGAGGCGTCCTTCGCCTACGCCGGAGTACATACATGAACTCGCGCATCAGGACATTGACCAGCGAGCTCAGGTCGCATGGGATCTTTCCAGGCACGGAGCTGCGCGAACATTGAATTGGTTCGACGAATGGCTCAAGGATGAGGGTTTTCGAGGCCTCGTCGTGCAAGAAAATTTCGTGGGCCCCGAAGGAAAGAAGGTATTCTTTCCGAGGCTGACAATCGGAATTGCGGTGCTGCTGGAAACGTTCGATAGGATTCGTACCGCCAACGGCTCTCCGCCTCTCGCGGACGTTCCTCCCGACCAGGATGCCTTGGAGTTCGAGCTCGAATTCAAGGGTCAATTTTTACCGCCTCCACGCTTGGACATCCTTACGACGAAGGCGCCGGGAGGCGATGGCGCGATTGCGCGCTTTCTCACTAGATTCGGCGAGGGAATCCAACAGGTGGAAATCGACGTGACCGATGTGGACCGCGCAACGGAAATCCTGCGCACGCGATTCCAAATCGAGCCAATTTATCCCGCGACACGTCCCGGCGCAAACGGCACGCATGTGAATTTCTTCCTGGTCACTTCCTGGAACGGCACGAAGGTGCTGGTCGAGCTAGTGGAACAACCGAAAATCACTTCGCACTCGGATTTCACACCACACGAAAAATCTTAGCCCGTATTTCTCACGAGAATTCTGCGGAGGCGAGTAGCACAGTCCCGCAAGGGCGGGACTGTGCGGTTTTGATTCGCGTAGGGCGACGAGAAAAGCGCACAGACTGAAGTCTGTGCCACTAGAACCGACCACGCTTTTCGCCGCGCTTCCACGCAGTAAGTCGATATGCGGGAGTATACCCAGGGCGCACTGGTGAGAAATGCGCGTTTGTTGCCAAATCCCGCGTTGCAATCGATTCCACGCAGCGCAAACCCCTGAAAATTCACTTGGTGTCGGTGAGCGCAACGTAGGCGCCGAGGCCGATCATGCCGATGCCGGAGGCGACCCGTTGGCGCCGACGAAATGCAGCGCTGGCCTTCAGCTTGCGTCCGAGCGGAACAGCCAGCGAAACGACGAGCAAGTCCGCAGTCGTATTCAGGGCCACCGAGACCGTGCCAAAAATCAAGAATTGCAAAAAGACATGACCGAGCTGCGGAGAGATGAATTGCGGGATGAAAGAGAGAAAGAAAAGAGCGGTCTTGGGATTGAGAACTTCCGTGACGATGCCCTGACCGAAAGCGCCGCGAGCGGGAGCGAAAGTTTCGACAGGCAATTCGGCGTTGCGGGTTCGGATCATGCGAATGCCGAGCCACACCAGGTAAGCGGCGCCGGCGTATTTGACCGTGTGGAATGCGGTCGCGGAAGCGGCCAGGATGGCGGAGATACCAAGTGCCGCCGCGAAGACGTGGAACATGCCACCCGCAAAGGTCCCCAGCGAGGACAACATTCCTTCGCGGCGGCCACCGCCGAGCGTGCGCGCGAGGACATAGAAAATGCCGGGGCCGGGAGTCGCAGCAAGAATCAGAGCAGCAACGAAAAAAAGAAAGAACCGATGTGCGTCAAGCATGTACAAATTGTAAGGTCAAAATTAACTTTTGCAACATTTCGGTTGTGGGTCAGTTTGAAATTCCAGCCCATTGACGTGGAATTTTAACCTTTGAATCCAGCGGCATTTCGGGCGTACTCTTCTCTTTGACTGGACGATCAGGAGAAGCCTACGGAATCGGGCAGCCATCGATGGTCAAGAGGGCCTTGGTGGGCGTGGCTGCTGGTTATCTTGTTTCCGATGGTGCTTAGGCCGTGGTGGATGGCAATTATCTCGCTTGCGCTCTTCGTTCTATTCCTGAGGCTCATATTGCGACCGGTGAAACGAAATTCAAACTGACCCACTACCAACTGCTCTCCTATTAAGTCTTCCCGTAAACCGGGATCGCCGCGCCGTGAATCACGCGGGCTTCTTCCGAACACAGGAACAGGATCACGCGCGCAATATCTTCGGGCTTCGGCCACTTCGAGAAATCCGCCCCTGGCATCGCTTTCCGGTTCGCCGCAGTATCAATGATGCTTGGCAGCACCGAATTCACGTTGATGTTAAACGGTTTTACTTCCGCCGCGAGCGAATCAAACAACGCCAGCGCGCCCGCTTTTGACGCCGCATAGAGCGCCCCGCCAGCGCCGTGGTCCACAGCGGCCTTCGACGCGATGTTGACGAGCCATCCCCGGTTCTGCCGGATCATCAGCGGCACGATGGCCCGCGCGAGAACAAAACCGGCTTTCAGATTGAGTTGCAACATCTGGTCGTAAGTCCGAGGATCCACCTCCCAGAGATTTGTTCCACCGGCATAACCACCGACCGTGTTCACAAGGATGTCGAGGCGCCCGTGCTTCGTCAAAATACCTGCGACGAATTTGTCGACGGCCGCCGCGTCTGTCACGTCCACCGATGCGCCATCCGGCGGTGTCGCTCCGATTCGTTCCGCCGAGGACACCACCGCGGCAAATTCTTCCGCCCGCCGGTACGTGGCCACCACGGTAGCGCCTGCTTCGAGAAAGGCCATGGTGACCTCGCGGCCCAGCCCGCCAGTGCCACCGGCAACCAAAACGATCTTGTCGTGGAAGTTCATCGGGTGCCTCGCTGACTCTCTAGATCAACTTGTGTGACAATGAATTTGCCGGCGCTACAAAAGCCTACTCCCCAGTTTGTTCCAGGAGCTTCGCCACCAGCCCGGTCCACCCAGTCTGATGACTAGCGCCCAGTCCGGCTCCGTTGTCGCCGTGAAAATATTCGTGGAATAAAATCAAGTCCCGCCACCAGGGATCGTTCTGAAATTTCTCGAGCGAGCCGTACAGCGGCCGCCGTCCGTTGGCGTCGCGCAGAAAAATATGCGTCAGCGAACGCGAGATTTCAGCGCCCACATCCCAGAGCGACATTTGCTGGCCAGAGCCGGTCGGACACTCCACGCGAAAACCGTCTCCATAATAGTGATGGAACTTCTGCAGCGATTCAATCATCAGGAAATTGGGAGGAAACCATACGGGCCCGCGCCAGTTGGAATTTCCGCCGAACACGCCGGTCCGCGATTCAGCGGGCTCGTAGTCCACTCGATATTCGGCGCCGTTGACCGCCAGGATGTATGGGTGCGCCGCGTGCAACTTCGACAGCGCCCGAATTCCATGCGGCGAGAAAAATTCTTCCTTATCCAGCATGTATCCCAGGATTCGCACCATCTTCTTGCGATCGACCAGTGAGAGCAGCCGCCGGACACCATTTGGCGAGACCTGGCTAGCATCGACATGCGACGCAAAGTCCGGCATGTTGTCCAGAAACCATTGCATCCGCCGTTGAAATCCGGGAAGGCGCGCAATGGTTTCCGGTTCCAGTGTCTCGACGGCAAAAAGTGGAATCAGGCCGACCATGGAGCGCACTTTGAGGTAGTGCTGCTCACCGCCGGGCAAGTGGATCGCGTCGTAGAAAAATCCGTCCTCCTCATCCCACAAAGCCAGGCCCTCGGAGCCGTGAACGTTGATCGCATGCGCGATGTATACGAAGTGCTCGAAAAATTTGCTGGCCACATCTTCGTACGCCGGGTCCTCGCGTGCCAGTTCCAGAGCGATGGCCAGCATGTTCAAGCAATACATCCCCATCCAACTGGTGCCGTCTGATTGCTCGAGATGCCCTCCCGTGGGCAGCGGTTGCGAACGGTCGAATACGCCGATGTTGTCGAGACCCAGGAATCCGCCTTGAAATACGTTCATCCCGTCGGGGTCCTTGCGATTCACCCACCACGTGAAATTCAGCAGCAGTTTGTGAAATACGCGCTCGAGAAAGCTTCGGTCGGCCCGACCGCGGATGCGTTTTTCGATCTTGTAGACGCGCCAGGCCGCCCAGGCATGCACCGGCGGGTTGACGTCGCTGAACGCCCATTCATAGGCGGGCAATTGTCCGTTCGGGTGCATGTACCATTCGCGCAGAAGCAGTATGAGCTGTTCCTTCGCAAAATCGGGGTCTACCAGCGCCAGCGCGACGGTGTGGAACGCCAGGTCCCAGGCCGCGAACCATGGGTATTCCCATTTGTCAGGCATCGAAAGCACGTCGGCGTTGTAAAGATGCGTCCAATCGGGGTTGCGGCCCTTTTTGCGTTCGGGCGGCGGAGGGGGCTGCCCGGGGTCTCCCTCCAGCCAGGTGCGGACATCGTAGTGATAGCACTGCTTCGACCAGAGCATCCCCGCCATCGCCTGGCGCAGGACGTTGCGCGCATCTTCGGAGCGTTCCTGCGGGAAACGGTTCGCGTAGAATTGATCCGCTTCGCCACGCCTCATTTCAAACGTCTTTTCAAACTCTTCTCCGAAAGGATTGGCTGTTTGCGTGTGATGTGCGGGCTCAACTCTTGCGCTGGACGCCTCGGGGGAGGCGTGGAACCCGGCAGAATGAGGATCGATGTTGGTAAGGCGCAATCGCAGTGTTACGGAGGCGCCAGGTGCGATTCGGGCACGGTAGTGCGCAGCGCACTTGGTGCCCGTCTGCGCGGGATTCACGGCATTTCGGGCGCCGTAAAGCAAGTAGTCGTTGAAACTGTCCTTCACGTACGGCGTTGCATTCGGGAAGTCGAACAAACGCTGAAAATTTGTTTCGTTTTCGGTAAAGAGCATTTCCGGAGTGCCTTCGGCCAGCAGCCACCGCGTGCCGTAGCGGCTTTCCTCGGCAGCCACAACCGCCGCGGTCGAATGGTCCCCGACTTGAAAATCTTTAATGCGCCAGAGCTTGGGATGCCCGTGCTTCTCCCCGAAGGACCATATGTTTCGAAACCACATCGTGGGCAGCAGATCGAGTTGCGTTTCGTCCGGGCCGCGGTTCCAGGCCGTGATCTTGATCAGGATGTCTTCCGGCGCCGCCTTGGCATATTCGATGAACACATCGAAATAGCGGTTCCCTTCGAACACGCCCGTGCCCATCAGTTCGAATTCCGGGTCGCGCTTTCCTCGCCTGCGGTTTTCATCGACCAGCCAGGCATACGGGTAGGCCGCCTGAGGATACTTGTATAAAAACTTCATGTAGGAATGCGTTGGCGTGGAATCGAGGTAGAAGTAGTACTCTTTTACATCTTCACCGTGGTTGCCTTCGTTCCCCGTGAGGCCGAACAAACGCTCTTTGAGGATGGAATCCCGCCCGTTCCACAGCGCCAGCGCAAAGCAAACTCGCTGGTGACGGTCGCTGATCCCGCCAATTCCGTCTTCTCCCCAGCGATACGCGCGCGAACGTGCGTGCTCGTGCGGAAAATATTCCCAGGCTGTCCCATGTGGACTGTAATCCTCCCGGACCGTGCCCCACTGCCGCTCGCCAAGGTAGGGACCCCAGCGTTTCCAGTGCCGGGTGCGCTGGTGCGATTCGTCCAGACGCTTTTCTTCGGGTGTCATCGCAATCTCCACTCCGGTCCTGTGAGGGGGAGTTCGGCCGAAAGGCCCGGAAAACGACAAGTATAGTCAGAACGAGAGCCAAGTGCGAAGATTACTTGTCAAAATTGTATTCAAAGGGCGGGACAAGCGTTGGTTTTCTCACCAACACCTTGTCCGAAGGCATAAATCCATTCAAATGCGACGATGTTGGTTGCGGTGTACTTAAAGCGGGTGCCGCATCCTTGCACTTTTTGCAAGGCTGCGGATCTTTCCTGGATTTACTGTCCGCGAGCGCTGAAACGACGAACTCCATCGATTCGAGTACGAAGACCAAAACCCCACCCTTGCCGAAAACCGCAAGGAGGGGGGACCCGCCATGAGTGTGGGTTTGAGTAGCACTCTTGCCTGTGCGGTTTTTCGTCATTGAAGCGGCCGCCCGCTTTTTGGGCGGGCAGCTTTTTCCTTCATTCATAAACGAAATTGACCCTCTATGGACTCCCGAAGCGAAAACCTCGCGTGCGAGCTCTACGCTCCGTCGCCATAGCGCTGGCTTTGGCGCGTCGACGACTTGGAGCACGCCTGGATATTGAACGTGCGCCAGCATGCTAAGATTGAATCATTTCTTGACGGAGACCGCGCGTGCCTGTGGAACTGCTCGGAAAATCGGCGGAGGAATTGCGGGCGTTTTTTGTATCGCTTGGAGAGCCCGCTTACCGAGGCGCGCAGGTGTATCGCGCGCTTTGCGTCGAGCGGCGTTTCAACTTTGCCGCGATGACGAATGTCCCCGGACCGCTGCGGGCACGCCTTGCGGAAGAAGCGCGCATCACTCTTCCGCAAATCGTGCGCCAATTTCCCTCTGTAGACGGGTCCATTCGGTACCTGTTCTCGATTGGCGGGCAAGACGCGAAGCCCACGCAGATCGAATCTGTCTTCATGCCCAAGGAAGGCCGCCAGACCATCTGCATTTCGACCCAGGCAGGGTGCGCCGTTGACTGTCATTTTTGCCTGACGGCGCAACTAGGCTTAATCCGGAACCTGACGGCCGGGGAAATCATCGGGCAGATTCTGGTCGCGCTCGAAGAAAACCGCGAACAGCTCACGCCGCAGACGAATGTCGTTCTCATGGGCCAAGGTGAACCACTGCTCAACTACGACGCGACGATGGCTGCGGTGCGGATCATGCTCGATCCCAAAGGCCTCGCGCTTGCGCCCAGGCACGTCACGCTTTCGACCAGCGGCATCGTTCCAGGAATCGAGCGGCTCGGGCAGGAGAAAATCCGGCCCAACCTGGCCATTTCCTTGAACGCCTCCAGCGATGAACAGCGCGACGCTCTGATGCCCATCAATCGCAAGTATCCGCTCGCCGTGTTGCTCGACGCCTGCCGCCGCTATCCTCTGCGCCCCCGGGAGCACTTCACGATCGAATACGTTCTGCTCGGCGGCGTGAACGATTCACCGGAAGATGCCCGCCGTGTGGTGCGTCTGCTCGCGCACATCCGCGCCAAAGTGAATTTGATTCCCTGGAATCCCGGCAATTTGCCCTACCGCGCTCCAACTGCTGATCGAATCGAAGAGTTCAAAAGCATCCTTTTGGAAAAGGGCGTTCCCGCATTCGTGCGCTACTCGCGCGGCCAGGATGTCTTCGCCGCCTGCGGCCAGCTCGCGCTGATTGAAACTGCGAGCCCACTTGCTACGCTACAGTAGGACAGGCACTCTTGCCTGTCCGCGAAGTCAAGAGCTAGCTAGTCGACAACAAGAAATTTTCCCAGGCGGGGCCTACCGCATTTTCACGGCTCGAATGCGGTTGCGTTCTCAAGGACAGCCAAGAGTGGCTGTCCTACTAAATCCTAGGTCTCATTGCTTGGCGCAGATTCCGATCACCGTCATCATTCGGCCTGTCTTTGCGCCTTCGCGGCGGTAACTGAACAGGAGGTCAGTCCGGCACGCGGTGCAGAGATCGCTCACTGCGATCTTGGTCTCCGGCACGCCTGCATCGGCCAATTGCCAGCGGTTCGCGGCGCGCAGGTCGAGTTGTACGCGCGGCGGTGGGGGAACGTGGCCCGGCGGCATCATCGTCAGCCACGGCAGCCAGAGCGGCTCTTCGCCGTGCGCCAGCTGATCAAACGGGCCATCGAACCAATCGGCGGCCGCACGGAACTGCGCCGCGAACGCCTGCGCGACTTCGGGGCCGACCTCATAGCAGCAGCGGCCAATCGCCGGCCCGAGCGCCGCCACGACGTCCCGAGGGCGCGTCCCGAATTCCATGCGCATCCGTCCCAGCGCTTTCACCGCGATGCGCGCGAGCGTTCCCCGCCAGCCCGCATGAATCGCCGCAACCGCCCGTTGCCGCGTGTCCGCCAACAGAATCGGCACACAATCCGCCGTCTGGACGCCGAGCAGCAGCCCCGGCGTGCGAGTTGCCAGGGCGTCGGCCTTGGGAGCATCCGCAGCGGGCGCGTTAACGACGTGCACCACATCCGAGTGAATTTGCCGCAGCGTGACGAGAGTCATTTTGTTTGCGGCCACAGCCGCGGTGAATTTGGCGCGATTCGTCGCAACACTCCCGCGCGCATCCCAATCCGTGAAACCCAGATTCAGTTCGAGCTTTCCCCCCAGCAAACTTTCGCCTCCCGGCCGTGTGCTGAATCCATGCACGAGCCAATCCAGCTTCGCCATCTCGCGCGATTCCACGATCTCCAAACCGCGCGCGCGGCGTATGGTCCAGGCGCTGGTATCACGCCGGGTCGAGGTATTCGCTCCGGCAGGCGCAGTCGCGCGTCTTGACGAACGGGTTTTCAATGCGCGCGCCATGTGATTCCTACGCCCCGTTCACCACTTTAGCCTAACGCGTCGGTTTCTGTCCCAATGTCACGCCCTCGGTTGCCCGTAAACGGTTCACCATGGGCACTCAACGCATTCCTTTGTCGTGAAGGATTCACCGCGAACGGTATAATTCTGTTATTGCGTTAGGGGCTCGTGGAGCGCGGCCTGGAGGGCGGATGATTGTCGGCCTGGGCGTGGACATTACGGAAGTCGACCGCATCGAAGCGGCCATTGAGCGCCGCGGCCGTCCGTTCCTCGAACGTGTCTTTGCCCCGGCGGAGATTGCCTACTGCGAAACGCATCGCCATCGCGCCGAGCGGTTCGCCGGACGCTTTGCCGCCAAGGAAGCCGCGATGAAGGCGCTCGGGACGGGCTGGGCGCGCGGCGTGCGCTGGGTGGATATTGAAGTTGTCCGGGAACGAGGAGGCAAGCCTACCCTGAAATTGTCTGGCGAGTCGCGCTCCATTGCCGACTGCCTTGGCGTCAAAAACATCGCTCTCACCATCACGCACACCGGGAATACTGCTCTGGCGGTGGTCATTTTCGAAGGATAGCTAATTCAAAGCGATTCACCACGGAGGACACAGAGGTCACGGAGAAGAAACCCTGAGGTAGGAAAATCCGCTGGCTCTACTGGTTTCTTAAAACAGGATTGCGTTCATGGAAACGACTCGCGCTAGCCGGTATTTGTATGAGCAGATCTCAGTTGGCGCGGATTTTTAGTTGTTACTTTCCATCGCACGCCACACACCTACGCCCGTCGCAACGGCGGCGGCCGCGATCCAGATATAGATGGCGTGGCTGGTGCCTCCGTGTGTCGGTGCGCCCGAACCCTGCGGGCCCGCGTCCGGAGGTTGGATTTCCATGCGGTAAGCGTTGCCAGCCTCAATCGTCTTGACGTCGCCATCCAAGGAAACCTGAATCGCTCCAAGGTTGCTGCTCAGCAGCAATTCGGTGGGAGTCACCCTAGTTATCTGCGCTACGGTTGCCTGCGTGCCCACGGGTCGAATCGTCGCGCCATTGGCGAGCAATTGAAAGGTCTGCCCTTCGGGCGAGGAAGCGATGATGGTTCCACGAAGCAAGCTGGCCGAATACCCGTTCGCGAGACCGTGGACCTCTGCGACAGAGTCGGGCCGCAGGTACATTTGCGAATTCTTCAAGCGAGCGCGCAAGGTTCCGTCTACCTGGGTTTCCAGGCGATCGCCGTCATAAATCGTGGCGCCGCCGGAAGTGAGGTCAGCGCCCACATGGGCGCGTTCCGCTTGCAAAACCCAGCCGAGTGGAGCGGACGCCGGGTTTGCCGGCATCGCTACGGTAGGGATCACGATGAGCGATACGCTCAGCACAATGGCCAGACCAGACAGGAACAGTTTTTGCACAAAATCCTCCAAGAGGGCTTCCGCATAAGAGTAGAAACTTGCGGCCAAACTGTCAACTATCTTTTGGGGTTGTGCGCTAAAAGTGCACCCCTTCGGAGCATCAGTATTTGGGGGGCTAAAGTACTAGTGCGTACCGGGGTGGCCTCGTCTGCGGACCCCTAATCAGACTATTCTCGGACACTTACGGGGCACTCGCGGCGGAGCGCAAAGAGGCGTCACGAATGGCCTTGAATTCCGCGCCGGGTTTCCATGTGGGCATCTGGGGATCATTGGCGATACGATAGCCAACCAGGAAAAACAATTGGCAATCCTGAACGGCGCCGCTCAAATCCCAGTCCGGTTTAATCGTGTCCGACGGCTTGTGGTAATTCTCGGCCGTGTATTTTCGCCGTACCTCCAGGCCCCATCCGTTGGGCTTGCCGATAAAATCCACTCCTTCGTTGGGGTCGAACGCGGGAACTCCCTTCTTGGCAAACTCGAAATGGTCCGAGCGATAGTAATAACCCTTTTCGGGTTCGGGATCAGTTTTCACGACGCGGCCCTGTTCCTTTGCGACCGCCTCGATAATTTCGTCGAGTGTGGAGACGCCGCGGCCGATTTGCACGATGTCGCGCGTCAGACCGTGAACGTTCATCCCGTCCATGTTGATATTTGCGGCTGTCCGCGCAAGTGGATACAACGGATGCTCCGCATAATATTGCGAGCCGAGCAAACCTTGCTCTTCCCCAGTCACGGAAATAAACAGGATCGTGCGTGATGGCGGCCTGCGGAGGTTTTTGTAGGCGCGAGCAATTTCCAGCAGCGCCGCCGACCCGGAGGCGTTGTCCACGGCGCCGTGATAGATTTTGTCACCGTTCACCTCAGGACCGATTCCGAAGTGATCCCAATGCGCGGTATATATGACGTAGGTGTTCTTCAACTCCGCGTCGCTGCCGGTAACTTTCGCAATCACATTGTGCGAATCGATGTTCTGCAGTGAATTGTGAATCGTCAATTTCTCGTGGATGCCCAGTGGAACAGGCTTGAAATCCCGGCGCGCGGCCGCCTGGATGAGCTTGTCCAGATCCTGGCCGGCCAGATGGAACAGCTTGGTGGCGAAATCCAGAGTGATCCAACTTTCCACGGCCAGACGCCCCATGTTTTTGTCCGGCGTCGCCAAGTCAAACTGCGTCCCGCTCCAGCTATTGCGCACGACTTCCCAGGGATACCCGGCGCGTTCGGTCTGATGAATGATCACGCACCCCGCGGCGCCCATCTGTGCCGCCTTCTCGAACTTGTACGTCCAGCGGCCGTAGTACGTCATGGCCGTGCCTCCGAATGTCTTAGGGTCAAGCTTCGCCGGGTCAGATGGGTCGGGTACCGGCGGATCGTTGATGAGCACCAAAATTACCTTGCCCTTGACGTCCACGCCCTTAAAATCGTCCCACTGAAATTCCGGAGCCTGAACGCCGTAGCCCACGAAGACCATGTCGGCGTCAATGGAAGAAGAATCCGTAACGCGCTTCGACCACGCGACGTAGTCATCCTGAAATTTTGGCTCCAGCGTCCTGCCGTGGCCTGTGAGCGTTAATTTCATATCCTTGTCCGGCGTGATACTCACCAAGGGCACACTCTGCAAATAAGTGCCATCGGGGTTTCCGGGCTCAAGACCCGAGGAGCGATACTGGTCCTCCAGATATTTGATCGTGAGTTGCTCGCCTTTCGAGCCCGGGCCGCGGCCTTCGAACTCATCCGAAGAAAGCGTGCGAATGTGGCCAAGGATGCGGTCGGCGGAAAGGGAGCGCAAGGCGGCGTCGGGAGCGCTGGGCGCATTGGAGCAACCGAAAAGCAGCACAAGGCTCGCGGCTCCGAGCAATCCGAGCCAATGACCAGAAATCTTGCGAAAACGCATGGCGGCCTCCTTCGCAACCGTGGGATGCAAATTGCGCGCTCCGTTGCATGTTATCTCGCGTCGGCTTCGGTAACAACCCGTGCCATGTTGCAATTCTTCAGTCCCCGGACCACAATTCCATTCGGAGAGTCTATGGCATCGTTTCAGCCGGGCCAACCCGTTCGCGTCAATCTTGAAGGCGTGCAGGTTGGCGCCGTTCTGTTTCACGCTGCGGTCAACGCGGCGGTCGGTCACGTCTTGCGGCAAACATCGCAAGATCCGCCAAAGTATTTGGTCAAACTCCTTTTTTCATTTCGCGGGGTGAGCGAAGTGGAGGTCACGGAAGACCGCATTTCGGCTGGATGATATTCAATGACGCCCTTCCCGCCGTTTTGTTCCATCCGTTATGGAAGGTTCGGCGAATAATTCTGCCGGCGTCCGGTTGGGTTAGAATATCCGGGCAAATTGCGGAAAAACCGCGCATGAGGTCCAAGTGATTCATCGGTACGTGTTCCACAACGACCGCCTTCTCGAAATCGAGCAAGTGCGTCTTTCTCCGGGCCAAGGTGGCTTGCTGTGCGGTTGGGGACTATTCACGACGATGCGCATTTTTCAGGGCGAAGCGTTCGCCTACGAACGTCACTGGCGCCGCCTCGAAAAAGACGCCGGCCGGACCCGCCTCCCCTTTCCATTCGATCCGGGGCAAGTGCGGCGGCATTTGAGCGGACTGTTAGGCGCTAATCAAGTTGTGGAAGGCACCGCTCGAATCTACATGATCTATAACCGCGTCGGTTTCTGGCAAAGCGATGAACCCATGCCGCAGGTGGACTTGCTTGTCTGTACGGCGGGACTGCCCGCCCATCCGGGGCAAGCGCGCCTCAGCATCGCCGCGCAGGGACGTCACGCTGCTTCGCCGCTGGCTGGCGTGAAAGTCACTTCCTGGCTCAACAACGTGTGGCACCTGGCGGAAGCGCAGCAGGGAGGCTGGAGCGAGGTCGTGCTGCTCAATGAGCGCGGAGAGGTGGCCGAGTGCACGACGGCAAACATCTTCAGCGTGAAGGACGGCAAAGTCACGACGCCGCCGCTGTCATCCGGCTGTCTCGAAGGGGTGACGCGCAGCGTGCTGCTTGAAATCGCTCCTCGTAGCGGCGTGCCGATGGCCGAGCAAACCATGATGCCGGAAGATCTCTACGCCGCCGATGAGGTTTTCATCACCTCCACGAATCGCAGCTTGCTGGGAGTGAGCGAAATCGCCGGGCATTCGTATCCAGCCGCGCCGGGCCCGGTCGCACAGAAGCTCGAAGGCGCTTTCAGCGCGGCGATGCGCGAATACGTGGCCCAGCGAACCGCAAGCGTCCGCACCTGACCCACAAGCGGCGATACGATCGTATCAGCCTCGACGAGGCGACTGAGTCCAGCGGCAAGTTCACTCGCTCACTCCCGCGTCTGTGATTAGCGCGTGTGAACATGTGGGAAACTTCGATCGAGAGAATTTCCCTTGCGCTGATATCATTAACGATTAGTTTGGGTATGATTCTTTCACCGGTATCGCGGAGGAAGGTAAGCGTGGCTCTCGGCACAACTGGGGCGATCGGCCGAAGGTCGGTGATTTTTCTCTTGCTCGGTTTGGCCATTTCTCCTGCGCTGCATGCTAGCAAGCTCGATTCGTCTATTATCAGCATGTTTCCCAAAGACACGAGCGAGCTCGGATACGCTGATCTGAACCGGTCCCGGCAGTTTTCCTGGTTTCCCCAGTTCGAAGCGCAATTTGTGCCGGAATGTGTGCCCGGATTCGAGAAATTCCTGGAAAACGCTCAGGTGCAGGAAACCCCATCCATAGCTCAAGTGGCCTGGGCTCGCGTGTCCCTTTCGGATCGGGGCTCCGGTCGGGTTTCAGGCCGGCCGGCTGGGGAAACTGGACAGCTCGTCGCGGTTGCCGCGGGACAATTTGACGACGAGACGATCAAATGGTTTTTGGATGGCCATAACGTTCACTCGGTGCAGGCGGGGCCCAATGTTTTGTACGAGGCGCAAACTGGGATGGGAATGAGCGAAGGATATTTCGCTCTGATTGACAACCAGACAGTCGCCTTTGGCCCATTGGAAGGGCTGGAGCGCATCCTGCAAATTCGCTCAGGGAGTGAAAAGAATCTTTCCGAAAATGCGGCAATGATGGCTTTGATAAATCAAGTGAACGGTGACGCTCTCTTCTGGGGCGTCCTTGGTTCTTCGGAGACGGGACCGGCCGTTCAACATTTAGTTCCGGAAGTAATGAAGTTTCCCCAGGCAAATGGTCTGGTCGGGAAATTGAAAGGCCTTTTGATAAGCGCAAAAGCCTCCGATGATATCGAACTCGATTTCCAGGTGGATTCCGCTTCACCAAGCGATGCGATTGTCCTTTCCCAATTGCTCGAAGCGGCCATGCTTCCCAGACGATTTCAAGCAAGCCAGGATAATCCTGAGTTAGCCAAAATCCTGGACGGCATGCGCATTACCCCAGACGGCAGTAATGTGTATTTATCGATCAATATGACAGAGGATCAAATGTCGACCCTGATCGAACGCAACACATTTAAGCTTTCAATGTAGAGCGATTTTTCTGCGGTTCTCTGTGGCCCTCTGTGTCCTCTGTGTTGAGCTTTTCGGAATTAAACTTTAAGAAAAAACAACAGAATTCAATCATCCGCAGGTATTTTCGGTCTCGGAATCTCCTCGACGGGGAAAATCATGGGGTAAGGTTGGTACGGAAAAATCTTGTTTTTCTTGGCTTTCAAGTCCATCAGGATGCGGTCTTCGCAGACGATGTCCTCTCGGATCGACCAATCCGGATGCAATTTGTAGATGATCTTGGATGTCCACGGCTTGGTGTAAGTCTTCGGGTCGTCGAACGTCAGGTTATTCTCCAGGGTGTCGCGGTCCACGCGCCTGATTCGCTCCACAAGATGCAACGCGTGGCTATGCGGATGGCCCGCGGTGTCGAGCCAGGTCTTGTCGTTCAGGCCAATGGTGTCCACGACGAGCGTGTCACCATCCCACCGGCCAATCGAGTTCCCCATCCATGTGGAATCGAGATCGGCGGGATGCCCTCGTCCATCGGTCCAGATTTGACGCTGCGAATTGCCCGTTTCGAATAGCATGAGCACCCGCCCGGGAGTCTGCAGGACTTCGAACGGACCTGCATGGTTCATCAGCCGCGGAATGCCAAACGGAGCACAGCTTGTTATGTAGGGGTCCATGGTGTCGTCAACCGCGCGCCCCAACGTGCCTTTCCCGCACCCGATGGCCTCGCATCTCTTCGCCGCCCACGGCTGCATGGGAGGAGGCTCCTCTGGAGAGAAGTTGTAAGGCAGAAATCCCTTAGGAGTTCGCGGGGGAGACCAAATTCCAGTCAAGTCCGGCGCGGACGTTCCAGCCTGAGGCTTTGCAGCGTTCAAGCCCGGAGTAATCTTTGGCAATATGACGAACGAAAGGGAGAGCACTGCGGCGGCTGCAAAGAGTGAACCGACCAAGTATTTTATCATTTGGTACCCTCATTTATATTGAATCACAAAATTGTCAGCTCGCATCGCTCCCCAAAAACCTCAGAAAGCGTCCGGCGGGGTCCAGTAGCACAGGCTTCAGCCTGTGTGGTTTTATTTTTTCGGCAATCCGGGACGAAGCACACACTGAAGTCTGCGCGACCAAAAAGCTCCCAACTCCGAAGCTCAATACCCAGGAGGATCTACAGTAACCACTTGGCCGCTGGGGAACGTAACCTTCACGGGCCTCAAACTGCGCATCCCGTTTATGATGGGCAGTCCCTTTTTCTCGGGATGCCCGTAAATCGTGATCTGCTCTCCCGGCTTAAATGTGTTGTGAGTCCAACCCAGGCCTCTGGCCATAGTGTTCGGAGGATGAAATTCCACAGCCCACGTTTCGGCGCCACCCTTGTCGCTCTTCACGTCGAGGAGAAGCAGAGGATGAGGATTCTGCCAATCAAACTCCTTCACCTGCCCGCTGATGGTCGCCCACTCTTCTGTGTTCCAGCGCGCCGCCCCATGGTGCGCAAACACCCGTCCCGAAATCGCAAGAAGACCAACGAACACTGTGAAAAACGCTAACGCCCTGTTCTTCATCCAGAACCCTCCAGACAGGATATGTTGCAGAGAACTTTATTCTTCCTGCCAACCTTTGTAAAGCGCTGCGGTCACAGCGGCCGAAAAAATTGATATGATCTGTGGCCAGTATTCCGGGGTTGATGGCAGACGACTTGGCTATCAAACAATTGGTGCTTCTTCCGGGCTTGGATGGAACCGATCAGCTGTTTGCTGATTTTCTCGCAGCGCTCCCCGACACACTGGTCGCCACCGTTGTTTCATACCCCACGGGAAAATTTCTTTCGTATGCCAATCTACTCCCATTTGTAAGCGAAGCAGTTCCGAAAGCAGGTCCATTCGTGCTCCTCGCGGAATCGTTTTCAACACCCATAGCCTTTGCCTATGCGGCTACAAATCCGCCGAATCTTGCAGCTGTCGTAATATGCGCCGGGTTTGTTTTCAAGCCCATCGCAGGTTGGTCATGGATCGTGAGAAGAGTCGCAAAGCCCTGGTTTTTCGGGCTGAGGCCGCCTCGCTCCATCCTTGAGTATTTCTTACTCGGAGGCGATGCGCCTCCGAAACTAATTCAAGATCTTCGTCAAGCGTTGCAGATCGTTAATCCAGAGGTTCTGAGCTATCGTGTATGTGAGGCGTTGGATTGCGACGCGAGGAATGATCTAGCTCGAACAAGGGTCCCAATCATGTACGTGCAGGCAGCCCAGGACAGACTACTAGCTGAATCTTGCCGTAGGGATATTTTGCGGCTCAAGCCGAATACAGTCTCCGCAGTAGTTCAAGGCCCACATTTGATCCTGCAACGAGAACCACGGAAAGCCGCCAATCTTGTCGCGACTTTTGTCCAGCAACTTGGTGTCTAACATTTTGAGCTCCCCCGATTCACCCATGGGAAAGTGGACGCCACCGGGCAAGTGCACGAGTCCACGTTTGAAGAGGCGCACAAGGCGCTCTCCTCGCCTTCGCTGTGAATTTGAAGGCGCGCATACATTGCCTCTTAATGCCTTTCTACACGGCGGGTTAGCTGCCCCTCACGGTTCATCACCCCCAACTGACCAGGGATGAAAATTCTGCCGAACAACGCCCCACCCTCCTCCTGCATCCAAAAAGGCGTAACCTGGCGATTGAGATTTAGTTCGCGCGCTGGGCCCGACGGGAGTGCACCCAAGTAACAGAGGGCAAGTCCGTTGAGGCTGGCGCGGATCTACAAAGTCGGCAGTTCGTTCCGTATACAGGGAGCCGGACTCCTTCCCCCAGCCTGGCCCGGCTCTCATTTCCGAAGTGGTTTTCTGAAGCTGTCTCCCGGAGCGATGGCAAGGACAGGCAGGAGAAACCAGCACCGCTGTAACGAGATCTCAAACGGTGCGAATTTTTGCAAGCCGGCGAAAGAGTTGCCCGGTAAAAATTCGATCCGCTTCCTAACTCTCCTGCACGGAACAGCTTAGGCGCTATTTTCTTAGCCGATCGCTTGCTGACAAAACGTATTCTACCTGGCTCCGCCTCAGACAGATTCAAGGGGGAATATAAAACATGCGCACCTGGAAGGGTTTGGTATTGATTGTGGCGGTCTGCGCGGCGCCTCTCTTGGCACAGGACCAGCAATCGCCCGGCGCTCTCGATCAAGTCGTGACCAGGATTATTGCCCGCGAAAATCAAGAAATGGAAAGCATCCGCGGGTACTCGCCGTTGGTCGAGACCTACATTCAAAAGGTCAGCAATAAAAAAAATAACGAGGAGGGCTGGGAGCCCGCCGGCGACCGCTACTTTATTGGCCGTGCCGAGTTCTCCCAGGGGCTCAACCTGGAACCTATCGAGGCGCGAAACGACAGCCGCTTGCGCCACATGTTCGCCAACCTGTACCGGCTTTTCGACTTCGGTAACGAGTATTTGCCGAAGGGTTTCCTCCAGATGATCTATCCCGATACCAATGGCCTGGACGCGCAAACTTACAACTTCGCCTATGTGCGGCGTGAATTTCTGGGTGAAGTGCGCACTCTGGTTTTTGACGTAACTCCCGCGAAGAAGGCCGGCAAGGGCCGCTTCGAGGGACGAATCTGGGTCGAGGATGAAGCCTTCACCATCGTGAGATTTAACGGTTCGTACTCCGGCAACAATAATTCAAACTTGAAATTTCATTTCGACAGTTGGCGCGTGAACGCGGGACCTAATCTCTGGCTCCCGGCATTCATCTATAGCGAGGAGAATACGCAAAAGTATTTGCTTGCGGGTGCGACTCTGTCCAAGGCGCAGACGCGCCTGTGGGGATACAATATCGGCCATGCCAGTGAAGAACAAGAACTGAGCAGGGTGCTCATTGAATCCTCCGACCCGGTCATCGACAAATCCCAGCAGAATACGGACCTGTCCCCCGTGCAGGAAGTACGCGCCTGGGATCTGCAGGCGGCGAACAACGTCATGGACCGCCTTCAGCGGCAAGGACTGATTGCGCCGAAGGGTGAAGTCGACAAAATCCTCGAAACGGTCGCGAACAACATCGAAGTCACCAATAATCTCAATTTCGATCCCGAGGTTCGTTGCCGTGTGTTGCTGACCTCGACGATCGAATCCTTCGCCATGGGCCGCACCATCGTCTTGAGCCGCGGCCTGATTGATGTTTTGCCGGACGAGGCCAGCCTCGCTGCGATGGTCGCCAAGGAATTGGGCCATATCATGCTTGACAAGAAATCAAGCACGCCGTTCGGTTTCTACGATTGGATGAATCGTTTGGATGAAAAGCATACGTTTCAGCACCTTGATTTTGCCCGCAGCCAGCAAGAGGACGAGGCGGCGAGTGCGAAAGCCGCCGACCTTTTGAAGAACTCGCCCTACAAAGATCAACTACGAACGGCGGAAATGTTCATCGCGGAACTTCAGAAGCGTTCCAAGGAGATTCCTAATCTGATCAGCCCGCGTTTGGGCGGATTCATACTGAGCAAGCCTTCCGTGGCGCCCGACACCGAGGACAAGCCCGAAGCAAATCAAATCGTCGCTCTGCCGATAGGCGGCCGCGTGAAGTTGGACCCCTGGGACGACACTCTTGACTTGCTCAAGACGAAGCCCGTAGGCAGCATCACCGAGCGCGAAAAAATGCCCTTCGAGATCACACCTTTCGTGCTCTACCTCACACGCGTGCCGCCCGAGCCTCCGAAGGCCTCTCAATTCAATGCAAGTCCGCGCCCGGAATCAAGCGTGCCAGTGCGGCAAACCGAATAAAAGACACGGCCGAGTAGCACAGTCCCGCCAGGGCGGGACTGTGCTACTAGAGGCGGCCTCGCGCCGCGCCTGAATTCTACTGGAAAGTTGACATACCAGAGCGTGCCCGCCGGCGCGACAGTGAGAAATGCGAGCGAGGCGAGACGGCGCGCGGAGTCCGTACCGGGAAAGCGACCGGCAGATGATTTATTCCTCTACTTTGAATCGCACAGGCTTGATGAAAAGCTTGTCGCCGACCTGAATCGAAACATTGTAGTTGCCCGACTTGACCTGCGGAACCTTCATGACAATCTTTTGTTCGCTTTGTTCCACCACTATGGCTTTGTAGTCGTTCTTGTCATCTGAGAGAAACACAGCCGAGACGTTGGTTTTACCTAAGTTCTCTCCCGAAACAGTCACGCTGTCATTTACCTTCCCCGAGGGCGGCTCCACGCCCGTCACCTGCGGCGTGCTCTGCGCAAAAATCAGCGGAGACAAAAAAACCAGGGCGGCCACAAGCACGAATCGTGTTCGCGTGTTCCCGTTGCGTTGAAGATGTTTCTTATCCGTCGCGTCGGGAAGGCACAGCCTGCCGCTGGGACCGCGGCCTCTGGCCGAAATATTTGCCATTGGACCACCTCTTATGCGCAACTCGAAACTTATGACCTCCACCCAGCCCTTGCGCAGGACCATACGCCAGCCACGCTACCGTGTCAATGCTCAGAACACCGTTTCGCAGGTTGCGCGCATCGCGTGAGTGGCTGCGGAGCACTCGGAAAATTGATTTCGGGCGCGGGCTCTACTTTTGTGCGGAACGCTTCGATCGGACCGGAGTATGGAGCCCACAGAAATTAAGGAGGTGACCACTCTTATGGTCCTTGAGGGCTAACCGGCTCGCGCGAGCTCAGAAAGAGGCCTATGCCCGCGGCTGCGCCAACTGTCCCCACTGAAATGAGGACGGGCGCGAGAGGTGTCTTTCCGCCAGGTTGAACATTCTGGGCCACCGTTTCAGGAACGTCGGTGGAATTCTTTGCGTCCTGACTCTCTCCAATCAAAGCAAGCAATGGCCCAGCGACGGTGCCGTCACGCGAAATCTGGACCTTCATCCCCGTACCCGCCGTCACGGCCAGCCCGGTTGCAAAGGGTGTGAAGCGTACAGCGCCTTCAAATACAATTATTTCCGTGGAATCTGGCGTGGCCAGAAGATAAAAATCCGTCCCAATTACTCCCGCAACGCCGGTCGAGGTGCGAATTTCGAATTTGGCTCCGGGACGCGAAAGCTTGACGACCTGCGTGCGCATGCGTCCTACGGCAAGATCGAGAGAGGTTTGTTGGGCCTGCGCGTCATGCTGCAAAACGCGCAGCTCGGAATTCGAACCGAGATTCAGCAGCGAGCCGTCATTGAGAGAAACGCGCGCTCGGCCATTAGATCCGCTGCGCAAATCGTCGTTCCAGTACACGGGCGCGGCAATGGAGGCCACCGTTTGCTGCGAGGCACGGTCGATTTGCACGTCCGGCAGCACACGCGAGACCTGACCCGCGGGCGGAGCGGAGCCGGCTTGACCGCCCCCCGCGTCTGCACTCGCGGCATCCATCCTCGCGATTTCGCCGGCATGCAGCCGGCGGGGCGCGTCGCTTCCGTCGGTCAAGAGGTCAACGAAACCTGCGACTGCCAAAACTTGCGCTTGCTTGCCGCCAACGAGAATCTCCGCCGATCCCGACTGGCTGCCGGACGAAACCACGTTTACATGGAAAAACGGCCCGGAAACTACAAACGTGTCTGTGCCGGCCAGCCGGATTTGAACCCGCCCACTGCGCAGATTTATCTTCCCGGAATCGACCACCAGTTCAGTCCCGGGAGCAACAAGCACCAAGCCTCTTCCAAACTGCAATGCCGCGGAAGAATCCGGGCCCAATTTCATGACGTCACCGCGAAAGAGCGTCGCACCGGGCGTGAATCGCGCGCCGTTCATCTCTGCGTTCGCGCCAGAGATCCCGGCGACGGCGGCGCTCGTGACTCTCTCGGGCGTCGCACCGAAAGCGGATTCCTCAGGGGCGGCGGGACAAAATGCCCGCAGCACGAGGAGACCGAGGCAGGAAAGCAAAATACAGCGGCCAGGCGCAAACTTTCCGGCAAGTGCCCCACTCAATCCCACCGGCCTCAAGAAAGGCGTTTTCATCATGCTCACAGGTAGCATCCATGCGAAAGGCTGTCAATAGACGGCTTTTTCTATCCTTTGGTGTAAAAGATATTCACCTCCAGGGGTGTCCGGACGCAAACCACGGTTTGAATGTCACGGCCGCTCCGGGCGGCCACGGTCGGACGGGCTGCTCTTTCCTCTCGCCAACCACCCAGGCGGGATGTTGCCCGAAACTGCACATGCAGCCCTGCCGCGGTCAAACCGAAAAATGAGCAGCGTATAATTACCTTAGGAGAGGCTGCGCATGAAGGGACTGATTAGTTTGATGATCACGGCCGCAATCGCCGTCGGCATGTATCTCTTGTTTCTGAAGCAGGCCTCGCCGGGTCCGGGGATGGTGGCGACGCAAGCCATCAGCACCACTGGCGTGCAGAACGACCTGATTGGAATCGCGCAAGCTGAACGAATGTACTTCACTCAAAACAGCTCTTACACGGACCTTGCGACTTTGGCGTCGAGTGGCACGATGAATATCGCTCGCACTGGCCGGGACGGCTACACGTACACGGCTGAGGCGTCAGGCAATGGCTTTACCGTTACCGCGCGCTTTACCGGGCCAATTCCCGAAATGCCCAAGGGTGCCGAACCGCCGCACTGGCCGACGTACTCCATCGACCAAACGATGGAGATTCACCAGAGCGACTAAGCGCCGCCCCCTGCGGCGCGCCCCGCCTATGCGCTGCGCCTCTTATCGGCGACAGTAACTCCTCCTGATGCAAAATTGGTTGCGGGCACGTCTACCATGACGATGTGGGTGCTCTCGCTCTTGGCGCCCGCTTCTTCCATGAGCACTTGCGTTATGCGCTCGGCGACTTTTCGCTTTTGATCGACTGTGCGCCCCTCCAGCCACGTGATGATCGCAACTGGCGCCTCTGCTCTCCTCCTGAAATTCCGGGTGCGGGCTCTACTTGGAGCCCGCCGAATTTAAGTCCACGAGTCTAGCGCGAAAAATCGATAATGAATACCTGATGCCGGACAAGAAATGCGACTCAAGCCCGCTGCACCGCCTGTGCTAAAATGGTTTGTCGATGCACCCCCACCTCAAATACCTGATTGAGCTGCAAGCCGTGGATCTCCGCCTGATTGAAATTCGCGAGCGCTTGAGCCGCTTCCCAAAACGCCTTGCGGAACTTGAAGCGCGAGTCACCGCCGCTCGACTGCAAATCACCACGGCAAAAGAAGCGCTGACCGGCAGCCTGAAAGCCCGCAAGACGTACGAGATGGACGTCGAGCAGTGGAAAGAGCGCGCCAAGAAATACCGGAACCAAAGCGGCGAAGTCAAAACCAACGAAGCATACAAAGCGCTTCAGCACGAAATCCAAAACGCGGAAAACGAAGTTGCCAAAGCGGAAGACCGCTTGCTCGACCGCATGGTGGCCGGTGAGGAATACGAGCGCCAGTTAAAGGCCGCCGAGGTGGCCGTGAAACAAGTGGAAGCGGCCGCCAAGGTGGAACGCCAAATGATTCAGGCCGAATTCAACGCCGCGCAGAAGGAACTTACTGCGGCTGAGGCTGTACGCGCCGGCGCTGTCGCGGCCGTGCCCGAAGAACTTGTGGACCACTACGAGCGCATCGCCAAGCGGCATGGTGGCATCTCCCTGGCCGAAATCCGCGGCGAAGGTTGCGGCCAATGCGGCGTCCACATCCGGCCGCACGTGATTCAGAAATTACAGCGCCCCGAAAACGAGGAGTTTTTCCACTGCGAGACTTGCACGCGCATTCTCTACTACGCCGATCACACGGCAGCGCGGGCTCCTGTGTCTGCCGCGGCGTCCACGGCGGGGATTCCTGCCGCGCCCACCCATGAAAACTAGTTTCCATACCGCGTGGCTCGGCGAGAACCGATGACAGAACGCACACCGAGAGCGTCGGGGCGTCTATTCGCCGAATCTGAATCGCCGGCAGAGCGCATTGATGGCGCCTACACGGCGAATATCGATGGCGCGGCGCGCGGGAATCCCGGCCCCGCGTCGTACGGTCTGGTGTTGCGGCGGCCCGACGGCGAGCCGCTGGAATCGCTAGGCAAATATATCGGCCGACACACGAACAATGTTGCGGAATACTACGCGCTGATCGCCGCGCTCGATTACGCCGCGGCAAACGGGATCAAGCGATTGCGAGTACAGAGCGATTCGCAATTGATCGTGAATCAGATGAAGGGCTTGTACAAAGTGAAGCACCCGGACTTGCGCCCTCTGCACGAGCGCGCCAGGAAAATGGCCGCTGGTCTCGAAGCGTTCGTCATTCAATACGTGCCGCGTGAGCAAAATCGCGAAGCAGACGCCGCGGCCAACGCCGCGCTTGACAACACGAGTGGCGTCAGACCTTCGTTCGCCTCCGGGCACGATCCCGCGCAAAAGCCCAACCCAAAAATTGCCGCGGGCGCTTCGATGATCGGGCCTCCTGCGTCAGCCTCCGCGCCGCGCAAAATCCGGGCGCGCTATCGCGACGGCGTTCTTGTTCCGACCGAACCGCTTCACCTCAAAGAGGGGGCCGTCGTGGAAATCAGTGTGGCTCTCGTTCCGGAACAGAATTAGGTTGCGCTTGTCGAGTAGCGCAAGCTTTAGTCTGTGTGGTTTTGATTTTTGCACGACCGGAAAAGTTCACAGACTGAAGTCTGTGCTGCAAAAACCCGGGTCACACTCGTGATTGTGAGAAATCTGGGTTCGCCATCCGGGCTTGCAAAAGCCACTGTGATTTTTGGTGAGCACTGCATGAAGGAAGCACTTGAAGACTCATCATGTGGATCGTAACCGGCGGCGCCGGGTTTATCGGAAGCAATCTCATTCAGGCCTTGAATCGCAGGGGACATACCGACATTTTGGTCGTGGACCGGCAAGACAAGAACTTCGGAAATCTTGCCGATTTGCGCTTCGCCGATGTGTTGCAGCCCGAAGAATTTCTTCAAGCGCTTGCCCGCAACGCTCTTCCTGACCGCATCGAAGCCGTCCTCCATCAAGGCGCCTGCGCCGATACGACCTGTACGGACGAACGCTTCATGATGGAGAACAACGTTTCGTTCTCGAAAGCCGTGTTGCGCTTCGCGATCGAGAAGAAAATTCCTCTGGTCTATGCGTCAAGCGCAGCTGTTTATGGTGCGAATCATAATTTCCGCGAGTTGCCAGAGAACGAGGCTCCACTGAATCTATACGGCCAGTCCAAACTTATCTTTGACAACCATGTTCGTTCGATTCTCCCGTCGATTTCGAGCCCCGTCGCGGGCCTGCGCTATTTCAACGTGTACGGACCTCGGGAAACGCACAAGGGGCGTATGGCTTCCATGATCTACCAACTCTATGGCCAGCTCCGGCGGGATGGCCAGGCGCGGCTTTTTGAAGGCAGCGGCGGTTTTGCGGCCGGCGAGCAGCGGCGCGATTTCGTTTCTGTCTCGGACGTAATCAACGTCAATCTTTTCTTAGCGAGCGGCCCCGTGCACAAGGGCATCTTCAACGTTGGGACGGGCCAGGCGCGAACGTTCAACGAAGTGCTGAAACAATTGACGCGCGCCTTGGGCAAAGGCGCCGTCGACTACATTCCGTTTCCTGAAGGGCTGCGCGAAAAGTATCAGAGCCACACGCAAGCCGACATCGCCGCGCTGCGTGCCGCCGGATATGCGGACACATTTGCATCGCTCGAAGACGGGATCGCGAAAGCGGCGCAGGTCTGGCAGAACGAATCGCCGCTCCCCGCGAATTTAGTGCCATGAAGATTTACTTCAGGGAATAGGAACGATATAGAGTATCGCGCTGCGCGGGGATGTATCCGGCATCGGAAATGATGCGTCGCAGCTCGCTCTCGTTCGTGCGGTTGCGCACGCCGGCGGCAAAGACCACGTTTTCTTCAATCAAGATGCTGCCAACGTCATCGGCGCCGAACTGCAAGCCCACCTGGCAAACCTTGATTCCCGGCGTGAGCCAGCTCGATTGGATGTGATCGATGTTGTCGAGATAGAGCCGGCTGATGGCCAGCGTCTTCAAGTAGTCGACCGCGGTGGCTTCCGGCACTTTCTTCCCCAGCGGCGTATTTTCCGGCGCGAACATCCACGGGATGAACGCGGTGAAGCCGCCGGTATCTTCCTGAATGCACCGCAGGCGTTCCAGATGATTGACGCGGTGGCGGTATTCCTCGCCGCAGCCGAACATCATTGTGGCGGTGGTGCGCATGCCGAGCGAATGCGCGACGCGGTGCATGTCTTCCCACTCGTCGGACGTGCATTTGAGGCGCGAGATGCGCGCGCGGATTTCGTCGTCCAGAATTTCCGCGCCGCCGCCGGGAATCGAGTCCAGCCCCGCGGCCATCAGGCGCGCGATCGTCTCGCGCACGCTCAGCGCGGAAACTTCAGCGATGCAGCCGATCTCCGGCGCTGAGAAGCAGTGCAGATGGACTTGCGGGAAGCGCTGCTTGAGCGAACGCAGCAAATTTTCGTAATATTCGATGCGCAGGTCCGGATGCAGGCCGCCTTGCAGCAATATGCCCGTGCCGCCCAATTCCAGCATCTCTTCAATTTTTTTGTAGATCGTTTCAAACGAGAGCAGATAGCCTTCCTTCGAGCCGAGCGGGCGATAGAATGCGCAGAACGAGCAGTATTCGGTGCAGAAATTCGTGTAGTTGATATTGCGGTCGATCTGGTAGGTCGCTACGCGCGGATCTGTTTTTTTGCGACGCACTTCCATCGCGGCCATGCCGATGCCGATCAGGTCATCGGAACGAAACAGGTCGAGCGCTTCCTGCTGTGTCAAGCCCATCGCGATTCAGTCCTTAATTTATCGCGCAACTCTCTGCTTTGAAGGATTTACCGCGTTTTGCGCTGCGGCACTTTCCGAGCCAACGAACTCGAGTTCCCGGAATCGTGGAATCAACCCGGCGCGGGCGCACTCCTCAAAATACAGATTCAGGCCCGCAAGATTCTCGTCGTCGAGAGAAAAATCGATATTCTCGGTCAGGTACCTCTCAAGCTCGCGCGGCGGCAGGTCGAGCTTCAGCGCCGCTCCTTCGGCGATTTCGCCAATACGCGCGAGGCCATATTCGCGCGACGCTTGAAAGTCCGCAACGATTTCCGGAGTAACCGTGCCGCGCCGGGCCACCCAGATCGCCAGCACGCAAGCATGGCCCGTCATCTCGCGCCACTGCTGCGCGACGTCATACACGAATAACAACTGAACACCCTTCACCAGCGGCTCGTCTTCTGTGCCGCAACACCCGTCCTTGCCCTGTGGCACTTTCGCTTGGAGCTCATCCACCTTCAGCCGTAATCGCAGCGCGGGATCGCCGATGATCAGCGCGGCGTCGGCCCGCGCGAGCATTTCGTCCGCATCGGGCGGCGAGTCAATGAATTCGGGCGCGATGTTCCAGTGCCCCCGGCACAGCAACCGCACGAGGCCGACCGAACTGCGGGAGTTGGTGTCCAGCGCGAAGCTCCGCGCCTGGTCGATGGGCACCTTCGAAACGACGAGAATGCTGCGCACTTCGTTTTTGGCGGCCACTGCCATGCCCGGCAGCGCTACCACGTTTTCTATTCGCTGATACTCGATCGCCGGGATGATCCCGACATCCGCGCGGCCCGCCTTCAGATCCTCGGCGCACTGCGACGGCACGGCGAACGAGAGGTCGTACCGTCCAGCAAGAGGTCCGTCCGTAAAGCCCCAGACCAGCGGCGCCGTGTTCAGGAACTCAACGATGGAGATGCGCAGTTTGCCCATTTTCGCGAACGCAAGGGAACAATTCACTATAGCACAGCCCGCGCGGCTGCCGAACCCGAACGGAATGGTCGGGCGGGAAGGCATCAAAAGCATAGTACGCATTAAGTTCAAGGGGGCGATGCGTGAAGAACCACGCAAAGCATTTCGGCAGGCCCTGACACAAAAGATGCCTCAAAATCCGATCCTGGGGATTGAAACGATGAATTTGACATTCGAGCCATCCACGTCTAACATAAGCGTTGCCCAAAAGCCTTACATCCCGGAGGCTTCTATGGTTCGTGAGTATGACCTGTTTGAGAAGTTCCCCGATGGTTCTTCGCTTTGGCGGGTTTCGGTTTCTGGACTCGGGAACGCGCGACTCCACTTGCACGAATTGACCCGCAGGTCGGAAAACCAGTTCTACGCAATCGACATAACTGCCGGAAAGACACTTCACTTCGGCCGTGTGCGACGCATGCTCGGCTTCAGCCCCCCTAGAAAAGCTAGAAGCCGAAGCGATAAAGCGTTCGCCCAGGCTTAGGTCGTATAGACACGAATAAAAAGCGACGCGTCCCGGTCTGACGAGGACGGGCCAAAACAATAAACAACTGTGCGAGTACTGTCGCCAGGGTCCCCCGGCCCGATTGGGATGCATTAACAGCACTCCAGATCCGGACTTATTCCCGCCGCTTGATAATTTCCTCAGACCAGCCTATTTCTCCTGACAAGCCATATGACTCTATGCCGATAGCTGGGTAGTGGGCCAATTTCCTCTGGAACGAGTTCTCAGCGAAAATCACTTTTGCGCAACGCAAAACGTCCCGGCTCTGTCGGGACGTTTTGCTTTTTCAGGCAAGGTTGCTCAGTAGTGCGCTAGACTTCGGACTCTGCTGATAATTCGATCATGGATTTATGACTGTGGTATGTAGATGGAGGGATAAGGTCCCTTGCCTAGCCAACCAGAGGCATTTTCACGAGTGCTAATTGACCAGGCCCTCAGAGAGAGCAACTGGGACCTGCTCGATCCTCATCGTGTGCGCTTCGAGTCCACCGGGCGGGACGGTCGTGCCGGCTATGTCGCAGTCGATGTTCGTGTCTAAGGCGAAGCATTGGCCTATTTCACAAGGGTGCCAGCCCGCATTTCTCACGGGCACGCAAGGGGTACGTTCTGGAATGTCAACTTTCTGAGTGGAATTGAGGTGCAGCGAGGGGTCGCCTTTAGTAGCACAGACTTCAGTCTGTGGGTCTTTCGCAGCGTCCGGCGCAATTCCAAACCACACAGGCTGAAGAGTCTGTGTGGCAACGTGAGAATGTTTGTGGGTCGTGGCTTCAGCCACGACATAAATGCCGCGGAATGAGTGCGGCTTTACAGGCTGCGGAAAAACTCCCAAGTTTTGTGGGTCGTGCCTTTAGGCATGACATAAAGCCAGAGCTTTCATCAGGGGTTTTAACCCCTGACGGTCCGAAAGCGCATTTTTCCGCGACCACTTTAGCCGCTGGCACTTCGATGGAGGAGTTGCCACACAGGCTGAAGCCTGTGCTACTGGACCTCCGCGGAATTCTAGTGAGAAATGCGGGCTACGGCCGGCCCACCCTTCCGTGTTTTTTTCACTTGACGATCGCTCACAGCTGGATATTGCCGCTGCAGGACGTCAGCTTCATGTGATTGGCACTTGCAGGCTCGACCCTTTTGGGCTTTCTAAAGGGTCGGGGTTTTGTGTTCATTACGGTCCCTGACCAGACACTTAACTCACAACGATTCTGTCCGCAGAAAACCAGGATTCGAACCCAAAACAAAAACCACCCACCCTTCGAAAACCGCGAAGAGTCGGCCACCCGGAAGTTCAAAACCGTTTCAAACGGTGGGCCACCCGCCGGATTTTCGTCAAAATCGTAACGGCGCAGATCGGCGCACCGTGCCGCCGCTGGAAATGGCAAAAGCTGCGGCTCTTGGGGTTACTTTTCGGTGATCTAACCGTTTCTATTTTCATGCGCGTGATAGAATCCCCTCACTGTGAAAAACATCGTAGTGAAAAAGCCCGACGGCCTATCGGAAGATGCCTCAGGCATACGCTAGAGCTTTCTTGGTCTGGCCGGGAAAGGACGTGCTCTCATGACAAGACGATTGGCAACGATATACTTCATGACCGTGTTCTTGATCGGGGCTGGGTCCCGGCCCATCCAGGCACAAGCCAGTCCGCAGGGTGCGTCACAGCTCTTCGATTCCGCATCGATCACAAAGAAAGTCTCTCCAGCCGTGGTGCTGATTAAAGGAACGACGACCAATGGTGAGGTACTGGGAACCGGGTTCATCATCACAAGTGATGGGAAGATCGCAACAAATCTTCATGTCATTGAGAAACTCCGAAATGGTGGTGTGCAATTGGCCTCCGGTGACAAATTCGACTCGTTCACCGTGTTGGCCGTCGATGATCGGAAAGATATAGCGGTTATTAAGATTGCGGGTTTCGACTTGCCGACAGTGCCCTTGGGAAACTCAAACAATGTACAAATCGGCGAACCTGTCCTGATCGCTGGGAATCCCCTCGGTTTGCAGGGTTCAGTTACAACAGGCGTCATCAGTTCGATTCGTGATGACCCATCGGCAGGTGGCTTTAAGGTGATACAAACGGATGCTTCGGCTAATCCCGGGAACAGTGGTGGCCCGTTGGTTAATCGTGAATCCGAAGTCATCGGGATTGTCACGTTTAAGATCGTGGGCGGCGAGAACCTAAACTTTGCGATCCCAGTAAACTATCTCCGTGGTTTGATGGATTCACTTGGACCGCCAATGACGTTGGAGTCATTGCGGGCAAAATTGACGAATCAACCGGATGTATTTAAGTCAGAGGCATTCCCCACACATTGGAAGTCTTTACAGAGTGGCACTACCAAGATTATTCGGCGTGACGCGGACAGGATATATGTCGAAACAGTGAGGCCGGAGGCGGAAAAGAGCGCCGGCTGCTTCAATCTGGCCGAATTGCAGAAAAAAGAAGATATTTTTGTGGGAACGGGAAGGAACCATTGTGTCTGTCAATACACTAAAGGGTTGGGTGTATACGCTCAAACGTATAGTAATTGGTTTACGGATCAATATGAAATTGAGATCAATAAGATAGGTCCTACCCGAATTGAGGGGCGCGCCAAAGTGCCTCCCCCAAACGCTAAATTTGATTGCCAAAAAGGTACTTTTGCTAAACCGCCCAGCGAATGGCAGACGTTCGCTTGGATACCGGAATGATGCGAGATTGCATCCGCGATGGCGTTTTCAAATGCTGGGGCGGCTTGCGTTCACACGCCGCGATCCTGCGTGCCGGGATCGGGGTATAATAAGTAGGTGGACATGAAGCAAACCGGGGTCGTCCTTCTAGCGTTCAGTATCGGGTTGGCGGCTTGCACTGTCGAAGATAAGAAGCATGTTGAGCCGCGACCGTACGAACAAGAGGAAACTCTCACAAAGGCTGTAGTGCTTTCCACGCGAAGCGGAACCACGGCAAACCTCAGTCAATTTTCTTGGAATCCGTCAAATCAGTTCGAGTGAATCCGGTGCGCGCCGAGGGCGCAACATAGATACGTTGATTCAATTCTGCTTATTCAAATTCCTATGCGCGAATGGGAATATCCGAAACAAATACGCGCGCTTCAGCGCCCGGCACTCCAGTGGCTTTGAGCGCTTCGACGAAAGCTGAGTAAATCGGCCACGGGTATGGCGTCGGACCGACGATCAGTCGGTCGAAGACTTGCGCGAAATCCAAATCGGCGATAAGCGGGGAAGCGGAGCCATCGAGCGGAACTTTGTAGATGATCTGCGGGACGCCTGCGACAACCTCAGTTGAAGATTCCATCATGGGAGAGGACCAACGTTTCGGTGTGTAGATCGCGCGCCATTCGCGTTCCTCGTGAAAGCCTTCGTGCTTGAGACACACGATGCCGGCAGCAAACATCTGAAAAACTAGCTGGACAAGGGCTTCTCGTTTGAGCGTGCGGAGGTAATCGAGATTCGCCTGAACGTTTGCGATGACTTGATCGATGACGCCGTGAGCGCCAGAGTCCGACAAGTAAGCGACCGGGCTAAAGTTGAGAGCTAGAGAGAAGGCGGAAAGCGAGATATATGGGAAACGAAGCACAATGCCAACGCGCGTCCCGGTTCCGCCAAAGGCTCGCCACATCGAGAGTCGCCCGTGAAGGTCTTCGGAGTCTTCGTGCTCAGAGAGGCAGGCGATATAAGTGTTCAGCCGGAGGTCCTGCCACCAGTTGTTGAAGGCGGTGAAGGCGTCGTCCGCAGCTCCTGGTGAACAGGCGTCGAAGGCATCAACGAACGCCTTGCGTTTGGGGGCGTCCACGAAATAGCGATTGAAGATGTCGAATCCGTGCTGCACTTCGCGGTAGTCTGCCATGCAGTTGGTGTTGCGTAACCAAAATCGTCTCGTGCGAATGATGCTGAGGGCTGCCTCAGCCGTCGTGTAGTGAACGAATCGGCCGTGAGTCTGATCGGGTCTGCGTTGATACATCGCCCGCATTTGTTTCAGGGCGTACGGCATCGTGATGCCCATAATGCGCACGCTTTCGTCGTGAATCTTGCGGACCTCCTCCGCTGTAGGGATTTGGAATGTGCTGGTCGGTTGAGTGTCCACGGTGACCTCGCGGGGATAACTTTAGCAGTGCAGCCGGAATTTTGCATACGCGACACACGTGCCGCGCGGGAGGGGGCGGGGTTTGGACCAACTTTGGAGCAGGCCAAGGATAGCTCGGAACTCGTTTGCGCAACCGTCGCAACGACTTAGAGTGAATTTGTGTCCAATTAGAAGGCAGACGCTCTATCCTCTGACCTAGGAGCCTGTCCCGCAAAAACTTTCGACTACTGTTAATCGATGGCGTCCTGCTTTTGTGTTGCTCCAAGTCCCAAAGGGACGAAAGAACTTAGCCCACTGCGTGAGCGGTGGGTAGGTGTGAGGTCACAGGGCCAAGCCCCACAGGGGCGGCACAGGGCGAACCAAGTGTGCCGCCCCTTGGGGGCTGTCATTGATCACACCCCGTACCCCACCGTTTCCACAGTGGGCTACGTGGTGACGTCCCTTTGGGACTGGTCAAGACGAAATAAGCAATTTTTCGTTCTGTGGGACAGGCTCCTAGGGGCGCGCTCTCCTTAATCTCGCAGGATTACTAAGGGTTTTTACCGGGCCAAACCCATACCTGAATACCAGTTACTGCCGAGATTCGCTAAATTTTGTCCTTATGGTAATAACGTAATTCCCGTTATGGTCCTACAGGAAACACTGTAGAGCTTTACCCGCCCCCTGGTGATATGAAAGGTACTTGCAGTGCCAGTGGCCTGAACCCAAGACATCGGTTGTATACCCTGAAGTTTTCGATTAAGGTGAGCGCGATCAACCTTTTACGATAGGCGGACCGATTGCTCCTTCACTTGTTTGTTGACCGCGGATTTGTGCCGAACGGGAGAAGAGTGCTGGATCCTTGTCCCGAAATTGACCGATTCATTCTCTCCGCTGGAGATCATCATGAAAAGAATTGAAAGTGACGCGACGCCCGTAACCGCAGGCGCCAATCCCACTCCGGGCTTGAAAGAGAATGGGCGTAAGTCAGGCAATGGGGACACCGCCTCGGCAGATCTGAGCGTGATACTAGCCAGCCTGCAGACCATGCGAGATGGAGATTTCTCCGTCCGTCTTCCCGGTTACTGGACTGGCCTGCACGGAAAGATTGCAGACACGTTCAATGACATCGTCTCCGCCAACCAGCAAATGTCGCGGGAACTCACGCGCGTCGGGCAGGCGGTAGGTAAAGAGGGCAGAACCTCCGAGCGCACACGATTCAACGAGTCGCGAGGCTCCTGGGGTGAAATGGAAGTCTCGGTTAATACGCTGGTGGAGGACCTTCTTCGGCCAACAACGGAAGTAACCCGCGCGATCGCAGCCGTCGCGCAAGGGAACCTGACCCAGACTGTGCGCCTCGACGTGGACGGCCGGCCACTGGAAGGCGAGTTTTTGCGTTCAGCTAACATTGTCAACACGATGATTCAGCAGTTGGGCGTGTTCACCGCGGAAGTCACACGCGTGGCGCGCGAAGTGGGCACGGACGGCAAACTCGGCGGTCAAGCGCAGGTGCCGGGCGTAGCGGGCACCTGGAAAGACCTCACTGATTCGGTGAACTCGATGGCCAGCAACCTCACCGGTCAGGTGCGAAATATCGCCGAAGTGGCCACTGCGGTCGCCAGCGGAGATTTGTCTCGCAAGATCACCGTGGACGTGCGCGGCGAAATTCTGCAGCTGAAAGAAGCCATCAACACGATGGTGGACCAGTTGCGATCGTTCGCCTCCGAAGTCACGCGCGTGGCCCGCGAGGTGGGCACGGATGGCAAACTCGGCGGCCAGGCCGTGGTGCCGGGCGTGGCGGGCACGTGGAAAGACCTGACAGACTCGGTCAACGCCATGGCCGGCAACCTAACGGCCCAGGTGCGAAACATCGCCGAAGTAACCACCGCCGTGGCCCGCGGCGACCTGTCTCGCAAAATTACGGTGGACGTGAAGGGCGAAATCCTCGAACTGAAAGACACCATCAATACCATGGTGGACCAGTTGAACGCCTTCGCGGGCGAAGTCACCCGCGTGGCCCGCGAAGTGGGTACCGAAGGCAAATTGGGCGGCCAGGCGCAGGTACCTGGCGTCGGCGGCACGTGGAAGGACCTGACCGACAACGTCAACTTCATGGCCAGCAACCTGACCGGCCAAGTTCGAAACATCGCCGAAGTCGCCACGGCCATCGCCAGCGGTGATCTCTCCCGCAAGATCACCGTAGACGTCCGCGGCGAAATTCTCCAGCTCAAGGAAACCTTGAACACCATGGTGGACCAGCTGAACCGGTTCGCGGGCGAAGTCACCCGCGTGGCCCGCGAGGTAGGCACCGAAGGCAAACTGGGCGGCCAAGCCAATGTGCCCGGCGTGGCTGGCACGTGGAAGGACCTTACCGACTCGGTGAACTCGATGGCCGGAAACTTGACGGGCCAGGTTCGAAACATCGCCGAGGTGACTACAGCCGTAGCGCGTGGTGACTTGTCCCGCAAGATCACGGTGGACGTTAAGGGCGAAATCCTCGAATTGAAGAACACCATCAACACGATGGTGGACCAGCTCAACGCGTTCGCGGGCGAAGTGACGCGCGTGGCCCGCGAGGTCGGCAGCGAAGGTCAGTTGGGCGGGCAAGCGCAAGTGCCTGGCGTTGCAGGCACATGGAAGGATTTGACCGACTCCGTGAACTCCATGGCCAGCAATTTGACGGGCCAGGTTCGAAACATCGCAGAGGTTTCGACCGCCATCGCCAGCGGCAACCTGTCCAAAAAGATCACGGTGGACGTGAAGGGTGAAATCCTCGAACTAAAAGACACGATCAACACGATGGTGGACCAGTTGCGGTCTTTCGCGTCGGAAGTGACGCGCGTGGCCCGCGAAGTGGGCACAGACGGCAAACTGGGCGGCCAGGCGCAGGTGCCCGACGTGGCCGGTACGTGGAAGGACCTCACCGATTCGGTGAACTCGATGGCCAGCAACCTGACGGGTCAGGTCCGAAACATTGCTGAAGTGTCCACCGCGATTGCGAGCGGCAACCTCTCCAAAAAGATCACGGTGAACGTGAGCGGTGAAATCCTCCTGCTGAAGGAAACCATCAACACGATGGTCGACCAATTGAACGCCTTCGCGGGGGAAGTCACGCGCGTGGCCCGCGAAGTGGGCACCGAGGGCCGATTGGGCGGTCAGGCCAACGTACCTGGCGTGGCGGGCACATGGAAGGATCTCACCGACAACGTCAACTTCATGGCCAGCAACTTAACGGGGCAGGTTCGAAACATCGCCGAAGTGACCACGGCTGTGGCGCGTGGCGACTTGTCCCGCAAGATCACGGTGGACGTAAAGGGCGAAATCCTCGAACTGAAGAACACGATCAATACGATGGTGGACCAGTTGAATGCGTTCGCGGGCGAAGTCACCCGCGTGGCGCGCGAAGTGGGTACGGAAGGCAAATTGGGGGGCCAGGCGCAGGTACCCGGCGTCGGCGGCACGTGGAAGGACCTGACTGACAACGTAAATTTCATGGCCAGCAACCTGACCGGCCAAGTGCGCAACATCGCCGAAGTTGCCACGGCCATTGCCACCGGGGACCTATCGAAGAAGATCACGGTTGACGTGCGCGGCGAAATCTTGCAACTCAAGGAAACACTTAACACCATGGTGGAGCAGTTGCGGTCGTTCGCGGCGGAAGTCACGCGCGTGGCGCGCGAAGTAGGGACTGAGGGCCGCTTGGGCGGCCAGGCCAACGTGCCCGGCGTGGCCGGCACGTGGAAGGACCTCACCGACTCGGTGAACGCGATGGCCGGAAACCTCACGGCGCAGGTGAGAAACATTGCAGGTGTGACCACGGCGGTGGCCCGCGGAGACTTGTCGCGCAAAATTACGGTGGACGTGAAGGGTGAAATTCTCGAACTGAAGAATACGATCAATACGATGGTGGACCAGCTCAACGCGTTCGCGGCCGAGGTGACCCGTGTGGCGCGCGAGGTGGGCACCGACGGCAAGCTTGGCGGACAGGCGCAGGTTACCGGCGTGGCCGGCACGTGGAAGGACCTGACCGACAACGTGAATGTGATGGCCGCCAACCTGACCGAGCAGGTGCGAGGTATCGTGAAAGTCGTCACCGCCGTCGCTAGCGGTGAACTCGCGCAAAAGTTAACCGTGAACGCGAAGGGCGAGGTGGCGGCACTAGCCGAAACGATTAACAACATGACAGGCACGCTGGCAACCTTCGCGGATCAGGTTACAACCGTGGCCCGCGAGGTTGGGGTGGAAGGGCGTTTGGGCGGCCAAGCGAACGTGCCTGGAGCTGCGGGCACCTGGAAAGATTTGACGGGCAACGTCAACCTTCTGGCCGACAACCTGACAAACCAGGTGCGAGCTATCGCCGAGGTCGCAACGGCCGTAACGAAGGGCGATCTGACCCGGTCCATTCAAGTGGAGGCCAGCGGAGAAGTCGCAGAGTTGAAAGACAACATCAACACGATGATCGACAACCTGCGGCTCACCACGGACCGCAATACCGAGCAGGACTGGCTGAAAACAAACCTGGCTCGTTTCACGGGCATGTTACAAGGACAGCGCGATCTGGCCACCGTTGGCAGGTTGTTGCTTTCCGAGCTGGTTCCGCTGGTCAATGCCCAGCAGGGTGTGATCTACCGGATGGAGAGCGAAGAATCCGCTGGATTGGCGCTGTTGTCCACATACGCCGACGACGCACCGGATGGGCACCCCCAGCGGATGCAAGTTGGAGTAGGGCTTGTCGGTCAATGCGCGCTGGAAAAGCGGAGCATCTTGATGACCGATTTGCCAGACAAAATTGTACCGATCCGGTCGGCCTTGTTCCAGGCTGCGCCACGAGACGTGATCGTGTTACCTGTACTGTTCGAGGGCCGGGTCAAGGCGGTCATTGAACTCGCCTCTTTGCATACCTTCACGATTTCGCATTTGGCATTCCTGGAGCAACTAACCGCGAGCATCGGTATCCTGCTGAACAGCATCGAGGCGACGATGCAGACCGAAGGTTTGCTGAAGCAATCTCAGCAGTTGGCTACCGAGCTACAGAGCCAGCAAACAGAATTGCAGCAAACCAACGAGCAACTGGCGCAAAAAGCCCAGCAGCTGGCCGAACAGAACGTGGAAGTGGAACGCAAGAACCAGGAAATTGAGCAAGCGCGCCGGGCGGTGGAAGAAAAGGCCAAGGAACTGGCGCTGACGTCCAAGTACAAGTCCGAGTTCCTGGCCAACATGTCCCATGAGTTGCGCACGCCTCTGAACAGCATTCTGGTTCTGGGGCAGCAACTCAGCGAGAATCCGGACAAGAACCTAACGCCCAAACAGGTTGAATTCGCCAGAACGATTCATGGCGCCGGGACTGACTTGTTGAACTTGATCAGCGATATCCTGGACCTTTCCAAGATCGAATCGGGGACAGTGTCCGTGCAAGCCGAGGAAGTTTTCTTCGGCAGCGTCCTGGAAATGGTTTCGCGACCGTTCCGGCACGAGGCGGAGAATCGCCGGTTGAATTTCGAGGTGCAAACCGATCCACACCTATCGCGCAGTCTGGTTACCGACTCGAGACGTTTGCAGCAGGTTTTGAAGAACCTGCTGTCCAATTCGTTCAAGTTTACCGAACAAGGGGGAGTGCGTTTGTCCGTATCGGTAGCCACGAGCGGGTGGAGTGAGAATCACCCAGTCTTGAGCGGGGCGGCATCCGTGGTGGCCTTTGAGGTTGCCGATACGGGGATTGGTATTCCGCTTGAAAAACAGCGAATCATATTCGAGGCTTTCCAGCAGGCGGATGCCAGCACGAGCCGAAAATTTGGCGGCACGGGCCTGGGATTGGCGATCAGCAGGGAATTGGCGACTTTGCTGGGAGGCGAGATTCAACTGCGAAGTGCGCCCGGCAAAGGCAGCACGTTCACGCTCTATTTGCCCCAGACTTATATCGGGCCCTCCGTGTCAAACGTAGCGATGAGGGAGGGACAGGCCGCACCGCAAGCGATGCCAGCTCAGATGACTGCCGTGGGGCTATCAACCACCGCGATTGAGCGCATCGCCGACGACCGCGAAAACTTGATGCCTGGTGACGCCACACTGTTAATCGTGGAAGACGACCCGCATTACGCCCAAATTCTGTGCGACTTGGCCCACGACATGGGGTTTAAATTCCTTGTGGCTATGAATGGTGCAGAGGCCCTTGCCTTGGCGCACGAGTTCCACCCGACTGCCGTATCGCTGGATGTCTTTCTACCTGACATGCTGGGCTGGACAGTCCTCAATCATTTGAAGCAGGATCCTGCTACACGGCACATTCCCGTGCAGATGCTGACGCTCGATGAGGACAGGCAGCACGGGTTGGCTCGCGGGGCCTTCTCATTCATTACCAAGCCGACGACGCCCGAAGAACTGGAGGCCGCGCTGGGGCGGATCAAGAAGTACTCAGCGCCAAGACGCAAGCGATTGTTGGTGGTGGAAGACAATCCGGCGGAACAGCTCAGCGTTAAGGAATTGCTCGGTCATGACGACATAGATGTCCAGGTTGCCACGACCGGAGCGGAAGCGCTCGCCGCAGCAGAAGAACAATCGTTCGATTGCATGGTGCTCGATCTGCGGCTACCGGATATGAACGGTTTCGAGGTCCTGGAGCGGCTGCGCGACACACCTTCTCTGACCGAGTTGCCCGTGGTGGTTTTTACAGGGAAAGAGTTGTCTCCCGAAGAAGATGCGCGCCTGCGGGTGCTGGCCCGCAGCGTGGTCGTTAAGGGTGTGGAATCGCCGGAACGATTGCTGGACGAGACGGCGTTGTTTCTGCACCGCGTGGTGGCCGATCTGCCGCCGGAAAAGCAACGCATGCTGGACCGGCTGCACAGTTCCGACGACGCCCTGGTGGACAAGAAGGTCCTGGTGGTAGATGACGACGTGCGAAATATTTTTGCACTGAGTAGCGTGCTGGAGCGCCGGGGAATGACTGTGTTGACCGCAGGGACGGGCCGCGAAGCGATTTCCACGATCGAAGAAACCCCGGATGTGGCCATCGTATTAATGGACATCATGATGCCGGAAATGGACGGATATGAAACGATGCAGGTGATCCGGCAAAACGCATTGTTCCGTCGTCTGCCAATCATTGCCCTGACTGCCAAGGCGATGAAGGGCGATCGCGAGAAATGTCTGGAGGCCGGCGCGTCAGAGTACCTCGCGAAACCTGTCAACACCGAGCAACTCCTTTCGGCGTTGCGCATGTGGCTTCATAGGTAGCATCATTTTATGGGACTGGATGATTGGTTCGCCTAAATCGCAAACGGAGAGGGACAATGACTCGAAAAGAAAAGGTCAACATCCTGATGGTGGACGATCAACCGGCTAAATTGTTGAGCTATGAAGTCATTCTGGGTGAACTCGGCGAGAATCTGGTGAAGGCATCTTCAGGGAAGGAGGCCCTGGAACTACTTCTGAAAAACGATTTCGCCGTGGTCCTGATGGACGTGAGCATGCCGGACCTAGACGGGTTCGAAATGGCGGACATCATCCACCAGCATCCGCGTTTTCAGAAAACGGCGATCATCTTTATTTCCGGGGTGCACTTGACGGACCTGGACCGAATCAAGGGGTACCAACGAGGAGCGGTGGACTACATTTCGGTTCCCGTCGTACCGGAATTGTTGCGGGCCAAGGTCAGCGTATTTGCGGAGCTGCACCGAAAGTCCAGTCAGCTGGAAATACTGAACCGTGAGTTGCGGCGTCTCTCGGTCAGCCTGATTGCCACGCAAGATGAGGAGCGCCGGCGCATTGCTCGAGAACTGCACGATGGGTTGGGCCAGGACCTCACGGTGGTCAAGATCATGCTGCAGGGAGTCTTTCGGGAGGAGCAATCGGCGGAATCGAGAGAGCAAGCGATCGGTGACGTTCTCAGATTGATTGACGGCTCGCTGCAGCAAATACGCAGCGTGTCGTACCTCCTGCATCCTCCTCTGCTGGACGAAATTGGCCTTCGCTCGGCGCTAGGCTGGTATCTGGACGGACTTTCAAAGAGGGGTGGCATCGAGATCACCATGGGAATGCAACCGCCAGACTTTCCCCGGCTGGCATCAGAATTAGAGACCACATTATTCCGTGTCATTCAGGAGGCGCTGACGAATGTTTTCCGGCATTCGCGTGCAACCAAGGCGTTCGTAACGCTGGAAAAAAGAGAAGGCGAGATCGCGGCAACAGTCCGGGACGATGGCGTGGGCATCCCGGATGAAATCGCGGAGTTTCGTGATGGCAGCATAGGTGTGGGCATAGGAGGAATGAGGCAGCGGATTAAGGAGTTGGGCGGCGAATTGTTCCTGCGAAACACGCGGCCGGGCACAATCGTGGAGGTGGTCATTCCGATCAACTCCGCGTCTGCGGACCTTCAGGCTGTCCCGGCGGCGTATCCTTCGCAGAAAGTTACAGTGAAGGGGAGTAGCGCGGGCGTTGGACCAACATAGTGGTAAATGTTAGTTTTGGAAAACCGTTCCAGCCCGGGTATCTGCAGGATGCGTGATGCATCGGCTGTCCGATTTCAGTTTGCTGCGTGGAATCGCGCTGAGATGGATGAAGGTGTTGAGTAGCACAGGCTTCAGCCTGTGTGGTTTTCGCAGCGTCGAGCGCAAACCAAAACCACACAGGCTGAAGCCTGTGCTACTTCAATCGCTGAATGTTCAGCCTGGCGGCTAGGTCATCCAGAACTTTGCGCAGTTCGGCGCCTAGCGGGACGCCTTGGAGCATCCGCTCTTGGAAAAGGCGCTCGGAGCGCTCTCCGGGTAGGCGGACTTCGTCGACGCCCGGTAATGTCGGCGACGATTTCATGATGTCCCACACCTCGTCGACATTCTTTTTGAAAGCCTGCACATCCGCGAACGCCGCGATATTCAACGCCACAACAGCCTGCCCTGTGTTGCTGGGCGTTTTGGAGTCTACCGTGTAGTCGACGACGTCTCTGCCAAACGCGGCTCCGTTCAATGTTCCGGCCAGCAAACCAAACATCAGCGCGAGTCCATACCCTTTCGGGCCGCCGACGGGGACAAGGAAGCCTTCGCTGGCGCGCTTCGGATCGGTCAAGGGCTGGCCTTGTCGGTCGATCATCCAGCCTTCGGGCATGGGCTCATTGCGCTGCGCTTTAAGTCTGATTTTGCCAAACGCGGTGTTCGTCGTGGCCATGTCCATAACGATCGATGGATGCCGCAAGCCGGGTACGGCGATAGCGATGGGGTTGGTGCTGAGCAGGACCTCCACGCCGCCCCACGGGGGGACCAGATTGGTGTTGCCCACGCAGAAATACAATCCGATCATGTCCTTTGCCGCGGGCATGCGCGCGTAAAGCTGCGCCGGTCCCGCGTGATTGCTGTGCCGAGTGCCAACCCAAGCGACACCGCACTGGCGCGCTTTTTCAATCGCCAGTTCCGCGGCTCGTTTCATGACCAGATGACCCAGAGCGTTGTCGCCATCGACTAGTGCCGTACCGGCCCTTTCGCTCACAATGCAAATGTTGGGTCTTGGGTTGACTCCGCCGCTTTGGATCTGCTTCACATACTGCGGCAGCCGGAACACGCCGTGTGCGTCCGCTCCGCGCGCGTCGGCTTCGGCCATCAGGACGGCCACCTGACTGGCATCCTCCGGAGGAACATCTACAGAAACGAGGGCTCGTTTAATGAACGCGATGATTTCAGTTGTCTCAATGCGCGACTGGGCCGGTGCGGGCTTGGCGGTTTCACTCATGAACACAACCTCTGCTCTGCGATGATTCGGTCACGGCAAGTAGTCAAAGACCATAAGATGGGCTTCCTCGACTACCAGATCAGAAAGCATCGAGGTTTCCCAGCCGGCATTCTTATCGCGTTTCGTCACACCCTGGGCGATGTTCAATTCCTTCAGCAGGTCGGCTTGCAGGTTCTCGGTCCCATGGCGTGCAGTTATAACGTAATGCCTCGGGACAGCTGAGTAGAAGCGCTTCAGTTCAGGCACCCACAACCCGGTCTTGGATATCGCCCCAGTCGCAACCTTACCGAGAAGCTGAAAGTGGTCCGGGTCCATCTCCTTGAACACCGCAACCGTACCGGTCGTCCCGACGAAGTAGATGCGGCCGGTTGCTGCGTCATATTGGAGGTCGTCGGCGCCGCCGACGCTGTCCAATCCTTGAATCACTTTTCCCGTCTCCGTATCGATGACAGTCAGCCTCCCCGGTTCATGCTGGTGGCCGCCTCCAATATCGCCTGTGTGTGCTATCAATCGGCTGCCAACAAACAGGCGATGATGGGCTGCATCGAGACCCGCGGTATGGGGCACCGGGCCTCCCGTGATTGGCCACTGGGCGACCACGGCGCGTTTTTCCAGATCGACGACCGCGACGTGGCTGTCGCCTCCCACGATATCTCCCATCGTGACGTACAGTCTTTTCCCCGATGGCTCGATTGTGATTCCCGCGGGATCGCCGCCGGGAAGCTTGATGCTGCCCACCAATTGGGCGGTTTTGGTGTCAACGATATCGATCGAAGCATTCGTCGATCCGTGCTGGCCACTCCCACCAAAATCTTCGAAGACTTCTACGCCGGCATAAATCAAATGGGCGGCGGGATCGTAGGCCGCGTTGTCCGCTCCCCTGTTTGGATCGCCGTATCCGGACAATTTAACTGCCTTGGTAACTTCATAAGTAGTACCGTCAATCGCTGCAACCGTGCTATCGGTCAGGGTTACCCAGACTTCGTTGGTTTCGGGGAGATAGAATGGCTTTTTGGGCATCGCCGGGAGCCCTTTCGTCACGTGGATCACCATGCCGGCGCGGAGGTCCACAGTTATGAGGGATTTGTCGGCTTCACCGGAGATAAACAGGCGCTGGCCTTTCACGTCTACCGTTAGATGGTCCATGTAGCCATCGCCCGGCAATGGGATGATCTCTGCCAGCCCTAGAAGGCCGGACATGTGCATCATGGGCAACTGCTGAGACTGCTGGCCCTGTGCTTTGGAAATGCAGACCGTCAACACAGTGACGAGAATCGCGAGAACCCTTTTCATTTCGTGTCTCCAGAATCGGACATTTTTATTTCTACGGTTACGGAACTACTTGGTAAACTTGGACGACTGCGTCTGTTTCTCCGTGGTGATTCACGGCCAGATAGTAGCGATTCAGTTGCGGCACTAGAATTGCCGTTATGGAGTGGAAGGCGGTGGGAACCTGGCCGAGGAGGTCATAGCGGTCACCCTCGTCGCTTTTTTGAAATACGTTGATAAAAGGAACTCCCGTAACGTAGATACGTTTCGACTTCGCATCGTAAACCGCGTCATCGACCATGCCACCGGAGACCAGGGTGGTAACAATCTTCCCGGAATTCGTTTCCATGACAACGATCTTTCCGGGTTCCCGAGCATGGACAAACAGCCGATGGTCAGCTTCGTCAAACGCCATTGAGCCATTGTTTCGGCCTTCTTGAGCGATGGACCAGGTATCAATTACGGCTCGTTTCTCGCGGTCAATGACCGCCACGGCGGCCTTGTTGTACAGGTTCACGAACATCCTCGACCCGGAGTGCTCGATGGCCATGGCCTCGACGCGGTCGGCGCCATCAATGCGAATATCGCCTACCTTCTTGCCGGTCGTGGTGTCCACGATGCTGAGCATACAAAAGTCTTCCTTGGCTTGCTTGCCGCCGTTGCCGACGTAAAATAATTTGCCGACAGGATCGTAAACGCTGGCGTCGGCGTGGGCGTCCATTGGGATTGTCCCCAAAAGCTCGAAGGAGGTTCCGTCAAAGATCTCGACTTGATTCGGTCCTCCATCATCAACCACAAAGAGCTTTTTTGAATCGGGGTTGTAAGCCATGGAGTGTGGAGCCTTCGGCCCCGTGATCTTATGGACCAATTTATTGGTGGTCAGATCGATGACTTCAATTGCTGAATTGTCTTCCGCGGCGAGGAACAACCGCTTCCCCGGAAGGTCCACTTGAAAGTGATCAAAATCGCCGTCCTTGAGCCCTGGGAGGGGAATGGTTTGAATCAACTTCAACGGTCCTGCCACCTGGGCCCGCGCCCCGCCGGCAAAAAGCGCGAAAATAGCCAGGAAAACGGCAAACGATTTTTTCATTGATTCCCCTTCGAGTGGAGTTTTGTCATTTCGCCGAAAAACGGACGGCCCTCAAGTGCGCGTAGCAGCGCGCCGACGTTATCAATACCACTTATAAAATGCAAGTTGACGTTCACGGACGAGCTTCATTCCGGATCATTGGAGGTATCCGGGACGATGGGGCGCGGGACACGTTCGCCTGCCGCAAGCGCTTCGCTTTGCCGGCTGGTGTGCTCGACCGGGCGTGGTTGCGGGACGTCTGCAAGGTTGTGAGGCGGGGCGAGGCGGGAATTCTGGGATTCGCGCTCGTCGATTCGTCCGAAGATCATCTTGCCGGCGGTTGTCTGGTGGACGGAAGTGACCGTGATGTCCACGGTCTTATTGATCATGCGGCGCGCCCCATCGACGACAACCATCGTGCCATCGTCAAGATAGGCGACTCCCTGGTTGTATTCCTTCCCTTCCCTCAAGATGAAGACGCGCATGATTTCGCCGGGCAGGACCACGGGCTTCAAAGCGTTGGCGAGTTGATTGACGTTCAGGATTTCGATGCCTTGCAGAGAGGCGACCTTATTCAGGTTGTAATCGTTGGTCACGATTTTACCGTCGTAACGTTTGGCAAGCTCGATGAGTTTCATGTCCACGTCGGCGACATTTGCGAAATCGTCGTCGGCGATTTCGACTTCAAGATGCGCCATTCTCTGCATGCGCTGCAAAACTTCGAGGCCCCGGCGGCCGCGCTGGCGCTTCATGGAGTCAGCGGAGTCGGCCACCAATTGCAGTTCGCGGAGCACGAATTGCGGAATCAGCAGGACGCCGTCAAGGAAATGGGCTTCGCAGATGTCGGCGATGCGGCCGTCAATGATCACGCTGGTATCGAGCACCTTGGGCATGCGGCGCGTGCTGCGTTCACTGCCGAAGAGGCCTCCCAGGGCTTGCAAGTTGAGCATGTCGCCTTTGCTGGCGCCGACGACCAGGCCAATGTAGGTCATCACCAGGAGCAGGGCCACGTCCAGAAACGAGCGCGAACCGTCCGGGATGGAGGTCCACGCCAGAACCAAGCCCATCAGGTAGGCGCCCAGGATGCCGAGGATCGACCCCACCGCCGCGCCAATCAACCGGCGCATGCTGGCCCGTTGGAGCCGCATCTCGAACAAGAAGACGGAAATCGAGAACGCAAACCCTATGCCGGCGTCCACCCACTTGGACAGGTCGAAGGGATGGAAATGATAGCCCGCAGCCACGCAGGCGACCGAAAAAATGAGCCGGACCAGCAAGTGGTCCCACCAGCTTCCGAATTCGGTGATCGTGTGCGTAGGCGCCGGGGGACGCAGGGGAAACGGCGCATTTACGGGTGGGGTAACTGGGGTTCCAGTTCGGATATAAGGACGAGTCATAAAAATCCTCTTTTCCTATGACGTAACGTATGAATAAATCGAAACAATTGGGTCCGGGCTCTACTTTTAAGCTGAACGCCACGGGTTGGCCGGGACGTGGAGCCCGCCGGACTGCCTATTCGCTTGAAGCTATATAAATCAGGGCTGACCTGGGACGAAGGTATGAAAGCAGCCCTCTTACTCTCTCCTGATAGCTTAAATCATCTGTGGGAGTCAAGCAATTAAGGATTTGCGAAGCGGGGCTGTCATGGAGGATGCCGGATCGGGTGTGTGCTCTACGCACCGTCCCAGTCTGACAGGGACGGGCTAGAGCAACCGGCCGGCGCCCGCGATTGTTGTAGCCCGGGTCTTCAGAGTTTGTGTGAGAGCTCCTCCGCCGAAGAGTTAGCGGCTAAAGCCGGATTGATTTTGCAGATCTTATCTCATTGCGGAAGCCACGACCCACGAAGATTCTCAAGTTCTCAAACAAACTCCTCAGACCGGGTGATTTGCTTTCACTCATGTAGGAGAGCACGAACGCGATCAAACAAAGATCCCACGATAGAGTCCGCCGCAATTGGGCGCGGCGGGCCAGGGGGCGTGTCCGTCACGGTATAGACCTTGCCGTCGCGGAGGTACAGCTTTTCGGCCTCTGCGTGGTTGAGCGGGCGAGCGCCGCGGCGCCCGAAGACGGCGAGTTGATTACCACTTTCGTCAACGGCGCGGTCGCGGTCGATTCCGCGTGAGACCACGAGCGCCGGGCCGGCGGTACGATACGTTGCAATCAGTTTTGGCGTGGGCCGCGGGCTGAATCCGTAGGATTCGGAGGAATCTTCCGGGGAAACTACTTGAAGAATGCGCAGGCCGTTGCGTCCATCGGCGACGTAGGCAAAAATACTGGCGTCCACTGCGCCAATTTTTACGTCGTTCACATCATTCAATTCGCCGCCGGCGGTGAACATTTGATCGAGCCGCGGATGCTCGGGTTTCTCCACATCGAGCAGCGCGACTCCATGCTTTCCAGACGAGACGTAGGCGTACGTGCGCGAAACGGTGACGTTGCGCGCGTCATCGATCGGAACAAACGCATCCGGCACGATGCGCGGGCGCGCGAGATCGGTTACATCGAGCACTTTCATTCCCTGCCGGTCCACGACAAAGGCGTAGCGAAACTGCACTGCCACGCCCTGCGGCTCCGCCAGATCGGGGGCGCCGATTTCCGCTGTCACGCGGGGCTCGAGCGGATTGCTGATGTCCACGACTACAAGCCCGCGGTCGCACAGAATGTACGCGTAGGTTCCCGCGATCGTAATCCGGCGCGCGCCGTTGAGCACACCTGCGGGATTAAAGGTGGCCGCGCGGCCGATGAAATTATTTTCAGGATTTCCGTCAAGCAATGTGCCAACGCCGGGATTTTTGCCCTTGAGGTCCGGGTTGCCGACGACGATCAGCCCTTCGTATTCGTCCGTTACGTAGAGAAAGCCATACATCAAATGGATTTTCTGCTCTTCGTTTTCCGCATTCTGCGCGCGCAGAGGATCGACCGCAAGCGTGGTGGGCGTCGCAACGGCCGTTGCAAAACGCGTGTTCACATAGAGGCGCTGGCCGAGCGGAGATACGGGCGCGGTGACCATGCGTTCGGAGAAACCCTTGTTGTCGATATTGGCGAGGTCGAAAACGCGGAAGCCGCCGGGTCCAAGCGCGGCGTAGGCATATTCGCCGCGAACCTGCACGTCGAGAATATTTCCAGCGTGGCGGTAGGCCGTCGTGAGTTCGCGTTTTCGTTCGACACGTTTGCGGAAATCGTCAGGGTAGGCCATGCGCTGCAGATCGCTGCCGATCACGGCCTCCGGCTCGTCGTGTTCCGCGGTTACGACGGCCTGGAATCCTTTGTCTCCCGTGGCGACGTAGACATACCGGCCCATGAAGTTGACAAAGTTCGTGCCTTGCAACAGCAGCATCGACATCCAGGCGTTATTGTCGCGCGCCGCCGAGACGTGACAATCCGTGCAGGTTTTCGTCTCGCGCGCTCGCACGGTGTGCGGCACGAACGTCGAAAATGCCTGCCCGCTGAAGCCTTCCGCTGAAACGGTTTGCTGCGTGTTATAGAGCCACTCGCGATTGGCGTTTTGCGAACTCACCAGAATCGCGCAAGAAGATCGCGCCGGCGCGATGCGGTGGCCGGTGACCGTTCCATCGACTGCGAGCATGTACCCGTCATCGCGGAGCACCTGAAAATTGTACGAGGTCCAGTTGCGCGTGGTGAGGCCTTCGTTGTGCAACATCGGCTGCTTCTGATTCGCGGTCATCGAGAGGTGGCAACCAAAACAGTTCGGCGCCCAGGACGTGTGGCAGGCGTAACACGTCATGCGGCTGTTCGCGTGCGCGAGTTGGGACTCATCTTTCGGCACGTCGCCCCACGTGGCGCCGTCCGTGCGCAATGTTTTCGCGAGACGCGATTTTTCGTTGTAGTGCGGATTGCCCGGAGTAATCGAATCGAGCGTCTGCACGACTTCCCACTCCAGGCTTGGATCCATCATTGAACGCTGGATGAGTTTGCCGTCACGCCACTCGAATCGCCGCTGGCGCGAAGGCGTGCGCAGCGCCTCGAGATGCGTACCGCCCGTGGGCGCCGCCGGCCCGGAAGTAACCAGCGTCGCGCGCTGTGAAATCGTGCCGTGGCAATCCACGCAATCGAGCTCTATGGCGGCACGCGGTTCGGCGTACAGTTTTCCTCCGCCGTGACTATCCTGCTCGAAGTGGCAGTCCACACACTGCATTCCTTTTTCCAAGTGGATATCCGCAAGGTGGACGGCTTTGTCGAATTTCTTCGGATCATCGGGCGAAACCGTGCTTCCCTTTTCATCGAGCAACTTCCCCTTGCGGTCGCGCGCATAGACGGCGCGGAATAGCCATCCATGACCGTGAAAATCTGCAAACTGCGTCGTCTTCAATTTCTGATTGAATTCCGTGCTGCCGGTTTCGGTGAGAAATTTCAAGTCCGACCACAATCCCCTCGCGGCCGCGCCCTCGGGATTGCGTTGCGAAACCTGGAATGTTTCTTCTTCGCTGGCATTGTGCTGTTGTTTCGGGTACATGGCCTCGCCGTCGGACTCGTTGTCCCACCAGGTGTAGCCGAAGTACGTCGCCATCATATTTGTGCCCGGATGAATGTGGCACACCATGCATTGGCTCGACGGAATCGAGCGCGTAAATTCGTGGCGGATCGGATGGCCCGGGTCCTCATGCGGAATCGTTGGGTCTTTCGAGGCACTGAAGCCGCGATTGCCAAAAGTTGCGTACTGCGCGGAATGCTTAGAGGAACGATCGTTTGCGTAAACGACGTGGCACGCCGTGCATCCGCTGGCGCGATAATCGCCGGGCTGATCGTTCGTTCCCGGCATCGAAAGGAGCGGGTCGAGCAGGCGCGTTTTCTGCAAGCCTAGGAACACAGGATCGGTGCGAAGCTGCGTACCGAATCCGCGCGTGCCGAGCTTGTCGTCAGGTTTGCCTGCGTCATCAGCGCGCACTGGCTCGCCCACGTCACCCTTCGGCCCGCCTCCACGCTCGAACACGCGCAACACGTTGCCAGGCTGAGAAATTTCCCAGCGCTCGAGCGGAGTGATCTCCGGCAAGACGCCTTTTTTCCGCGTTTCTTCCGGAGTTGGCGGCGGAATCGTTCGAACGGTTTGCGGCGTGCCGTCGCGCGCGTAGCTTTCGCCGAATCGCGCGTCCTTGCGGGGATATGCTCCGTTGTTGTAGAGAGCGGCACCCCATAGCAGACCGCCGGTCGTCATCATGCTTGTTGAAACGTTGCGGACTTCCGAGGTGTGGCAGCCCGCGCTGCCGCACGTCTCTGCCGCGATTCGCAAGTCGCCGGGATTGACGAAGCGGACGTACTCGGGACTTTCCTTCAGCCATTGCGTGTACGCGCGTTCTGGATTTGCCGAGCGGTTTGCCAACTGGGGATCGCGCGGCTGCGGATGCGCTTGCCGTTTTGCTTGATTGTACTCGGACGAACCGGTTGCAGCGCCCGAAGCCATGCGAAAGTCGGCGTTTCCTCCGTGGCAATCCGTGCAGCCTAGAATCACCGTGCCGGTCGCGTGCATGGTCGGCTCGTCGGTTTGTGTGTGGCAGGAAATGCAACCGACGCTCTTGCGATCGGCTTCCGCTTGCGTCTGTCCCATCAAACGCGGGCCCGCGTTCTGATCGGCGGCTCGCAATGGCGCGATGGGCATTCGCACGGCTACGATCGCAAAAAACAAGATGGCTGCCAACGCACCCAACGGAAACGCGCGCACTCGGCGAGCTGGCATGATTTGATCGTTCATTCTGTCTTTCACTCAGTACTCAACACCGAAAATCGGCGCACCCAGCACGCGTTGTTCTTCAAAACTGAAACCGCACGTTGGCGAAAAGCGAAAACAATGTCTTGCCTGAATAAATGTCGCGGAATCCTTGTCCCGGTGAGAGCGCCGAGGCGCCCCCGATAATCAGAATATTCTCCGAGAGCGGAGGCCGGTATTGAAATCCCAGACTGGTATCCACGCCAATCGTGTTGCGGATTGGCGATTCAAAAAGCAGGAGCTCGAGTGGGGCAGTCCGCTCGAACCTCAAGTAATTCACGTTCACCAGACTCTTCAGCTTCGGCGTCAGGTCGAAATCCGCGCCCGCGTTCAGAATGAAAATGCCGGGATTCACGAAATTCGCCTGGCCTTCCTCCTTGTTGGTGCGCAGGCTGGGCAGCAGGCTGTCGGGAGAGGTAAGCGCGACTCCAGTACCGGTGAAGCGAATGCCTTCACGGTTCCAGAAACTGAAAATTCCTCCGGCAAATGCAGGAACATCCACGATGGAGTCGAAACCGGTGGCGCGAGAACCGCGCGGATTTCCGTCGCCCGATGCGAACAACGCTGAAACTTTGTAGCGGGACCAGTCCTTGTCGAGTGAAACCTCCGCAGCGGCCATCTGCGCATTGATGGTCACGGAGCGCCCCGCGATAGGATTCAGATCATCCGTGCCGAGCGCCTGATAGAAAGCGTGATTCACATTGATGCGCCCGAAATGCCCGTTGCCGGTCCATCCGAGATACGCCGCGCGGACGTTGTGCGCTTGAAAAATGCCGACCGGCGCGGGGCGGACCAGAAATCCGTTGTCATCGTAGTGAACGCTGGCGTCGTCTTTGTTGTAATGGATGCTGAATTGCGCCGTGTAGCCAGGCCTGAAGAAATCCTGGATATACAAATTCGCGACGATCACCTGCTGGCGCCTCGGTTGAAATGTGTTGAGTCCGCTGTTCGTATTTTTTTCCAGGAAACTAAAATACGCGAGGTTGTACTCCCAGCGGTCCGAGCGCAGGTTTCCAAACAGCCGCACACCCGGCTGCTCGTCTACGAAAAGAAATCCGCGGAAGTCACTCGAGAAACTCTGAATTCCCGCGCGCACCGAAAGGAAATCGTAGTTCGGACTCAAATCGCGAATCTTGTATTCCACGAATGCTTCTTGCAAGCCGGCGTGGGAATCCAGACGCGTCGTGCCGTTGCGTACGTCAACATTCACAATTCCGAGTTCGCGCGCATTCAAGTAGTTCACATTGACGGCCGGCGTGACGCGAATTCGCCAATCGACGGGCCGGAACGACGTGTCACCATGAAAGAGGTCGAAAGAAAAACGGAATGTTTCGCTCAGTGCGAACTGTTCGCCTTTGCCGAAAAAATCGCTGCTGCCGGGGCGCGCCGAGCTGACGTTGCTTGTCGCCGGCACGCGGCGCTCGTCGGCGAGTGTTTCGGCGGTGGCCGTGATATTCAGGAACGTCTGCTGGCCGAAAATTGGTTCGTCACCCTTCAGCCGGTTGCGATTGAACGGGTCCCACCAGTGGCTCTTGCGGACGTACGGAAATTCACCGTCGCGGCCATAGCGATCCCACTCCGGCATGGCAATGTTCCAGCGATCCGGCGTCGCGAGGAAAACTTGCTGCAGCGGCGGAAGGACGTCTGGTGCGACGAGTTCCTGTCCGGGTTCGGCGTCGGGCCGGCGGCGCAGCTCGCGATAGGAGGCAGCGGCTGCGCCCAATTCGATTGCCGGCGCGGGCGGGCCCAGTTCCGGTCTGCGCGGCAGGCGCGAAGCACGCGCCGCTGCTGTCGCCGAAGGCGCCAGCGTCAACTCGACGGTCACCACGTCGCCGGCGTTCAAGTGAATGTCGTCACGTGTCATATTCTCGAAGCCATCGGTTTGTACGAGCAGCAAATACGTTCCCGGTGCGAGTTCCGGGAACCGAAACACACCATCCGCATTCGCGGAAACTGTGAGCGTCACTCCCGTGGCGCGATTGGTCAAGTCAATTACCGCGCCCACGACGCCGCGCGACGTGCTATCGCCGACAGTTCCCTGCACTGCCGCTGTCTTTCGCGATGCTTGCCGGGGAATTCTTTGCTCGTCTTGCGTTGGGGCTGCGGGCGGTGGGAATGCGGGCGATGGGCTTGCAGTGCGTTGACTTGGAATTCGTGCCGACGCGCGCAAATAGGAACGACTGGCTGCGCGGCGCGAACGTAAGTGTCGCGCGCCAGGACGAATATGAACACGTCTCGCCGCAATGACGGTATGCCGATACCGCCCGGGGGGGCGCGATGCCGATGCTGTCGCCGGAGGTGCGTTCCCTGTCGACATCCATGCCAGCAAGAAGCTCAGGCATGCCCGTCGGATTGTTTTGGATGCGCCGCGCATCCAGCTTATCCCGCTCCTCCCGCTCATGATTCGCGTTGCGCCATTCGCGGACTAGCTAACAACAATCCTCCACGCGCAGCAAGGAGTTTTGGCCATGCATGCGGCGTATTTGAAACATCTGGCGCGCGCTTTTAATCCGGCGGACGCCACCTGTGACTGGAGGAGTTCAACGTAAAAGTAGAGCCCGCACGCGTCGATACTCACAATTCCATGCGGCCCACGGAACCGCTATGATGACTCCGTGAGGATCTTCCATGTCCATAGAGCACCGCCCGTCCGTGATGGCCTTCGATGTGTACGGAACGTTGATCGATCCGTTTCGCATGGAGGATCACCTGCGCGCATTTTTTGGCGGCCGGACAAGAGAAGCGACGGAACTGTGGCGCAGCAAACAACTTGAGTATTCCTTCCGGCGCGCGCTGATGAAGAAATATGAGAATTTCGATGTGTGCACCGAGCAGGCGCTGCGATTTGTTTCCCGGCAATTCGATGTGGTCCTGGAAGAAGAAACCCTGCGCAATTTGCTGCAAAAGTATCTGCGATTGCCGGCATATGCGGACGTTCCGGCCGCGCTGGAGCAACTCGAAGCGCACGGTTTCAAGATTGTGGCGTGCTCGAATGGAACCGAGCGTGCGGTGCGCGGATTGCTTGAGCGTGCTGGAGTCCTTGCGCGATTCAGCGCAATTGTCAGCGTGGACCCAATCCGCACGTTTAAGCCTGATCCTGCGGTTTACGAACAACTGGCGGCCCAGGTACGCGCGAAGAAAGAGATGGTCTGCCTGATTTCAAGCAATCCATTTGACGTGATTGGCGCGAAGGCTTGCGGGTTGCGAACTGCCTGGGTGCAGCGCGATCCCAAGAAAATCTTCGACCCGTGGGAATTTGAACCCGATCTCATTGTGCAGGGCCTCGAACATTTGTCCGCCGAATTGAATTTCACATAGCCCCCAATTATTTCAAGGACATCGTCGACATTTACGACGTCTCTTCCTGCGAGCAGCAATAGCGAACGCCCTTCGAGGTCGAGTAGCACAGGCCAACTTACGTCGCGTTTATAGTTGTTGCACAAACCATTTGCGCGCCTTGAGCGCCGCCAAGCGATGTGATACCAAAGCAGTGACCTCTCATGGGCCCAATCGACAGCCTGCACTCAAGAAAAAAACTATTCCGCGGAATATTCTTTGCATGCGTTTTTGTGCTGTCCATGTGCGCGGCGGGTTGTGGTGGCGTCGTCGGGGGTTTGACGTCGGTGACTCCGCCATCGCCTACGCCGAATCTCACCGCTGCGGACGTGACGGCGCTCGTGCAGGCAGCCGCGCAGGCAGCCGATCCCAACACAATGGTTATCGCCGTGGTGGACCGCGCCGGGAATATCCTCGCCGTGTATCGCAAGCCTGCCGCGCCTACGCTCGCGACGGGGAATTTCGGCGTGCAGGTCGATAGCAACGAACTTGCGGTGTCTCTCGCGCGTACGGCCGCATTTTTCAGCAACGACCAGGCGCCGCTTTCTTCGCGGACAGTTCGGTTCATCAGCGGGATTCACTTCCCGCCGGGGATCTCGGGCGCACCCAACGCCGCGCTGTACGGAATCGAAAACACCAACCGCGGGTGCACACTCTCGACAAATTTTATCGCCGGGCAAGCCGTGCCGCCGGCGCGTTCGATCGGCGGCGCAACCACGGGCCTGGGTATCACGACCGGCAAGGGGGACTTGACCGACAGCGATCCGAGCGCGGTCAATCCAGGTGGCGTGCCGCTTTTCCGCAACGGCAGCGTTGTGGGCGGCATCGGCGTCGCGGGAGTTGCGGGCGATGTGGCGGAATTCGCGGCCTACGCCGCGGCGACTTCAAACGGATTCGGACCAACGCCAGCCGCGCCGGGCGTGGTTGTCATAGATGGCGTTGCTTTGCCATTCGTGAATCAGACTTCGCGCCCGGCAGGCATTGGTGCGGGCAGCTTCAACGCGACGTTTTTTGTGGTTGGTCCCGCGGCAAGCCCGGGGTCGCCGGCCGAAGGCATGCTCGTCGCGCCGGCGGCGGGACTCATCGGCGGACTCTCCGTGTCCGACGTCACGCAAATTATCAACAATGCAAACGCCATCGCGAATAAGACGCGCGCTGTGATTCGGCTGCCCATAGGCTCCTCGGCGCGGATGGCGATTGCCGTTGCCGATCTCGACGGCACGATCATCGGCCTGTACCGAATGGCGGATGGAACCGTGTTCAGTATTGACGTGGCCGCATCCAAGGCGCGAAACATGGTGTACTTCAACAGCAGCGCGCGAACGGCCGCGGATTTGACCGGTGTCCCGCTGGGCACTGCAATCACGAACCGCACCATCGGGTTCGGGGCCCAGCCGCTTTTTCCACCGGGAATCAACGGCAGCGCGGCCGGGCCGTTTTTCAATCTCTACCAACAAGACGTGGCCAATCCCTGCACGCAGGGGTTCCAGGTGGCGGGACCAAACCAGAGTGGCATCGTGTTTTTTCCCGGCTCGGTGCCGCTCTATCGCAATGGGATGCTCGTGGGCGGGCTTGGGATCAGCGGCGATGGCGTCGATGAAGATGATTACGTAGCCGCGGGCGGCGCCGCGGGCTTCGAGGCGCCAACGGCGATTCGTGCCGATCAGGTGATCGTGCGCGGCGTTCGGTTGCCCTATTTAAAATTCCCGCAGAATCCGACGAATTAGTAGGACAGGCACTCTTGCCTGTCCAGTTCGATCCGAGGTTACAATTCGTTGGGTTAATTTTGCGCTGCCTTGCGGCGAGGATTTGCGCCTCATCCGGCGTCTTTGCCAAAAAGCGGACAGGCAAGAGTGCCTGTCCTACTAAAACCGCTAGCCCTCGCGGAGTTTGTGTCCTGCTAGATTACCGAGGCCGTCGTACGCCGCGTATTTGTACATTTCGGAAAGTGTGGGGTAGTTGAAGACAAGTTCGATGAACGTATCAATTGTACCGCCCGCTTCGAGGACCGCCATGCCGACGTGAATCAGTTCGGTCGCGCTTTCGCCGAGGATTTGCACGCCGAGCAATTGTTTGTTGTCGCGCCGGAAAATCAGCTTCAGCAATCCCGCGAAGTCGCCGATGATTTGTCCGCGCGCGTTGTTCGCAAATTTCGCGCGCCCAACTGCAAATTCAATTTTCTTCTCGCGGCAGGATTCCTCGGTCTCGCCGACGGCGGAAATTTCCGGAATCGTGTAGATACCCATCGGGAGCTGCGAGGCGAGACGCTGCTTGTAGGGAAATCCGAACGCGTGACACATGGCCACGCGTCCCTGCTCCATCGACGTGGAAGCCAGGGCGGGAAATCCGATGACGTCTCCCGCGGCATAAATGTTCTTCACACCTGTCTGGTAGTGTTCGTTCACATCGATGTGGCCGCGCGGATTGATCCCGAGCCCGGCATTTTCGAGGGCCAGACCCTCGACCGCACCGCGCCGCCCGGCGGCGAACAGCGCCGTCTCAGCCTCTACGGCTTTGCCCGAAGCAAAGGTCATGCGAATTCCGCCTGCAGTCCGTTCGGTGAGCTTCGGCCGGTCCTGGAAGAAAAATGTGAGGCCGAGACTGGCGAGGCGTTCACGCAAACGCTCTGAGATCTCCGCGTCCAGAAACGGCAACAGGCGGTCGCGGCCATCCACCAGCGTGACCGCAACCCCCATCGCTGTAAAAATCGAGGCGTATTCACAGCCGATCACGCCGCCACCCACAACAAGCATGCTCTTGGGGATTCGTTCCATCGTCAAAATGGAATCAGAATCAAAGATAAACTTGTCGTCGAACGGAATTTCCGGCGGGCGGTGCGGCTTGGATCCGGTGGCGATTAGAATCACTTCGCCGCACAAAGTGCGTACCGCGCCGTCCCGGCCCGTGGCGTTGACGGTGTGCGCGTCCTCAAATTGGGCCGTGCCGGAAATCAGTTCAATCTTGTGCGCCGCGAGATTCGCGGCGATTTTCGTGCGTTCCGCGGACACGACGGAATCTTTGCGATGCATGAAGCCTGCAACCGTCAGTCCTTCGCGCAAAGAATAATCAATGCCGTAGAGCCCGCGCTGCCGAAGCCCGGAAAAATAAAGCGCCGATTCGCGCAGCGTCTTGCTCGGCACCGTGCCCGTGTTGATGCCTGCGCCGCCGAGTTCCGCGCGACACTCGATCAATGCGACGCGCTTCCCGAAGTAGGCAGCCTGCGCCGCGCCCTTTTCGCCCGCCGGGCCCGAGCCAATCACGATCAGGTCAAATGATTCCACCGCGAACGCTCCTTCCCTCCGTCTGGTCGATGGGCCTGATTGTAGTGGAGGAGGAGTGATTACGGACGGGTTTCTTGCCGCGCGGGCTGAAAGTTGTCTGCGCCTATGGTGCGCAATGGGACGAGAAAAGGCATTGCGCCATTTACCGATGTTATCAGGATGAGTCGGAACCCGACTGGATTTTACTTCCCCTATGAAGGTGCGGCAGGCTTCGGTCAGGATGGATTCTCTGAGCCGACGGGCAAGGTATGAGCTCTTGATCGGATTTCCTTGTGTCGCAAACCTCAATTCAATATTAGCTGCACCTGTTCGTTCGACCACTATCGTGTCATCGCGCAGCCCCTTAAACTGCAGATGAGTTGACTTTGAACGGACTAATACTCGGTGTTAGGGGCGGAAAATGCTGAGGCTTGATTATCTGTCCTGCTTTTTGACCATCCTCTCGACGGTTCTCGTTGGGAAGAAGCAATGGCAAGGCTGGGTCATTGCAGGAGCAAACAGCATCATCCTATGTGTTATCGGAATGCGAACGGAGCAATTCGGATTCCTTCCAGCCAATCTTTTCTGCATCGGACTCTACGCAAACAATCTGTGGAATTGGCGACCGAAAGCCCAGATTGCGAACTCTGCATGTCGCCCGCAATCCCATAGCTAGTAATACGGGCAGTCCTGCCTGGCCTTGTGCGAATAGGGCACGGCTAACACTGCGGTCGACTTGTATCCACAACAAGCACTTCCACGGACGGCTCTGGATTCCGGCTGAGAAACCGGTCTTATCGGTAATTGGCTGGCCAGCCGGAAAACCGCTCCATTGACAATTCCCTCACTGCTCGCACATTCTAGGCGGCGGCTCAGGGCGCACGATTTTTATTTGAGTGCTGCCTCGTGCCCGATCCCCATCGCGGAGTCTGCCGAAATGTCAATGCCCACTGAAAAAAGCCTTGATGCTCTCCTCGATGAGCGTCGAACATTCCCTCCTTCGGAAGAATTCCGCCGCCGCGCCAACTGGAACGATCCCGCGATTTACGATCGCGCGGCGAAAGACCCCGAAAGATTCTGGGTCGAAGAGGCAAAGCACCTGGACTGGTTTGCGCCTTGGCAACGCGTGTTGGAGTGGAACGTGCCGTGGGCGAAGTGGTTTGTGGGCGCGAAGCTGAACGTCACCTACAACTGCGTGGACCGGCATGCGCATTCCGCGCGGCGCAACAAGGCGGCAATTATTTGGGAAGGCGAGCCTGGCGATTCCCGCGTGCTCACGTTCGGCATGCTTGAGCGCGAAGTGAATCGTTTCGCGAACGCGCTGAAATCTCTCGGCGTCGTGAAGGGCGACCGCGTGGCCATCTACATGGGCATGGTGCCCGAGCTGGCGATTGCCATGTTAGCGTGCGCAAAAATCGGGGCGGCGCATTCGGTCGTGTTCGGAGGATTTTCGGCGGAGGCGCTGCGCGAGCGCATCAACGACGCCAAGGCAAAAGTGGTTATCACGGCCGACGGCGCCTGGCGGCGCGGAGCGGTGGTGCCGCTCAAGGCCAGCGTCGACGATGCGCTGACCGGAACGCCGACCATCGAAAAGGTGGTCGTCTTTGAGCGCGTCGGCAAAGCCACGCAGATTTCGATGAAGCCCGGGCGCGACCTGTGGTGGCACGAACTCATTGCCAACGCTTCGGATGAGTGTGCCGCCGAGCCCATGGACGCCGAAGACATGCTGTTCATCCTCTACACCAGCGGCACGACGGGAAAGCCGAAGGGCGTCGTGCATACGACCGCCGGCTATCTCCTCGGGGCCAGCACGACGCATCGCTACGTCTTCGACATCAAGGAAGACGACGTCTACTGGTGCACCGCCGACATCGGCTGGGTCACAGGCCATTCCTACCTTGTGTACGGTCCGCTGGCCAACGGCACCACGACCGTAATGTACGAAGGTACGCCCGATTACCCCGATCGCGGGCGCTTCTGGTCGATCGTGGATAAATACGCCGTGAACATTCTGTACACCGCGCCCACGGCCATCCGAACGTTCATGCGCTGGGGCAAGGAATGGCCCGCGAAATACAAACTCTTGTCGCTGCGGCTGATTGGCACCGTCGGCGAGCCGATTAATCCCGAGGCGTGGATGTGGTATCACGAAACGATCGGTCACGGGCGCTGCCCAATCGTCGACACCTGGTGGCAAACCGAAACCGGCAGCATCTTGATCTCTCCGCTGCCCGGCATTACGGCCACCAAGCCCGGCTCGGCCACACGCCCGCTGCCGGGCATCGTCGCCGAAGTGGTGGACGCCGAAGGAAAGCCGGTCGGTCTTGGTAGTGGCGGTTATTTAATATTAAGTAAGCCATGGCCTTCGATGCTGCGCACGATCTACGGCGATCCCGAACGGTACGTGCAGAATTATTGGTCGCGTTATCCTGGGAAATATTTCACCGGAGACGGCTGCAAGATCGACGAAGACGGCTATTTCTGGCTGCTCGGCCGCGTCGATGACGTGATGAACGTCTCCGGGCACCGTATTTCGACGTATGAGGTGGAAAGCGCGCTGGTGGACCACTCTTCCGTGGCCGAAGCCGCGGTGATCGGCAAAACGCACGAGATCAAGGGCCAGGGAATTTCCGCGTTCGTTACGCTGAAGGAAGGCATCCAGTCGAGCGACGCCTTAAAACTGGAATTGATGAATCATGTGTCTGTAAAAATCGGTTCGATCGCCAAGCCCGACGATATTTTCTTCACCTCGGAGTTGCCCAAGACGCGTAGCGCGAAAATCATGCGCCGCTTGCTGCGCGATATCGCTGAAGGCCGCATCCTGGGCGATACCACTACGCTTGCCGACCCCACGGTCGTCGCCAGACTCAAGGAGCAGTACAAGGACGAGGGGTAGTGCTCTCGAAAATCTGGTTTGTGGGACCGGGACGAAGGGGTCGTCACGACATGCAAGATCTCTTCGATCACAGAGCCTTTTTCCACCCTTTATAGCTGAAGCCAAAAATCCAAATGACGCCAAGCGCGCAGGCTGCTATCACCCAACCAAGTAGCGGCGGCCGAACAATTGAAAACGCATAGATCGTGAAAATTGTCGCGAATGTACAGGCAAATAGATAGAAGCCACGGCTTACTTTCATGCGTTCAATCAACAACACCCCCATCTAGGCGTCAATGAATTCCTGTAGTGTCGAACTTCTGTTTGCACTAACGCCCAGTCCCTTACAGGAAGTTGATCTAGTGCTTGGCACGCTTCTGGTTGACGGCATGACGCCCGCAACCTAACATAGAGAGATGTTTCCCGATGCCCAGAGCCCGGCGGACGTGTCTGCGGGCGGCGCTCTCGACGACCAATTCGGGCGGCCGCTGCGCAGCCTGCGCGTTTCGGTGACCGACCGGTGCAACCTGCGCTGCAACTACTGTATGCCGCAGGAGGAGTACGTCTGGCTGCCGCGGCAAGAACTCCTTACTTTCGAAGAAATCGCGCGACTGGTGGAGGTGTTCACCTCGCTCGGCGTCGAGGACGTGCGCTTGACTGGGGGTGAGCCGCTGTTGCGCCGCGATCTGGCCGGGCTTGTTCGGATGCTCGCTGCCAATCCGCGCATCCGCGATCTGGCACTCACGACCAATGGTGTCCTGTTTGCCGAGCAAGCCGAGGGGCTGCGGGCGGCTGGGCTGCAGCGCGTTACGCTAAGTTTGGACACGCTCCGTCCAGAGCGGTTTCTGGCGCTCACGGGCCGCGATACTCATGCGCAGGTGCTCGCAGGAATCGTGGCGGCGCGCCGCGCGGGTTTTGGGAAGCTCAAGCTCGATACGGTCGTGCTGCGCGGCACGAATGACGATGAGCTCGGCGATCTGATCGAATTCGGCCGCCGCGCCGAGGCCGAGGTTCGCTTCATCGAGTACATGGACGTGGGGGGCGCGACGGAATGGTCGCTTGACAAAGTTTTCACGCGCGCCGAGATGCTCGATCGGCTGGGCGAGCGCTACGGGGCGATCACGCCACTGGGCGAAAACTCCTCCGCGCCCGCCGAGCGTTTCAGGCTTGCGGACGGAACGGTCTTCGGCATCATCGCCTCGACGACCACACCCTTTTGCCGGCGCTGCGACCGCAGCCGCCTGACGGCGGACGGCATCTGGTATCTCTGTCTCTACGCGCAATCGGGCTTCGACCTCCGGCAGATGTTGCGCGGAGGAGCCTCGCCCGGGGAACTGGCCGCCCGCATCGCGTCAGTCTGGCGAGGGCGCAGTGACCGTGGCGCCGAACTGCGCGCAGCTACAGGCCAACGCGGCGTGCTCGTGGGCATCGAACAACTGCGCCGAGATCCGCACCTCGAAATGCACACTCGTGGCGGTTAGGCGTAGACCTTCCTGAATTTCGCCCGGACCGCCCCGATTCCTCGGGTCGTCGTTCTGTGCCCTCTGTGACCTCTGTGTTGAAAGCTTTTCTTCGATGCCACGCGTATCCACCTTAACGCAGGACTACAATGGAAGCTGGATGACGCGTTTGGGAGTACTTCGTTTTGGCGAGCCGAAGCACAATGTCACGGTCGCGCCGCGCATGAACGAGGATGCAGCCAGGACGGGGCTAATCACGCGATATAGCGCCTCCGCATCGGGGCCGTACATATAATAAAATCCGTCACTCCCGTCTTCGGCGACCTCGTGACCATCATATTCGCCCGCGGCAGCTTCAGAGATGGCGTTTCTGAGCAAATCCTCCAGCGCGTACACATGTTGCAGGTTCGTGGAACCATAGAAAAAGTGGACGATTACCGAGTGTTCAGGAGGGCCTTTGCGGACAGGTTTTCTTGGCCCAAAAAGCTTTGACAGGACTCCCATTGGCGTACCAATGCCCTTCCCGCGTCGTAACCCAAGTTGTTTGCAGTGAGTTAGATATACCCGGAATCTTAGAGTACCACAATCTTAATATTTGGCAGCGGCGTGCGCGGAATTGCACGCGTAATTAGCAATGGGCTCGGGTCGAATGCGAATGAAAACTCCGGCAGGACTCGTTGCTTGCGGCGCCATGCCATTCAACTCAGAACAAGGCCGCGCGCGCTACTTCTTGGGAGGATACTTCTGCATGGATTTCTTAACCATGTTGTCGAGTTTGCCTTCAATCTTGGAGGAGTCGCTTTTCTCCTCACTCGCGATGGCCCGCCAGACAAGAGAACGGCTTGTCGGGTCGCGCAGATCGATCACCAGGGTGCCCTCGGCGTACGGCACACGCACGGCGCGCGTGCCCCAGCCATACCATCCGGCGGGGTACAATTCGACTTCCGTTTTGCGCGCCGTCCCGAACGTGTAACGCACATTGAGGTCGGAATTCCCCGATACCTCCGTCAAGCCTTTGGCCGTCAGATATTTTTCGATGTCGGCAGCGATGCGCTTTTTGACCAGGTCGCTATTTAGAGCGGGATTCCTGCTATTTAACTGGCCATCCCGAATCGCGAAGGTCTTGTACTTGCTGAAATCGGCGGCCTGATCGAATTCGACTGTCACCTTCTGCGCGAACGTGCCATGAGCGCCAAGCAAGCTCAGGACAAGCGCGGCCGTCAATCGCAAACTCAATCGTTGAAATAGTTCCCGTTTGGTTGTTTGGATGATTGCTTGCTTCACTTTTCACCTCCCGTATAACTAGAGTTAGTGTAACAAGACAGGAAAACGTTCCGCGCAATGGCGTATAAGACCGTGCGCTAAATGACATCGGGAAACGGCAACGGGGCGCATGACGCCAGATACGCAGGAGCCGTGCGCAAGCACAAGAGTGCGTTGCGAATCGAATTCGTGATGGGATATAGTCTGCCTATGAGCAAAGCGAACATAAAGCGAACTACTAAAAACCCAAGAGAACTGCGCGATCTCATTTCGATTGGCCCCGCCATGGTTCGCGATTTCAAATTGCTGGGCGTTGATTCCGTCGCGGCCCTGGCACGGCAAGACCCTGAAAGCCTTTACAAAAAGCTTTGCCGCGTAACCGGGCAACGGCAAGACGTCTGCGTGCTGGACACATTCCTCGCGGCGGTGGCGCAGGCGCGCAATCCGCGCCTTCCGGCGGAGCAATGCCAATGGTGGTATTGGAGCCGGCTGCGTAAGACGAGCAAGAAGCGATAAGCTTCTTAGTGCAGTTTTGATGGAGCACTGAGCCTGCGGGGGCTAGATCGGCAGTTTGCCGGTGAAGGCGACTTGCGACTTGCGCGGATCGCACCGGCGGACCTGGCCGATGCGATAAAATTTCTCGCGGCGGCGCTTCAGCTCGGTTTCGAGGGCGCGATGATTTTCGAGCGGCACGACGAGAATCATTCCCACGCCCATGTTAAACGTGCGCAGCAATTCATCGCGCTCAAGCTTGCCCAGCGTGGCGAGATAGGAAAAAATCGGCGGCACGGGCCACGAGCCAAGCTCGATTTCCGCTTGCACACCGCGCGGCAGGACACGAGGAAGATTTCCGGGGATGCCTCCTCCGGTGATATGCGCCATGGCCGAAAGCCAGCCGCGCGTGACCGTCGTCTTGAGCATCGGCCAGTAGCACCGATGTGGACGCAGTAATTCCGCGCCAATCTTGTTGCTGACTTCGGCGACGTAGGATTCCGGGTGCAGACCGGCGTGCTCGAAAACGAGCTTGCGCGCCAGCGAATAGCCGTTGGTATGCAGCCCGGTCGAGGGCAGCGCGAAGAGCAAGTCGCCCGGTTTGACGGCGCTCGTTTTCTTCAGACTTGCGCGCTCCATCACGCCGACGATGAAGCCCGCCAGATCGTACTCTCCCGGCGCATACATGTCCGGCATTTCGGCTGTTTCGCCGCCGATCAGCGCGCATCCCGCGGCATGGCAGGCGCGCGCCATTCCCTCGACGACCTGTTCGACAATGTTCGGGTCCATTTTGCCCAGCGCCATATAATCGAGGAAAAACAGCGGTTCCGCACCGAGCGTGAGAATGTCGTTGACGCAGTGATTCACCAGGTCGCCGCCGACGCTGGAGTGAATTCCGGTGGCCGCGGCGATTTTCAGCTTCGTGCCCACTCCATCGGCGCTCGATACCAGCAGGGGTTCGCGCCATTTCTTATCCAGCGCGAAGACACCCCCGAATGAGCCGATCCCTCCGATGACTCCGCGAGTGAACGTGCGCGAAGCAAGGCGCCGGATGCGCTGCTTGGCCTGATCCGCCAAAGAAATATCTACACCGGCCTCAGCGTAGTCCATGAAGAATGAGCTCTTTCTGCCGTGGCGAGAGGAGCCGCGCGGCGTGCTCCCGTTGGATCAAAACATTTTGAAGATACGGCGCCAGCGCACGATGCCCGGATGCAAAAACACACTCGCGTATGTGAACATCCGGTCGCGTATATGTCCCGGATCCCAAGCTTCTCCCGGCGCGTCAATGGACATGTAGACCAGCACGGGCGTGCCGATAATATTGGCGCGCGGCACGAATCCCCAGTACCGGCTGTCGTAGGAATCGTCGCGATTGTCGCCCATCATGAAATATTCGTTCGCGGGAACGGTAACCGGACCGTAATTGTCGACCGGGTTGGGAGGCGCGGCACGATAGGGCTCGTCGAGTTTCTTGCCGTTGATGTACACCACTCCTTCGCGAATTTCCAAGTGGTCGCCGGGCAGCCCGATCAGCCGCTTAATGTAGTCGGGATTTTCAGGCAAGGGCGCGCGGAAGACGATGATCTGCTGGCGATGCGGGTCGCGCCACAGGCGCACGTGGAGTTGCGTCATGGGCACTTCGGCGTCGTAGCCGAAGCGGCTCATCAACAAATGATCGCCCACCAGCAGGGTTCTTTCCATCGACCCGGAAGGGATCACGCGCGCTTGTACGATCGTCCCCGTGATGAACAGGAACGCCAGGATGACCCAGAGCCAGGACACCACTTCGCGAACGACGGCCTTGCCGAGATCTGGCTTCGGCCCAGCGGGTTTTTGCTCCGTGGGTATTTGGAGTTCCACTTCACCGTTCATTTGGCACCGCCTGAATTTCCGTGACCAATGGCTCCTCGTATTCCGCGGCGCGGGGATCGAGCTCCGCTTGCGCGCCGTCCACGGGGTAAACGCCCGTATAGCACGAAGTACAGTAACTGCCGTGCGTGTCTTCGACAGCACGGCGCAGATTTGCGAGTGAAACGTAGCCCAGCGAATCCGCGCCGAGATACCTCCGGATTTCCTCGATGGTGCGCTGGCGCGGGTCGAGTTTGCCTTGGAACTCTTCTATTTCCGCCGCGGTGAGCCTGGGGCGGCCCCGGGAATCGTCGGCCGCGATCAATTCCTCGCGCGTCGGAGTGTCCACGCCGTAATAGCACGGCGAAATCGTCGGCGGACAACTGATGCGCATATGGACTTCGGTGGCTCCTGCTTCGCGCACCAGGTGCACGATCTTGCGGCTGGTCGTGCCTCGAACGATCGAATCGTCCACCAGCACCACGCGCTTACCCTCGAGCAACCCGCGCACGGGATTTAGTTTTAGCTTCACTCCGAAATCGCGGATCGCTTGCTGCGGTTCGATGAACGTGCGCCCGACATAGTGGTTGCGGATCAAGCCCATGCGGAACGGCACTCCGGATTCGTGGGCGTAGCCGAGCGCCGCCGGCACGCCCGAATCGGGCACCGGGACGACCACGTCCGCCGGAACGGGATGCTCGCGCGCGAGCAGGCGGCCCAGCATCTCGCGGCTTTGCTCCACGACGCGGCCGAAGACCAGGCTGTCCGGGCGTGCAAAATAGACATGCTCGAAAATGCAGTGCTGGAGCGGCTTTTCCGCAGCAAAGCGAAGGGACTCGATCCCTTTCTTCGTGATCCGAACCATCTCGCCGGGTTCGATGTCACGCACGTACGTGGCGCCGAGCAGATCGAATGCGCAGGTTTCCGAAGCCACGATCCAAGCGCCGTCGAGCCTGCCGAGAGCGAGCGGCCTGAACCCACGCGGATCGCGCAGGGCGTACATCTCATCGCGCGTCAGCACCAGCAGTGAATACGCGCCTTCCACTTGATTGAGCGCATCGGCGAGGGCGCCGGAAAGATTTCGCGCCTGGCTGCGCGCCACCAGGTGCACGATCACTTCCGTGTCGCTGGTGGTCTGAAAAATCGAACCGCGATGCTCGAGCGTGCGGCGCCATTTCGACGCGCTCGGCAGGTTGCCGTTATGCCCGAGAGCGAGCTTGCCCTTATTGCAGTCGATGACGATGGGTTGCGCGTTCATCAGCGAAGTGTCGCCGGCGGTGGAGTAGCGCGTGTGCCCGAGCGCCGCGTCGCCGGGAAGGCGCGCGAGCACCTCGGGCTGGAAAATGTCCGCCACCAGCCCCATGGCTTTTTCGAGATGCAATTCGCGCCCGTCGCTCGAAACGATTCCCGCCGATTCCTGGCCGCGATGCTGCAGCGCGTAAAGGCCCAGATACGCGAGCTTCGCGGCTTCGGGATGGCCGAAGACCCCGCACACGCCGCAGTGATCGTGAAAACGGTCGTTTTCGATTTGAATAAATTTTGTCATGCTGGTTGAACTGCCCGCTGGAAATATTCCCGTCCACCGCGTGAAACAAGCCAAGCCGAAATCAGAAGAAGCGCGGCTATGAGACCTGCGGCCCAAATGGGGTCTAGCGTTAACCCAAGAACTCCCCCCAAAAAGCTTAAACCAACGGCGTAACAAAATCCGGTCGCGCAGAGAACAAACGAATATGCCCTAGCCCAAGGGCGGCGCTGAAAAACGCCAATTGTTCCAGTTAGGAACGCGATCGCGGCCAAAACCCAAGCAACCACAGCGAATCGATTCGCACGGAAATTTTCAGCGATCGTCTTAGGCATAAAAATATAAAATATCAGAATCATATATGCACAGAAGAGCCCGAACAATGCCCAGGTAAGCCAAATGAAAGCAACAAGCCCTCCACAAAGTTTGCTAGAAAGATTCATCTGCGCGTCACTGCGGTTTCGATAGAGTTTGCCCAGGCGTCCATGAGAGAGGGGACATCTGCGCTCACGGCTGCCCGGCTATTTAGTTCGATGCGAAATTCGCCTTTGGAGACTCGGCCAACTTCCAGCACTGCCACTTCATATTGTGCCGCAACCCGGCGCACGGCGGCAAGATTTTCGGGAGTAACCGATACGACCGCGCGCGCTCCACGTTCACCGAACAGCGCGGCCTCGTCCGGCTCTTCGCTCGTGAGCGACACGTGCGCCGAAAGCCCGTCGCTTGCGAAGCACGATTCCGCGAGCGTCACCGCCAGGCCGCCGTCGCTCACATCGTGCGCGGATTGCAATGCGCCTTCACTGGCGAGCGCGACAAGCAGCACAATCAGCCGTTTTTCGGCGGCAAGATCCACCGCGGGCGGCGCGCCGGCCACAACTCTGTGAATCGTTCGCGCACATTCCGAGGAAGAAAATTCGCGCGCTTTTTGGGTCGCATCGGTTTTAAATTCCGCAGGCAGTGAGAAGCGGGCTGTACCGGCGGCGCCGGTGGTGGTAACAAAAAATCCTTCAGTGAGGCCGTCGAGCAGCAAAATCACATCGCCTTCGGCGCGGAACGCCATGCCTAGTGTGCGTGAAGCATCTTCAATCATCCCGAGCACACCGAGGACGGGCGTCGGATCGATGGAGCGGCCGAGCGTTTCGTTATAAAAGCTCACGTTGCCGCCGGTGATGGGAATTTCGAGCGCTGTGCATGCCGTAGCGATGCCGTCGATGGCGCGGCTGAATTGCCACATCACTTCCGGTTTTTCGGGATTGCCGAAGTTGAGGCAATTGGTCGCCCCCCAGGGCTTGGCGCCCGAGCATGCCACATTTCGCGCGGCTTCGGCGACAGCAAGCTGCGCCCCCGCGAACGGATCAAGCCGGCACCAACGTCCGTTGCCGTCGCTTGAGAGCGCCAACGCCCGCTTGGTGCCCTTGACGCGCACGACGGCCGCATCGCTCGCTCCGGGCGTCTGTAGCGTGTTCGTGCGCACCATGTAATCGTACTGCTCCCAGATCCAGCGCTTTGAGGAGATCGCGGGCGCGGCAAGCAATCTCCGGAAATTGCCGGTGAGGTCCGCACCAGCGGGGCCGAATTCGACGAGGTGTTCGTTCGTGACCGGCGGTGGCGCTGCAAGAGGGCGCGTGTAAACCGGTCCTTCTTCCGCCAGCGCGTGCGCTGGAATTTCTGCCGCGATGCTGCCACGATGCAGCACGCGCAGCAAGCCGTCTTCGGTGACGCGGCCGATTTCCAAGGCATCGAGGCCCCATTTGGCGAAAACGGTGAGCACTTCCTGCTCGCGGCCGCGCTGGGCCACCAGCAACATGCGCTCCTGCGATTCGCTCAGCATCATTTCGTAGGGCGTCATTCCGGGTTCGCGCTGCGGCACGCGGGCGAGTTCAATTTCAATCCCCAGCCCGCCGCGCGATGCCATCTCGGACGAAGAACTCGTGAGTCCTGCCGCGCCCATGTCCTGAATCGCTACGACCGCGCCGGTTTGCATCGCTTCGAGACACGCCTCCAGAAGCAGTTTCTCCATAAACGGATCGCCTACCTGCACGTTGGGCCGCTTCTGCTGCGATTCTTCGCTGAATTCCGCGGAGGCAAGTAACGACGCGCCGTGAATGCCATCGCGCCCGGTCTTCGCGCCCACGTAAATCACGGGGTTCCCCGCTCCGCTCGCCTTCGCAAAAAATAAATCTTCTTTCTTGGCAATTCCGAGCGCCAGCACGTTCACCAGCGGGTTCGCCGAGTAGCCCGGCTCGAATTGCACTTCGCCTCCGACGGTCGGGACGCCGAAACAGTTTCCGTAGTGAGCGATGCCGCGGACAACGCCTTCGAGGATGCGCCGGTTGCGTGCGATTGTTTCCTCGTCGACGAAGTCGTTCGGTGCGTTTATGGGAGGGGCGGGCTTTAGCCCGCCCGAACGAGAATCTCTCTCGGGGGCTTTAGCCCCTGAAGTGCCCGAAGTGATTGGCCCGAAGCGCAAAGAATCAAGCACGGCAATCGGCCGCGCGCCCATCGTGAAGATGTCGCGCAGAATTCCGCCCACGCCGGTCGCCGCGCCTTGAAACGGCTCGACGTAACTCGGATGATTGTGCGATTCCATTTTGAACGCGGCGGCCAAACCGTCGCCGATATCGACGACACCCGCATTTTCACCCGGCCCCTGCAAAACCTGCGGAGCGCGCGTCGGCAGGCGGCGCAGATGCACTTTGCTCGATTTGTACGAGCAGTGCTCGCTCCACATCACGCTGAAGATGCCGAGCTCGGTGAAGTTCGGCTCGCGCCCGAGAATTTTCTGGATGCGGGCGTACTCGTCGGCGGTGAGGCCGTGTTCGGCTGCTAATTCCGGTGTGACTCTGATTTCAGTATCCAGCATGTTTTCATGCGTGGCCAATGAGCCAAATTTCCAGGGGCACGCCATGCCGTGCCCCTATACGCTTGCAAGAAATATTCTGTGCTACCGAAGGCGCCAGCAAGAGAGTTGATTCCACTATGCGGAAACCATAGACTGCCGCGTGAGCGATTGAATCAACGAACGAAATATCACCAGACCATCTTCTGAGCCGAGCGCCGCTTCGACCGAGCGGTCCGGATGTGGCATCAGCCCCATCACGTTGTGCTCGCGGCTGCAAATACCCGCGATGTTCGAGAGCGAACCGTTAGGATTCGCCGCCGCATCCTCGCGCCCCTCGGACGTTGTGTAGCGAAACACGATTTGGCGTTTGCTCTCAAGCTCGGCGAGGGTCGTCTCGTCACAAAAATAATTCCCTTCGGCGTGGGCTATCGGCATTTTCAGCACCTGGCCTGATTTGGCCCCCGCCGTGAACGGCGTGTCCGCAGTCTCGACACGGATATGGACTTGCCGGCAAATAAACCGCAGACCGGCGTTGCGAACGAGCGCGCCCGGGAGCAGGCCAGCCTCGCAAAGAATCTGAAAGCCGTTGCAAATGCCGAGGACGAATCCGCCGGCGCGCGCAAATTTCTCAACCGCGCGCATTACGGGAGAAAAGCGGGCGATGGCCCCGGTGCGCAGGTAGTCGCCATACGAAAAACCGCCGGGCAAAATAATGGCGTCAAATCCAGCGACTTGTTCGGATTGATGCCAAAGGAATTCAACCGGTTGGTGAAGGACTTGGCCCAGGGCGTGATAGGCGTCGTGGTCGCAGTTCGACCCAGGAAACACGACCACACCGAATTTCATCGCGCGAGATCTCCCCTCATTCGCGCATTTTAGCACAGTCCTGCGGCACACTCATACTCATGCTGCATCCAGGGGAATCGCTTCAGGAATCGGTTACGACATGTCCAACTTATTTAGCCGGTTGAATATCTTCCGCCGCGGCGCGATAGGTCCCAAATTTCTTGGCCACCTGCTTCAAGGTGGGATAAAACTGCACGAACGTATGTTCGACCGCGGCATGATCGTCGTGGCACTGCCAGCATGCGGCTTTCGGATTTGCTTCCGCTGTTTTTGTGTCCGCGGAGAAGTTGAAGTAGGCCCACTTGTCGGGAAATTGATTCTCGTCTTTCACTTCCACGCCCAGTCCCATGAGATCGGCCTGGAAATGGCCCCCTTTGTTGATGGAGCCCTCGCTCTGCGACCCCCGATCCTCCACCACGAATATTGCCTTGTCCGGCCACTTTCCGCTGGCCAGGAATTGGCGGTAAGCCCATTGCGGAACGAATACGTTCGTGAACATTTCGTGACTACCGGGTGACGGGTTGTAGGTCATCCCCAAGCCGGAAGAAAGGAAGATCCATTCCCGGTAGTCCTCGGGGCGGACTAACTTCCCTCCTGCGTATCGAGGCCTCTGCGAATCCGAATTTGGAGTTTGGCCCTGAGACGCCGTCAGGCATAGTAGGAGACAAAGAGCAAACGTGGCGCTCCATAAAAGAGTTTTCTTCATGGTTCTCCACCCCCGGAATTGGGCGACGCGGCTCGGATGATTCTCAGGTGGCGCGCCGCCCCACTGTGTTCTTCGACGCCCAACAATATATAACGTGAGCGGTTTGGGAAAAAGCTACTCCGGCGTTTCCGCGGGGAATCTATCGCCGGTGGGAAGGCTTGCGCGAATTGACTCGATGGGATCGGGTCTTGCTGCGGCGCGCAGGCGCCCGGCGCTTGGATTTTTTGCGCGGGCGTGATTTTGTGGCCTTGGCCTCTGCGGCGATTTGTCGCCGGCGGGAGGCGGCCCAGCCGGGCATATTCACTTGGCGCCCGCGCGCGAGGCCGAGCGCGTCAGCGGGCACGTTTTCTGTGATGACCGAACCCGCGCCGACGTACGCGCCATCTCCGACGCGCACTGGCGCGACCAGCGCCGTATCGCTGCCGATGAACACGCGCTTGCCGATGGTCGTGGAATTTTTGCGTACGCCGTCGTAGTTGCAGGTGATGGTGCCCGCGCCGATGTTCGTGCCGGCCCCAATGCGCGCGTCGCCCAGGTACGTCAGGTGCATGGATTTTACGCCTTCGCCGAGCACGCTCTTCTTTACTTCCACGAAATTTCCCACGCGCGCGTTTTCTTCCAGGCGCGCGCCGTCGCGGAGGTGCGCGAACGGCCCAACCTGCGCCCCCCGCGACAGATGGCTCGCAATCACCATCGAGTGCGGCTTGACGAGCACATTGTCCTCGAGCACGGCGTCGGCCAGCACGCTGCCGGTGCGAATCGTGCAGCCGGAGCCGATGCGCGTTTTGCCGAGCAGTTGCACGCAGGGCTCGATGCGCGAGTCAGCGCCGACGGTGACCTCCGGATCGATCAACACTGTCTCCGGCATCTCAATCGTCACGCCTCCGTCCATTAACGCGGCGCGCTTGCGCCGTCGAAACACCGCATCCACGGCCGCCAGATCGGCGCGCGTGTTGCATCCGAGGACTTCTTCCGGATCGGCGGCGAGGACGGCCTGCACATTCTCGCCTTTCTGCCGCAACAAGGCGATCGCGTCGGTCAGGTAGAGCTCCTTGTGCACGTTTTGAGGTTTCAGCGATGCCAGGCACGGCCACAATTTTTCGAGGGAGAAGCAGTAGATACTGGAATTGATTTCGCGGATCGCGCGCTGCTCGTCGATGAGCGCCGAATCCTCGACAATGGCGGCTACCGAGCCGTCGTCGCTACGCAGAATGCGCCCGTAGCCCGCAGGATTCTCAAGTTCAGCAGAAAGTATCGTGGCAGCGGCGCCGGATTCCTTGTGCGCCCGCGCAAGGGCCGCAAGAGTTTCGGCGCGAATCAATGGCGCATCGCCAGGCAGAAGGATGGCGAACTTCATGCGCGACGGGATCGCGCGCCGCGCCACGAGCATCGCGTGTCCCGTGCCGCGCTGCGGCTGCTGCAAAATTGTCTTTGCGCCGAGCGGCGCGACCGCGGCGGTCACTTCCTCGGCCTGATGGCCCACCACCGCAATCATTTCGCGCGCCTTGAGCGGCTGGCAGGCGCGCCCGACGTGCTCGATCAACGAGCGCCCGCCCGCGCGGTGCAGCACCTTCGCGAGGCCGGATTTCAACCGCGTGCCTTTGCCCGCCGCCAGGATCACAATCACGAAGTCGGAAGTTGACATACTTACATTGTCAGCGGTTCATGTCCGTTTGACAACGAACGCCGATGCCGATAGGCGCGAATGGCACACCTCGGCGAAGGAGTGAGTTCTGATTGCGATATTAACGTATTAGATAACGAAAGGGAGCCTGTTTAGTCTCCGGCAGGAACCGCGGCCGCTGAGCGGAATTGGCGACGCTCGGAGGGGGCTTCCTCGAACGTTTCGGTCCACAGCGAGGAATCAGCCAGCAGGCGCGTGACCAGTTGCGTGTGCAGCGCGTGCCCCGCCTTGTGGGCTTCGACGCGCGCCAGCAAAGGCCGGCCGACCAGCGCCAGGTCCCCGATGAGATCGAGCGCCTTGTGACGCCCGAATTCGTCCGGGAAGCGCAAGGGGCCGTTCATGACGCCGCCTTCGTTGAGCACGATGGCGTTTTCAAGCGAGCCGCCGCGGATCAGTCCCATCCGGCGCATTCCCTCGAAGTCCTGTACAAAGCCGAACGTCCGCGCGGGCGCCAGCATACGGCTGAATGACTCCCGGCTGACGCGCATCTTGACTTCCTGCGCTCCGACGGCCGGGTGCGCGTATTCCACAAAACAGCGGACGTGGAAGTTATCGGCGGGATAAATTCCGATGCGCCGGCCGCCTTCTGAAACTTCGAGAGGTTTCACCACTTTCAGGTAGCGCCGCCGCTTTCTCAACCGGCGAATCCCGGCCTGCGCGAGCATTTCGATGAACGGCTGCGCGGAGCCATCGAGGATCGGCAGTTCGAGCGCGTCCAACTCGATATAGACGTTGTCCACGCCGCAGGAATACAAAGCCGCGAGCACGTGCTCGGTCGTGGAGAGCAGCACACCTTTTTTCATCAGGCTGGTAGCGTAGCTTACACGCGCTACGTTTCGCACGTGAGCTTCAATCTCAAAATTGTCCAGGTCAACACGCCTGAAAACAATTCCTGTGTCGGCTGGAGCGGGCACCAGACGCAGATGAGACTTCACCGCAGTGTGCAGCCCGACTCCCTTAGTCGAAACTGGCCTTTCGATGGTGGTCTGATAGGTCATGAGTGAGCGGCAATAATAGCATCTGATGGGCCCCGATGCCATTGGATTACTTCATTAAAATCAATAAGTTGCGACCAAACGGTAAACCGTGTGTGGTCAAAAAGACACAAAAGTCTCCATTTAGCGTGGTTGATTCGCACCAACTGTGCGTTTTAGGTCGCAAGGTCAGGTAAAGAGCTTAACTAATTTGATAGGTGCGTCGCCGCCTGGATTTTTGTCCGGCAGGAGCAAAGCCGGCCTCTAACTTTCTTTCCCTTCGGGATCGGGGACGCCCAACTTCGAGAGCCGGTAGCGAAGTGCGTTGCGGGATAGGCCGAGGGCGCGGGCGGCCTGACTCTTGTTGCCGTTGGCGCGGCGGAGGGCTTCGCGGATGGTTTCATCTTCCCATTGTTCGAGCGTCATGCCGGGGGGCAGGACGTGCGCTGAACTCAAAGCGGAGCGCGCCGTGGGATCGTCGAGGTAGATGTCGGCAACATCGAGCATCGCTCCTGTCGTTGCTCCCGAAGAAGGGGCGGCAGAAAGCGTGACGCCGCGCTCGATAATGTTTTGCAGCTCGCGGACATTTCCCTGCCAGTGATACTCCATCAATCGTTTCATGGCTTCGGGGGTGATCCCGACGACAGGCTTCGCTGATTCGCGTGCGTAACGCTCGAGAAAATAATTCGCCAGCGCGGGAATGTCTTCCTTGTGCTCGCGCAGCGGGGGAATGTCGATGGCCACGACGTTCAACCGATAATAGAGGTCCTCGCGGAAGGTGCCTTCCTCGAGCGCTGCGCGCAGATCGCGATTGGTGGCGGCGACCAGGCGTACGTCCACTTTGTGCGTTTTCGTGCCGCCCAGGCGCTCGAACTCGCGGTCCTGAAGCACGCGCAGGAGCTTTACCTGGATGGCGGCCGGAACGTCGCCGATTTCGTCGAGAAACAGGGTGCCCTTGTCGGCCAGCTCGAATTTCCCCGGCTTGCTTCCTGAGGCCCCGGAGAACGCGCCTTTCTCGTATCCGAACAGCTCACTTTCAAGCAGGGTCTCCGGAATCGCCGTGCTGTTTATTTTGATGAAGGGGCCGGAAGCGCGCTGCGAGTGTTCGTGAATGGCGCGCGCGATCAGATCTTTTCCAACGCCGCTTTCGCCGCCCAGCAGGACCGTGGAGTTCGTTGGCGCCACGCGCTCGACCAGCGCCAGCACCGCTTGCATTTTGTCGCTTTGCGCCACGATGTTGTCGTAGGCGTAGCGGCGACCCAGCGCCTCGCGCAGCGAACGGTTTTCTTCGCGCAGGCGGTGCGAATCGAGCTCCTTGCGAATCACCAGCACGAGTTCGGCGAGGGAGAACGGCTTCGTCACGTAATCGCTCGCGCCGTCCTTCATCGCTTCGACAGCGGATTCGACCGTTCCGTAGGCCGTCATCACAACCACGGGAAGCGCGGCGTTCACACGCTTTACAGCCTGCAGAAATTCCAGGCCGCTCATTCCCGGCAGGCGCAAGTCGGTCACCACGAGGTCGGGTTTTTCGCGAACCAGGAGTTGCAGTCCAGCTTCCGCGTCCGCCGCCGAGTGAACTAGGAAACCTTCCTCGGCGAGTTGCAGCTCCAGCAGCCGCCGCATTTTGGGTTCGTCTTCGACGACGAGAATTGCCGCTTTTTCCTGGCGCGTGTTCACGGAGGATTCGATGCCGCGGCCCACTGGGCCGCTCCGCCATTGTGCCAGCCCATGCGCACCGAAGTGAAGTCGCAATTCTTAGATCGCAGCGGCATGAGGAAATGCGAACAGACCAAGCCTGCCGCGCCACAGTCGAACCGGCACCAAGATGTTGTTTCGCTCTGAACAGTGGTGTAGAAAAACGCGAGCCCTTCAACAACCCGGAAAGTCATATTTCTCGATCGTTCGCTGTCACTTCGATTTTTGCTGTGCGATCCATTTGTTCGTGCGGGCGTCGAGGAGGTCGAGCGGGAGGCTTCCGCCGTCCAGCATTTCATCGTGGAAGCTGCGGAGGTCAAACTTGGGGCCCAACTCCTTCCGGGCGCGTTCGCGGAGTTCGCGGAACTTGAGCTGGCCGAGCTTGTAGGCAAGGGCTTGCGCGGGCCAAGCGATGTAGCGGTCAGTTTCGGACTGGATCGTGGGTTCGTCGACGGCGCCGGACTTGCGCATGAAATCCACGACTTGATCGCGGGTCCATCCCTTTGAGTGGATGCCTGTGTCAACGACGAGTCGTACGGCGCGAAAAAGTTCGGAGGAGAGGCGGCCATAGTCGGAAACGGGATCTTGATAGAAACCGACCTCCTTGCCGAGTTGCTCCGCGTACAGGGCCCACCCTTCGATGTAGGCCGTGAAGCCGAGATTATGGAGGCGGAACTTCGGCAACCCCACGAGCTGCTGCTGAACGGACAGTTGCATGTGATGTCCGGGGATGCCCTCATGGTAAGCCGTTGCCTCGTCGTCGAGGAGTGAACGATCGGAGAAGTCGGATGTGGCGACGACGACACGCCCGGGACGCCTGCCATCGGGCGTCCCAATCATGTAGTGGGTTGCGGCGGCGGCCTGGAAAGCCGGTATGGCTTCAACGGTCACCGGCGACTTGGGAAACAGCGTGAAAAGCTCCGGCAGTCTTGGTTCCATTTGGGCGATGTAGTGGCGAAAATCGTCGAGAATCTGTTCGGACGATGTCGGAATGTATTTGGGATTCGTTTTGAGAGAGGCGCGGAACGACGCAAGATCGGCAAAGCCTGCTTTCTTCGCGATCACTGTCATTTCGGCCTGGATGCGGTCGATCTCGTGGAGACCCAGTTGGTGGATTTGGTCCTGCGGCATGTGGGTGGTAGTCCGGCCATAAATGTCGTTCTGGTAGCGCCTTTCGCCGTTTGGAAGAGAGGTAACAGCGAGAGTAGTCCGGCCGCCGGGGGCATATTCCGTGCGAACAAACGCGGCGAAGCCTCGATACGCGGGAATCACGTCAGTGTTGATGGCATCGGTAATCTGCTGGGTCAAGCGCTTCTGGTCTTCAAGAGGAATCTCCGCGGGATACTTTTTTGTCGGTTGCAAAAATGGGTCGGCGTCGATGATGCCCTGGCACTGCACCGGGAGCTTCTCAAGGAGGAACCGGACGGGCATGAGCTTATCCATCATGCCAGCGCGGAGGACTTCGGTGGTCTGGCTGAGGGCACGCGGGATTTGGTGAAGACGGGCGATGAAGTCCTCGTAGTGCTTGACGGAATCGAGCGGGACAGAGAGCGGTAAATCCGCCAGGCTGGTATGGACCCCGTTCTGCTGATTGACAGGCATCTCATACTCTTTAAAGTCAAAATCAGCGATGCGCTGCTCGAGTACTCGAATGAGGAGCTCACGCGAGAGCTGGTCCTGATCGGAAAAGCCAGTGTTCGGGATGGCTTTCAGCCGGCTAAGGAAGGTCTCGTCTGTCTTGTGACGCAGGGCGACGGCGTTGAGCGAATAATCGCTAAGCTTATCGTTATAGCGGTAGTCGCCGAAGGCGGTGGCGCGCTCGGGAAAGTTACGGAGATCCGACTCGTACTGCTCTTCAAAAAGCGCGTTCTGGGCCGCGACACGATCGGCAACTGGTTTGACGTCCTGGGCGAAAACACAACCGGCAAAGACGGAACCGGCTAAGGCAACTAGGAAAAATGGACCTTGGTGAAGGCGCACAATGTCCGCAGCATACCAAATCAAAGGACGGTTGCAAGAGCGAAAGCGCACGCCGGGGCGACATCTCGGAAAAATTCCGAGTCCGGGATGTTATTACGCGCGTCGCGTCGCCCACTCGGAAAATATCTTCGGACGAGATTTACTCGCCAGTGAGTTGGAACCTTGAACCTTCCGCCTCACCCGTGAATCACCGCGTAGCAGGTCGGGCGGATCCTTTGAAGTCCTCTCCTCGAACATTCAACTGCTGAGCTGTGAAATAGACATGCGGGTCGAATTATGTGAGGATACCCGCCAAAGAGTGAGCTAGTAGCTAATAAGCTCGCACGGGAGGGCTTCCATGGAAAGACGCAGATTTCTGGCTTCGTCGCTGGCGGCATCGGCGCTGGCAGTCACCACGCCGGGCAGCTATACGGAGGCGGCGCAAGGAGCCATGCAAGGGAAGGGGCGGGAGTTCTACCAACTCCGGCGCTATCACCTTAACAGCGGACCGCAGAGAAAACTTTGCGATGATTTTTTCCGCGACGCGTTGCTGCCGGCGCTGAACCGCCTGGCAATTTCCCCTGTCGGCGTGTTCGATCTTTCGATTGGGCCGGAGACGCCTTCCATTTATTTGCTGATGCCGGGAATGTCGGCGGAAGGACTGGCCACGGTGGAAACTCGCCTGGGGCAGGACGCCGAATACGTGAAAGCCGGCGCGGCTTTCTTGAATGCTCCCGCCAAGGAGCCTGCGTTCGACCGGATGGAGAGTTCGTTTCTGCAGGCGTTTGAGAAATGGCCCAAGCTGGTCCTGCCCGCGGCAACCGCCACGCATGCGCCACGAGTTTTTGAGCTGCGGATCTATGAGGGAGCCACCGATCAGGATCACCGGCGGAAAGTGGAGATGATGCAGTCAGGCGAATCGGAAATTTTCACGAAAGCGGGCGTCGAACAGGTATTTTACAGCGAGACGCTGATCGGATCACGGCTGCCGAACTTGACCTACATGCTGGCCTTCGATAACCTGGCCGATCGCGACAAGAAATGGGCCGCGTTTCGGGCGTCCGATGAATGGAAAGCATACTCGACGCAGCCCAAGTACGCGTTCGAGGCCATCGTCTCCACCATCAACAATTTTATCCTAACGCCGACCGCGTACTCGCAGATCTAACCCTACTGACTGTAAGCGGTCACGGCGCATGTCTGACGGAGTCCCGTAGTACAGTCCCGCTTGGGCGGGACTGTGTGGGTTTTGATTCTCAGATGCAAGGAGCACACAGGCTGAAGCCTGTCCTACTAAGAACCCCAATCTAACTTGGCGTGGCCTGCGGGAAGAACACGCGGAAACGCGCGCCTTGGGTGGAGTCACAGTCCAACCGGATCGTGCCGCGATGATCGTCCACGATCTTTGCAACGATGGAAAGGCCCAATCCCACTCCATCCTTCTTGGACGTGAAAAATGGATTGAAGATCTGTTCGCGCAATTCGGGCGGTACACCCGGGCCCGAATCTTCGACCGTGACGCAAACGCCGGGCTCGTCGTTCGAGGTTTCCGGCGCGATCGACAGTCGCAGCACTGCATGCAATGCCCCGTCCGAAGTTTTGTCCGGGGTTCCATCCGATGCTGCTGCCGGTCCCTCCATGGCTTGAAACGCATTGGTGATCAGATTGACGAAAACCTGTTCGCAAAGCTGACGGTCCGCCTGAATATCCGGCAAGCCGGGAGCGTACTGGCGTTCAACTTTCACTTTGGTGTTCGGGAAAGAGGCCGCAGCCGATTCGAGAGCGTGATCCACAATTTCGGAAATGCGCTCCGGACGCATTTCGAGTTTCGAGGGCCGCGCAAAATCGAGGAATCGCACGACGAGAGCATTCAGCCGGTTCACCTCGGACGAGATGTAGCCGGCCAGCTCGGCAACCAGCGGCTGCGATCCCGCGACTTTTTGGCTCAACATTTCCGCTGAACCCTTGATCACTCCCAGTGGATTCCGGATTTCATGCGCGAGCCCTGCGGAGAGCTGCCCCAGCGCGGCTAGGCGCTCGGCGCGCCGCGCCTCGGCTTCGGCGCGGCGCAATTCCAGATTGGTCTCTTCCAGCTTTCGCGAAAGGGTCTCCAGCCGCTGGACGTGGCGGCGATTCTCCATCACAAAGCGATTGACCAGAATAGCCGCGATGAAAAAGAACACGACCCGAATCGTAAGTATGCTGGCGCCGGCAGGGTCCAGATCGCCCTCCTGCAGCGCCTCAATCAAAAGAGAGAGGTACCCAAGGGAAGCGACGGTGGTCCATGCCAACGTGGCGAGGGGGCGGAAGTAAACGGCGGCGCTGACGACGGGCAAAAAGAAAATGGGATAGTAGTTGCTGTTGATTCCCAGATCGCCGGTGTGATCGAGCAACAGCGTGGCCAGCAGAATCTTGATCAAAACGCTGTAGGCGGGGCCGCGTTTCGGCAGGCGGCTGATCAGGGAACCCTCGAAGAGCTGGAGAACTACGATCGCAAGAATAATCAATTGCTTGTGGATTTCGGAGCGCGGTGGAAGCAGCGCCAGCGCGCCCAGAAAGACCAGCCAGACGAGGTCAATCCAACTAATTGCCGATCGCTCGCGATCCAGCATTCTGCAAGGCTCTCGCAGAGTCTAACACGGCGCGCGGTGGAGAGTTTCCGAGACTCCCGCTCGCCTGGCCCGGCGTGGAGGCACGGCCCGCCGTGCCCCTACTGAGCTTAGGACACGCAGATCCTCTTTGGCAGAATTCGTTTTTGGAATTTCTGTGCGTACGCGTTCAATCCCGGCCCAGGTGGGTTGCCGGCTTTACTTGTTTGCCCTGAATTCGGCAGGGGAGCCCGTCAAAATAATGTTCGAGCGAATGAGGGACTCCACTTGATCCCAGACTTTCGGGTCACATTCCATTTGAGTGTGACGCTTCGCCAAGAGGCGGTCAAACCAGGGGTACTCGTTGCAACTGTAACGACTCGCCCTGTAGTCGAACTGGAAATTTCCGATGATTCGCGTGCGGGCAGGATCGGCGGGGCGAATCTCGCGCTTACCGTGTAAGATCCCGCTGGGCTGATAGAAATTGGCGGCCTGAGCTACGTTCGTTGGGATCACTACGTCGTTCTGCCCGATCTTAGAGACGCTATCCACTTGAATCGTCAGCAGCACAGGGACGCCGTCTTTCTTCAACTGACGCGCCAAGGTGATGGATTCCGAGGCGCCCCAGCTATGCCCGTACAGAATGATTTTCGCGCCTTGTTTTTCTTCGGCGCTCAGAGTTCCGTCATGGTCCGTGTCCAATAGTTGCAGGATTTTCCGGCGAGCCTTTTCTCCGCGATAACTTTCAAATGTCTCGACGTCGACGTCGGCGGGATACTCTTTACGGAGGCGCGCGGCGAGCTGAACTTCACTGTGGACTAGATTATCGTGCTTGACGAACCCACCCAGGAAGCCAACTACGATAACCTGTGGCGTGGCGGAAGCACCGGCTGCCGTGACACGGGGCCTCGCATTCGCGCGCGCGGGCGTGATGGCAGTCGCAAGCAAAATAGAAAGGACAAAAATACGCACAGTCGCCTTTCGCACCACGTCGCCGGAGCAAATATTGCCGCGTGAGTAGAATACATCAATCAAAATGATTGCGGTGGTAAAAGCCGCATCTCTAGAATTGAAATCGCCCGCCAGGTCCTGCTGGCGGACCTGATTGCCATAAATGCGGATCGTCGTCTGGACGTCGCGTTTGGTCCGAACAGTTGCACCACGGGAGTGGAGGGCGAATCCGGGCCAATTCAAGGCCGCGGATTGTTGGCCTTCCATTGCCGTTTGGGCTAAGATTCCATTTCCATGAAATGTAACTCTGCCGGCCAAGTGGGGTACCAAATGCACCTAAACAGGGTGTGTGCAGGACCGCTTCCCAAACCTGTTCAGCGTTAGTTTGGGCGGTTTTCGGGATCGCCAGAATAAGCGATAAGGCGTTGTGATCGCAAGAACTTATAAACGTTCAGCTGCGCCCGGCTGTAACCTGGTTCAGCCGGTGGGCGTCTAACATTTCACGGATTGTACTTCCGTAGGTACGGGTACGCCGATTTGGATAGGTGATTGCATAATTATGACCAGGTCTCATACCAGTTTTATAGAATTCAGGCGTCGTACAAGATGGTTTCTCGCCACCACCTCATTGGCGGCTTTGAGCATCGTGGCTTCTGGTTGCGCAAAACAGCAGGCTGCCCCGCGTACGAATCCACCTGCCTCGGTTACCGTCGGTAAGGTCACCCAAAAAACGATGCCCGTGGAAGTTGGGGCCGTCGGCAATGTCGAGGCGATTTCCACGATCTCGATTCGAGCGCAAGTTGCCGGTGAGGTCCAGGCGGTACATTTCAAAGAGGGCGAATTCGTTACCAAGGGAGAGGTGCTATTGACCATAGACCCGCGTCCTTATGAGGCCGCGCTCGCGCAAGCAAAAGCCGCGCTCGCTCGCGACAAAGCCACAGGCATCTACAATCGCGCACAGGCGGGGCGTTACAAGACACTTTTCGAGCAAGGGGTGGTGCCGGCTGAGCAGGTAGATTCCTTTACAAGCGCAGCGGACGCTTCTGATGCGGTACTGAATGCCGATGAGGCTGCCATCAAGACTGCGGAACTCAACCTGGAATACTGCACGATTATTTCACCCATTGACGGGCGAACGGGCGCGATCATGGTGAAGCCAGGCAATTTGGTGAAGGTAGCGGATGTGCCCATTGTTGTTATCAATCAGGTTAATCCCATTTATGTAAATTTTGGAGTGCCTCAGAAGTTCTGGCCTGATATCAAAGAGCATGTGGACCGCGGCGCGCTCCACGTTTTGGCCACGATACCGCAGGATCCGGATCACTCGATTCAAGGCACACTCACTTTCGTGGACAACACCGTGGATACCACGAGCGGAACGATCCACTTGCGAGGGACATTTGAAAATCCGCAGGATCGTCTCTGGCCCGGCTTGTACGTCAATATCAAGCTTACGCTCTCACAACAGCCCAACGCTACGGTTGTGCCTGCTCATTCCGTCATCACAACCCAGCAAGGTTCCTATGTGTATGTCGTGAAGGCGAACAATACGGTTGAGCAGCGGACGGTCGTGCCAACCAGGACCATTGGCGAGGATACCGTAGTTGAAAAGGGCCTCCAGCCTGGCGAAACCATCGTTACCGATGGTCAGGTGAATTTGGTTCCCGGCGCAAAGGTCGAGGCCAAAAATAGCAACACCGAACCGATGGATAAGCCGGCGCCTGGACAGCATGCAGGCTCGACAGATCACGCCGCGGCCGCTGCAGATCCTCCAACGGGAAAACAGGGCCATCCCATTGCACAGTAACGGCCATCCACCGAATCTAGCGAGTAGCGCATGAGTATTCCTGAACGGTTCATTCAACGGCCGATCGCCACCACGCTGGTCATGATGGCCATCCTGTTGTTTGGGATTGCGAGCTATCGTGTCCTGCCGGTGAGCGATTTACCAAACGTAGACTACCCGACTATCAACGTATATGCGAATGTGCCCGGCGCGAATCCGGACACGATGGCTGCAGCGGTCGCGTTGCCGTTGGAAAAGCAGTTCTCCAATATCGCCGGTCTCGATTCGATGGTGTCCTCAAACAGGGTCGGCGCGACCTCGATTGTGCTGCAGTTCAGTCTGGATCGCAATCTCGATGGCGCCGCCCAGGACGTGCAAGCTGCTATTTCGCAGGCTGCCCGGCAATTGCCACCGAATATGCCGTCACCGCCTTCCTACTACAGACAAAATCCGGCCGATTATCCAGTTCTCTTTATCGCTCTCACCTCATCCACGCTGCAGCTTTCTGCTGTGGATGAATATGCGGAGACAATGATCGCTCCGACTATCTCTACCGTGAACGGCGTCGCGGTGGTGCAGATTTACGGGCAGTTTAAATATTCCCCCCACATTCAGTTGGATCCACAGGCTCTTGCCACCCGGAAAATTGGCATTGATGACGTCGAGAGCGCTCTCGCAAATGGCAATGTGAACCTCCCGACGGGCACGCTCTGGGGATCTCAGCGCGCGCCGACAGTGCAAACCCAGGGGCAGCTTTACAACGCTGCCGACTATTCCAAATTGATTGTTGCGTACCGTAATGGCTCTCCGGTCCGGCTTTCTGATTTAGGGCGTGTCATCGACAGCGTCCAAAACGACAAAAACCTCAACTTCTACTACGACGCGAATTTGCCCAAGGGCATGCTGGCTATCCCGATGGTGGTCTTCAAACAGCCTGGCACGAATGCGGTGCAAGTGGTGGACGGAATCAAGGCGATGCTCCCACGATTGCAGGCGACGCTACCTCCCTCCGTGGATATGCACGTACTTTTCGACCGTTCCGTCACGATTCGCAACTCGGTGGATGATGTAAAGTTCACCCTCGAGCTTGCACTCTTCCTTGTGATCATGGTCATCTTCCTCTTCTTACGCAACGTGTCGGCAACCACGATTCCCAGCCTGGCGCTCCCCTTCTCGCTTGTGGGCACATTTGCCGTGATGTATCTGGGGGGTTATTCGCTGGACAACCTATCGCTGATGGCTCTGACCCTCTCGGTAGGGTTCGTCGTGGATGACGCGATCGTGATGCTGGAAAACATCGTGCGTCACATGGAGCACGGAGAAGGCGTAATGGAGGCCGCCATCAATGGCTCAGGGGAGATCGGTTTTACGATCCTTTCCATGACGTTGTCCCTCTCTGCTGTGTTTATCCCTGTGTTGTTCATGGGGGGGGTTCTCGGCCGGCTATTGCACGAGTTCGCCGTGACGATCATGGCGGCAATCCTTGTGTCAGGATTCGTGTCGCTAACACTCACACCGATGCTTTGCAGCCGCTTCCTGAAACCTCCACACGACGTGAAGCACGGCCGGCTGTACAACTTTGGTGAGTCCATCCAGGTCGGCCTCGAGAGGGGATACGACCGGTGTCTCCGGGTCGCGCTTCGCCATAAGTTGGCCACTATGCTGCTTTCGGCGGCCTTGGTTGTCGGGACGTATTATCTTGGCGTCATCATTCCGAAAGGTTTCCTGCCCAGCGAGGATATCGATCAGATCAACGGGACAACGGAAGCCATTGAGGGCATCTCGTTTGACGCGATGGAGGAGCACCAGCAACAAATCGGCGAGATTCTGGCGCAGGATCCTTCTGTCGCCTACGTACTATCATCGATCGGCACGGGCGGCAGAACATTGAATCAGGGAGGCCTCAACATCCGACTGAAGCCACGCTCCGAGCGCCCACAAGTCGACCAGGTCATCAATGAGTTACGGCCCAAGCTCGCCGCAGTCCCGGGCATTACCACATTCCTCCGGAACGACCCTCCGATCCGTATCGGCGGCTTGCAAAGCAAGGCTCTCTACCAGTTCACGCTGCAAAGTCCGAGTACCAAGGAGCTATACGATTCGGCACAGGGCTTTACGGAGAAGATGCGCGCACTGCCGGGCTTGACAGACGTCAGCAGCGACCTCCAAATCCGAAATCCCCAAATCAACGTCAATATCGATCGCGATGCCGCTTCTTCGTACGGAGTGACGGTGAATCAAGTCGAGGACGCGCTCTATTCCGCATTTGGCCAACGCCAGATCTCTACGATTTTTGCGCCCAATAACCAGTATTGGGTAATCCTCGAACTGGAACCGGAATTTCAACGGGATGCAAACATGATTGCGATAGTCCACGTTCGCGGGGCGCCGTCGCAAAACTTCCCAAACGGTCAGCTAGTCCCGATTGGCGCGGTGGCGAAACTTACTCCTAGCCTGGGACCGCTTTCTGTAAATCATTTGGGGCAACTGCCCGCAGTAACTATTTCCTTTAACTTGAAACCCGGCACCTCGATTGGAGATGCCGTGAACGAGATCAATAACTTGGCAAGGCAGGCTCTCCCGCCGACTACCACGACCACCTTCCAAGGAAATGCGCAAGCATTCCAGTCATCACTTGGCGGCCTCGGCATGCTGCTCGTCATGGCCATCCTGGTGATCTACATCATTCTCGGTATACTCTATGAAAGCTTCCTCCATCCCCTTACGATTCTATCGGGACTTCCATCGGCAGGGTTTGGCGCGCTTTTGTCACTTTACCTCTTCCATGTGGCTGCGATGAGGGGATGGGTTTCACCTCTTCTTGATATGAACCTGGACATTTATGGCTTCGTGGGCATCATCATGCTCATTGGCATCGTGAAGAAAAATGCGATCATGATGATTGACTTTGCGCTTGAGGCGCAGCGGAAGCAAGGTTTGAATCCGGCCGAAGCAATCTACCAGGGCTGCCTGGTGCGATTCCGCCCCATCATGATGACCACGATGGCGGCGCTGATGGGCACGCTTCCCATTGCATTAGGTCTTGGTGCCGGCGGGGAGGCGCGGCGGCCTCTCGGAGTGTCGGTAGTCGGCGGGCTGGCTTTTTCCCAGGTTGTAACGCTCTTCCTCACTCCTGTCTTTTACATCTATATGGAAGACGCGAAGCTATGGGCAACGCGCATGTTCGGCCGCAAGGGTCAAGGTGAGCCTGAAGCTGATTCTTCCTCACAGGGGCCAATTCCCACAGGCCCTATCGGGGCTCCTATCACTCGTTCGGCGGATGCGCCGGACTTGTCAGGCATGGGACCTTCCCATGGTCGCTAATTCCCAAGACTGAGCCACCGCTAGTTACTCCACCCCAACGCTTAGCCCATATTGCCCGACCAATCCTGTGCCAGCGCCTCGCGGTGCGCCGTGTTTACGTGTGCAAGAGTTAACGGGTCTTTATGACTTCCTTATGAAGTTTTGTGTATTTACTTACCTCGCCGTTGGTTTTGCTTGGTTTAGCGCAATGCCGTCGGGCATCGAGTTCTTTTTATGCCCATAGAGGAGAACGTCCCCGCGACTGTAACGGCGTCGAAGCGGATACCAGCCTAAAGTCACTATGTCCACTAAAATCTCCCCACAGCCGCCGATCGCGGCTCTGAAACCAGGTCTGCCCAAGGTCGTGATTGCCACGACCGCGATGTTGTCGTTCATTTCATTCTGGCGGGCGGCCGCCATCGTCCTCAACGATCTCGGGTCGTCCGCCTTTTATGCCGGTGCGATTGCCGAGCAAGCCATCGGCAAGGCCGCGCCCTGGTTCATCCTGGCCATCATGTTGTTCGCCTACGCCGTGCGTTCCATGTACATCGAGAGCTGCAGCATGTTCGTGCGCGGCGGCGTGTATCGCGTGGTCAAAGAAGCGATGGGCAGTACGCTCGCGAAATTTTCCGTCTCCGCGTTGATGTTTGACTACATCCTGACGGGGCCCATCAGCGGCGTCTCTGCGGGCCAATATTTGACGGGATTCTTAAACGAGCTTTTCGGCCGTCTGCACGTCAACCTCACACTTCCTATTAATTCCACCTCGGCGGTGTTTGCGATTGCAGTAACGATTTATTTCTGGTGGGAGAACATCAAGGGAATTCCGGAGTCGAGTGGGAAAGCCCTGCGGATCATGTACGTCACGACTGTCATGGTGGTCGCGATGATTGCCTGGTGCATCCTGACTGTTTGGGTGCAGGGCGCTCATCTCCCGCCATTCCCGACGTCCCACAATCTGACGTTTGCCCCAGAAGCGCTTGGCTGGCTGCGTTTCAGCAGCTTGCCGCATACGATCGCACTGATCGGAATCCTTGTCGGCCTCGGGCACTCCGTTCTGGCAATGAGCGGCGAGGAGACTCTGGCCCAGGTCTACCGCGAAGTCGAGCATCCCAAGTTGCCCAACCTGGAAAAGGCGGGCTTGGTTATTTTTATTTACAGCTTCGTTTTCACCGCGGGCGTCTCCTTCTTTGCTTCCATGATCATCCCGGACGCGATTCGGCCGCAGTACTTCGGAAACCTGATCAGCGGGTTGTCCATGAATTTTTACGGACCCTATACGCTGAAGTTGGGTTTTCAAGGATTTGTTGTCCTTGTCGGTGTGTTGATGCTCGCCGGCGCCGTCAATACCGCCATTGTGGGCTCGAATGGCGTCCTGAACAGGGTTTCCGAGGACGGCATCCTCCCGCATTGGTTCCGCCGCCCGCATCCTCGGTTCGGGACCTCCTATCGAATGCTCAACCTCGTCGTGGGTCTGCAGCTTCTCACCATCATCTTGAGCCGCGGAGATATTTTTGTTTTGGGCGAAGCGTACGCGTTTGGCGTGATGTGGAGTTTCTCGATGAAAGGGCTGGCGGTGTTGGTGTTGCGGTACAAGCAGCCAGGGAAGCGGGATTTTCGTGTGCCCCTTAATTTCTCGGTGGGGAGCGTGGAGATTCCCGTGGGGCTGGGATTGATTACGGTCACGCTTTTTGCCCTGAGCATAATGAATCTCTTCACCAAGCAGGTGGCGACGATAGCGGGCGTGGCCTTCACTATCATCTTTTTTGCCGTATTTGAGATCTCCGAAAAAATCACCCTTAAACATGGCGGGAAGCACACGGAACTCGACATGTTTAACCTGGAATCCGATGAAGAACTGACGCCTGCCGCTCTAGCCGTGCGACCTGGGAACACGCTCGTGATGATCCGCAACTCCAACGCACTTTATAACCTGGCGGCGGTGCTGGACCGAATTAATCCTCGCCAACAAGACGTTGTGGTCCTTCACCTTCGTGTGATTGGCCGCGCAGGTTCGGGAGGCAATGAACTCTCACAGGAAGATCTTTTCAGCGTAAACGAGCAGGAGTTGTTTACGCGCGCCCTCTCTTTGGCGGAAAAGCGTGGCAAGTGCATTCATTTGGCTGTCGCTCCCGCGACGGAAAAGTGGGAAGGCATCCTGCGCGCGGCGCAAGGTCTTCAGTCGTCTACGATTGCGCTGGGACTGTCGTCCTGGAGAGCGGTGCCGGATGAGGCGCGCATGGCAGGCCTGGCCTGGGAATCGCTCCCTGCGCCGCGACCCCAATTGACGCTCGAAATCTATTCTCCCACCGGTCAGGAGCACGTATTTTATTTGGGTCCGCACGCGCCGCGGCTGACAAACAAGGAAATCGACTTGCTCCACGGCATCTGGCTCGAACTCAGCAATGAGGTCGCTCCGGAAGAACTCCATCATCACGATGTCGTTCACATCGCTCTCGAGGAGCTTCGCCGCAACATCACGGACGGCCGGCGGCAGGAAATTATCGAAGCTCTGCGGAAACACCTTTCAGATATTCGGAAGCGCCCCTCGGCAAGCGCCTGAGCGTTCCTGTGTGTTTTTGCGCGGCTCGCTTTGCATTCCGGAATTCAATCACAAACATTTCAGAGCGGCTCGAGTGAGTGATCTCTGCGCGCTGCCCCGTCAAGACGGGCCGACTTTGGCGCGCCGGCGAATTGGAGCTCGCCGGAAAGAGTGGCGTAACCCTGTGAAATCTCAAATCTTAGATTTCAAATTCACCCTTCCAGTTGAGCAGTGTATTTGTGGCACGGCACTAACCCCCTGAAGCGTGCTGCGCCCGGCCAGTTCTTTCGCGCGGCACAAGAAGGAGCTTGACAAATGGCTTCCAATACTGTACTGTCTGTATAGACAGAAATGACAGAAGAATCCAAATCGCTCTCTCCCGCCGCCCAGAAATTCATCCTCCACTGGGGCGAAATGGGCACTCGCTGGGGCATCAATCGCACGGTCGCCCAGGTCCATGCCCTCTTGTTCCTATCTTCTACGCCGATGGCGGCGGAGGAGATCGCGCGAACTTTGTCCGTGGCTCGCTCCAACGTGAGCACCAGCCTGCGCGAGTTGCAGGGCTGGCGAATCGTGCGCAGTGTGTCGGTCTTCGGCGACCGCCGCCAGCACTTTGAATCCATGAAGGACCTGCACGAAATGTTCCGCGTGATCCTGGAAGAGCGCAAGCGGCGCGAATTTGACCCCACGATTGCCGTGGTCCGCGAATGCGTGGCGGAAGCCAAAAAATCGGGCGCGGGGGATACATACGCCAGGGAACGCATGGAAGAGCTGCTTGGATTCGTCGTCTTGATGAGCGCTCTTTTCGAGGAATTCCGAAGCCTGTCGCCGAGCGCGATGAAAGGGATGTTGAAGCTGCGCGGCGGGATTCGCAAACTGTTGCACACGTAAAGGGAAAAGGCGGGAAGCCACCTTTTTTGATGGATTATGATTTCTCTTAGTGCAGAAATGACTGACACAAAAGGCAGGCGCGCCGTGCGAGGCTGGATCCTCTTCGACCGCGACTGCGGAATTTGCACTTCGTTGGCGCGGCGATTCCGCCGCACATTTGAGAAGCGCGGCTTCGGCCTGGCGGCATTGCAAGATCCCCGTGTGGCCGCCCTTCTCGCATTGCCGCCCGAACTGCTGTTGCGCGAGATGCGCGTCGTTACGAGCGACGGCGAAATCCGTGGCGGCGCCGAAGCCATCGTGTATCTCGCAAGGCAAGTGTGGTGGGCCTGGCCGCTCTACGCCGCCGCGCAACTTCCCGGTGTTCCGCGAATTCTTGACGCCGGCTATCGCTGGTTTGCCGATCACCGGCCATGTTCTTCCGGCGCTTGTTCAGTAGCGCATAAGCATCAGGTCGGTAACCCTCTTGGGCACTCGAAAGGAGAATCCAAATGAATCCTGTGACTGCTTTTGTGACCGGCTTGGGAGTGACGATGGGGCTTGTGTTGCTTGTTCTCGTGTATCTGAGGAACCCGCTCCAAGCTATCTTGACGGATCTTTGCGGCACAGTTGAGCGTGCGCGCTTTTGGACCGCCTTCTCCAACATCACACTGTTTCTTGTTCCATTTGTTCTCGCGTTGAATCATCAGCCCACGTCAAACGGAGTTCAATCCAGCGTGTTCGCAATCAGCGGCCAGATTGAAATAGCGATCGAAGGATTGATTGTGTCCACCGTGATCTTGGGGGTCGTCCTGAGTCGGCACATCTCTCGAAGCCTGTTGTCGAAGACCTTGAAGGGAATCGATGCCCAGCAGGGCAGTTCGCACACGGACCCAACCACGATATGAATGTCACCAGCCAATTCGACGTCGTCACCGGCGCATTCAGCTACACCGGGAAATACGTCACGCGGCTGCTCTTGGGCGCGGGCGGACGGGTACGGACACTGACTAACCATCCGGAACGCGCGAATATTTTCGGCGGGCAAGTAGAAATCGCCCCCTTGGATTTCGCGGACCGCGCAAGTTTGGTGCAATCGCTTCGCGGGGCCTCGGTTCTTTACAATTCCTATTGGGTGCGATTCAGCCACGGCCGGGCGACCTTCGCTGAGGCGGTCGCGAACTCTACAGTTCTGATCCAAGCGGCCAAGGAAGCCGGAGTCCGCAGGATCGTGCATCTCAGCATCGCGAACCCGTCGATCGATTCTCGCCTTCCTTACTATTCAGGCAAAGCGCAGGTAGAGCGCGCGATCATCGACTCCGGCCTCTCTTATGCCAACCTTCGTCCCACGGTTATCTTCGGCGCCGAGGACATCTTGATCAACAACATCGCCTGGTTTGCGCGCCACTTTCCGGTGTTCGCAATTCCCGGGTCCGGCCAATATCAGATCCAGCCGATTTTTGCGGAAGACATCGCAAAGCTGGCTGTAGATGCCGCCCGAAAAGAAGACAATCTAATTTTCGATGCCGTGGGCCCAGAAATTTTTACTTTTGAGAACCTCGTCCGTCTGATTGCCACCGGCGCCGGCAGGAAGGCCAGGCTGATTCACCTCCGGCCGTGGGTTGCGCTCCGACTGCTGCGTCTCATCAACCCGATCGTTGGAGATGTGATTCTGACTGGCGAGGAAATCGAAGGACTGATGGCAAATTTGCTTGTCTCGAAGCAGCCGGCAACGGGACATACTCGATTCACTGAATGGCTGGCCAAGAACGCATCCGTTCTCGGAACAAAGTACACGTCTGAACTGGCGAGGCATTACCGATGAGTTTCGCGGCACACATTCTTGACGACAACAAAGGAGGCAACTATGCGGCCCTCAATTCCGTGGCTGTGGGTGGCGGGTGCGATACAACTTGTAATTATCGCCGCTAATTTCGCATTGCCGAAGAAACTTCGCTGCCGCGAGAATCTTGCGAAAGTCTCACCGATGATCCGCGAAGTGTTCGTCGTGCACTGGCTCTATATCGTGCTGGTGCTCGGCATTTTCACCACGTTGTGCTTTTGGTTCGCGCCGGAATTGGCGGGTGGGAGCCGCCTTGGCCGTTTCCTCTCGCTGGCCATGGCGATATTCTGGCTGTTGCGAGTTCCGATACAACTTTTCTTCTACGACCCCGAAATTCGCCGACAGAATCGGCTGGCCGACGTAGCCTTTCTGCTGACATTCTCGTACTTGGGCGTTGTGTTCGGCGCGGCCGCGCTTGGAGCGTTCCGGTGATTCGCAACGCGATCGTTGGCGGAGCCGTCTGGTCCGCACTGGCGACAGGTGCGATATTGGCATTCGTCCGCTTAGGCACAATCGAGGTGCTGTTTCTACTGGGTCCGCTCGTCGTCGCGCCGCTGGGCCTTGAACTCTCCACGCGCCTCGGTCACGGCGAAGAGAATCAACTGGCCGTTGGCGTCGCTCCCTGGATGCAATTAACCGCAGCTGGTTGTATCGTGGCGTCCTTCTTCTTCCCGCAGAGTGCCGCCGCAGCGATTCTCGCGTTACCGTGGTTTTGTTTCGGCTGCTTCCTGGGCTTCTGGGGATTGATGAATTTCATCCGTGGAGGTTTCAAGAGTCTGAAGGCGGTCTGCGTAACGATGAGTTTCTTTTATTTACCAATCGGCTGTGCCTGGCTCGTCGCTTCGCGCTATGGGCTCAACCCCATGGGTTTTCAAGAGCCGATCGTGCTTCTCACGGCAGTCCACTTTCATTTCGCCGGCTTTGCGGCGCCGCTCTTGACGCGAGCAACGGGTGCCGCGCTAGGGAAGGCGGCGGTCCACACGCAAAGGCTCTTCAGAGCCGTAGCGGTTGGCGTCCTCGCGGGTCCTGGAATGCTTGCAGCGGGTTTTGTCATCGGTCCGCGATTGAAACTCGCCGCGGCGTTGCTGCTCGTCTCCAGTGAAATCGGACTCGCATCCTTCTTTCTTGCTGCCTTGAAGGCCATGCGGCCGCGACTGGCGCAAGCATTTGTCGCGTTGTCGGCAGCGTCCGTTTTATTCGCCATGGTTTTCGCGGGAATTTGGGCCATTGGAGAATTTCCGCTGCAGCCTTTCGTGCACCTCGCTCAGATGGCCAAGCTCCATGGCGCCGCGAACGCACTCGGCTTCACTGTTTGCGGTCTGCTGGGATGGACGATTTCGGTTCGCGGAACGGCACGAGTGAAAGGAGACCCACAATGAGAGTCGCGATCACGGGAGGGACAGGGTTTGTTGGGCGTCATTTGGCTGCGTCTCTGGCTTCCAAAGGGCACGAAGTGATCTTGATCGCCCGCGGGTTGGACGATCGCGACCGCGGCGTTCTGAATCTGCCCAACGTGCGCTTTTTTTCTTCCGATCTGAGCAGTGTCCCGGAGTTGGCGCGCGCATTCAGTGCCTGTGGAGCTGTGGCGCATTGCGCAGGAATCAACCGCGAAATCGGCCGGCAGACGTACCAGCACGTCCACGTGGAAGGCACTCGCCACGTAGTCGAAGCGGCGCACTCAGCCGGAGTGGGCAAGGTGGCCCTGCTGAGTTTTCTGCGTGCGCGGCCAAGCTGCGGGTCTGGTTACCACGAATCGAAGTGGGCAGCCGAGGAAATTGTGCGTGCATCGGGCCTCGATTTCACCATCGTGAAAGCGGGCGTGATCTACGGTCGTGGCGATCACATGCTGGACCATTTGAGTCACGCCTTGTTCACTTTCCCAATATTTGCCACGGTGGGATTCGAAGACCGGCCCGTGCGGCCGCTCGCTGTCGAGGATCTCGGGCATATCCTTGAAGCATCCTTGATCGAGGGCCGGCTCTCCAGGCAAACCGTTGCGGCGCTGGGACCGGAGGAAATGCCGCTCAGCCAGGCCGTGAGGCGCGTGGCCGGCGTGATCGGCAAGCGGCCGCTATTTTTGCGAATGCCGGTATGGTTTCACTACGCACTGGCGCGAGTTCTCGAAGCAACAATGAAGACCCCACTGGTTTCGCTCGCGCAGGTCCGCATCCTTTCTGAAGGCATTGTCGAGGCGCTTCCCGCGTGCGGGATGCTGCCTGCCGACTTGCTTCCTTCCACTCGTTTCTCCGACGAGCAAATCCGGCGAGGGCTTCCCGAGGCGAAGGCCTTCGGTAGAAAGGACCTGAGATGCTGCGCATGAAGCAAACGGACGCAGAGGATCGAGCGACGTCTCAGTCTGCGCCGCTTCTGCGTCCAACTGCGCTCGCTTGGCCCGGCTGGATTCCATTACTCGGTCTCCCAGTCGCCACGATGGCGCTTCGATCACGCCTCGCGCCGTGGCGTTTCATGTGGATGCTGGCGGTCGCCATTTTCTTGGGCTGCAAATGGCAGACCTGGTGGGAGCAGCGGAGAATCGTAGAGATAGGGATCGGTAGAACGCTCGGATATCTCTTCCTCTGGCCGGGAATGGACGCCGAAACTTTTCTCGATTCAGCCAGGCGCGCGCGACGGCCAATCATAAGGGAGTGGATCTGGGCCAGCATCAAAACCGCATCTGGTGGGGGATTGTTGTGGGGAGCTGTTCGGCGCGTACCCGAAGGAAGCGATTTGCTTGCTGGTTGGGTAGGCATGCTGGGGATCATCCTGATTCTGCACTTCGGGGCGTTCCACATCTTGTCTCTCGCGTGGCGATCCGCAGGAGTGGACGCGCCACCGATCATGCTGGCGCCCCTCTCCTCCGCGTCATTGAGCGATTTCTGGGGCCGCCGGTGGAACCTGGGATTCCGCCATCTTACGCATCGTCTGATTTTCACACCCGTGCGAATCCGGGCCGGCGTTGTTCCTGCAATCCTGTTGTCATTTCTTGCTTCCGGTGTGATCCACGACATGGTGATTTCGCTCCCGGCGCGCGGCGGCTACGGCTTGCCAACCGGTTATTTTGTGTTGCAGGGTCTGGGAGTTCTCATCGAGCGCAGTCCGCTGGGAAAAAGGTTTGGGGTTGGTTCCGGAATTCGCGGGTGGCTGTGGGCCGTGACTTTCGCAGGCGCGCCCGCTTGCATTCTGTTTCATCCGCCATTCGTGCGCGGCGTTATTCTGCCTTTTCTGAATGCGATAGGTGCGCGCTAGTGTCGCTTAGGAGGGAGTAGCTATGATGCAACTACTAAGCTCGTTGTTCCCCCTGCACGATCTGGGAGACATTTTCAGCCTGGCGCTCTGGCTCGCCGGCATCGGGCATTTCTGCGTTCTGATCGCCAGCTTCCAGGTCCCGTCTCGCTTGCATTGGAAAGAAGACCTGCGAAAGCTCACTTCCTTCAACCGCAAGCTGATGTGGGTGCACGGCGCGTTCGCCGTGCTGACGATCATCGCGTTCGGAACGCTCACACTCGCGCTGCACGGTGAAATGCTCCACGGAGACCGCGCCGCGCTTGGGGTCGCTTTCTTCATCGGAGTTTACTGGGCGCTGCGGATCGCCGTCGATTTCTTCTACTACGATCACACGGACTGGCCCAGCGGACGAGGCTTTGTGGCCGGCCACATCCTTTTGACTTCGCTCTTCGCCTACCTGGCAGCAACAAATTTGGGACTCGTAGTCTGGAAAGTCTGGACTCACTGAAAAGCAAAGGCGAAAAACTGGACACCTTGCGGGGCTTGTTCAGTGCTGCGGTTTGCGCTTGAGGATTGTAAAGGAGAATTGCTCGTGCAATGTTGGTCGGCCGGTGCGAGGGCAAATTCTTCCTCGCACCGGCCAAACCGGTTAGGTTAGAAGGTCAGCTTCAGTCCGACTTGCATCACGCGCTGGCTTCCCGAGCCGATGAGCGGGTTGCCGGCGCCGAAGTCCGGCGTCAACAGGGAACCGCCGAACGATCCGCCCCCCGAAGCGTATTGATTGCCTGTGTTGACAGCACTAGATGCGCCAGAGGGATTGGCGGCGACGGGACGATTGACGATGTTGAAAATCTCCCAGCGCGCCTGGATGCCATACCGCTCCTTGAGCGTGAAGTTCTTGAAGATCGAGAAGTCCACATTCTTGAAGCCCGAGTCGCGGAAGATGTTCCGGCCTATGTTGCCAAAGGTTCCGAGCGCCGGAGGGACGAGGACCGAGTTGCCGTTCGCGGACACGTAGCAGCCTCCGGTCGTAAGCGTAGCTGCGCTCGGAGCGACGGCTTGGCACTTCGAGAGTTGATTGGTGACAGGAATGCCCCCATAAATAGTGTTATAGGCGCAAGGCTGACCAGTGCCGTACGCTCCACCAGCGGCTGGCGTGCAGTAGGGAATGCTATTCACGCCAGACGGGAAGTCGGCCGGATTGCCGAAAATGTCCCAGCGGTCGGCGAGTTCCTTTGTCCCGCTGAAATTGTCCGTGTTGTCATATGTTTGCCATGGCTGGGCCGTCGCATAGGTCCCGATCGCGTTGATCTGCCAGCCTTCCAGCAACTGCCCGAATCCCTTGACTCCGGGAATGTTGTAAGTGACCGTCGCAGTTAACCGATGGCGAACATCGAAGTCGCTGCTGCCGTAATCCGCCGCAAGATTTGTGCTGTCCTGCGGGTTTAAGCCGAAGCGGTTCAACGACCCGTTGTCGAGGCCATGAGCGTAAGTGTAGCCGACGTTGAACGCCAAGCCGTGGGACATTCGCTTGGTCAAAGCTACCTGCAAGCTGTTGTAGTTAGAGTACGACCTGTTCGTCGCCTGGTAGATGTACCCCAAGTACGGGAACTTGCTGTAGAACGGTCGGGATTCCTGCGTGGCGTTCGGACCGGGCGACGCGGGATTTGCGCAAGCATCAGCCTTCTGCGCTGCCGTCAGTGGTGTATTCAGACAATAAGTTGAGCCCAGCTGGGGTTGATTGATGTCGGCAAAGTTCAGAAGCCTATAGCCATGATTGCCGACAAATTCGACCTCAAGGGAGATGTCCGGAGTAAATGCATGCGTGATGCCGAAGTTGTAATTTACGATATAGGGTAGCTTGATGTTCGGGTCCACCGACATGAGATCGCACGGGGATGCAGCTGAGCCAACCCCATCTCCGCATTTCGGGCCGCCCGTACCTGACGGCAAAATGGTTGTCTGGCCGGTGGCGCCGCACGCGCTCGCGACTGAGGGATCCCAACAAAGCTGGTTAGGTGTGAAACCGGCGGAGCCAAGGGTAATGTTCCCGCCTCCCGAAGATGGGCAACTGATCGAGGAGACCAAGGCTGAAATCCCGCAAGTGATGGAGGCTCCCGTTGGTATGGCGTTAATCGCGGTCGAGCCATCACCCTGCATAATGAACTGTCCCTCGAACGTTTCCAGGTTCCAGGTCTCGTGAATGAGGCCAACGCCGACCCGGAGGACGGTTGTGCCATTGCCCTTCACGTCCCAGGCAAAACCGGCGCGCGGCTCGAAGTCGTGGGCGTCGGGTTTCCAAATCGTGCTGTATCCGTTTTGCCCTTGCTGAACCATCCCGGTTGCTGACGCCGGATCGAAATTGCCTAGTCGGTTAGCGGCATCTTTCATCGGCGTAAAGTACATGTAGCGCACTCCCAAATTAAGGATCAATCTTGGGGTGACGCGCCAGTCGTCCTGGATGTACCCAGCGAAATTCATCGCCGTCAACTTCGAGAGCGGTTGACCGGAGAGGAGCGTTGCGCCCGAAGGCTGCCCGGCGAAGAAGTCTTCGACTCCCGTGGAAGTACTGAAAGCCTGGCCGCCATTGAAATCGAATCGGCCCCGGCCGTTGTTGAAGACTTGCGCATCGGCTTCCAGATGTGCGAACTCTCCACCGATCTTTATGGAGTGCTTACCCTTCAGAATCGAAACTGAGTCCTGGAAGTCGTAATACGGGTTAGGAGTAAAATATTGGGGCCGGTTGAAAGCCGTGCCGATGACCGGCGTGCCGCCAAGGCCAAAGGGATTCATTGTGACGCTCGGCAAGCCTCCCGCCAGCTTGTTTGTTACACCCGTAGGAGTGAAGCCATAGCTATCGGCGGTGACGCCAACGTCGGAGTTGATGAAGTTAAACGTTATGCGGTCATGGCCGAACCGCATTTCGTTCACTACATTGGAGTTGGGGGTGTAGACCCAGCTTGCGGTAATCGACGTAGTGCGGATGGGCGCCGTGTCTGTAGACTGTATCTGCGCGAACGGGTGATCTTCTCCCAAGGAGTTGTAATGGCCGTAGAAAAACATGCCATTGAACGAGTTCTTGTCATTGGGGTGGAAATCGAGTTTGCCCACCCCGTTATCGCTGGTATTTATGGTTGGGAAAGTGCTAAGGAAAGTGTTCGACGCACCAGAATTCGGCATCAGACCACCTGTACAAGTCGGCACCGTACCCGCCAAGGTGCATCCAGCTAATTTCAGGCTAACCGGGCTCAGTGCGATAGAAGGAGAGTGGGCCTCTAAACCCTGGATCGCATCCACCATGCTGTTCTTCGGATCACCACCCGGCGAACTTGCACTAACCAGCGAACTTGTCGCTGGAACGCCAATACCGCCGACGAACCCGATGAGGGAACGCAAGCCCTCATAACCGCCGAAGTAGAAGAGCTTGTCTTTCTTGATCTTGCCGCCCGCCACGCCACCGAACTGCTTCAACTGTGCCGTCGTCTGCGGGCACGTTCCATCCGATTGAAGCAGGGCCGCCGAGCAGCCTGCGGGGTTTGAGATGTTGAAGTAGTTCCGCGCATCCCAGCCTTGATAGCGGCCGAATGCATACGCATCGCCGTGAAATTGGTTGGTTCCCGACTTGACGCCCACGTTGACGATCGCGCCGGCCTTCCAGCCATATTCGGCCTTGGGATTTTCCATCAGGTTGAATTCCTGAATCGCGTCCACCGGCAGGATCGTGGCTCCATCCGTGAAGGGACTGGGCATATTGATCACAGGGCGGGCGTCAAAGAAATTAGCGTTGATTATTCCCTCAACAAGCCAAACAGATTCGTCGGGACGGACGCCGTTGGTGCTCTGCGTCCAGGGTCCGCCGCCCGGCTGGAGCATCACGCCAGGGCGCAAACCCAAAAGGTTTTGGTAGTCGCGGCCATTCAAGGGCAAATCGATGATGTCCGCATTCTCGAGCGTGCCGCCCATGGTTGCGTTCGTGGTCTCCACCAGCGGGACCGATTCGATAACCGTGACCGTCTGGTTTTGATCGCCGGGCTGCAGCGTGGCGTCCACACGAACTTCCTTGCCCACTTCCAACACGATGCTCTGGCGTTCGAAGACTTTGAATCCCTTGGACTCGGCGCGTACCGTATAATTGCCGGCAGTCAGGTTGGGTGCGTTATACGCCCCGGCATCGTCCGTGGTCAGGGTTCGTGAAATGCCCCTGTCTTTGTCCAATACGGTCACTGTAGCGCCGGATACCACACCGCCGCTCTGGTCCGTGACAGTTCCGAGAATCCGGCCGAAACTGCCCTGTGAAAACGCGGGCAGACAGAGCAGAAGCATCCCCATCATGCCACCCAGTATTTGAATTGCTTTCCGGAAACGAACCCCCCAAGATCCACCACTTGTTGAACGTGACGAAATCATTTCTGGACCTCCTGTCCAAAGATTGTCAGTCTGGAATCTTGCCCCGAACTTCACCCCTTATTACGTCCCCAATTACTCCCGCAGCGAAAAACCTACAAATCATTCCGGCCATGCAAATTGAAAGTCCCAGAATCGCCTGTGTGATTTCCCCGGTTAAGCAATGACATCGATTTAAAGTCAAGCTTCTGAAACCTTGTTGCCGATACGCTTACTATAATTAACTTATGAATCTCCCAGGAAATGAAAATGCTCCCCGCTCCGCGCAAGGCGATCGGCGATGTTGACGTTAATGCAAGCGTCGCAGGAATATAGTCCCACCCCAGTGCCCTCACCCAGAGCACTCTCACGTGGTATGATGGATACACCTTTCGAAAACGATTGTCAACCTTAAACTAAGATTAAGATGAAAATTTTAGACCGATTCCAGGACTCGGCAGGGCAACCTATGCAATCGCATTAGCATCGGCATGCGCCGCCCCGAAAGGGGATCTGCCTGTGAAACGTTATATCGTTACACGATATAAGCGCCGCGGGACACTCGGGCGCGGGCTCCCCGCCTGCCGCCCGCCTGCCAGTCGTCGGGCAGGGACGGGCAGGCACTTTTACGCTGAATGTTCATCCTGAGCCCTTTACCCCGGCGGGGGCGAAGGCGAAGGGCCCGGCCACTCCGGGGCGCGAAGGCCGCACGCGCCGACACCGGATCAGTTTGGTTCTCCCAAAAGTGTGCGACGGATCCACCCTTCAATGCCGGCATGGCGTGTCGAATTGCGCTGCTCTCGAGGGGGTTCGAGTAGCCCAGGCTTCAGCCTGTGCGTTTTTCTCAGAGCCCACCCAAATCAAAACCACACAGGCTGAGGCTGTGCTACCTGATTGCGTCGGAAGGAAATCTTACCGTGCCGGATTCCCGACCGCGGTCAAAGTTGCTCTCATCTTGTGGCGAAATTTTCAGTCGGGAGGAAGTAAGGCGGAAAGCTCAAACGTATCGCGGGGGTTGTGCATTCACTTCTGTTCTTGCCTGAGGTATCCAGGCGAGAACTGCCACTTCTGTGTTGGCTGGCCGGTGCGAGGGCGGATTCTCCCTCGCACCGGCCGCGCCAACTAGATTAATTAGAACGCGAGCTTCAGACCGAGTTGCATCCCGCGCGCGCCTCCCGAACCGATCTGTGGACTTCCGGCAGCGACGTCGGCCGTGGCACAACCGCAACCGAAAGTCCCGCCGCCGTTCGCCCCCACAGAGGGATCATTGCCTACGCCATAGCCATTCGCCGAGCCGTACGGATTGGCGGAAATGGGGTGATTGAACAAGTTGAAGATCTCGACACGGAACTGGGCGCTGTACCGCTCCTTGAACGTGAAGATCTTAAATACGGAGAAATCCACGTTCTTGAAGCCTGAGTCGCGGAAGATGTTCCGGCCGATATTGCCATAGGTATTGTTGGCGGGAGGAGTTATGACCGAGTTTCCGGATACGTAGCAACCGTTGGACAACAGCGTACCCCCGGGCGTGGTGTCAGCGGCCGCGGCTAGACATTGGTTCCACATGGCCGTGGATTGTGTTGGGGAAAAGAACGTCGTGTCACCGGAGACGCCGCTGGTTGTACCGCAACCGTTGAGGCCGGGGCCGGTGCAGAAGGGAATCCCATTCGGGCCGGACCTGAAAGCGGAGGGGGGGCCGGAAATATTCCAGCGATCCGTGAAATCCCCGCCGAGGAAGTCGTTATTCGAGTCATACGTCTGCCACGGCTGGGGGGTCTGGATGGTAACGATGGAGTTGAGCTTCCAGCCTTCCAGCATCTGCCCAAATCCCTTGATCCCAGGAATGTTGTAAGTGGTCGTGAAGGTAAATCGGTGCCGGATGTCGAAGTCACCGCTGCCGTACTCCCCACCCACATTATTGCTGTTCTGCGGGAGGTACCCGGTACGATTCAGAGAACCCGTGTCGAGACCATGAGAGTACGTGTAACCAGCGATGAAGGACAGCCCGTGAGAAACCCGCTTGGTAAGGCTCGCCTGCAGGCTGTGATAGTTTGAACGGCCATCGTTCGAATTCTGGAGTATCCACTTCAGGTATGGGAACTGGGTGGCAAATGTACGGGTACCCGTTGCGTCAGTCTGATTGAGGTCGCGAAACCCAGTCAGTCTAGAGCCGTGATCACCGACGTACCCAACCTCCAACGACAGATTGCTGCCGAAGGAGTGTTGGATCCCGAGGCTCCAATTCGTAACATAGGGAGTGAGGAGATTCGGGTCAATCCCCATGATGCTGCACTGGCCTGCGTCTTTCGCCGAACCGAGGGGACCAGCAATCGTTTTGCCATCCCCGCATGCAGGGGTGGCGGTGCCAAAAATAGGACCAGGGCTATTCCAGGTGATCTGACTACCTGAGAGAGCGGCAGACTGCAGCGTAATCGTGCCGCCGCTTGTCGGGCAGCCAGCTACTGTATTTATGCACCCGTTTAGTTGGAGCTGCGCTCCCGTAGGTACCGCGGCGACGGAGACTGAGGTTGCCCCAGGGCCCGTGAACCCGTTTTGGTTCAGGAACGTGACTGCGGTGATCGTCGAGTAAATGATATTGAAACCGCCCCGGACCACAGTGGTCCCCTTGCCGTTAACATCCCAGGCGAAACCCACGCGTGGCGAGAAGTCCTTGTGATCGGGACTGTACAGAGTGCCTCCGTTGGGTTGCTGAATCATTCCTTTCGTCGGATCGAAGTTGCCCCAGCCACCGTTGACCTCATGGATCGGCGACACGTAGGAGTAGCGCAAACCCAGATTGAGAGTCAATTTCGGGCCGACTCGCAAGTCGTCCTGAAAGAACACCGCCGACGACTTCCAGGTCTCTTCGCGGTTGGGGTTGCCGGTGAGGAGATTTCCGCTCGAAGGAGTTCCGGCGAAGAAATTTTGAAGCGAACTGAACTTGATCAGGCCTCGGACGGTGTCAGGGATCGCGTTCGTGACGTCAATAGCCGCGAACTCGCCGCCAAACCGGAGGGTGTGTTTGCCCATCAAATACGAGATATTGTCTTGAAGATCGGTATAGTGGGTGGCCCAGTTCTGGGGACGGTTATGCCAACTGCCCAGCTTGTCGGGAAAACCCCCAATTTGGATATTCGGCAACCCACCATATTGCGTTACGCCCGTGTTGACGGCGAAACCCTTGCCGCCGGTGAGGCCCGAGCCATCAGAGAGTATGTTGCCATCGTCGGTCAAAAAGATGAAGTCGACCTTGTCGTAGCCAAACCGGAAGTCGTTCACCAAACGGGAACTGGCCGCATAAACCCAGTCGGCGCCGACCGTGTACGTTCGGTCCAGATTGGTGTCCTCGAAGATTTTATTGAAGAAGGGATGGTCCATCCCGTCGCCGGTGTAGTTTCCGATAAACATCATTCCATTGAGCGAGTGCTTGCTGTTGATGTGATAGTCGATTTTCGCCAACCCGTTGTCGGTGATGTTCGTGTTGGGGAAAGGTGCTGTGAAGGACGTAGTCGTCTTAGCGTTAGCCGGGAACAGGCCGGTCGTCGTCCCGCCCCCTTGGCAAACGAATGAGGGCGATGTGGGTAGCAGTCCTGTCAGCCCAATTGCATTTGGACAAGCCAAGGATAGGCTGACCGGGCTCGCGCTCGCGGGCCCCCCCAACGCATTAATGGCATCTACCATGCTGTGCTTTACGTCGCCGCTTGAAATGGTTTCGGGAGCGCCACCAGTGACGATGTCATTGCCGATGAGTGAGCGCAGGCCCTCATAGCCAGCGAAAAAGAAGAGTTTGTCCTTTTTGATCGGCCCGCCCAACACGCCGCCAAACTGCTTCAACTGTACTGGCGTCAAAGCGCAGGCAACAGGAGTAGCAAGCGGAGCGCACTTATTGGGGGCACTGCTTACAGTCGGGTTGAATAAGTTGCGGGCGTCCCAGGCGGCGCTGCGGTAAAATCCGTAAGCAGAGCCGTGAAAAAGGTTGGTCCCTGATTTGATTCCCACGTTCACCACGGCGCCGGGCTTCCAGCCGTACTCCGCTTTAGGAGATATCTCCGTGTTGAATTCCTGGATGGCGTCGACGGGCAAGATTGTGGCTCCATCGGAGAAGGGGCTCGGCATGTTTAGGATGGGGCGGGCGTCGTACATATTGGTGTTGATAACGCCGTCCACCATCCAAACCGTTTCATCGGGACGGATGCCATTGGTGCTCTGGGTCCAGGGTCCGCCGCCCGGCTGGAGCACTACGCCCGGTCGCAGGGGCAGCAAGTTCTGGTAGTTGCGGCCATTTAAAGGCATATCGTTGAGGTCGGCGTTGTTGATGGTGCCACCCAGTGTGGCGTTGGTGGTCTCCACCAGCGGAACCGATTCGGTAATGGTCATCGTCTCGGCCACTGCGCCAGGCACCAGTGCCAAATCCACACGAGCTTCCTTACCAACTTCTAACACAATGTTCTGGCGCTCGGTGACCTTGAAACCTTTGGCCTCGGCGCGAACCTTATACGTTCCCGGATTGAGGGTGGGAGCGCTATACTCCCCGGCGTCATTGGTGACCAATACTTTTGTTACGCCTCTATCCGTATCTACGATCGTTACCGTGGCGCCGGATACGACGCCGCCGCTTTGGTCGGAGACAGTTCCGAGAATGCGGCCGAAACTGCCCTGTGAAAACAGCGGCAGACAGAGTAGAAGCATCCCCATCGTGCCACCCAGCAATAGCAAAGCTTTTCGCAATCCAACACCCCAAGGTTTCTTGCTTGTTGAATTTGAAGAACTCATTTCCGGACCTCCTGTCCAAAATGTTTGATCTAGAACCTGGCCCCGAACTTCACCCCTTGCTAATTCCCCAACTGCCCCGACTTTAATCCCCCGGGTCCCAAATCGCTGAGACGCCACTCCCCCGCCAAAACAGAGCGGCGAGCGGGAAACCAACGGTATGGCAACGGCACGTTGAGCCCGCACCCGTGTAACAGCACTTATTTAGGCCAAAACTCTGAGAAATTGTTGTCAATTTATTTACTTTAATTAACTATTATTACTCCATTATAGAGACGTAATTCCGCTATAGGCACAGCAGGGCCGTTCACTAGACTCGCGACGATATAAGCGACATCGGGATGAAAATCCACTCAAGCACCCCACCCGAGAGCATCTTCCTCTTATAGGGATGGATACACCCTACAAAGATGGTTGTCAACCTTAAAGAGTTATTTGTGTATCCGGAGGGGCAAACCCCAACTTCGCATCAGAGGCGCGCACTGACGTGCCTGAAGAAAATCGCGGCTGCAAAACCTGGCAGGGTTTCGTAGTACAGCGTTTCGAGATACTACGTTGCGTGGCCGGTGCGAGAACTGAGTTTGTCTCGCACCGGCCGCGCCAGCTAGAACTAGAACGTGAGCTTCAGACCCACTTGAACGTCCCGGGCGCCTCCCGAACCGATGATCGGATTTCCGGCTACGACGTCGGGTGTGCTGCACCCGCAGCCGAACCCTGAGCCGCTCGAGAGGTCATCGCCCGAATTACCGCCATTCGATGCGCCGTTGGGATTGGCAACGATGGGGCGATTGAACACGTTAAACACCTCGAGCCGGAGCTGGGCGCTGTACCGCTCCTTGAGCGTGAACGTCTTGAATACGGAGAAATCCACGTTCTTGAAGCCCGAGTCCCGGAAAATGTTCCGGCCCATCGTGCCGAATGTTCCGGCCGCGGGAGGCACCAGGACCGAGTTGCCGACCACGAAGCAACCACCCGCCAAGAGAGTAGAGGGGTCGCGGGCGACGGCGGTACACTTAGACCACCCGTCTGGGGCCGCGATAGTGGCGCCGGAAATGCCGCTGGTCTGGGAGCAAGCATTGGGGCCTGAGCAGTAGGGAATGGAAATGGCGCCCGACTTGAAGTCGGCGGGGTTTCCGAAGAAATCCCAGCGATCACTCTTATCCCCGCTCCCGGTGAAGTTGTTGCTGGAGTCAAAAACGTTCCACGGCTGGGAGCTTTGAATCGTTACGATGGAGTTGAGCTTCCAGCCTTCCAGCAACTGGGCAAAGCCCTTGATGCCGGGAAGCTCGTAAGTGGCAGTGACAGTGAGGCGGTGCCGGATGTCGAAATCACTGTTTCCGTACTCCCTCTCGGGGTGGGTGCTGTCCTGCGGGAGCGCCCCGAAACGATTCAGGGAATTGCTGTCGAGGCCATGGCCATATGTATAACCGGCCGTGAAAGACAGCCCATGAGTAACTCGCTTGGTCAGGGTGGCCTGCAGGCTGTTATAGTTGGAACGGGAATCGTTCGAATTCTGGTCGATAAATCCCAGGTAAGGGAATTGGGTGGCGTACGGGCGGATGCCCCCTCCGCCGGCAGGGATCTGGTTGAGGTCGCGAAAACCAGTTAGTCTGGAGCCGTGATTGCCGACATAGCCGAGCTCCAAGGAGAGATTGGTGGTGAAAGCGCGCGTGACGCTGAGGTTCCAATTGGTGATGTACGGGTTCTTGAGATTCGGGTCCACCGCCAGGATGACGCATTTGCTGGCGGTGGTGCATGCGACTGTGCCGCCCGTAAAAGCGCCGGGGCCGCCAGCGGGACTATTCCAATTGGCAGGACCCAGCGGTTCAAAGACGGTGCCGAGCGTGATCGTGCCGCCACCAGGCGTGCCATTCAGCAAAGCGCCTGTCGGGACGGCGGCGAGGCTGCCATTCCTGAAGTTCTGTTGCCCGGCCTGCGCCACGAAACTGGCCGCGACCCACGTGGAGTAAATGGTACTGATCCCGCCACGGACCACTGTGGTCCCCTTGCCCGATACGTCATAGGCAAAACCCACGCGTGGCGAGAAGTTCTTGTGGTCGGGCTTCCACATAGTATCGCCAACCGATGACTGACCCTGCTGAACCAGTCCAGACGGGGACGTCGGATCGAAGTTCCCGAAGAGGTTGTTGGCCTCTTTCATGGGCGATACGTAGGAATAGCGTAGGCCTAGATTGACCATCAGTTTCGGGGTCAGGCGCCAGTCGTCCTGAACAAACCCCGCAGTTGACCTCCAGGTCAGCGTGCGGACCGCGCTGCCGAGGAGTTGATTTGGTGCAAACGACCCTCCGGGGAGCGCACCGGCGAAGAAGTCTTCGAGTGGAGTGGAGCCGCTGAACGCTGCATTGCCCCGGAAATCGAAGCGGCCCCGCGCGTCGTGGAGGTTGAAATCAGCCTCGATGCGCGCGAACTCGACGCCGAACTTAAAGCTGTGCTTGCCTGACAAATAAGAGACGCTGTCCTGAGCATCGTAATACGGGTTGGGGCCATTATCCTGGGGACGCCCGCGCCAACTGCCGAAGCTACCGCCATCAAAAAACCCCTTAATGTAGACATTTGGAAACCCACCCACGTTCGTGACGCCCGTGTTGAGGGCGTAGCCCTTGCCGCCGGTCAACCCCGTGCCATCGGCTAAGACGTTCTCATCGACGTTGTGAAAGTATTGCCCAGAGCGGGTGTAGCCAAACCGGAATTCATTCACCACGCTGGAACTGGGGGTCCAAATCCAGCTGGCCCCGACGGTCCAGTTGGGTATCTTCGCAGAGTCCGAGAAGGCTTGATTCACCATGGCGTGATCTATCCCAACGCCGTAGTATTTGCCGATCCACAAGAGGCCATTGATCGTGTTCTTGCTGTTGATCCGGTAGTCGATTTTGCCTATCCCGTTGTCGCTGGTATTCGTGTTGGGGAAAGAACTGAGGTAGCCAGTCGACTTGGCAGGAGCATTCTGGATGAGGCCGCCCGTGCATGTGGACGCGGTAGTTAGCGTGCCGGAGGGACATCCCAGCAAGGCCAAGCTGACCGGGCTTACCGGCACGTTCGCTGCTTGCAGCCCTATGATGGCATCCACCATGCTCTTCGTTGCACTTCCCGTCGAAGCCGTTTCGGGAACGTGAGTGGCAATCGCGTTCCCGACGAACGAACGCAGGCCCTCATAGCCGGCGAAGAAGAAGAGTTTGTCTTTCTTAATTGGCCCGCCCAGCACGCCGCCGAACTGCTTCAACTGGGTTGGCGTTTTATTGCATTGAGCCAGTGCGCCAAGCTCGCAACTGCCGCCGGTCGGCGGAGGGTTGAAGTAGTTGCGGGCATCCCAGGCGGCGCTGCGGTAAAACCCGTACGCCGTGCCATGAAGCGTGTTGGTCCCCGATCGGATTCCTACGTTTACCACGGCGCCGGGCTTCCAGCCGTACTCCGCTTTAGGATTTTCCTGCAGGTTGAATTCCTGGATAGCGTCGATGGGCAGGATCGTGGCCGCATCGGTAATGAAACTCGACGCACCCGTCACGGGGCGGGAGTCGTAGAAATTCACATTGAGAACCCCGTCCACCATCCAGGCGGATTCATCGGGACGAATGTTGTTAGTGCTTTGGGTCCAGGGTCCGCCGCCCGGTTGGACCATGACTCCCGGGCGCAGAGACAGCAGCATTTGGTAATTGCGGCCATTCAAGGGCATATCTTGAATGTCGGCGTTGTTGAGCGTGCCGCCCAGAGTGGCGTTGGTGGTCTCCACCAGCGGAATCGATTCAGTGATAGTGATCGTCTGGACCTGATCGCCGGGTTGCAGTGTCAGGTCCACACGAATTTCCTTACCCACTTCCAATACGATATTCTGGCGCTCCACAGTCTTGAACCCTTTGGCCTCGGCGCGAACCTTATACGTGCTAGGAACGAGGGTGGGAGCGTTGTACTCTCCGGGTTCATTCGTCACCAGCGTCTTTGACACGCCCCTTTCCGTGTCAGTAACTGTCACCGTAGCGCCGGAGATGACGCCGCCGCTTTGGTCCATGACGATTCCAAGAATACGGCCGGAACTGCCCTGTGAAAACAGCGGCAGACAGAGCAGAAGCATCCCCATCACGCCACCCAGCAAATGCAAGGCTTTTCGCAACCCAACACCCCAAGCCCTCTTACTTGTTGAACGTAAGGAAATCATCATGGACCTCCTGTCCAAGATTGGTTAATCTAAAATCTTGCCTCCAACTCCACCCATCGTTAGTTCCCCAACTTCCCGAAGATCGAAAAAGCCACCAAGGCAAGCTCCCGCCTCGCGAACGTGAACCCCCAGCATCACCGGGAAGATTCCCGATCAAGCAAGAGCAGCGAAATCGAGCCGAGCCTGTCGAGGCTTGGCGCCGATTTTATGAAAACCGCTAACTAGCTATTCAGTCAGCCAAGAGGTCAATACGCATATGCACCTCGACCAGTACAGGGCCGATCGCAACGTTGGCGATGACATGAGTTTGGCAGGGTTTCAAGTCCACTCGAGTAACCCCACCCGGGAACTTCCTCACTTGGGCAGTGGATTACACCTTTGAAGAATAGTTGTCAAGCCCAATTATTGGACCTGTGAAAAATCAACTTCGCCTGCAAAACCGTAGATGCCCGCGTGGTATAAGCGTTCCAAGAGATTTGTCAATGGGAGGCGCCGCGATGACTGGCCTGTATCTTGAAGAATTCAAAGTAGGAATGATCTTCGATCACCCGCTGCACCGCACCATCACCGAGGCGGACAATGTCCTTTTCTCCACGATGACTCACAATCCATCCCCGCTGCACATCGACGCTGAATACATGAAGAAGTCGCAATTCGGCCAGCGACTCGTCAATAGTTGTCTGACTCTGAGCATGATGGTGGGTATTTCCATTGAAGATACCACCCTGGGGACGACGATAGCCAATCTCGGCTGGGACAAGGTGCGATTTCCGAAGCCGCTGTTTCATGGCGACACCATTCGCGTGCAGACCGAAGTCATCGAAGTGCGCGAAAGCCGCAGCAAGCCCGACCGTGGCGTGGTGACATTCATCCACAGGTGTTTCAATCAGCACGATGAAGAAGTCGCTTCCTGCCAGCGGATTGCGCTTATGCACAAGAAACCACAATCTAAAAAGTAGACATCGATATTCCACGAAATTCTCGAGAGGCGCATGGCGCAGGAAACCGCGCAGCCGAAGTGACGGATGGAATATACTTGCGCGCGCAAGAACGAAGCTAAATCGCCAAAATCCAACCGCGGAGAGAACTACGATGAAAGCGATACAAGTTCAGAAGTGCGGCGGACACGAAGTCCTCACACTCGTTGACATTCCAGCTCCCAAACCCAAGCCCAACGAGGCCATCGTAAAAGTTTCGGCTGCAGGCATAAATTTCATCGACGTCTACTATCGCGAGGGCCGTTATCCATCGGCCTTGCCATTCGTCTGCGGCCTGGAGGCCAGTGGAATGGTGAGCGAAATTGGCGCGGACGTGAAATCGTTCAAGCCGGGAGATCGCGTCGCCTACACGGGAATACCAGGTGGATATGCGGAATATGCAGCCGTGCCTACGGACCGGCTGGTTCTGATTCCGCCCGGTATCTCCGAGCACCAGGCCGCCGCGGCGATGCTGCAAGGCATGACGGCGCACTATCTATTGTACGACACGTATCCGTTGAAGAAAGGCGAGACCGCTCTCATCCACGCGGCTGCCGGGGGCGTGGGACTGCTCCTTGTGCAGATGGCGAAAAATATCGGCGCGCGGGTAATTGCCACGGCCGGCACCGAGGAAAAAGCAAAACTCGCGCGCGAAGCCGGCGCGGATAACGTGATTCTCTACGCGCAACAGGATTTTGAGGCGGAAACGAAACGTCTCACCGATGGGAAAGGGGTGCACGTTATTTACGACGGCGTGGGCCAGACCACATTCGATAAGGATCTCAATGTTCTTCGTCCGCGCGGCTATCTAGTTCTTTTCGGCGCATCCAGCGGGGCGGTACCGCCTTTCGACCTGGCCAAACTGTCGCAAAAAGGTTCCCTCTTCGTCACGCGTCCTACCTTGGTTCATCACATCGCCACTCATGAAGAACTTCAACGCCGCGCGACCGATGTCTTGACCATGATCGCAACGGGGAAAGTGAAACTGCGCATCGAGCATATTTATCCTCTGCGCGAAGCGCAGCAAGCGCATCGAGACCTGGAAGCGCGTAAGACGACAGGGAAGTTGATTTTAATTCCGTAATATATGCTAATAGTAATATTGGCGAGTTCTGATTTCCCGGCGCGCCAGCCGCCTGCGCCAAAGCTGTCCCACACCGCAGGCAAGCCAGCAGGAGAGGGAAGGCGCGTGGAGCGCGCAATTTATTGCGGCGGGCTCCAGGCTTCACTTGAACCGTTGAGCACAAAAGCAGAGTCCGCACATCGTATTTCACCCGACCGGGCGAAGATTGAACGAAAGCACGAAAATTGCTCGGAGGGCGTAAACTTTCCACGCCGATGGAAAAATTGACCTTTGGGCAACCTGCGTTCCGCAATCTACATTGAGTAAGTCGTATGTTCCCAATTAATTATCGGCATCTTTGTCTGGAGGGCCTCGTGCGTCGTGTTCCTCGCGCAGGCCGCCGATCTCCTTCGTCCCCGAAGAGCCTCGAGCCGGATTGCGGGAGGGAAAATCTCCCTCATACCACCCTCTCTCGTCTTGATTTGTAAGCGCTTGTGGTGCGTGACCAGGGGAGACGATGATGGCCGCAACGGTTCTGGTTGTGGATGCAGATCCTCGCAGTTGCGCCGATTGGGAAGCACTTTTGTCGAACCAAGGCTATATGGTCGTCGCGGCACGCAATGGGGAAGTTGCGCTCCTGCTTTGCCCGCAACTCCAGCCGGACTTGGTCCTTCTATATGACTCGCTGCCGGACATGCAAGGTTTAGAATTGTGCCGCCGCCTCAAAGCCAATCCCCGCAATCGTCTGACCCCGATCATATTGCTCGCGGCGGCTGGGAACGTTTCCGATGGCTCCAAGACTCTTGGTTCGGGCGCCGACGACTTCTGGGGACATACGCCTACACCCTGGGAGGCGCTCAGCCGGGTCCATTCCCTGCTGCAAATGAAAACCTACATCGATGAACAGGGGGAATCCGTACTCTTTTCTCTTGCGCGGAGTATCGAAGCGCGAGATCCGTTCGATCGTGCGCATTGCGAGCGAGTTTCCAACAATGCCGTGCGATTCGGGAAGAGCCTTGGTTTCACCCAGGACGTTCTTGACGCGCTGAGAATTGGGGGTTTGGTGCACGACATTGGCAAAATCGGGATCCCCGACGCGATTCTTTCCAAGGCGGGACCACTCGATCCTGAGGAGAGTAAGATTGTCAGGGAGCACCCCATCATTGGCGAGCAGATCTGCGCGCCGCTCAAATCGCTTCGGCATGTCCTGCCTCTCATTCGCCACCATCACGAACGCATGGATGGCAGCGGCTATCCGGACGGCTTGCGCGGCGAACAAATACCGTTGACCGTTCGCGCGCTTCAGATCGTGGACATTTGCGACGCATTGACCAGCGATCGCTCGTACCGCCAGAACTTGTCGCTCCCGCGCGCGCTGAGCATTCTCTATGAAGAAGCGGATCGAGGCTGGCTGGATGGAGCCTTGGTCAGCCAATTTGCGTCGCTGGTCGTCGGTTCGGAGGGTTCGATAGCGCTTGGAAATCGCAGAGGGCTCGGGTCGTCAGAAGGGACGAAATCGAGTGAGAGCGATCCGAGTGCAAGATTCAATCGCAGAGGCGTGTAGCGCCCCTGAAAAATCGGAGCACAATTATTTGACCTGGGTGGATTTCAAACGGAGCTCGCGCGCCGATAATTCCCGAAATAACTTCCCATTTTGTGCTGGCCCGGAATTCAGGGCGCCAATCTCGTCCACCACAAAATCTTCCCAATGATGCGCCAACCTCGATCGGAATTGAGCGTCACGCTTTCATAGTCCCTATTTTCGGCCTCCAGAACTTCCACGCCGCGATAGCGCCTGAATCTGGACACACACAAACCTTTGTCCTTGTTCCAGGCGACGACAATCTTTCCATCCAGCTCCGCATGGTTCGAGGAGGAATAATCGACTGCCAGGATGTCGCCGTCATGGATTAAGGGACTCATGGACATCCCCTTCACGCGCAAACAACTTGTGGATGCGGGATTGGGGCACCAGGACGCCGGCGCTGCAATCATGTCTTCCACCGGGGCCTTATCAAGATCCAAGGTGTTGTCTCCTTCCTCTCCAAGAGTCCCCGCGTGAACGGACAATAGAGGTATGGCGACAAGTTGTGTTTTTACCTTGCTTCGTTTTTTGCCGCCACTTCCGGCAACCACGATGTCGAAGTCAGGGAAAGCCGATTTTGGGAAGAGCCTTTTGTCGATCGGCAGGGCGCGAATCACATCCGAACTCTTCAATCCCGCACGCTCCCAGAAATACCAGCAATCGGGATTGCCCGCCAAATCGCCCAGTTTGATATAGCTATCGGCGGGCGGCTCTTGCAGGCCGCGCTCCCAACGGGAAATCGCCATGGCGGAGTATTGCAGTTGCTGGCCTAATCGGGACTGGCTGAGGTTGAGCCGCCGGCGGAGCTTTTCAATTTGCTCCGCCCACTCCGGAATGGCCCGGCGTCTTGCGGTATTTCTTGCCATTGCATCCTTAACGGAATTGGTATAACATCCCCGTTACATTGATGTCGGTTCCAACGCCGTCGCTGTCGAGCATTGGAAAGGGATAACACGAATGGTGACAAAAGTCAAAGGCAGCTTTAGCGCGCCTCCCCTCCACTTTGCGTCCCTCTTTCGGGGCTTCTATGGTCGCGTCGCCCGCAAGCTCGATCTCGACCCTTCCTACGTGAGCCGGGTCGCTCGTGGTGAGCGTCAATCGGAAACGATTGAGGCTGCCCTGGAGCGCGAGATGAATCGCATCCTGGCGCAGGTGGGAACCAATCACAACGGCGCCAATCACAACGGCGCCAAGAAAAAACAGACCGCGAAAAAGAGAAACAAGTAGGTTCTTCAATACCAATCAGAATTTTATCCCGCGCGCGGTAGACGGTCCGTTACCCAAATTTTCGGAGCAGATAGCCGTCTGCCGACTTATCAGTCCGCCATTTCATCTAACGAGAGTAACCAATGTGGATAAGCGTGGTACCTAGGGACAGGAAAGACAACCCCTTCGCCACCCTCGTATCCCCGCAGTTTCATTCCCGATTCCGGCAATTCAATCAGAGCCTGGAGACAATGTAGCCGGGGTCACTCAGGGAAGGCAATTACGTAACGAAAAAAGACGCAGCGTTTGTGAGGCGCTGCAAACTCGGGGCTATTGCTGCTGGGCAGGTTGCTGCGCGCGTTCCACGATAGCAGGGAGCTCCGGCGCAGCCGCTTTGTTTTCGTTGAGTTGTTCGCGCCCATCGTCGTCGAGTTCGGGACGCACGCGGACATCGACGGAAAGGCGCTGCCCCGCATGTCCTTTATAGACTCCGCGCACAGGCGCCACGTCGCCGTAATCGCGTCCGTACGCCACGCGGACGTGCTGCAACCCCAGCGGCTTCCCCAGCGTTGGATCGAGACCCATCCAACCGGAACCCGGCAAGTAAACCTCGGCCCACGCGTGCGACGCGTAGCCCCCGATTACTTCTTGCAGCTTGGCGTCCGGGGAGGCGGCGCTCTCGGGAACGAGGTAGCCGGAGACGTAACGCGCGGGCAGGCCTCGCTTGCGGACTACGCCGAGCAATAGGTGAGCGAAATCCTGGCAAACTCCCGCGCCCACCGCGAGGGAATCTTCAATCGAGGAATTGACGTGCGTCGCGCCTTTCACATACTCAAATCGCCCGTGGATCAGCTCCGATGCCGCTTGCACGAAACTTGAAACAGTCCCGTCGCACATTTGGCAGGCCGCCGCAATGAGTTCATCGAGCTTGGCCACGTGTGGCACGTAGGCTGTCGGGGAAAAGAAGTCCAGGTATTCCTCTTCCAATTCTTCGCGATGCGAGTCCAGTTCGGAAAGCAGCATGCTATCCGCCGGGGGCGTCGGAGCATCGTGCGCCAGCACGACGGATTCCGCTTCGATCTTCAGGTATTGATGCTTCGGCAGGATATTGAACTGGTGGACCCAGTTCCCGAAGGAATCGCGATACGACGTGCCACGGGACGCGGGATTCGTGATCAGGCGGAAAGACAAGCAACTCTGCGTCTCGTCGTGCATCGGCCGCAATCGGACTTCGTTATAGCTCTCCGAAACCGGGCCGTCATAGCGAAATTCCGTTGCGTGCAGAAGATGATATCGGTTCATGCCACCACCGCGTAGTAGAAGTAGCTCCGTGCGATGTCTTCGCCGATCGAGCCGCACATTCCCAACATGTCATTCAGGTACGAGTGCAGGCCGAGTTTGAAGATTTCATCAATTTTGTCGTACCGCAGCCTCTCAAGGACCTTGCCCGTGAGCCGCTCGGCCTCATTCGCGTAGGAGCCCGGCCCGGTGCCGCTGATGGCGCGCAATCCGGACTGCACTTCGGTCATGCTGAAGCGGATCGACCTCGGATGCAGCGCATGCATGATGAGCATTTCGGCCACCTTTTCCGGCTCGATCGCGGATTGATATTTTCTGTGATACGCCTCATAGGCGCCCACGGACTTGAGCACTGCCATCCATTGATGGTTGTCCGCCCCGCCGATTTCCGCCGGCGTGTCGTACAAGTTGTGATACTGCACGTCCACCAGCCGCGCCGTCATTTCCGCCCGCTCGATGAACCACCCGACTCTCAGGAATTCCCAGCCCTCGTCGTGCGGCAAAGTCGCGTCCGTCACGCCATGAAAGCGATGGCTCCCAAACCGGATGGCATCGCAGAACCGGTGCGGCCCGGCGTCCATTTCCTCGGCCGGATTGAACCGATTCACCATGAAATACAGACCATTGAGGTCCTCCCACATCTCGCGGGAGATGTAGTCGCGAATAGTTCTCGCGTTCTCGCGCGCTTTTGAGATGCACTGCGTGATGGAACTGGGATTGTCCTGGCGAAAGGCGAGAAATTCGAAAACGGCGCGCGCGTCCGCTTCACCATAGATCTGCCGGAACCGCTCCCCTTCCCCCGCCATGACAATCAAGGGCTCCCATCGCAGACGGTAGCGGTCCCGCGATTGCTCGAGCAGAGTGTGAAAATTCACATCCAGGATACGGGCCGTGTATTCGGCCCTCTCGATGTATCGCGACAGCCAGAACAGCGATTCCGCGATCCGCGAAAGCATTTCAGTCCTCTCCGCGAAGGATCCAGGTGTCTTTGCTGCCGCCGCCTTGGGATGAATTCACCACCAACGAACCGGCCTGCAACGCCACGCGGGTCAACCCGCCGGGAACGATCGTCACATTCTCTCCGTCGTACAGGCAATAGGGCCGGAGATCCACGTGGCGTCCGGCAATGGTTCCGAGCGCGGGATCGTAAGACGGCACGCGGGAAAGGGGGAGCACGGGCTGGGCAATATAGTTCCTCGGGTCGGCCTGAATTTGACGCCGAAATTCCTCGATCCTCTGGCTATCCGCCGTGGGTCCCATCAGCATTCCGTAGCCGCCCGATTCACCGACCGTTTTCACCACCAGTTCCGATAGGTGGTCGAGGACATACGCCAGGTCTTCGCGTCTCGAACAAATATATGTATCCACACTCCTCAGAATCGGATCTTCTCCCAGGTAGTAGCGGATAAACGCGGGAACGAATGCATAGATCGCTTTGTCATCGGCGACACCGTTTCCCACGGCATTCGCCAGCGCCACATTCCCGGCGCGGTAAGCCCCCATCAGCCCCGGGACACCCATCACGGAGTCCGGCCGGAACGTCAGAGAGTCCAAGAACTCATCGTCCACGCGCCGGTAGATCACATCGACGCGCGTCAGTCCGTGGATCGTTTTCATGTAAACGATCCCGCCATCCACGATGAGGTCCCGGCCTTCGACCAGCTCGATTCCCATTTGTTGAGCCAGGAAGCTGTGCTCGAAGTAAGCGCTGTTGTATATGCCGGGTGTGAGCAGCACGATTTGCGCGTCGTCTCCTCCTCGCGGGGAGAGGCTGCGGAGAATGCGCGCAAGTTCCGCGGGATAGTGGTTCACCGGGAGGACTTCATAGGACTGAAACGCGTCGGGAAAAGTGCGCATCATGACGGCACGGTTTTCCAACACGTAAGAGATGCCGCTGGGCGTGCGCACATTGTCTTCGAGCACGCAGTACTCGCCGTTTTTCGAGTCACGGATCAGGTCGATGCCGCAGATATGCGTGTGAATCCCGCGCGGCACCTCGATGCCGATCACTTCGCGCATGAAATGTTTGCAGGAATAAACGAGGGAGCGGGGAATCTGGCGGTCCGCAAAAATGCGTTGCTTCCCGTAGACGTCCTGCAGAAACAGGTTCAGCGCCACCACGCGTTGCGCCAGGCCCCGATCGATGCGCTGCCATTCCGAATTGGGAATGATGCGCGGAATCAAGTCGAATGGAAATAACCGTTCGGTGCCTCGTCCATCGCTGTACACGGTGAACGTGATGCCCTGAACAAGAAACGAAAGATCGGCATGTTGGCGGCGTTCCTCGAACTGCGAGGGCACCATCTTCGCGAGTTTATTGAATATCTTCGAGTAGTGAGGGCGCGGCTCATCGGCGGCTGAGAACATTTCATCGTAGAACGTCCCAACCTTGTAATCACTGAATAGCCCCTGCAAAGGCATTTGTGATGGCACTGCCGCCATGCTAGTACTCTAGCAAGGGTTTATTCAAATCAATGGATGAAAGAATCTATCGAGACCATCAGCGATTCCGCGTCTAGGTTTGCCTGGATGCAGGACTGGACTTCGCCTAAGCGCATGTATCTTGCGGAATCAAAAGAGTGAAATCCGGTTAGCCCTCCACGCGTCAAATCGGTGGTGGGCCAGTATCCGATAACCCCGGTTTGTCAGGACCTGAGAATTTGGGTTGAGATTTTAGTGGAGGGGTTCACAGGGACTTTGCTCCTTATAATCAGTATGCGAATTATCCCGGATCTGGCACGAGCATTCTTGACCAGCACGATTCATCCAGATTTCGCTGCTGGTAACTGGCTCTTTCGCGTTCCCGGTTATCGATACACGGGTTTCTCGAGCGCTATGCGACGAAGGACAATTTGGTTCACTCAGCAGGCCGTCGGGTGTATAAGGATGCTCATCCGGGCTGTCCAGACCTAAACCCTCGGGGTTCGAATGGCTTGCGCTCGGAATTATCCCGGTGGCGCCTGCGAGACACAGTCCGCGACCGTTATCCATGGAGGCTAGTATGAACAAGCACACACTCGGACGTCGGCATTTTCTTAAGACTATGACTGCGGGCGCAGCCAGCTTACCCATTGCCTCGGTCTTTGGATCGCGCCTCGTAAGTGCGGCTGCCGGGGCCGCGAAAACAACATACGACCCGGCGGCAAAGTTAGAAATTACGGTGAGTGAGGTCGAGATGCGACGCAACTCGGCCGGACGAATGCTGAAGGCTCGCATTTATCAGCCGAAGGGGGCGGGGCCGTTCCCGGTTGTGCTTGATCTGCACGGCGGTGCCTGGAACGCTAAAGACCGCACCGCGGAGGAGCCGATGGACCGCGCCATCGCGGGCAGCGGCGTGCTCGTGGTTGCCATTGATATGACGTTGGCAAAGGAAGCTCCGTACCCGGCTTGCGTTCAAGATGCAAACTACGGCGTGCGTTGGCTCAAATCGAAGGCGGTTACTTGGAATGGAGATCCGTCGAAGCTCGGCATCTACGGAAGCTCCAGCGGCGGCCAAGTCGCGGAACTTCTGGGTATGCGCCCCCACGATCCACGTTACAATGCCATTCCACTTCCCGATGCGCCGCATGTCGATGCCGCCATCGCTTACGCCGCCATGCGGTCGCCCGTCAGCGATCCACTCGCGCGCTACAACAATGCGGAGAAGCTGAATCGCGACAGCATGATGAAAAATCACACGCTCTTCTTCAGCCCCTGGGACACCATCCACGAATCGAATCCACAGGAGATCCTCGACCGTCACGAGAAGGTCACGCTTGTGCCGTTCCTGATCATGGGAGGCTCGCTCGACGACAACGTACTTCCGGAGATTCAGAAAAAGTTCGTTGCGTCCTACAAGGCAGCCGGCGGCGACATCCAATTCCAGATCTTCGAAGGCGCCGAGCACGAGTGGGTCGCCAATCCCGGGCCGCTAACCGACCGGGCTCAGGAGATGGTCAAGGCGTTCATCGCGCGCCAATTGAAGACCTGAGTGACAGTCGAGGGACTGGTGGTAACTGAATTGGACCATGCCTCTAAGGCATGAATTCCTCATAGATGTGCAATCGTCTGTCGGTGCCCGGCAAGTTCTGTTATCGGTAGCTGGCTTTCCGCTCCTCGCTGCCTCGCTTTTTCTTCGCTTTTGCTCTTATCCGTAGCTTAGGCCACATCCGATAATCCCATTTCTCGGCAGTAACCAGGGGGTTTTGCCGGTCTGCACCACCGCGGCCTTGAATCAATCAGATGGAAATCGCGCTTGGCTAACCTGCCGGAATTTGGTCACGGATCGCAAGCGGTTGGAGGCGCTCCAAATCATGGATCTTTTCACACATCCCTAGCAGGCGAAATAGGTGTAGAATCCTTGCAACTTTTGAAATCAAAGAGAGATTCCGGTTGGTTCTGGGATTGCGCCACGCGTCTGCTGGAGGGGGACAATATGCGAAACTTAGCGGTTGTCAGCATCTTAATTTTGACAACGCCGCTAACTTTCCGGCTGGTCGCGTCCGCGCAGCAGGGAGCCCCGGGCCAAACCGCGGATGCAAAACCTCCAAGGCCGGGGTTTGAAGTGCCCTTGGTTACTCCGGGGCCGGGCTGGAAAGCCTGTGCGCACTGCGAGAATGAGGCTTATAAGATGGAGGGCCGCAAGAAGGCGAACGTGGATACGCACGCATATAATGTGCACGATATTTCGGGAATTTGGAGTGGCAATCCCAATGACCTGGAAGTTAATGGTCTCCCGATGAATATGACAGCGGTGCCGTCCTTCACTCCTTACGGACGGAAGCTATTTGAGGCCGACCAAAGTGACACACCCCAGTGGAATTCAAAGGACCCTGAGAATACGTGTGATCCTATGGGTTGGCCGCGATGGTTGACATACAACTTTGGATTCGAGTTCCTTGTATTACCGGACCGTGTTTTACAATTCTTCGAATGGGGTCATACGTGGCGGGACATCTGGACTGACGGACGCAAACTGCCGCCGAATCCTCCGATTGCGCGATACTTGGGATATGCTGTCGGCAAGTGGGAAGGAGATACGTTCGTTGTTGAGTCGAATGGCTATGACGACAGGTCTTGGGTTGCCCCAGCTCCGGTTCAGCGTACTGGAACTGGGAGACCGGGTGGCTATCCGCATAGCGATGAAATGCGTATCGAGGAACGCTACAAGCGACTCAACTACGGATTGCTTCAGTTAACGCTGACAGTTACGGACCCAAAGGTGTATATGGGGCCTTGGACGACCACCGGCACGATCACTTTGATCCCCAATACGGAGATGGGGGAAAATTTCTGCGTCCCATCTGACAGTATTCATTTTAATGATGCGAATACAATCCCCACGCTTCCGAAACAGTGAGGTTTGTCCTTGAATTCTTTAGTGGCAGCTGGAATAAAAAAGGAGGGTAAGTATGTTGCGAGGTATGCTCCTGGTTGCATTGCTGGCGGCTACTGTTCTATTGCCAACGTTGAGCCCCCCTGTTCTGGCTCATCACGGGAATGCGGCCTGGTCGCCAAACGAGGTGACGCTAAAGGGTACCGTTGTGGACTATCTTTGGAGAAACCCCCACGTATTGCTTTCTTGGACCACGAAGGACGATAACGGCAAGGAAGTGCAGTGGACAGGCGAAGTCGGGTCTCCAGAGTCGATGATGGCTGATGATGGTTGGACCAAAGAGACGTTCAAGCCCGGCGACGAACTTGTTCTGATTCTCCGCCCAGCGAAGTCAGGCGTACCCAATGGGGTGATCGACCAGATCAAGAAAGTCGACGGGACGGTGGTAATGCGATACTCGCGGCAAGCGGGTTCCGGGAATTATGCCGGCCCGTTGACGAAAGCCGATCAGGAACGCCGAGATAAAGCGGCCGCCGAGGCCGACAAGTCGAAGAATTAACCTTACGAACTGCCCCCAGACGTGGTATTCGCTATCATCCGCCGAATGGCGACCGACTTGCCAGAATCGTCTCTGGTACGAAAATCAGACGAGATCGCATGCCAACTCCCGATATCTCCGCTTTCCCGTCGGTTCGCGTGGCGGCCTGGTATGCTTCGGACGGTCGCAGCCGTGCCACGCGCTTGCGCCGATGGAATGCTGCACACACCAAAGCAACGGAGGTTCTCATGTCGTTTCGATTTGCTACCGCAGTCACGTTTGCTCTGCTCCTTATGTCTCCTTCCTCTGGAAGGACCCAGGTGCTGACAGAGCGCGATGTTTCGCTTCACATGGCCTTGACGATAGCTGAAACGGCCCTGGCACAATGCGGCGTCAGAACATCAGTTGCTGTCGTCGATCGGGCGGGCCGGCTCCGTGTTTTCCTCCAAGGCGATGGGGCGTCACCGCACAATCTCGAACTGGCGCGCCGCAAGGCTTATACGGCTCTGACCTTCCGACAGACGTCGGCCGAGTGGGCGACTCGCACTGAAACAACACTTTTGGGACAGCGAATGCTTGCCGACGTCATTCCGCTCGCCGGCGGCGTTCCGATCAAAGTCGGCGAGGACACAATCGGCGGCGTGGGCCTAAGCGGAGCTCCGATGGGAGGTGCGCAGGAGGAGGCCTGTGCCAAGGCCGGCATCGCCAAAGTAGCGGATCAACTTCGGTGAGGCTGGCGGCAATGTGCGTGGCCGCTTAGGATTTTGATTTGTAATCTGCCCGATAGCTCCAGAGCGGTGGGCCACTCGCAAGTTATTCCATTGGCTCGGCGCCCCGCAATCTGGCCGTGCGGATTTCTCAATTGCTCGATTGTGCCCGAGAAGTCCTGCTTATCGGAAACTGGCCCACGACCATCAATCCTCATGAGTAGCGTTGCAACTCTGGATTTGATATTGTTCCGGGCCGGGACTTTTGACCAGTGGATGTATCTGCTCCCGCGACGTATTACTTCGATTCTTTGGATTTCACCGGACACCGTTCTTGCCAGTAATCTCGACGAGCAGTGTTCCGGGGGTAATACACCAGAAAAAATTGCATGCCCACCCAATCCCCACTGAGCAGTGAATTGCGGGACCTGTATGGTTCCGAATCCTCGAAATTTCAGCAGAAGTTTTCCGCCTCCAAAGACGGACTATGCTATCTGCGGCAACGATCCGCCCTCGTCGAATCCATCATTCTTCGTCTTTGGGAGCAGTTCGTCTCCCCGGGAAAAGGCGCGGCTTCAACGCATGTACTCATCGCGCTGGGAGATTTCGGGAGGCGGTCGCTCTTTCCTTATTCGGAAATTGAACTTCTGCTTCTCCATGCGGCGGAAGACGCAATGGAAAAGTTCAACGACTCAGTCCGGCGATTCACACAGGATCTCGGAGACATTCCGTGGAAGGTGAACGTCACGACGAAGAACCTCTCCGATTACACGGAATTTAACTCGGACAATCCGGAGTTGATTCTGTCCTTGCTCGATTGCCGTTACCTTGCTGGCGACCAGGAACTTTTTGCGGACCTGCGGGATCGGCTGATTCCTGAAATGATGGCCCGGGAGTCGCAAGTCCTGGTGGGACACTTGGCGGATATCACGCGAGCGCGCCACCGCAAATTCGCCAGCACTGTCTTTCACCTCGAACCAAATGTGAAGGACGGTCTCGGCGGCTACCGTGACTTCACCCTGGCCTGTTGGCTTGCGCTCATGTCGGCGATGGAAAGACAGCACGGCTGGCCCGAACCTGACGCTGTTCTTCCGGCTCCCGCACAAAAATCGCTCGACTCGGCGTTCCAGTTTTTTGCGTCAGTGCGTTGCTTTCTCCATTTTCGCAACGGACAGGATACCAACGTACTCACCTGGGCCGCGCAGGAGGATGCAGTGGCGCAGGGAGTCGGCACGGGCGAATTGAACCTCGCAAATTCCGCCCAGTGGATGCGAATTTACTACGCGCACGCGCGCGCGGTTGACCGGATTTCCAGCCAGCTCCTCGAGGAAATGCCCGCGGCCCAGTCCCTGTTCTACCGGCAGCTCGAGACGTGGCGAACCGGTTTCTCCGATTCCGATTTTTCCGTCGTGGATGGCCTGATCTTCCTGCAGCAGCCCGAAAATCTCGCCGATCCGCAACTGCTTTTCCGTACCATTCATCTGATTGCCCAGCGCGGCTTCAAGCTCAGCCCAGCGGCGGAACATCAAGTGGAGCAAGCACTCCCTCTGTTGGCGAACCATTTGCCGAAGGGCAGCGATTTCTGGCGTTTTTTCCAGGAAATACTGCCGGAATCGCACGCCGCGGACGCTTTGCGAGCCATGCACTCCCTGCATCTGCTCACCATGTTTCTGCCGGAGCTTAAAGGCATTGATGCGCTGGCCGTGCGTGATTCTTTGCACCGCTTCACCGTTGATGAGCACACGCTTCAAATCATCGAAAATCTTCATGCCTTGCGACAGTCCAAGGCCAAATGGGACGAGCGGTACTCGGCGGTCCTTCGCGAACTCGAGCAGCCCGAGCTGCTCTATCTCGCGATCCTGCTTCACGATACAGGAAAGGCTGTCGCGATAGACGATCCGATCCCGGCCAGCTTGGCAATCGCGAAAGCTTGCATCGAACGCCTGGAATTGCCTCCCGCCGACCTGGAGACGGTGCTGTTTCTGATCGAACATCACCTCGACATGGGCGCAGCCCTTCGCAGGGACATCTACGACCCCCGTACCATCGCTCAATTCGCGGAAACCGTTGGCACGCCTGACCGCCTGAAAATGATCTGCCTGTTTACGCACGCGGACATGAAAGCGGTCAGTCCGGAGGCTCTTTCCGCTTGGAAGGCGGAAGACCTCTGGCAGCTCTATATCGGCACGGCGAATTACCTGGATCGAAGCGTGGACGAACGTGTGCACGCCGACGCCAACGACGAGGTCCTGAATCATCTGCGTTCACTCGCTCCTGCGGCAGGGAAAAAACTTGAAGTATTCCTTGAAGGTCTGCCGCGGCGATACTTGCGCACCCATCCCGTCGATGAGATTTTGACGCACCTGGAAATGTCGACGCGCCTCGCTCAGGACCGCGTGCAATTAGCTTTGAAGCGTACCCGCCACTGGTACGAACTGACGCTCGTCACCACCGACCGCCCTTTCCTCTTTGCCACCGTGGCTGGAGCTTTGGCCGCCTGTGGAATGAATATCGGAAAGGCGGCAGCGTTCTCCAATCAGGCCGGTACGGTTGTAGACAAGTTTTACTTTACCGACCGCTTTCGAACGCTGGAAATGAATCTGCCGGAGTGGGAGCGCTTCAAGGGCACAGTTCATGCGGTCCTGTCAGGCAAGCAGGACTTGAATCGCATGTTGAAGGAACGCCTCCGCCCAGACGCGGATGGACCGGCGAAAACAGCGCCAACGCAAATCCAATTTGACAATACCTGCTCCGCTCACAGCACGCTCGTGGAAATCGTTACTCCGGATCGCCCCGGCCTTCTGTACCGCATGAGCTCAGCCTTCGCCCATCAGAAATGCAACATCGACATCGCCTTGATCGAAACAGAAGGGGACACGGCCATCGACGTCTTTTACCTCACCTCTTCCGGCGGCAAACTCACCCCCGAGCGGCAGGACGTGCTGCGCGAGTCTTTGCTCAAAGACCTCTCTGCATAACTGGAAGTCGTGCCTCCGACAATTGGTGCGCCGCCCAGGAGTCCAAATGGAGTAAGGACCGGGTGCCCCACGTGCCGGTTTTGCACGTGGGTCTTTTTCTTGTGTCATCAATCCCGTCGCTTGTTGCGAGTTCATACACCAAATTTTCATAAATAGGTGTATACTGTGCAAATGAGCAGGACCAACATCGAGCTGAATGACGAATTGGTGCGCAAGGCCCGCAAGCTCACGCGGCTCAAGACCAAGCGTGCGATTGTGGACAAAGCGCTGGAACTCCTGGTGCGCTCGGAGAGCCGCAAGGGCATCCTTCGTTACTACGGCAGCGGAATCTGGAGGGGGGACCTCAAGGGGCTGCGAAGGAATCGCGGTTGATCCTGGTGGACACCTCCGTCTGGATTGATTTTTTCAGCTCTTCTCCCGGCCGCGCAGGCAGTGAGCTACGCCGCCTGATTGATGAAGTCGAACCTTTCGCGCTCACCGGAGTTGTTGTGACGGAAGTCCTGCAAGGGCTTACGCGAGATGTCAGTCGCATCGAGCGCTTTCTTTCCATGTGGGATTTGCTTGAGCCGCGCGGTTTTTCCACCTACTGTGAGGCGTCAGCAATTTCCCGGCTGGCCCGGTCAAAGGGCATCAGCCTGACAACTATCGATGCCCTGGTCGCCGCGATAGCACTTGAGCACCGGGTAAGTCTCTTCACGCTCGACAAGGATTTCTACCGCGTCGCTCGCGTCACCGTTCTTCAGTTGCACCCACTGCCGAAACCCGAGCCGTGAAAAGATGGGTGCTGTAGTTTTCGATATTTGTGACACCTATTGGCTTGCAACCCGCATCCAATGTAGCGAAATTGGCGTATAGTAGTTGTACGACGGAATGAATAAGGCAATTGCTTCTGCAGGAGGATTGGAATGTTATTGAAGCGTTCACCTGATCTCAAGTACTCAGACATCACGCCCCGCGATATTTACCTGAATCGGCGCAAGTTCCTCTACGGGATGGGATTAGCGGGTGGCGTGGCGCTGGCAGGAAAAGGCATCGCGAATCTGGCCTTCCCTTCGACCCGCGCGTACGCCTCCACCACGCTGCCTGGCATCGTCAAGGGCCAGTTCAGCACGGACGAGAAGGTGACCGACCCTCACGTGGTGACGACATACAACAATTACTACGAATTCGGCACCGACAAAGGCGATCCCGCGAAGAACGCGCAAAAATTTGTGACCACGCCGTGGTCTGTTTCCGTCGAGGGCGAGGTCGCCAAGCCCCGCAAGTTCACCATGGACGAAATTCTGAAGCTGGCGCCGCTCGAAGAGCGAATCTACAGGCATCGCTGTGTGGAGGGATGGTCGATCGTCGTCCCCTGGGTCGGCTATTCGTTCAGCACAATCGCGAAACTGGTGGAGCCGAATTCGAACGCGCGCTACGTGGCGTTCGAAACCTATTTCGACAAGAAGCAAATGCCACTTTGGGGCCGTGCCGGGATTGAGTTGCCCTACGTGGAAGGCTTAAGGCTCGACGAAGCCATGCACCCGCTGGCGCTACTGTGCGTCGGAATGTACGGCGAAACGCTTCCCAACCAGGATGGCGCGCCGGTGAGAATGGTCCTTCCGTGGAAGTACGGATTCAAGAGCGCCAAGTCACTGGTGAAGATTAAATTTGTGAAGGACCAGCCGCCAACAACGTGGAACATCACCAATGCCCATGAATACGGCTTTTATTCCAACGTGAATCCTAAAGTAGACCACCCGCGCTGGAGCCAGGCCAAGGAAGTTCGCCTGCCCGGATTTTTCAAAAATACACCGACCCAGATGTTCAACGGTTATTCTGATCAGGTCGCCAGTTTGTACAACGGCATGGACCTAAAGAAAAACTACTAAGGAATTCAGTCAATGAATCGCATCCTGACTAGCAAATGGGCAAAGGCCGTTGTGTTTGTGCTCTGCCTGGTTCCGCTCGGAATCATCGTTTGGGAAGGATTCACCGGCGGCTGGGGCGCGAATCCGACGCAATTCCTCGAGCACGCCACGGGCGACTGGATCCTGCGATTTCTTGCCATCACGTTGGCCGTGACGCCGCTGCGCAAAATAAAAATACTTGGCCTGACGCAATTGATCCGCTTCCGCCGCATGTTGGGACTGTTCGCTTTCTTCTACGCCTTCCTGCATTTCAGCCTCTATCTTGGCCTCGACCGGGTGCTGGATTTTGGCAGCGTTTGGGCGGACGTAGTGAAGCGGCCGTACATCACGGTCGGATTCACCGGATTTGTCTTAATGATTCCGCTGGCCATCACTTCCACGGCAGGAATGGTTCGCCGGATGGGCTATCGCCGCTGGCAGATGCTGCATCGCGCGATTTATGTGAGCGCCGTGGCCGGAGTGATTCACTTCTACTGGCTCGTGAAGTCCGACGTCCACCTGCCGGTTATCTACGCAGGAATCATGGCAGTCCTATTGGGCTGGCGCGTGCTCGCCTGGTTTTCCGATCGCGGCCGCAAGCCCGCGCGAGGCGCTCCGGCACGTAAAGAACCATCAACCGTCACCGCGTCTTAACCCCCAACCCACGCTTCCCGATACGTAGCGCCTCACTTTACCGGCGACTAATGCGCATTTCTCACGAGAATTCTGCGGAAGTCCAGTAGCACAGGCTTCAGCCTGTGTGGTTTTGATTTGCGTGGGCGCTGAGAAAAGCACACAGACTGAAGTCTGTGCTACTAGAGGCGCCCTCGCGCTGCGTCTCAATTCTACGCAGCGAGTTGATATTCCAGAGCCCACTCCCTGGGGTGAGTGTGAGAAATCCGGGCTAAACCGCGTCATTGGGAGGGTTTCGGTAGCGCCGGCGTCCCGCCGGCTCCTCGGTGTTTCCTGGAACTCCAAGCCACCGGCAAGATGGCGGCGATACCCGACCTTCCTTGTAAGCCGCTGGAGCGTATGTTAATTTCACTTGTTTGATTTCCCGCGAGGTGCGCGCATGATTCGCAGCTACCGCGGCCGCACGCCGCAAATTCCGGCGTCGGCTTACATCGATCCTGACGCGGTGATTATCGGCGACGTTACGATTGGCGAGCTCTCGAG
>Ga0210410_10000069_pt1 | contig 171557 bp, 156 predicted proteins | sample IncBWC4MmetaG_FD_161058 | JGI IMG/M metagenome (GOLD analysis project Ga0210410, IMG submission 161058) | Forest soil microbial communities from Barre Woods Harvard Forest LTER site, Petersham, Massachusetts, United States - Inc-BW-C-4-M | ecosystem: Environmental > Terrestrial > Soil >... | reverse complement strand
CTGCGCTTAAATCAGCGTCCACGAAAGACTTTGGGATTTAAAACACCAGCAGATAAACTTCAAGCAAGTGTTGCGCTGACCGATTGAAACCGCCCGTTTTGTCACCCACCTAAACGTCAAAACGCTAACGTTTTTTATAGGGATATCCCTTCGGGCGCGCTAGCTTAGCGATTGCTAAGCTAGCGGCGCGATGCGTCCCGCCGGCAAACTCGAGCTGCCGCCACGCTTCGTAGGCCACCAGCGCCACGGCATTGGATAGGTTGATGCTGCGGCTGCCGGCGCGCATAGGAATGAAAACCGAGGTCTCGCGTCCGATCCGCTCCAGAACCGTTTCCGGCAACCCGCGCGTCTCCGGCCCGAACAGAAAGGCATCGCCGGCACGATACTCAAGGTCGCTGTAGCGATGGCGGCCACCGGTTTCCACGGCAAACGTCCTCGCGCCCGCGAGCGCGTCGAGGCAGGCATCGAAGCCCGAATGCACCTTGACGGACGCAAGATCGTGATAGTCGAGCCCCGATCGCTGCAGGCTCTTGTCATCCATCCGAAACCCCAGGGGTTTGATCAAATGCAGCGTCGCGCCGGTGTTGGCGCAGAGACGAATGACATTGCCGGTATTCGGCGGAATTTCCGGTTCGAACAGCACGACGTGAAACATCGGCGTCGCTACGGTTCGAGCGGCGCCGGCTTGACGTCGCGCACCAGCAGCGGCGTTTCATACGCAAAACCGACGCCTAATCCGCGCAACTCGTCGATGATGCAAAGATTGACCGCCTGCTGCAGGTCGAACAGCGAATTCACGCTGGGTTGCTGGACGAAATACGACAGCTCGAAGTGCAGCGCCGAATCGCCCAGGGTCTTCAAGTGACAGCGCTCGAAACGCACATTCGCCTGCGCGCGGACGATGTCCTCCATGAGTTTGGGGATGCTCCGCAGCTTCTCGGCCGGGGTGTCGTAGGTCACGCGAATCGTCGCCAGCGCGCGTTGTTCCCGGGCGCGGCTGTAATTGCGCACGCGGCTTTTCAGGATGTCGGCGTTCGAGAGAATGATTTGCTCGCCCGTCTCGCTGCGCAATCGGGTGCTCTTGATGCCGATGTGTTCGACCGTACCGCTGAACGCGTCCACGCTCAGGCTGTCGCCCAGCACGAACGGTTTGTCGAGAGCGATCGACAGCGAGGCCAACAAATCGCCCAGCACGCTCTGGAGTGCCAGAGCCACCGCCACGCCGCCGACTCCGAGGCCGGCGAGCAGGGCGGTGATATTGACGCCGAGGTTGTCGAGCGCGACCAGGATTACCAGCGACCACACGGCCAGGTGCGCGACGAAATTGATGATGTCCAGCGAGCCGGCAAACACCCGATCGGCGCCGCGCTCCAGCTGTTTCATTTCCAGGTAAAAGCGCACGGCCCGTCCGGCCCATAGGCCGATTTGCAGCAGAATGAGAATCAGCACGCCGTGGGCGAGAGCATGCTGAACCTGGTCGGGCAGGGTTAGACTGGCTTGCGCCGCATAGAGCGCAACGGCGATGAATGAGAATTGGCGGGTATTGCCGATCAGATTGGCGATGAGCCTGAGGGGCATGCGCTGCTGCGCGGCCGAACGTTTTTTGTAGCGCGCCGCGATCAGCCGCTGCACGATCCACAGAGCCGACCACACCAGAGCGGCCACGATCCCGGCGAGCAGCCAATCCGTCAACGAATTGCTGAGCAGCAGCCGCTGCGCCGCCTCGAATTTGTGTGAAAGAAATTCGCCCATGACGCGGGCGATTATAGCCGCGGCGCGGTTCGCGGAGCGGCGTTCGCTGCGCGTGGCGCGGAGTTCGCTGCGCGTGGCGCGGAGTTCGCTGCGCGCGGCGCGGCGTTCGCAGCGCGCGGCGCGAGGATCAGCTCACGTCTTCCATGCCCAGCTCTTTCATCTTGCGCGTCAGGGTATTGCGGCCCCAGCCTAGGAGTTTGGCCGCGTCCTGCTTCATGCCGTCGGCCTTGCGCAGCGCCACGCGAATCAGGATGCGTTCGACCTCGGGCACGGCTTGATCGAGCAGCCGTTGCGTGCCCGCCGCCAATTCCTGCTCGGCCCAGTGCGACAGCTTCGCCATCCAATCATGATTCGCGGGGTGGCCCACCGCCACGCCGCCGAGATCCGGGGGAATGTCTTCGGCGCGAATCTCGCGCCCCGGCGCGGTCACAGTCAGGCGCCGGCAGGCGTTCACCAGCTGGCGCACATTGCCCGGCCAATCGAAGGTCACCAGCGCCGTCTCGGCCGACGAGGTCAGCAATTTCGGCTCGACACCCAACTCCTGGCCCGCGACCGCCAGATAGTGCCGCAGAAGTTCCGGGATGTCTTCGCGCCGCTCGCGCAGCGGCGGGATTTCGATGCGAATCACATTGAGCCGGTGCAGCAGGTCTTCGCGAAAATGGCCGGAACTTACGCGCGTTTCCAGGTCCTGATGAGTCGCGGCGATGACGCGCACGTCGACCTTCACGGGCGTCTGTCCGCCGACTCGGTAGAATTCCCCCTCGGCCAGCACTCTCAGCAGCCGCGTCTGCAGGGCCGGCGACATGTCGCCGATTTCGTCGAGGAACAGCGTGCCGCCGTCGGCTTGTTCGAAGCGTCCGCGGCGCAGCGCATCGGCGCCCGTGAAGGCGCCCTTCTCGTGGCCGAAGAGCTCCGATTCCAGGAGGTCCGCGGTGAAGGCCGCCGTATTGAGCGCGACGAAGGCCTTGCTCGAGCGCGGGCTGTGGCGATGCAGGGCGCGCGCGACGAGTTCCTTGCCGGTGCCCGATTCGCCGGTGATCAGCACCGTCATGCTCGAGCGGGACAATCTGCCGACTGCGCGAAACACTTGCTGCATGGCCGCCGCCTGGCCGAGCAATTCCGGGATGCTGCGCCGCGCGGCCTCGACATCGATCGACACGGTCGCTTGTTGCGCGGCGCGGCGCACCAGATCCACGGCCTTGTCGATGTCGAAGGGTTTGGGCAGGTACTCGAAGGCGCCGCCCTGATAGGCCGCGACGGCCGCGTCCAGGTCCGAGTGCGCGGTCATGACGATGACCGGCAGACCGGGCCGCGACGTTTGAATCTCCTTGAGCAAGTCGAGCCCGCTGCGCCCGGGCATGCGGATGTCCGTCATCAATACGTCGGGTGAACCGGAGCGCAGCGCGGTCAGGACGCTGTCGGCTTGATCGAAGCACTTGGCGGCCATGCCGCTGCCCTTCAGCGCCTTCTCGAGCACCCAGCGGATGGAGGCATCGTCGTCGACCAGCCAAACTTGCAGCGGCTTCGAATTCATTGGGAGTCCATGGGCAGAGAAATGACGAATATGGTTCTCCCCGGGGCGCTGTCGAATTCGATCAGGCCGCCGTGGCGGCTGACGAGGTCCTGCGCAATCCCTAAGCCCAATCCGGTGCCATCGGCGCGCCCGGACACCAGCGGGTAAAAAATCGTGTCGCGAATCTCGGAGAGCACGCCCGGGCCGTTGTCTTCGAATTGAATCGACGCGACCAGCCGATGGCGGTGGGCGCCGACGCTCGCATTGCTCACCGCGCGAGTTCGGAGGATGAGGCGCGGCGAGTGCACGTTCCCGCCCGACAGCGCTTGGATGGCGTTGCGGCCCAGGTTCAGCATGGCTTGAATGATATGGTTCGGATCCACCGTGAGCGGCGGCAGACTGGGGTCGTAGTCGCGATCGACGCTGACGCCTTCGGGCGCTTCACTGCGCAGCAAATGATAAACGCGCTCCAGCAGCTCGTGGACGTTGATCAGCTGTTTCGCGGGCGGGCGGCCGGGCCCGAGCATGGAATCAAGCAGGTTGGTGAGCCGGTCCGCCTCGCTGATGATGACGCGCGTGTACTCGCGCAAGCTGGGATCCAGGAGCTCCCGCTCCAGCAGCTGCGCGGCGCCGCGCAAGCCGCCGAGCGGATTCTTGATTTCGTGTGCGAGCTGCCGGACCATCAGGCGGCTTCCGCCCAATTGAGCCAGGAGCGCGTTCTCGCGGGTCAGGCGCCGATGTTGCGTGATGTCCTCGATTTCCAGGAGCAGCCGCGAACTGTCCTGCCCGAGCGTTATTTGCGTCACGGCGCAGTCGAGAATGCGATCGACTCCGCCCGGCGCCGGCCACGCGAGTTCGCGCTGGACCACTGCCTCGCTTTCCTTGCGCGCGCGATCGAAGAGCGGCAGCAGGGTATCGGCGCCGCGTGTCAATTCGGTGATGCTCCTTCCGAGCGCTTGATTGGAGCCCAAGCCCAGCAGGGTTTGCGCGGCCGCGTTCAAATAGCCGACACGCAGGTCCTGATCCAGCAGGAACACGCTGGTCACCAGGGCATCGAGCAGCTCGGTGCCCTCGATTCGCAGACTGCTCAACTTGAGTTCAGCGGCCAAGCGGAGCATCCGGTTGGCGAAAAAAGGCCGATAGGGCGGCCCGCGCCGGGGCGACCTGCGCTAGGGTTTCTTGTGCTGGGGCGACAATTCGGAGGGCTGCCGAACGTAAAAGCTGACGCTGTCGGTGGTCAGGGATTCGCCGGTCTCCTGATCCGTGATGGTCGCGGCAACGACGTAGGCGCCACGATCCAGGTGGGGCAGAGTGAGCTGGGTGGCGTACGGCCCCAGATCGTCGAGCTGCTTGCCGTTCAGATGCCAGGTGATGGTCTGATCGGGCCTGAGTCCGGGTTCCAGCGCGAGATGCACGCCCACCGTCTCCTCGCCGTAGAAAGTCTGATCGGGTTGCGGCGAGGTGATTGAAAATACGGCGTAGGTCATGCGCGGCGCCGCCGGCTTCTTGGCCGCAGGCTCCGCCGGGTCCGCATTCGAGCGGCCGGCTGAACCCGCCGCGCCGGACGGGGTGCTGCCAGCCGTGTAGATCTTCTCGGCGCCGGGGACCGGTTGATCGGAATAGTGCACGACCCCATCGGAGTCGGTCCATTTGTAAATCACGGCGGCGTGCCCCGCAAACGCTGCGAGGCAGCCCAGCACGATCCATGGTCTCCAAGGGTGCATAAGTCGAAAGCATAGCCCTATCGCCTCCCGGCCACAAAACGAGGTGTGGCCGTTGTGACCGACCACACCTTATGCTCCGGCGCCCTGAAGGAACCTTACAAACTGTAATACATCTCCAATTCGATCGGATGCGTGGTCATTCTGAGCCGGGTCACTTCCTTCATCTTCAACTCGATGTAGGCATCGATCAGGTCGTCGGTAAAAACACCGCCCGCCTTGAGGAAGCCGCGATCCTTGTCCAGATAATCGAGGGCCATGTCGAGGGAGTGGCACACCGTCGGGATCTTCTTGTCCTCTTCCGGTTCCAAATCGTAGAGGTCCTTATCGGCGGGGTCGCCGGGATGGATCTTGTTTTGGATGCCGTCGATTCCCGCCAGCAACATCGAGGCGAACGCAAAATACGGATTGGCGGTTGCATCGGGAAAGCGCACTTCGATGCGGCGGCCCTTGGGATTGGAAACCCAGGGAATGCGGATCGACGCCGACCTATTGCGCGCGGAATACGCGAGCTTCACCGGCGCTTCGAATCCCGGTACCAGGCGCTTGTAGCTGTTCGTGCTCGCATTGGTGAACGCGTTGATGGCCCGCGCATGCTTGATGATGCCGCCGATGTAGTAGAGCGCCGTGTCGGACAGGCCGCCGTACTTGTCTCCCGCAAACAGCGCCTTGCCTTCCTTTTGCAGCGACTGATGCACGTGCATGCCGCTGCCGTTGTCGCCGACGATGGGTTTGGGCATGAAAGTCAGGGTTTTCCCATAGCCGTGCGCGACGTTTTGCAGCGCATATTTGAGTATCTGCACCTCGTCGGCCTTCTTCGTCAGGGTATTTGCCGCGACGTTGATTTCGCCCTGCCCGGCGGTCGCCACTTCGTGGTGATGCACCTCGAACTTCAGCCCCATTTCTTCGCAGGCCATGGACATCGCGGTGCGAATGTCTTGCTGCGAATCGACCGGCGGCACCGGGAAGTAGCCGCCCTTGATGCCGGGACGATGACCCTTGTTGCCGTCATCGTAGGTCTTGCCGGAGTTCCACGCGCCTTCGTACGAGTCCACCTCGTAGGAGCAGCCGTTCATGCTCGAACTCACGGTGACATTGTCGAAGATGAAGAATTCGTTTTCCGGACCAAACAGCGCGGAGTCGGCGACGCCTGAAGATTTCAAGTACGCCTCCGCGCGCTTCGCCAGGGAGCGCGGGTCGCGGTCATAGCCTTGCATGGTCATCGGTTCGATGACGTCGCAGCGCAGATTCACCGTCGTCTCTTCGTAGAACGGATCGATGACGGCGGTTGCAGGGTCCGGCATCAAAATCATGTCCGACTCGTTGATCCCCTTCCAGCCGGCGATCGATGAGCCGTCGAACATCTTGCCGTCCTTGAAAAACCCCTCGTCGACCAGCCGCGTGGGAACGGTGACGTGTTGCTCCTTGCCAATCGTGTCAGTAAAGCGAAGATCGGCGAATTTCGCTTCTTTTTCTTTGATTAATTTCAGAACATCGGCGGGAATCATGTTCGTCCTCGCGAATTAGATGAATTGGCCCGGCACCGGCCGGGGTCCTCTGGCAATGCAGCTAATGTGCCATTTTGACGCACATGCGGATCAAGCACTTGCGATCGGGCAGCAGGCGCTCTGCATCATAATGGATCGATTCGCAAAAAGTCGCGCACTTATTTGGTGCGCTGCGCCCGCACGCAGTGGAGATTTCACGAGCGCGCCCGTGCCCAGGAGCTTCAAATGAGCGAATTAGGTGCACGGGAAAGCCCAGGAGCCTGTCTAAAGTATTCCGCGTGAGCCGCCTTGGCAGGCTCCAGGACACCTCATGGTCGCGCCGCTATACTCGCTGACTTTGCCTTCGTCGCGAGCACCGGATGGCCCGAGCAGAACCTAAAGCCCCCCGCACCTTTCAAGAGCTCATTTTTGCGCTGCAAAAATACTGGTCACTGCAGGGTTGCGTCATTCTGCAGCCCTATGACATGGAAATGGGCGCCGGGACGTTTCATTCCGCGACCTTTCTGCGCGCCGTGGGGCCCGAGCCCTGGAGTGCGGCCTATGTTCAGCCCTCGCGCCGGCCCACGGACGGCCGCTACGGCAACAACCCGTTTCGTCTGCAGCACTACTATCAGTTTCAAGTCTGCATCAAGCCCTCGCCGGATGACTTTCAGGAGCTGTACCTGGGTTCCTTGCGCAGCCTTGGCTTCGATCCGTTGACTCACGACATTCGTTTCGTCGAGGACAACTGGGAGTCGCCCACCCTGGGTGCCTGGGGATTGGGATGGGAGGTGTGGCTGAACGGCATGGAAGTCTCGCAGTTCACTTACTTCCAGCAGGTGGGAGGCCTGGACTGCCGGCCCGTGATGGGTGAGATCACCTACGGTCTCGAGCGTCTGGGGATGTACATCCAAGGCAAGGAGAGCATTTTCGATATCGTTTGGACCGACGGTCCCTTCGGCACGGTCACCTATGGCGATGTGTTTCATCAGAACGAAGTGGAGCAATCCACCTACAACTTCGAAAAGGCGGACACGGCGGTGCTGTCGGTTGAGTTCGACGCGCATGAAATCGCCTGCCGCCGGCTGCTGGACGACAAATTGGTGCTGCCGGCCTATGAGCAAATGGTGAAGGCTTCGCATGCGTTCAATTTGCTGGACGCACGGCATGCGGTCTCCGTCACCGAACGGCAGCGATTCATTCTTCGGGTACGCACGCTGGCGCGTGGCGTGGCCGAGGCGTATCGCGCCAGCCGTGAAGCGCTGGGCTATCCGTTGTTGAAGAAGAATGAACAGCAGATGTTGCACGCTCAATGAATGCGCACGATTTGCTATTCGAGCTCTTCACCGAGGAATTGCCGCCGCGCACATTGCTGACTTTGTCGAATGCGCTGACCGAGGGGGTGGTGAAGGGGTTGGACGCCGCGGGCATTGCGCACGGCAAGGCTCACAGCTTCGCGACGCCGCGGCGCCTCGCCGTGCAAGTACAAAAATTGGCGGTAAATCAGCCTGACCGCCAAGTGGAACGGCGGGGACCGCCCCTGACGCAGTCCTTCGATGCGCAAGGCGCGCCCACCCAGGCGGCGACGGCATTCGCCAAGAGCTGTGGCGTGGAAGTTGGCGCTCTATCGGAGCTCAAGACCGAGAAGGGCGCCTGGCTGGTGTTTCGCGGCACCGAGCACGGCGCGGCTACCGAGAGCCTTTTGGCGGGCATCGTCAATCAGGCCATCGCCGCCTTACCCATTTCCAAGCGCATGCGCTGGGGTGCTCGCTCCGAGGAGTTCGTCCGGCCGGTACACGGCGTGGTTCTTTTATATGGGGACACGGTGGTTCCGGCTGAGGTGCTTGGGCTGCGCGCCGGGCGAGTGACCTTCGGCCATCGCTTTCATGCGCCCAAACCCATTACCCTCAAGTCGCCCAAAGGGTACGAGAGCCGGCTGCGCCGCGCCAAAGTGGTGGCGGATTTTGCCGAACGCCGCGCACTTGTTCGGGCGGGGGTGAACCAGGCGGCGGCGGCGAGCGGCGGCACGGCGTTGATCGCGCAGGCTCTGCTCGATGAAGTCACCGCCCTGGTCGAGTGGCCGGTAGCGATATCCGGGCGATTTGACTCGCGTTTTTTGAGCCTGCCGCGCGAGGTGGTGATCGCGACGGTGCAAGACCATCAACGCTATTTCGCCGTGCAAGGTGGCGACGGCAATTTATCCGGCGGGTTCGTCACCGTCAGTAATATAGAGAGCCGCGACCCGTCGAAGGTCCGCGAAGGCAACGAACGGGTGGTGCGGCCGCGTTTGAGCGATGCCGCCTTCTTTTGGGAGCAGGATCGGAAAATACCGCTGGAGGCGCACGCGGCGAAGCTTGGCGGCGTGACATTTCAGACCAGATTGGGCACGTATGCCGACAAGACGCGGCGCGTCAGTGCGCTGGCGCAATCGATCGGCCGCCGCATCGACGCCGGCGCCTATGTGGCGCGGGCCGCGAACCTCGCCAAGGCGGACCTGATGACCGCGATGGTGGGCGAGTTTCCCGAACTGCAGGGAACCATGGGCCGGTACTATGCCGAGGCCGAGGGCGAGCCTAAGGAATTGGCGCTGGCGTTGCAGGAGCATTATTGGCCGCGATATGCCGGCGATTCGTTGCCCACGACCAAGACGGGCCAGGCCGTCGCGCTCGCCGACAAGCTCGATACCCTGGTCGGCATATTCGCCATCGAGCAGCGGCCGACCGGCACGAAGGATCCATTCGGTCTGCGGCGCGCCGCTTTGGGAGTACTGCGCATCGTGCTCGAGAGCCGGTTGGATCTGGATCTATTTGACCTGCTGGGCGAGGCGGCGGCCGCGCAACCGGTGCTGCGGGCGGGCGTGATCGATGAGGTCTACGATTTCATTGCCGAGCGGCTTCGGGGGTTGCTGCTGGAAGAGCCGGGCACCACCTTCGAAATGCTCGACGCCGTGTTCGCGAACCGCCCTCGCTCGCCGCTCGACGCAGTCACGCGCTTGCAGGCGCTGAAGGAGTTCCTGCTGCTGCCGGAGTCCGGTATTCTCGCCGCCATCAACAAACGTATCGCGAATATCCTGAAGAAAACCTCGCTGGGGCCGGATGCGGCCGTCGATGCCGACGCGCTGACCCTGGACGCGGAACGGCGGCTGCACCGGGTGCTGCTGGATCTGCGCGTTCCCGTGCAGGAGGCGACCGCGCAGCGCCGCTATGCAGAGGGTCTCAAGGCCTTGGTGGCCTTGAGAGCGCCGGTGAATGATTTTTTCGAGCGCGTCTTGGTGATGGACGAGCACATCGGGCGGCGCAATAACCGGCTCGCGCTGCTGCGCGACGTGCAGGCGCTGCTGGGCGGTGTCGCCGATCTGTCGCGCCTGCCGGGTTGAATTGCCGCCGTGCAGCTGTTTCGTTCGCTGCTCTTTACCGCTTACATGATGGCCTCCGCGTGCCTGTTCGGGGCCGTGATGACCCTCGGCTTCTGGCTGCCCTACAGCGCGCAATTTGCCATCGCGCGCACCTGGGCGCGGATCCTGTTCTGGCTGCTCGAGCGCCTGTGCGGCCTCAAGTACGTCGTGGAAGGCCGCGAGCGGATCCCGCCAGGGAACCACATCGTCATGAGCAACCACACCTCCGCGTGGGAAACCGTGGCGCAATTCTTGATTTTCCCCCCGCAGGTCTGGGTGCTGAAGCGCGAATTGTTGTGGATTCCCTTTATCGGTTGGGGCTTGAAGCTCTTGAGACCGATCGCCATCAATCGCGGCGAGGGACACAGGGCCGTGAACCAGGTGGTGGAACAGGGCAAAGCACGGCTCAGGGACGGGCTGTGGATCATCATTTTTCCGGAAGGTACGCGGGTGGTCGCCGGCGCGACGCCCAAGTTCGGGGTGAGCGGCGCATTGCTCGCGGTCGCCGCCGGCAAGTGCGTGGTTCCGCTGTCGCACAACGCGGGCACATTCTGGCCCAGGCGCGGAGTTGTGAAGAAGCCGGGCACGATCCGCGTCGTCATCGGCGAGCCCATCGCGGCCGCCGGCAAGAACCCCAGGGAGCTCAGCGACGAAGTGAAGCAGTCGATCGAGGCGGGCTTGGCCCGCATCGCCGAGGCCGCCGGGCCCGGCGCGTCCGCCGCACCAGCCGCGAAGTGAGGCGATGATTTAGAAACGATCTTCAGCCGTTCCGGCCGCGCAAGTTTTGCGAGCGTTCCTCCTCGCGCAGCGCCTCGCTCAAGAGTTCGCTGCTCCGCTGAAAGTAATTTGCCCACTCGGGCAATTGCGGCGATGGCGCCATACCGGCTCCAAGTCCTGCGACGAGCACTCCCGGATCGAGAGGGCCGTCCGGTCCTTTGAACATCCCGCGAACGGCAACCACCCCGATCACGCGATGGTTGCGCACGAAGCGATGCTCGATGAAGCCCCACTTTTGATCCCAGCCGATGAGGCGCGTGTGAATCTCGAAGGCTTGGAAGGCTTTCAGATCGCGGCGAAACTTGGCGATGGCATCGCCCACCACCGGGAACGTGTTGTGCCGCCGCGCAACGCCGAGCGTGCCGCTGCGCACGAACCAGTGGATGCGGCCGATGTCCGCGAGCGCCAGATACCGGCCATTGTTGACATGAAAATTGATGTCCAGGTCGTTCGGCCAAACGCGCATGGATATCCGCGTGGTGGAGCGCGGATCGACTCTGGATGCTGCGATGAGACTCAAGCCGACCCGAATCAGGCGCAACCAGGGAAACACTCACACGCCCTCGATGGCGAGCAGGGTGGATCGTGCGGCGCGTTGACGAATGGCCAGCAAGGGCCGGTATTCGGCCGAGTGGTAAAACGCCTTGAGCCGCGCCATATCGGGAAACTCGACAATCACCAACCGGTTCACGGGAGCTTCGCCTTCCAGCCGTTCCACCGCACCGCCGCGCGCCAGATACCGCCCGCCGTGCGCCGCGATGACCGCGGGAACTAGTTTTCGATATTCCTCATATGCCGCGGGGTCGGTGATCTCGACACTGGCAAGAATATAGGCCGCCATGATTTCGGCTCCGGAATGTGAATGCATAACTATAAGAAATCATCGGCGAGTATGGCACGATAGCCTTTTCGATCCGAAGCTGACTTGAGGAGTCGCCATGATGATCACCGGCGGGTGTTTGTGTCGGGCCGTGCGCTATCAAGTCGCGGCGGCTCCCATTGTCACGCGCGTCTGCTGGTGCCGTCTCTGCCAGTATCTCGGCGCCGGCAGCGGGACGGTCAATACCTGTTTTCCCAGCAAGGCGCTCACCGTCGAGGGCGAACTCGCCGATTTTCAGTGCCTCGCCGACAGTGGCAACAAGATGCATCGGCGGTTTTGCCGCGTTTGCGGCACGCAGCTTTTCAGCGAAGCTGAATCCCGGCCACACCTCGTCTTCGTTCGCGCCGGAACCTTGGATGACCCCGAAGTGGCGCGGCCCGCGGCCACCATATGGACGGCTCGAGCGCCCACGTGGGCGTGCTTCGATTCGCGTCTGCCGACTATCGCGGGCCAGCCGCCGCCGGCGGCCTGAAGTACCTGTCCAAAGCGGAGGGCGCGATGCTGAGTTACGTCTACTACGGCACCAACGACCTGGAGAAAGCCACGCTGTTCTACGATGCCGCGCTCGGCGCGCTCGGCATGCAGCGCTGCGTCACCGGCGATGCGGATTGGGATAGGATTTCGGCCGGTTGGGGAACCTACGTGGACAATGGGATTGTGGAGCTCGCATTCTGGATTGGCAAACCATTCGATCAAAAACCCGCGACGAGCGGCAACGGCGGCATGGTGGCATTCAGGGCGCAGTCATGGAAAGAGGTCGATGCATTTCATGCGGCGGCTCTCGCCCATGGCGGCAGTTCCGAGGGCGGCCCGGGCCTTCGACTGCACTACAACCCGGATTTTTACGCAGCCTATGTGCGCGATCCGGACGGGAACAAATTAGCGGCCGTCTGTCGCGGCTTTACAAAACCGCGAATTAGCGAATAGCCCCGGCTCTCTCCATCAGCTGGCCGGCCGAGTCGCGGGTCAAATGGGGAGCCGCCAACACTACGGATGTTTCGATCTGGCGCTCCGAAATCGTCCAATAGGTTCGGAGCAGAGTCGCCTTGACTGCTTCCGGCACGAGCTTGAAGCCGTGCCGCTCATAAAAGCCGATCGCCCAGCTTGCGGCCGCCCAGGTGCCGACCAGGATTTGGCGGACGGTTTGCGCGCGCAGATGAGCGATCAAGGCACTGCCGACGCCACGTCCCTGATAGTCCGGCAGAACATAGGCGTGGCGGATCAAGTCGACGTTGCGGACGGGCTGGCTGCCCATCACCCCGGCCAGTGCACCATCGACCTCGCAGCCCATGAAGGTGATTCCCGCCGCGATCTCGGATTGAAACTCGGCGGCCGGCATGTAGGGCTCGTGCCAGCAATCCGCGGGGATGGCGCCACGATAGACTTCGGCCGCTGAATTGACGATCGTCAGCATCGTTTCCGCTTCATCCTCGCGGCATGGCCGGATCGTGCGGGATCGAGCCGCGCGAGGATCGTCTTCGGATGCGTGGGTTGAGTGCATCGATTGAATTCCCTTCATGGCCGGCATGTGCCGGCGGGAAGCGATGAAAGCGCACTGAACCGCTCTCGGTCTTGAACGAAATTGCAGCGGCGATCAACGCATCGCGTCGGCATAGGCGCCGGGCGTCACGCCGTATCGGCGAGCAAACGCCCGGCTGAGGTGGCTTTGATCGGCAAAGCCGCAGGCAGTGGCGGCGCTCGCCAGAGTGTCGCCGCGCGCGATCATCGTGCGAGCGGCATCCAAGCGGCGCTGCACGATATAGGCGTGAGGAGTAAGGCCGGTGAGCTTGGCGAACCCACGCAGCACCTGAAAGCGGCTCACGCCCGCCTCACGAGCCAGTTCAGCAAGGCTGATCGGGCTGGTCGGGTCGTCGTCGATGCGTGTCTTCGCTCTCGCCAGATCCGGCGCACCAAGAGCAGACGCGCCAAGCGCCGATGCGCCAAGCGCAGATGCGCGTCGCCGATGTTCGAGCAGCCCGGCCAGCAGCAGGATCAAACGCTCCTGCGCCCGGTGCGCCTCGGCGCGCCGTCCCGTCAGCGCATCATACGCGGCCTCGAAGACATGAGCTTGAACGCGTCCTGGGATGACGGGATCAACGAACTCGAAATCAGCCGAGGTCCCGTCCCGTATGTCGACCACGATGTCCGCCACGACGCGCGGAGCCAGGTAGATTATTTTCCACTCGCGGGTATCGCCGATCGGGGCGCCATCATGCACTTCGCCGGGGTTGCAGGTGATGAGGTCGCCGCTGCCGGCCTCCACCATTCCGCGCCCGCTCCAAGATCGCTGCGCGCCGCTGACGATCAAGCCGATTCCGTAGCTGTCGTGAGTGTGGCGAGGAAAGGCATGGCTCGAACGCGCTTCCACCGCTTCGACATTCGGCAGTTCGCACGGTCGCATCGCGAAGGAACCCCGATCCATTCTCAAGCTCGCTTCAGCATGATTCGTCGGAGTCCAAGCAACAAGACGATCGACACTGCCAGAAAGATCAACAAGGTGGCGCAAAGGTGACGTGCGAAGTGATCCGTTTCGCCGGTCGCCTCTGCGCCCGAGGCCGCGACCCCTGCAATGCCGATGTTGCCGAGTACTCCCACGCCAATCCACGCCGCGACGGCCCACAGGACCATGACGCCAATCGCGACAAAGACCTTCGGATAGGCGAGTCTCCCCCATGAGAAATAACCGGCGACGGCCGTCAGGACGATCGGACCGAGAATGAGCGTCGCGAGCCAGACATCGAACATGACGCTACCCTCCCATGTCGTCATCAGGCGGCAGACTTGCCGGCCAATTTCTCGCGGAGCTTCTGAGGCATGTGAAAGACGAAGGCTTTTCCTTCGCGGTGTTTTTCAAGGAGCCCCAAGTCGACGAGATCTAGAAGATCCGTCCGCGCGGTTTCATACGTTACCTGATTGGAGTTCTGATGCTCCTGGATGCGATAGACGACGTGCGAGTGCTTTATGAGGTGATCCATTGCCGCCAGTTGCCTATGATTTAGCTTACCCTTCAACTTCGGAGAAGAAGCAATCAAGCGACGCGTGTCGGCGATTTCTTTTGTCTTATCCGCAAGGTAGGTGTGAAGCGCTTTAATGGCTTCGCAAATGACATTGAGCTGATGTTCAATGAAGTAGGTTAGATCGTTATCATCCGTTTCGGTGTACAGGTAAGCTCTGGCGTACTGGGCGGGAGCCCTTTTTATTATGCGAGAGATGGACGTGAATTCAATCAGCCAATAACCACTCTTTGCCATTGACCAGTAGAAGAGCGCCCGCGCAGTTCGCCCGTTTCCATCCACGAACGGATGTATCCACCCCATCATGAAATGGATCGTTATGGCTTTAATCAAAGGATGTATGAACGGATTCTCGTTTGAACCGTTGGCAAAGTGGCATAGCTCGATTATACGGTCGGTAATGTCCTCGGCTTGCGGAGGGACGTAAAGGATCTCATGGTTTCGCTCATCGACTACACGGACGTCTTCTTCGGGACGCCGCCAGCGTCCGGCTGCGGTTGGATCCTCAAGTGTTAAGTCAGTCATGATCGACTGCAGCTGCAATATCAGCTCTGGCGTGAATGGAAGTTGTTTGCGGCTCCGAATGAATTGCATTGCAGCGTAGTTGTTGTAGATCATCTGCTCGCTGCGGTTGCGAGGTTTACGCCCTTGGCGCAACATCTCCTTCGCCACTTTATGCGTAGTGGCAGCGCCTTCTAGCTGACTGGATGTAATGGACTCCTCGATTAGCGAGTTAACCAAGTAGCGATCGCGTGTCTGGGAACTCGTGACGAGTTCCGCGACTTCGATCCTGCCGCTCGCGTCCCGGTCTATCTCGTGGAGGAGCTTAAAGAGGTTGTCAGGGACGGAGTAGGTGAATCCGATTTGCTTGCTGTCAGCGAAGGGAAGACGATGCATAGCACGCCTAGACATCTTGATCGCCAGCCACCACTGCCGATGGGTGAATCCTTTGGGCAGGGGCAAATGACGCAACTCATCCCAATGGGCATATCTCCCTTCAGGCTGTCTATCTAGCCCTGAACCCACTAGCTCGACGAACTTGCTTGGCTCTTCTTTCGTAAGCTCAGTGAGTAGTTCAGGTAGTTGAGGTGATTTTTGCGGGACTTTCATGGCTATGTACTAATTTGGTATGAATTAGTAGAAAGATAGTAGCAGCGAACATCGCAAACTACAAATTTTGAGTGAATTAGTAGGAAGTTAGTAGCAACCCGTACGGCGCCCCATTTACCCCTAAATGTTGTAACGGGGGCACGTAGCAGCCACAAGATCTGCGCCCTTCCAGACCAGGAGGACTACCAACCCTCTTAGGTGCACTCCGCACTTGCCGGATACTTTAGTCGGCGTCGCATAGGCACGCTTCCTCTTAGCGAGAAATCCCTGCCTTCAGGGCAGATCCTGCAGCGCTCCAAATGTCCCCGGTGAGGTCTGCAGCAGCACGCCCGGATGCGTCGTCACCACGCCGTTCACCACCGGGTTGGTCACGCCGTTGCTGACGACAATGTCCAGCTTGCCATCGCCATTGATGTCCGCCACCGCAATCTGGTACGCGCCCGGTGCCGCGTACACAGTCGCGGGCATGAATGTGCCGGGCGGCGTCGGCGCGTGAACTTGCAGCAGCACCGTGACGGTCTGCTGCCCGCCAATGATGATATCGGGGCGGCCATCGCCATCCACGTCGGTCACCAGGATTGACTGGGGCAGATCCTGTGGGGCAATCGGGTAGGTGCCGATCGGCCCGGGAAAGGTGCCCGGGCTGGCCGGATTCTGCAGCAGAATATTGACGGTCGGGCTCATACCCCCGGTGGGGCCCGGGTCGGTAATCACCAGATCTTTGGCGAGGTCGCCGTTCACGTCCGCGATCGCGATGATATTTGCGCCGATCACATTGGCATTGGCGGTCTGGGTAAACACGCTGACCGGCGCCGCATACGTGGTCGCCGAGGCCACGCCGGTGTGCAGCAGCACCTTGACGCCGACATCGTCGGTCAGTGCCACATCCATGGCACCGTCCTTGTTCAGATCGCCGACCGCGACCCAGTTGGCGCCGCCCGAATACAGGCTGACGGGTGCCGCGAAAGTGCCCGGGGAGGTCTGCACAAATAACGATACCCCGTAATCGGCCGAGACCAGGTCCGGCAGGCCATCGCCGTTCATATCACCGATCGCCACCTGCGAGGCGCCCGGACTTGACAGCACCAGCGGCGGATTCAAGGTACCGGGGCTCTTTTTGTCGTTGAAGAACACGGCCAGCGTACCGTCATCGAAGCTCGCCGAGACCACGTCCGGCGGACCGCCGGCGCCGCTCAGATCCGCGCTCGCCAAATAGATGGGCTCATTGCCGTCGGGGACAAATACCGGCGACGCAAAGGCGCCTGCTGCCGTGGAGAGGTAGACCTTGAGGTTGCCGGAGGGAGCGCCCAGTTCCGGTTCAAGCGCGCTCAGCGCGACGACGCTGGCAAATCCACTGCCATTGAAATTCCCGGTGGCCACGCCCCGCGAAACCTCGGTCGGCGTCACTCCGCAGCTATAACAGTAGTCGTAGCCGTCGTCGTTGCAGCTGACCAAAGCGGGCAGGAGGGCGATCCCGAATAGCGCTCGCCAGGGACGCAGGCGGTGAATCCAGTTCCGCGCGATGGCGGCCGTTGACAGGTGGGTCGAGTACGACATGAAGGTCTCCTGGCAATTTATACGGGCGGTCCTCGGTTTGCTGTCACGAACTCTAGGGTTACGGGCCCCGTTGTCCAAAACCTAAACCACATACGGGCCGGAAACCAAGAACCACCGCACAAGAATCGCAGAATCCACCCGATCCCAAGCTACTTTGGATACGGCGCCCCGGCTGCGTAGGCACCGCCCGACCCCTGACATATCGACGCGCGGGATGACGCCACGTACGTTTGAGTCGCGTATTTCCCCGTGATCACCAAGGCGCCTCCATCCAACCGCAGCGACATTGGCCCTTGACCCAAGGAACTGACGGGCGCAATCACTCGATCTTTCGCCACGATGTCGATAGCGCTCGCAACGCAACGCCCATTCGACTGCGTCAATCCAAAACTGACCACACGATGCGTCTCGATCTCGAGCCAGCTATGGAGCCTCGAGTCCTCGTTCGCCCACACTCCATGGAACCGCGGCGCGACCGCGGTCGGGGTCGCCGCACACCCGGCGAGCAGCAAAGCGACCGGACCGAACACGTGAGCCGCTGCTCTTGTCAATTGCGCCATCCCGCTGAACTCCCGATTGTTCCCGTGAACCCTTGGCTCATGCGCTGCGAAGTCTAACTTCAGCGCCGCCTCCCGCCCAACTCTTTCAATTCCTGCCGAGCAAAATTTGACGCGGGTCTCAGTCCGCCGTGTGTCGCAGCCTCAGATTCGAGACCCGGTAGATAGCCTGTGGGCCCGGGACGTGACGAAATACGCTGAATCGCCTCGCCCGACGGCCATGTGTTCAGCGGCAGGTTACCTCGGATCGGGCGGGACTGTTGACGCGTTGCGACATCAAGGAGAGCCCCCGTGTTTCGCGGTTTCAAGTTCCAAGTGGTGTTGCCCGTGGCGGCCATCACGCTACTGTTGATCAGTCTCAGTGCCATCGGATTTTCTATCTGGGCGATGCAGCACGAACAAACCCTCGTGCGGCAGCAGGTCGCAGACAAACTCAATTCCATTGAAGGCGTCTTTGTCACGACCGCGACGCTGATGCAGGACCGCACCCGCGCCAGCATGGCCTTGCTCAAGGAGCAGATCAGCGTGCGCGGCGGCGCCGAGAAGGGCGCTCCGATCGCGGTCGGAGGCAAGACCGTCAGCGATATCTTGATCGGCGGTAAGGGGCAGGCCGGCAATTTCGAGATTGTCGACTACGTGACCCGGTTGAACAATGGCACCGCGACGATATTCTCCAAGGACGTCGAGCACTTCGTGCGCATCGCCACCAATGTGATGAAGGACGACGGCACTCGAGCGGTAGGAACGGAACTGAACAACACCACCCAGGCCTATGCGGCGCTGAGCAATCGAGCCGCGTTCTACGGCGTCGTCGACATCCTGGGCAGCCCCTATTTCACGGGCTACGAACCGCTGCTTGCCAAGAACGGCGAATTCATCGGCATCGCCTACGTCGGCTACAAAGCCGAGTTGCCCGTGCTGAGCCAGGCGCTTGAACAATCGCACCTGCTGAATAGCGGCTTTGTCGCCGTCGTCGACAGCAGCAAGGTGCGCTACATGCCGTCGTGGGTGACGGCAGAGCAGGTGCAGCAGTTCATCGACAATAAGGATGGCTCCTGGGTGGTCAACCGTTCACCCCTGCCAGAATGGGGGTTGACCATCGTCTCCGCCTATCCAGTGGCCGAGCTTCACGCCCAGGGCCGACAAATCGGCTACGGTGTCGCGCTGGCGGGAATCATCCTCGGCGCCGTCATTTCCGCGACCCTGTTCTTCCTGCTCGATGGAAAGGTTCTGCACCTGCTCGGCGGCGAGCCGCGCATCGCGGCACAGTATATGAAGAAAATCGCCGACGGCGACTTGGCCGTCGAGATCGCGGTCGCCGGCGAACGGCCCGACAGCCTGATGGCCTCGCTGAAGGTGATGCAGCTGAAACTGAAGAATCTCGTTTTGGCCGTCCGCGGCGGCGCGGCCGAGGTCAGCGAGAAGTCGCACAAGTTCGAAGCGGCCTACGCCACTTTGCAGGGTGCCCGCAAAGAGCCCACGTCGCAGGAGCTGTTGCGGCAAGTCAAGGGAATCAGCCACACGCTGTTGCTGCTGGAAAAATCGATCGGCAGGTTCAAGCTTTAGCCATCGCTCGCGTCGAAGGGCGGCGGCGTCCGCTTGAAGTGAAGGCCCGCTCAGAAGTCCGTTTCGTTGATTTCCTGCACGCAAGCGGCGAGTGCCGGCAGCTTGTCCGGGCAGCGCCTGTCGACCTCGACTCGAATATCGTTGACGGCTTCCTGCAGGCTGGCGACATCGCTGCACAGATCGACCACGTCGGCAAGGTTTTGGCCCTCCGTGCCGAATTGATCCAGGCAGAAGTTTGACAGCGCAAAGCGCGCCTGGCTGGGCGAGACCCCGGGCTTCAAGGTCAGCCGCGCGCTCGCGCCGTCACTCGCCGCGGCGGTCACAAACCTGCTGCTCAAGAGCGAGCGCAGACCTTTGATCACCTCGTCGCGGGGAGATTTCGAGCGCTGCAGTATCGCGTCGACGCTGGTGACACCGTGCTCGATCAGCGACAGAATGTTCCGGGCGTTGGCATCGAGCTTGGCCTCCCGGCTGCGCAGCGCTTCCATCCCTTTCGGCGTCAGCAACAACACCTGCTCGCCTGCTTTCATTTGCTCACCGGCTTTCAGATCGCCCGCGGTTCCAGCATCGAAGCGTCATGGAAGACGCGACCCAGCGGCGGCGGGTTGCATCAGCAGAGACGCCAGCTGCCAATGATACCGGCTCACATTGTCTCGTTCCCGCGTTTCTCGCTAACGCCCCTTGAGCGCCCCGCGGCAGATCCGGTCCAGAAGTTCGGGAAATTCGATGCCCGCGGCCTTTGCGGCCTGCGGCAATAGACTGGTCGAGGTCATTCCCGGCAGCGAGTTCGCTTCCAGGCTCCAGAACCCTCCGTCGTGGTCGCGCCTAAAGTCGGAACGGCTGTAAGCGCCCATTTTCAGAACCCCGTGGATGCGCAGCGCATAGTCCTGGATGAGCGCGGACTCCGCCAGCGGAAGATCGGCCGGAAAGACCTCGCGCGCACCGCCGGTTTGGTACTTCGACGCGTAGTCGAACACTTCGCCGGGCGCGATGATTTCCCCGACCGGCAGGGCGACGCCGTCGAGCACGCCCACCGTGAACTCACGCCCGGGAATGAACCGCTCCAGCATGACCTCGTCGTCGAACCGCAGCGCCTCATCAATGGCGCCTTGCAGCTGCGCCGGTTCGCGAACCACGCGCAGCCCCACCGTCGAGCCCTGCTTATTGGGCTTCACGACCACCGGCCACCCGAGCGCCGCGCCGACGGCATCGCTCGAGGCCGGCGCCATCAGCCAATCGGGGGTTGGAACGCCGACCGATCGAAACAAGCGTTTGCTCAAGTCCTTGTCCATCGCCGCAGCGCTTGCGATGTGATTGCTGCCGGTGTACGCCATTCCGGCCAGGTCGAGCACGGCTTGGATGCGGCCATCCTCGCCTGCACCCCCGTGCAGCGCGAGAAACACCACTTCCGCTTCACGAAAGTCGAAGGCCGACGGCGACAACGCCATCGCTGCGCCACGCACGCGCGCGATTTCCGTGTCCGAAGGCGGCGCCGAAGTTACGCCGGCCGACAGCAATTGCCGCTCCTGCTCGAAGCCTAAGCGCCCGCTCGCGGTATCGACCGCGAACACATGGTGCCCAAGATCGCGCAGCACCGGAATGATCTGCGCGGCGCTCGCGATCGAGACATCGCGCTCTTCACTCGTTCCGCCGAATAGCACTGCAATTTTCATGCGGCTGGGTCCGATTCCAGCGCCCCGGGCGGCCCCGGCCTCCTGGCTGCGATGCGAATCATTCCGCCCGAAGTCGTATCACGGTGCACCGCCAGGCCGAGAGAGTTCAAGCGTTCGGCGACCCACTCGAGTGCAAGCCGCAGCTTGGGGTAGCTGCTCACGCGCAACCGCCACGCCGAGCCTTCGCGCCGGTGCAACACGTCATGCACGGTCACCGTGGTCTCCGTGTATTCCAAAAAACAAGTCAATATCCGTTCTTCGTCGCCGTTAACCAGGATGAAGCGTGCATCGCCTTGCAGCGGCGTGGAAATATAATCGCGAAATGTCGCCACGAACACTCCGCCAGGGTTGAGACTCGAGGCCGCATCCTCCAGAAGCGATGCCCCAACGGAATGGCTCGGCAAATGGGTCAGTGTGTCGCCCATGCACACGATGACATCGACCGGCATTTCTACATGCGCGCGAAAGCCCAGCAGGTCGGTGTTGATGGTGTGGATCGGCAGTGAGCCGCGGCGTGCTGCCAGCTCATTCAGCAGCGGCTCATACCTGTCGATCGCGACCACCGAAAATCCTCGGCGCGCCAGCGGCAAGGCGTGCAATCCGAAGCCGGCCCCTAGATCGACCGCGATTCCGCCAATTCTCGATGGCAGATGAAGAGCGTCGAGTTCCGCGTCGCTGCGCCGGAACGCTGCGTCGAGGTCGCCGACCATCCATAGATAGAGGGGACCGAGATGCTCGTTGTAGTGATCAACGGCCGTGGTCATGAACGGCTATCTTAGCGCATTAGAAATTCCGTCTCCGGCCTTCGCCGTGCGCGAGGAGCCTGCGCCCGCCCGCCAGTATGTTACAGAAACAAACATATGACTCCCAATATGACAGTTTTAGGAGTCGCAAAAGGCTCTGAACTGAGCTAAGAACGGCGTTTCGCATGAGAGATCGAGCGTATCCAGAAGCTGCCAAAATCGCGAGAACGATTTGTCATGGAGATGCTCGATACCGTCCTACAGCAGGCAGACCGCTGAGGCCGCCGTGGCAATACTTAAGTCTCTGGTCCCGACTGAGGAGATCACCCGCGCGATCCTCGTCCTGCGCGGCCATCGGGTACTGCTGGATTCCGAACTCGCCGCCCTCTATGGCGTCACTACCAAGCGCTTCAACGAGCAGGTTCGCCGCAACGCCAAGCGTTTTCCGGCTGATTTTATGTTCCGGTTGAACGCTCCAGAGACAGAGGCTTTGAGGTCGCAAATTGCGACCTCAAACGCGTCAGCCCAAAAACGCGGCGGGCGACGCTACCTCCCTTATGCCTTCACGGAACACGGCGCGATTATGGCCGCCACGATCCTCAACAGCCCGCGGGCCGTCGAGATGAGCGTCTACGTCGTGCGCGCTTTCGTGCAGCTGCGCGAGCTGCTCGCCTCGAACAAGGAGGTGGCCCGCCGATTCGCGCAGCTCGAGACCCGGCTCGATAAAAAGCTCACCACCCACGATGAAGCCATCGCCGCCATCCTCTCCGCCATTCGTCAGCTTATGCACCCGCCGATTCCGAAGCGCCGACCTATTGGATTCACCGCCGATCTCAGGCAGAAGTCCTAGGATTTGTACCAAAGAGCAGGCGGCTGTCTAGACATCATGGCCTGCGAGCTAGTGACCCGTGACAGACATGAAGCATGGAAAAAAGCGGTCTGCCTCCCGTATCGTGGGTTGCGCGCGTCAGCGCGCCGAGCCACATGCGGAAACGCGCGATAGCGTGTTGACCGCCAAGAGTTATAGGAGGCAGACCATGGACGAAGGTATCACGTCGTTTGTCGGGTTGGACGTTCACAAGGACTCCATCGCGGTCGCAGTTGCTGAAGCCAGCCGGGAGGGTCCGCGGTTCATCGGGACCACAGGCCCCGAGCCGGCAAAGCTGCTCAAAGTACTGGCCACGGTCGGCAATCCAGCGACTATGCAGATTGTCTATGAAGCCGGCCCTTGTGGTTATGCGCTTGCGCCATCTACGCACGCGCGGCTATCAATGCGAAGTGATCGCGGCCTGCAAAAACCTGCGACCTGCGGCCGACCGCGTGAAGACCGATCGTCGTGACGCGCTGACGCTGGCGCGTCTGCGTTCAGTTGGTCGGTGTGCACGTAGTACGTGCTGATTGAACTGCCATTGGGGCGGAGCGTTGCAATGGGGGTGTCTCCCATCCAGACCGTCTCTTGCACGAGCGCGCCGGTGCTCGAATATTCTCCCACCAGATGCCCCGCCTCATCGTACACAATCAAACTCGTCGCCCCAGTTCCGTATTTCTCAATCATTTGCCCGAGCGCACTATAAATGTAGTTCGTGGTGCCGCTGGTGCCGGTCGCAACACTCGCCCGACCGCGCTGATTATAGGTGAACGAATTGCCGGCATAGCTCGTGGCATTACCCGCGCCGTCATAGCCGTACGTACTCGTGAGCGCTCCCGTCACGGAGTTCAGTTGATTGCTCGTGCTCGAGGGCGTGAAGGTCGAGGCATTGGAGCCCGTTTGGCTCAAGCGATTACCGTTGGCATCATAGGTCCACCCGAGCGTCGCGGCGGTCTGCGCGGCCGAGGTCAAGCGATCCAGGCTATCGTAACCCAAGGTCCAGGAGTTGGCGCTGATCCCGGTGTCCGCGATGCCCGTGATGCGAAATGCATTGTCATACCCGAAATTAACCGTATCCACCGCAGTGCTGATCTGGGTGATTTTCGCATCCGTATCGTAAGTCCGGCTGACCGTCGTCGAATTGCCCCAATTCCAACCGCTGACCGGGCCAAAGGGGAAATAGCTCACGCTACTCGCAATCGTCGTGCCGTTTAGGGCAATGAAGGTGATTTGGTGATTGCTGTAGCCATAGGTGATCGTTTGACCCGACGGCGTGACCATCGAGACCAAATCTCCATTGTTATACGCGTAGCCGACCGACTTGGTGATTGAGCCGACCGTTTGGCCCTTGCCCGTCACACGGCCCAGCGCATCATAAGTCCATGATAGCGCGTGATTGGCATCCGTCGCGCCGGTCAATCGACCCATGCAATCCATCGGGCGGGCCGTAGAGTGATCTATCCTCTTCCGAAAGTGCAGCGCGAATTAGGACTTAGCCTGTTCCGATGTCCGAGGTTTCGTGTACTCAGTTCTGTCATCCTCCTGCCAATTAAGGAAACCTCCAACCCAGTTCACAAAACCTCGCAAACGACAACCAACATTGATGTATGCATTCAGAGGTGAATTCGTGCGTTTCGCCGGAGCCGCCTTTCTATACCCCTGATGCGAATTTTCACCTACAGGGCTCGCTGTACAGACGCGCGCGCACCATCAGTGCTGTTACCGAGAGACAAGCTCAATGTTCTGGTGCAACAGCGTTTTCACTGATCGTCACCGACTTACGAACTGGAGTTGACCCGGTTTAGTGGACACCTCAGTGTAATAGATGGAGGTGTTCGAGATGGCGAACAAAACGGTTCGGTACGCGCCGGAGTTTAGGCAGCAGATGGTGGACTTGGTTCGAAGTGGCAGATCGCCGTGGTCGCTGGCAAAGGAGTTCGGTCCGACAGCGTGCACGATCGGACTTTGGGTCAAGCAGGCCAAGCGCGACACAGGCAAAGGAGATGGCGGGCTGACGAGCGCGGAGCGTGAAGAGTTATCACGGCTGCGACGTGAGAACCGCAAGCTGAAGGAAGAACGGGAGATCCTGTCAAAAGCCGCGGCCTGGTTCGCGACGGAGAGCGGGACCTCGAAGCGCTCTTCGGATTCGTGAAGGCGAACCAGGCCACCCACCGGATCGGCGTGATGTGTCGATTGCTGCAAATCTCGAGGAGCGGGTTCTACGCGTGGCAGGATCGTCCCATGAGTGCTCGAGCACGAGCGGATCTGGCACTGACGGCGAAGATCGAGGCGATCTATCGGCGCTCGCGTGATACGTACGGAGCGCCGAACGTGCACGCGGAGCTCGCCGACGATTACTCGATCCGTGTGGGGCGCAAGCGGGTGGCCCGACTGATGCGCACGGCCGGCTTTCGCGGCGCGACCCTGCGCCGATTCGTGGTCACAACGCAGCCGGATCCGAAGGCGGAGCCCGCGATCGACCTCGTGGAGCGGCAGTTCTACTCCGACGGCCCCGACCGATTGTGGGTGGCTGACATCACGTATATCCCGACCTGGGCCGGGTTCTTGTATTTGGCGATCGTGCTCGATGTGTACTCGCGCCGCATCGTCGGCTGGGCGATGGAGACGCATTTGCGGACGGAGTTGATTCTTTCGGCGCTGAACATGGCGATTACACGGCGTCAGCCGCAAGCCGTGATCCATCATTCCGATCGCGGTTGCCAGTACACGAGCTATGCCTTCGGCAAGCGTTGTCGCGAAGCCGGTGTCATGCCTTCGATGGGATCGGTCGGTGACGCCTACGACAACGCAATGGCAGAGAGTTTTTTTGCTTCGCTCGAGCGGGAGCTGCTGAACCGTCGTCGCTTCAAAAGTCAGGCCGAAGCGAAGATGGCTATTTTTGAGTGGATCGAAGGTTGGTACAACCCGCATCGGCGTCATTCCTCGTTAGGCTATCGCTCGCCGGTGAACTACGAGCGTGTTCACGCTGCGAGGCGCGCGGCATGATCATGAATGCCCAACCGTTGCAGTATGGAATTTCCAGGGATACCAATGCCAGGGGTCAAGCGAGATCTCGGCGCCTGGAGCTTTATACGCGGTCGCTTCTCGGCGGACTGAAAAATCCACTCAGAGCTTCTGCCGCCTGCGGCGGCAGACTGCGCTTGGGGTGTAAGATCGATCAATCGATGGAGATAGCTCAAGATCAGATCAACAAACTAAAACGACAAACTGTCCACCGAACCGGGTCAACTCCAGTCTGATCGGTATAGGCGACCTGGGTGACCCGGTTCAGCGCATCGTACGCATAGGTCGCGACCGCGCCGCGCGCGTCCGTGGCGGTCTTCAGGTTCCCGCCCGAGTCATAGGTATTGGTCGTGGTGCCCGTATCCGGGCTCACCTGCTGCGATACATCGCCAAAGCCGTTATGGCCGTAGCTCGTGTTCAGACTGCGAGGATCTTGCACCGATGCGAGACTGTCGTTCGCATCGTAGCCAAGCTGAGTCACGCCGCTCGCGGGGTCCGTGATCTGTGTCAAGCGGTTCAGCGCATCGTATTGATTGGCGGTGTTGCGAGAGAGCGGCGCTGCAATGCTGATCTGATTGCCGTCATTGTCGTACCCGAAAGTTGTAGTCACGGCAGACGTGCCCGCTGCGTTCACATCTTGGTAGAGCTGATTGAGCGCATTGATCACCCGGGTATGCGTTCGGCGCAACGTGCTGCCGGGGTCGTAGGTGTTCTCGGCCGTGCGGTTGCCCGTATTGTCGAGCGTGTAATGAATATGATTGCCGAGGCCGTCGGTGATGTCGGTCAATCGATGGGCGGCATCATAGGTGTACTGGACGGTGCCCCCGTCGGGCAATGTGACGAGATCGAGGAGCCCAATTGGATAGTAGCGGTAGCTGGTCGTCTCGGTGCCGATCCGGCGCGAGGTCAGGCGCATGCGCGCATCGTAAGTCAGAGTCGTCAGCACCCCGTTGGGGTCCGTGATGGTGAGCGGTTGGCCGTGAGCGTTATAGGTGTTGAAGGTGGTGACATGGCCCACCGCGTCGGTAATCGTCTGAATCTCGCCGCATTGATACCCGGTCGTGCAGGTGTAATAGGCGTAGGTCGTCGTGCTATTGAGGTCGGTGCGCGGACCCTGCGCCGTCAGCATTCGGCCATAGCCGTCATACGTGTACGTCCACGTGCGAGTGACATTGGGCGTCACGGTGGTGTCGGTGATCGTCTTGGTCAGCACGTTGCCCCTGCCGTCATAGGAAAACGCCGTCGTTCGATTGGTTTCGGTAATTAAATCCGGCTGCTGCCAATTGGCATCCCACGCCGTCGTGATGGTACGCGCTTGCGCGGTGCCAGAAGCCTCTGTACGAGAGGTCTCAAGGTTACGCGTGAGATCATACGTGTGGGTGGTCACATTGCCGTTGTAGTCCGTGACGGATGCAGTATTGCCGTTGGCATCACGGGTCTCGGTCGTTTCCACCCAGCCGCTGCCAGACACCGCCGGCTTGTACTGGATCGTGTCGACGTTGTAGCTCAGCGTATTGCTAAAAACATAAGCCCTAGTCGTCCCGAGCGGATCGACGACGTGCGTATAGGAGATCGGCTGACCGTAGAACGCCTGAGGGTTATAGGTAAAGGTATAGCTATCAACGCCCCCCGCGTGCTGGGAATTGACCGCAAACATCGCCGGGGATTGGCTCAGGTACTGAAAAGTTGCAAAGCGCACGTTGTTTTCGTCGGTGATACCGGTGAGCGCATTGGGCAGGCTGGCACCGCCGGTGTTGGCGGATTCGTTATACCAATAGGTCTTGCTCGATGAATCCGGATAGACGACGCCGGTCATATTGCCGTTCGAGTCGTAGCTGTATTGGTAGATGCCGCCCGCCGGATCGGTCATCTGCGTCATCTGAGCCGCCGCGTTGTAGACCCACGAGAGCGTGTGGCCAAAGGCGTCGGATTGGGTCAGTAATAAGCCAGGCCCAGGGGCAACGCTGGTGGGTGTACTGGACGTGGAATAAGTGTAGGTAAAGCTCTTACCGCCGCGCAATGTTCTTTGAATCAGCGAGCCCGCGGCATTGTAGATCTCGATGCTGTCATCTTCGCGGTTCACCTGCCATTCATTCACACCGCTGACTGTGATCTGTGTGACGCGCTCATTGATGTCCGCGGCTTGGGTCACCGCATTGTTGGGGCCGGAGAACAGGGTCGAGCGGCCATCCGCACCCTTCAGTTGATACTGCGCGAGCCCGCTGTTTACGTAGGGATACGCGCTGATGTAAGGGAAACAATAGATCCCGGTTGCAATTCCTATCGTCCAGATTCCGGAATAACACGACGCAGAGATGGTGCCGGCGGGGGTGGAATCATCCACGAAACTTTGTGTGAGCACCGACGCGAAGTAGCCATTGGAACTCAAGTAACTGCGGGTCAGCTGCAGTCCGGTAATGCCCGAATAATCTGTCTCGACTTGTAGATTCTCTCCGGTGCCGGCATAGATGGGGTCACCCACGCAGCTCAAACAGTCCTTGCGAGGTGGCTGCTGCTTTGCACCACCGGTGATGGTCTTGGTGCACCAGATAGCCTGAATGCCGGGTCCGGTACCTACAGTTGCGCCTCCAAATCCCGAAGGACACGAGTAGTTCGCCTCGATCCAACCGCCCGGAGAGCCCGTGATGCAATTTTGCCAGCTGCCGTCACACTGTGTCGCGTCGTAGGAGTACATGAAGTAGTAGCCGTCCTGCAAGTAGCCATTAGTCTCCCCAGGAACAACAGGTGCGAGATTTGAGTACGTGTAGCAACCACCCCCGCGACAACCGCCAAGCGCCGCCTGTATATAGGCCAATGCCGCCGTCGGGGTAGTCTCTTCGGGATAGCCACCCGGCGCGTAACTGTAAAGGAATATGGGCTCGACTTCGATCGTTTGCGTCTGCGCTTGGGCTGCACTTACCCCGAGCGCAGCGGCTACTGCCAATAGCACAACGAGAATCGAGATGCCTCGGACCTTGACGGGATTTCGAGGGCCACTGTCGCGTAGCGACGAATCTGATGCTAGGCGCGGCACGGCGGTGGAGAATAATTCAACGGCAAAACGGAACACCGCTGTGCCGGGGGACAGCAGAAGCTTGATTCTGGTCATGTAATTCCTTTTTCGGTAATTCGGCTTCTGTCAACCATCGATGAGCCCGTAAAACGCGTACGCACCATGTATCGAGGTACCAAACCCCGATCTTCACGGTAGCCCGCATTGCGCGACCGGCTAAAAGCGCGTCGAGTGGTGAGAAGCGACAATCCTTCGCTAGCAGGAGGAGACATCCGTATCGAGGCGAGGCCTCTCTGCTCTATCGATTCACGGCCGGCACCGTACGCCCCTTGCGTCAAACAAACAATGCCGGGAACCCCTGCTTCTCAATGCCGTAGGCAAGGCAAGCTTCCTCAGGCCCTCGATGCCTGTCATCGACGATCACCGTAAGGCATTAGAAATTCTGTCGTTCCGGTCTCCGCCGTGTTAGGAATGGAGCCGAATGAATTCGCGTCGGGAGAGACGGATTGATGAGCGCAAACACCGGCGATGCTGCTGGCGATAAACCCCTTCCTCGCTTGCGCTCCGGCGCGGTGAACCTGATCGAGACGGTCGGCCAGTCGCTGGCGGCCATCGCGCCGACACTGACTCCGGCGCTGAATATTTCAATCGTCGCCGGGCTCGCAGGGCTCGGATGTTGGATGTCGTATTTCATCGGCACGGTGGGGGTGGTGATCGTCGCTGCGAGCGTGGGTGTACTGGCGTCCCGGCATCCCGAGGCAGGGTCGTACTTCGTGTATATCGGCCGCAGCTTCGGACCATTCGCGGGCGCGCTGGCGGGATGGTCGATGATCAGCGCGTACATGTTCACGGCGGTCGCGGTGGCGCTGTCGTTCGCCATTTTTCTCGGCGATTTTCTGGCCGCTTTCGGCATCCGGCCGGGCATCCTGCCGCTGGCGGCATCGATGCTGGTGTTCATCGGAACGGTGACCTACGCCGCCTATCGCGACATCAAATTGTCGTCGCGCGTGGGCCTGATCCTGGAAATCATCTCGGTCGGCATCATGGTCGTCATCACGGTGCTCTTCGTGCGCGTTCAGGGCACGGCGGTCGACCCGGCGCAGCTCGACGTGTCCTCGTTCAAGTATGGCGCGGTGTTCTCCGCGCTGCCCTTCGTCATTTTCAGTTTTGTGGGTTTCGAGAGCTCGGCGACGCTCGCGAAGGAGTCGGCGAACCCACGGCGCAATATTCCGCTGGCGGTGATCGGCTGCGCCGCGTTCGCGGGGATATTCTTCACCCTGATGGCCTACATGATGGTGTTCAGCATCGGCAACGACACCGCGATCCTCGGTAAGAGTTCGGCGCCCTTCGCCGAAGTGGCCGCCAGGGCGGGCTTGGGTTGGGCGTCGACGGTGGTGTATTTCGCCGCCATGATCAGCGTGTTCGCCTGCTGCCTTGCCAGCATCAATGCGGCCGCGCGGCTGCTGTTCTCGATGGGCCGGTATCAGTTTCTGCACAGCTCCATGGGGCTGGTGCACGACACGCATCGCACACCGCACCGCGCGATCGTGCTGTGCGGTTGCGTGCTCGCCTTGATTTGCCTGGGGCTTCTGCCGGCCGGGTTGCTCGATGCCTTTGGCTACGCGGGCACCTTCGCGAGCTTCGGCTTCGTGGTGGTTTATTTCGCGCTGTGCATCGTCGCGCCCATGGACTTGAAGAAGAGCGCAGAGATGAAAACGCGCCACCTCTTGCTCGGGACGGTCGGTGCCGCGCTCATGTCGTTCGTGGTCTTCGGCAGCGTCTATCCCATTCCCGAGTACCCGTACAACATCCTGCCCTACTTGTTTTTCGCCTACATGATCGTCGGCGCGACATGGTTCGCGGTGCTGAAGGCGAAATCTCCGGCAACCCTGGCCTCGATTCAGCACGACATGGAAGGTTGACGCTACGCGGACAGCCCGCGGAGGAACTCGATGAGGGCCTCGTTCACGATCTGCGGCCGCTCTTGCTGGATGAAATGTCCGGCGCCGTCGATGAGCAATGTGCGCCGCAAGCCGGGGACCGCGCGGGGCAGCGCCTGAACGGCGGCGGCACCCGAACTCGAGGTAATGATGGGGTCGAGGCTGCCGGCGATGAACATGGCCGGTTGGTGAATCGCTGCGCCTGCCCAGGGCGCGGTGAGTTCCCAGTTGCGATCGATGTTGCGGTACCAGTTGAGCCCGCCGCGAAATCCGCTGCGCGAAAATTCCGCTGCCATATGATCGAGATCCGCCTCGGTGAGCCAGGCCGGCAGGTGCTCGGGATCGAGTGTATTGGCAAGCCAGCCCTGGCCCGGCTGCAGCGTGAGCTCACGGGTTTCGCGCGGCGCGTCGCCTGAAATCGAATACAGCATGCGCCGCAGACTCGCGCGCGGATTGCGCTCGAATTGCGCCTCGGCGACGCCGGGCTCTTGAAACTGAAACCAATAGTGGTTGAGCTGCCCGGCCTTGCGCAGCATGTACAGCGGCGGCGCCGGGCCGCGCTGGCGAAACGGGACGCTCAGAGCGGCCACCGCCGGAAATACGTCCGGACGAAACAGCGCCGCATGCCAGGCAATGTTGGCGCCCCAATCGTGCCCGATGATGATGGCCTGTTTCTCTCCCAGCGTGGCGACGAGAGCGACCACATCGCCGACGATATCGAGAATGTTGTACGAGGAAATCTCGGGCGGCGCCTCCGTGCGGCCATAGCCGCGCATGTCGGGAGCCACCGCGTGATAGCCGGCCGAGGCGAGCGCCGCAAGTTGATCGCGCCAGGAATACCACCCCTCCGGAAAGCCGTGGCATAGCAAGACGAGGGGTCCCGTCCCTTGCTCGGCGAGGTGGATACGAATGCCGTTGGCCGTCACGGCGTGCTGTTGAACATCATTCACATGTGGTCTCGGGTGGGCGGCGATGGCGCGGCCCTTGGGCGAATCCTATCGTATACTTTTGGCGTTCATGCTCACAGCTGTTCTGTTCATCGGGTCCGCGGCCGCGATCTACTTCGCGTGCGAATTTTTCGTCAACGGAGTCGAATGGCTGGGCCGCAAGCTGGGCGTGGGCGAGACCGCGACCGGCACCATTCTGGCGGCCTTCGGCACCGCGCTGCCGGAGAGTGCGGTGACTTTCGTGGCCGTGGTGTTCGGCCGAAATTCCGCTCAGAAGGACATCGGCATCGGCGCCGCCCTGGGTGGGCCGTTGGTACTCGCCACCCTCTCGTACGCCATCGTCGGCCTGGCCATGCTGTGGAACTACCGGCGCCTCGGCCGCGCCACGCAGACAATCGAATGCGAATCCAGGAGACTGCGGCACGATCAGGCCTGGTTTCTGTCCATTTTCATCGTCAAGGTGGCGCTCGGCCTGCTCGCCTTCAGCTACAAGCCCTGGCTTGGAACGTCGTTTCTGCTGGCCTACGCGGCGTATCTGTGGCGCGAATTGCGCGGCGTGCAGATCGTGGCCGAGCACGACCTCGAACCTCTCAAGTTGTACCCAAAGGGCGATCCGGGTCTGCTGCTGCCGCTGATACAGACCACCGTCGCGCTGATCGCCATCGCGATTGCTTCCAAGGTGTTCGTCGGTCAGCTGGAAGCCATCGGGATCTGGGCGGGGCTGTCGCCGCAGCTGGTGGCGCTGCTGTTGAGCCCGTTGGCCACCGAGCTGCCCGAAACGATGAACGCGCTCATCTGGGTTCGCCAGGGCAAGGAGCGGCTCGCGCTCGCCAATATTTCGGGCGCCATGATGATTCAGGCCACCATTCCGACCGCTCTCGGCTTGTTCTTCACGACCTGGATGTTCTCGCGCGCCCTGATCGTCTCCGGCGTCATCACCGCAGTGGCGGTGGTGATACTGCTGGGGCTGTTCTCGAAAGACGCCGTCAACGCCCGCTGGCTCATACCGCTCGCGGGGCTGTACGCGGTGTTCATTGCCGTCATCGCCGTGATGGGAACGGGTTAGCGGCCCTGGTATTTGACGGCGGAGGGCGGCGCCCCGAACAGCCGCAGAAACGTACGGCGCATGCGCTCCGCATTGCCAAAGCCGCAGTACCGCGCGATGTCCTGCACGGATCGGCCGCCGCCGGCGAGCGACCCTCGCGCCGTCTCCGCGCGCAGTTGCTCGACGGCCTTGGCGGGGGTCATTCCCGTTTCCGCCAGAAAAGCGCGCGAGAAATGCCGCGGGCTCATGCAGGCCCGTTCCGCGAGATCCGCGACGCTGTGCCGCTTATCCAGGCGAGTGCGCACATGATCGAGCAGCGCACTGAAGCGGCCGTCGGCCCGCTCCATCTCCAGCAGCGCGGAGAACTGCGATTGTCCGCCGGGGCGCCGGTAGTACACCACCAGCTGCTGCGCGGTGCGCCGCGCGACGGACTCGCCGAGGTCGGCTTCGATCATCGCCAGCGACAAGTCGATTCCGGCGCTGATGCCGGCGGACGTCCAGAGCGAGCCGTCCTTGATGAAGATGCAATCCGGTTCCAAACGAACCAGCGGAAATTTCCGCGCAAAATCCGCGGCGCGGCTCCAGTGAGTGGTGGCGCGCTTGCCGTCGAGCAATCCCGCCGCCGCCAGCAGGTACGACCCCGAGCAGACACTGGTCGTGCGTCGCGCGCGATGCGCGCAATTTTGAATGAACCGCCGTGTTTTCGCGCAAGTCACCGCCGAGCGCGAACCATCGCCCCCGGCAACGACCAGAGTGTCGACGCGACTCGCGCGCACCATAGGATGCGCTTGCATCGACACGCCGGAGGAACTCGTGACCAGCCCGGGCTCGGCGGCGACGACTTGCAGCGTGTAGCTGCCCGGCACGTAGCGCGCGGCAATTTCGAACGCCGCGATCGGCCCCGCCGCGTCGAGCAGCTGAAACTCAGGGTAGATGAGAAAGACGACTGGTCGCGTCATGGCCAGAAACGTTGGAATAACGTCATTTAGGACGAAGCCTAGTGGGTTAATCTGTGCCCGTCAAACTCAAGGGGACGTCATGGCCAGCGATACCTTCACCGTCGTATTCGCGCTCTATCCGCGCGTCACTCAACTGGATTTCACCGGGCCGTTCGAGGTGTTCGCGCGCTTGCCCGGCGCCCGGTGCGTGCTCGCTTCGGTGGAGGGCGGCACGATTCAGGGCGACGGCGGCATCACCTTTGGCGGTGTGGAGCGGCTGGCCGACATCACAGGCTGCGCGCTGCTCTGCGTTCCCGGCGGCTTCGGCACGGTGGCGGCGATGGAGAATCGCGCCTACCTGTCGGAGCTGCGGCGTCTGGGCGCGCAGGCTCGGCTGGTCACGTCGGTGTGCACGGGTTCATTGCTGCTGGCCGCGGCGGGGATGCTGCAGGGAAAACGCGCGGCCTGCCACTGGGCCTGGCGTGAGTTGCTGGCGGAATTCGGGGCGACTCCCGATTCCGCCCGAGTCGTGCGCGACGGAAATGTCATCACCGGCGGCGGCGTCACCGCGGGAATCGACATGGCGCTCTCGGTCATGGCCGATATCGCGGGAGATGACTACGCGCAAACGGTTCAGCTCGCGCTGGAATATGCGCCGGCACCCCCCTTCGATTGCGGGCGGCCGGAACGGGCCCGGCCCGAGATCGTGGCCGCCGCGCTGAGGCGCCTGGACGCCATACGCACCGAACGCGACGCGGCCGCCGGTCGGGCGGCCCGAGCGCTCAACGTTGCCGACCGCGCGGCATTCACGCCGCCGATGGCGTAACGCCGCTCAGAACCTTAAGGTACCGCGCGCGCTCGATGTTGCCGCCGCTCAAGACCACTGCGACGTTCTTGTTCGCCACGAGATGGCGCTCTTGCAGCAGCGCGGCCAGCGGGGCGGCGCCCGCGCCTTCGGCGACCTGGTGCGTGTCATCGAAATAAATTCGCATCGCCTCGGCGATGGCATCCTCCGTGACCTCCACCATGCGGGCCGCCCCGCGACAAATCGAGGCGATGGCTTCCGCGCTCGGTTCGCGCGTCGCGATACCATCGGCAAAGGTCTGCGCGGACGCCGTATTGACCACGTGTCCGGCGGCGAAGGACAGGCTTGTGGCCGGCGCCTTCACCGCGCCCACACCGATGATGTCCGTCTTCAGGCCCAACAGGTCGCGCACGGCGATCAATCCGTTGATGCCGGATCCCATGCCGACGCCGACGTACACGGCATGAAGGTCGCTGACCGCGCGGAACAATTCCAGGGCATAGGTTGCGACGCCGGTGACCAGGTCTCGATGGTACGACGGCACAAAATGCAGGCCCTCGGCGGCGGCCACTCGAAAGGCCTCGTGCTTGGCCTCGTCGAAGTCTCGACCGAACTCGACGACCTTCGCGCCGAACCCGGCGATCGCGGAATTCTGGTCGGGGGAATTGTTGTGCGGCACATAGATGGTCGCGGGAACGCTGGTGCGGGCCGCGGCGAATGCAATGGATTGACCATGATTGCCGCGAGTCGCCGAAATCACCCCGGGTACCTTCGGATTCGCGCGACGCAGCCGATCCAGGTATACGAGGCCTCCGCGAACTTTGAACGCACCGGTCGGCGTGTGATTTTCATGTTTCACCCACACGGTGCAGCCGGCGCGCTTGGCGAGCTTCGGCCAGGCATATTGCGGCGTGGGCGGCACCACCTTGCCCACCAGCGTGGCGGCATCCTGCAATTCCGTCATCTCGATGGCGATTTTCTGTGACTGCACGGCAACCCCTCTTGTTTCCGTAATCCTAAGTACTACCGGCGCATCTAGACCGACGCGAGGCCCGCACCTTGAACCAGTGCGCTCCGATGTCGCTTGAGCACGGTGCGCAATGCCCTGCCCAAGCGCTCTGCGCCGTCGTGAATTTCTTCGATGGCCGGCGACGCGTAGCACAGCCGGATATGGCTGGAAGCGGCATCGTCAGTCAGGAACGAATCGCCGCTGCGAACCGACACACCCGCGACCGCCGCGGCGGCCTCGATCTCGCGCGCCGACATGAGTTTTGGCAGCTGTGCCCAGACGTAAATGCCCCCTTGAGGCGTGGCATAGCGCAGGTCAGGGCAGTGCGCCGCGAGCGCGCTGAGCAGCGCATCGCGCCGCGCGCGCAGGGCCTCGCGGAATGCCGGCTGATGGCGCAGGTACGCGCCGCTGCTCAGGAACCCGGCCAGAACCGCCTGGGTGAGCGCCGGCGTCGACAGATCGATGCTGGCTTTCGCCGTCGCCAGCAGGTCCATCGCGGGTTGGGGTGCGATGAGCCAGCCCAGGCGCAACGCCGCACTGATGGTCTTCGAGGCGCTGCCCTGATGGATCACGAGCCCGGTGGAGTCGAGGCTCTTCAATGAGGGCACTTTCTCGCCAAAGGCGAGATCGCCATAGACATGGCTCTCGATGATGGGCGTGCGGAAGCGCGCGCAGATCTCGAGGATCCGCCGCCGCCGCGGCAAGCCCATCAGCCGGCCCGTGGGGCATTGAAATGAGGGAATCAGATAAATGAACTTGGGACGCTGGCGCGCCAGCGCGTCCTCGAGTGCGTCGGGATCCACGCCCTCGTGATCCATTGCAACACCGATGACTTCCGCACCCACGGCGCGGAAAGCTCGGACGGCGCCGTGCCATGTGGGACTCTCGCAGACCACCGTGTCGCCGGGTGAGATCAAGGCGCGGGCGATGACGTTGAGGCCCTGTTGAGCGCCGCCGGTGATCAGAACTTCGCCCGGCGTGGTCTTCACTCCGTTCGTGCGCAAGGTATCGATCAGCGCCTCGTGCAGCGCCGGGAGCCCCAGCAACGGCGCCGCCTTGGTGAGCGCATCCGACTCCTGCACCAGCCTTGCGGCGCCGGCCGCCAGGGCCGCGCGCGGCGTGAGGCTCGGGTGCAGCCAGCCATCGCCGAAGGAGATGAGATTGGAATGATTACTCACGTTGGCCGGCGATGCACGCCGCGCAAATCGCGACGCAAGCTGCGGCCAGGGGACCGACTCGGCGGGCAAGCGATCCGGATCGCTGGCGATCACGATCGCGCCGCGCCCCACATAGCCGCGCAGCAAGCCCATGGCCCGCAGCTCTTGGTAGGCCGCCGTGATGGTGGTGCGGCTCAGCCTAAGGGTCTGGGCATAGAGCCGCTCGGAGGGCAGCTGCGCCCCGACCGGAATGCGGCCGGCGCGGATAGCGGCCGCCACCGTCGCCGCCAGCTGCACGTAGATCGGCTCCGCCGCCGTCGGATCCGGTTGAAACGCCATGCTGCCAAGGTCGGTTGCCATTTCCCGCATTCTGCCAGTCCAATCTCTGATTGGATATTAATTTCGAGATATTTATCATCTATATTAGCAGTCCTCCGGGCCGAGTGGCCTTTTATTGGGAATTCCAATGCGCACGCCAATTTTCCAGATCGATGCCTTCGCCAGCCGCCGGTTCGCTGGAAATCCCGCCGCCGTCATGCCGCTGGATAGCTTTCTGCCCGACGCCACCCTGCAGTCCATTGCCGCGGAGAACAATCTGGCCGAGACCGCCTTCCTCGTGCCCGACGGTGGTGACTATCGGCTTCGCTGGTTCACGCCGACGGTCGAGGTGCCGCTGTGCGGCCACGCGACCCTCGCCAGCGCCGCCGTGGTGATGGAACGGCTGGAGCCCCAACGCAGCCGGGTTGTCTTTCACTCCGCCAGCGGTCCGTTGACCGTGCACCGGGCCGGCGAAAATTACGTGATGGACTTTCCCGCACGGGCGTCGGACGCCGTGCCGGCATCCTCCGCGCTCGCCCAAGCGCTTGGGCGGGTTCCCCTCGAGGTGTACGCGAACGCGTTCAATTACTTGGTGCTGGTGGACAGTGCGCAGACCCTGCGCGCGCTCGTGCCCGACATGGCGAATATCGCCCGCTTGGACCGCGGCGGCGTCATCGTGACCGCGGTCGGAGATCAGGGCTACGACTTCATCAGCCGCTATTTTGCGCCGGCCAAGGGCGTGCCGGAGGACCCCGTGACCGGCTCGGCCCACTGCATGCTCGCTCCCTACTGGGCCAAGCGACTTGGAAAAACGCAGTTTCGAGCCTTTCAAGCTTCGCAGCGCGGCGGCGAGATCATTTGCCGGCTGGTGGGCGATCGCGTCGAACTGGAAGGCTGCTGCGTCTTCTACATGGAAGGCGCGACGGAAATCTGAAGACCGTAGGAATCAAACCTCTCCGCGATGGCCGCGTCCAACGCGAGTGCCGCGCGAATATCTGCCCTGCCCGCAGACTCCGCGCCTTGTTGCAGTTTTGCCAGTCCCCGGCCGTAAAGCGACGATGCCGATGTGGGCCGGATCTTGAGGGCGGAATCGTAGCACTCGATCGCTTCCGCCAAACGGCCGAGCCGCAGCAGGACGAACCCTCGGCTGTCGATGATGGCGTAATAGTCGGGATCCTCGGCGAGGCCGGCCTCGCAAGCGGCAAGCGCGGTCACAAGAGCCACTCCCGCAGTCGCCATCTGCCAGCAGATGGTGTTGAGCGCATGCACGTCGGTCGCCTTGGCCTGAGCCGCGGTGAAGTCGCTCTGCGCCAGACCGGTTTGACCGATCTTCACTTTGACTATGCCGCGCCTGACCAACAGGTCGTAGGTGGGATTCTCTTGGCCCGGCACGGTCCCCAGAGTGGCGAGCGCGTCCGCGTAAGCGCCCGTGGTGATCTGTAGGTCGGCAAGCATCAGCAACGCTCTCTTGGATGCGGCATCGAGCTTCAATACCGCGTCAATGTCAGCGCGTTTGCCGCTGAGATCCGCGCTGTGCCGATGGTAAGCGCGCGCCAGATAGGCGGTCTCGTTAGGCAGGATCTGCACCGCATGATCGAATTCTCGCGCCGCGTCGATATCTCTGCCCGTGGCGGCATAAATTCTGCCCGCGATCAGATAGGCGTTCGAATCGGCGGGATTTGCGGCGATGAGCGACTTGGCTTCCGCGGCGGATTGCTCGGCGCTTCCTTGAGCCCGATAGATCATCGCCCGGAAGGCGTACATGTCGGAAAAGCTGGGCTTGATGCGAATCGCCTCGGCGCTGTCGGCCAGCGCGCGCTCGCCGTCGCCCGCCCGCAGAAAAGCCTCTGCTCTTCTCTGCAGGGCAAAGAGACTGCCCGGCTGCAATTCAAGGGCGGTGGTGAACGCCGCGACGGCCGTGGCGAGGTCATTGCTTTGCAAAGCCATGACGCCCCGGCCGCGAAATACCACTGGATTGCGCGGATCGATTTCGAAGGCGGCGTCAAAATCCTTCTGCGCCATGGTGGAGTCGTGCTTGCCCAAATGCGCAAACCCACGGTTCGCGAATACCCAGGCGCTGTGCGGATCGATCGCAATGGCCTTGTCCAAATCCGCAAGCGCCAGATCGTAGTCGCGCCGTTCCAGATACGTATAGCCGCGGGCCGCGTAGCTGTTCGCTGAGTTGGGTTGCAGCCGGATCAACTCGGCGTTGTCGGCCAATGCTTTGTCCGCTTCGCCGGCCCCGATGTAGGCTTGGGCCCGTCGCTGCAGCGCGAATAGATTGTGCGGGTCCCGATCGAGCGAACTCGTGAAGGCCGCAATCGCGGCCGGGAAATCATTGGCCTGCAGTGCGAGCATTCCGCGCCCGCGAAGCGCTACCGGGTTGTTCGGTTCGATCTCGAAGGCGGCTTCGAAATCCTTGCTCGCGAGTTTGTCCTCGTGCTTCCACAGGCGAGCCAATCCCCGATCTGCGAGAGCCGTGGCCGACGCTGGGTCGATGGCCAGCGCCTTGTCGAAATCCGCAATCGCGCCATCGAAGCGCTGCTGATTGAGCAGCGCGTTGCCGCTGGTGATGTACCCGTTCGCCGTGGCCTTCGTCTTGGCCGCTTCCGCGTCGGTGCGCTCCGCATCGGTGAGTTCAAAGTCGATGCCGCGCTCGATTCTGCTTTCGATCGGCCGTCCGCCGCGTTCGGCGGCAAAATACGTCGCCTGCTCGGAGAGGTCGATGGCCGCATCGTCCAATTCCGGCGCGCCGGACGAGCGCAGTATTTCCGCTCGCTTCATGCAGCCGCTGGCCGCAATGGTGAGGAGCAGCGAAACCTTTCCCGTGATCGCATATCTGCGCGCGCCCTCCGGATAGAATTGGTCCGGCGAGGGGTTGGAGGCGGCGCGGGGGGGTCGATCGGCGGTCGAGTGCGCCGCGCCGTGCGTCGCTTTGTCCGCGTGCGCCGGTTTGTCCTCGTGCGCCGGTTTCTCGGCGGGCGCCGGTTCCACGCAGGGAGTCATTCGATTTCGGCCGGCGCGTTCGCCGCCTGCCGCCGCCAGCGAGGCGCTGGCCGCGGCGGCCAGTTTGATCCGTTCCTCGTTGTAGGCGTGTCGCAGGGATTCGATCCGGTCGTTGAGCGTGTTCCACGGCAGCGTCGGCGAATAATCCTGGGTCAATCCGGCCTCGAGTTGTTGCATCCGGTCGCGGCTGCGCGCGGCCATCGGATCAGAGGCGCGATTCAGCGACGCCGTCCACAAGTCTCGGTGCCGATCCAGAAGCACTTTCTGCGCCCAGTAGTAACTCACCAGCAGCAGACGGGCCCGCTGTGCTTGCAAGACGGCCTCGCCAGATTCCAGCACGTCGTTCATGGCTTTTTGATCGCCGGATCGGTAGTCGCGCTCGGCCTCGGCGCGAATCCTTTGCAGCTGACCGATTACATCGTCGGTCATCACCCACTCGTTGAGGTCATCCGCCGCCCTGCGGCCTCTCGCATCCCGTCCCAACGCCGCGGTCAACGAATAGGTTTGCCATATGGATTCGCGCAATGTCGCTTGGCTGTGATCCCATTCCTGAAGGGCAGGCGGTGCGTCGGCTGCGTTCGCAAGTCCAACACGACAAATCAGCAGGCACGCGCTCCCCAGCAGGCGCCACTGTTGCATCTAGCGTTCCAGAATGCGCGTGGACTGGACCAAACGTCGCTCCGTATCTTCGAGATTGCGCGGATAAACGCTCGCCTCGGTGTTGTAGAACAGGTCGTAGAGCACCGCAGCCGACGCGTCGGCGCCGGAACCCCTGGATGGCGCGGCGCTCACCGCATTATGGATCCAGTAGTTTCTGAAATCCTCGTCGTGTCCCGCCAGACCGTTGAAGCCCGCTCCGTGAACCGTCATGCGGTTCCACGTTTCCATGAGATCCTTCGCCGAATCGTCTGCCGGCTTGACGTGCCGTTCCAAGCCGACATAGGTGTGCCGGTTTTGGTCCTTATAGAGACTCAAAGCGCCGATGTCCCACGTGAGCTTGTCGCCGTCGAGCATGTAAGCCATGTGCAATTCGAGCTCGCTGTCGGTCGAGGTCTCGAGCAGATCTCTTTGGACTTGAATGGTGAGCCGCGCGGACTGGTAGCGCACTCCCATCTTGTCGTCCGAGTCGATTTTGACGTTGTCGAACACGCTCGGCCGCAGCGCACGGCGGGCGAGAAACGCCTTCCATTGCGCGAGGGTTCCCGTGTAGTTCACGTAGACATCGTTCGCCAGCGATTTCAGATACTCGTTCATGATGTCGAGCTGCGTGGAGGGAACGATGTGCACCATGCCCACGTAACCTTCCGGTACCGGTAACGCGTAGCAAATCACGTAGGTATCGGTATAGCCGAGCGGCCAGAAACTCACTTGCCAGCGCCGCCCATAACGGTCGCTGACTTCGCTTTCCTTTTGCGGATGGCCGAGAGAGACGACACGTATTGCCTGATCGCCGACGACGCGCGGCAATTTCAGGCCCTTGAGAAGCAAATCCATGAAAGCCGTGGCGTTTTGATAGAACTTGTCGTCATAGGCTGCGTCGGGCCGACGCAATCGAAATACGTGCACCCCCAACTCGGTACCCGTGGACACCAATCCCTTGCCCGGCAGGTCCTGATCCGAAACGCTGTCGGGGCCGACGGCGTCCCAGGCATCATTGGCGTTTTCCTGCACGAAAGCCGGCAGGGGTGAATCGTAGACCGTCGCAAGCAGTTTCGCGGACTTGCCGTTGGGCAAGAGTTGCTTGGCGAGCGCGCTCTCCAGTTGCGATTGGTCGCGCCGATAAGTATTCACGATGAGCTCACGGTAGAGCCTGCCGAATTCCGCAAAGCTCTTCGGCAGATCGAATTGCGCCTTCAGCGTGGCGACCTGCGTTTCGCGTGCATTCGGGAGTTTGACCGTGTATCGGATGTCGATGGCGGCTGCCGAATTGCTGGCGTCCAGGACACGGCTGATCGGCAGCGCGTAATTGAGGTTTTCGTTCGGCGATTTCGCGGTCACGACGCCGAGCACTCGTCCGTCGGCATCGAGTAAAGGACCGCCGCTGTTGCCCGGAGAGGTCGCAGCCGAAAAGCGCAGCCATTTCCATCGTCCGTCCTGGTTCTCGGGGGTCTCCGAGGTCAGCAACCCGTCGCGGATGACCACGCCCTCGCCGAGCGCGTTGCCCACCGCATACACGACTTCGTCGAAGTTTCGCTCCGCGGTGGTCGCCAACGGCACAGTGGGTGGAGCGCCGGACACCGTGAAGACGACGAAATCCTCGTGAGCCGAGAACTTGAGCACCTGCTTGACGGGATAGATGTGCCCGGAACCGTCGCGCAGCGCGGGAGCCCCGAACTGGCTGCCCACGGCGCTCAACAAAACGTGGCCGGCCGAGACGAACGTGTCAGGCCCGATGGCAAAAGCGGTGCCGATGGACCAGAAGCGGTCGCTGCGAACGACGTAAGGGATCAGCTCCAGCGGTAATGGTTTCTCGTAGCTGAGGGTATCGCTCTCGATTTTGGGAAGCACAACTTCGAAGGTCGCCCGGCGTACCGCTTTCTGCACTTCGGCTGTGGGCGTGGCCGCCAAGGACAATTGTACGAGGGCCAGTGATGTCAATGCCCCGATCCAGCGGGCCGACAGAGCGACTCCCGACATCCTGCCGGCCAATTCATCCTTGTCGGACACGACTCATCTCCCTCTAGATATCCAAATTCGAAACCTGCAGCGCATTTTTTTCGATGAACTCGCGGCGCGGCTCCACGGCATCGCCCATGAGCGTCGTGAATATATCGTCCGCCGCCACGACGTCTTCGATTCGCACTTGCATGAGCCGCCGCGTTTCCGGATTGATGGTCGTGTCCCACAATTGACTGGCGTTCATTTCACCCAGGCCCTTGTAGCGCTGGATGCTCTGGCCCTTCTTGGCCTGTTCGAACAACCAGGTCATGGCAACCTTGAAACTGGCCACATCCTGGCGCTCGTCGCCGCGCTGGATGTAGGCCCCCGGCCCGATCAGGTCGCTCAACGTGCCGGCCAGTTCCGCGATCCGCAAGTATTCGGCGGAGGCGAAGAATTCGCGGGGGATGTGCTTCTCCGAGGTAAGGCCATGCTCCAAACGCTGCAGATTGACGCGATGGCCGCCGGCGGCCATGGTCTCCACCGTGACGCGATAGCGCCGCGATACATCATCCAGGGCGTTGAGCCGCTGCTCCAGATTCCGGCACCAATCCCGCAGCGTATCGATCCGGTCGAAGGATTCGGTGCTCAATGGCGGCACGTACAAGAGCTGCTCGAGGAAACGCTCGTCGTAGCGGCGCGCCCAGCGCCGCACGATGGCCTGCACCTCGACATATTTTCTCGCCAATGATTCGAGACCCAGGCCCGACATGGGCGGCGCGTCCGAGTTGACGTGCAGGGCCGCGCCGTCGATGGCGGTACTGAGCAGCAGGGCATTCAACTCCAGATCGTCCTTGACGTAAGTCTCTTGCTTGCCCTTCTTCACTTTGTACAGCGGCGGTTGCGCGATGTAGACATGCCCGCGCTCGATGAGTATGGGCATCTGGCGATAGAAGAAGGTAAGAAGCAACGTGCGTATGTGGCTTCCGTCGACATCGGCATCTGTCATTATGATGATGCGGTGATACCGCAGCTTATCGACGTTGAAATCGTCGCGGCCGATGCCGGTGCCTAAGGCAGTGATCAGCGTGCCGACTTCCGCGGACGCCAGCATTTTGTCGAAGCGCGCTTTCTCGACGTTGAGAATTTTTCCCTTGAGCGGCAGGATGGCTTGAGTGCGCCGGTCGCGCCCCTGTTTCGCCGAGCCTCCGGCGGAATCGCCTTCCACCAGGAACATTTCCGAGAGCGCGGGGTCCTTCTCCTGGCAGTCGGCGAGCTTGCCGGGCAGGCCCGCAATGTCGAGCGCGCCTTTACGGCGCGTCATCTCGCGCGCCTTGCGCGCCGCCTCGCGCGCGTAGGCGGCCTCGAGAATTTTATTGACGATGGCGCGCGCTTCCTGGGGATGCTCCAGCAGGAATTCCTCCAAGCGTCCGGCCACCGCTGACTCGACCACGCCCTTGACTTCCGAGGACACCAATTTGTCCTTGGTCTGCGAGGAGAATTTCGGATCCGGCAGCTTCACCGACAATATCGCGGTCAGGCCTTCGCGCGAATCATCGCCCGTCGTCTGGATCTTCTCCTTCTTCGCGGCGAGTTCTTTTTCGATGTAGTTGTTGAGCGTTCTGGTCAATGCCGCGCGGTAGCCGGCGAGATGCGTGCCGCCGTCTTTTTGCGGAATATTGTTGGTGTAGCAATACATGCTTTCCTGGTAGGAGTCGTTCCACTGCATGGCGACTTCGACCTGCGTATTGCCGTCGCGGGTTTGGAACCACAGCACGGTGGGGTGTATCGGCGTCTTGCTGCGGTTCAAATGAGTGACAAAGGCCTTCAGGCCGCCTTCGTGCTGAAACACTTCGCTCTTCTCGTCGCGCTCGTCGATGAGCTCGATGCGCACGCCCGAATTGAGGAACGACAGTTCGCGCAGGCGCTTCGCGAGCGTGTCGTAGTTGAAGGAGATGTGAGTGAATATCTGCGAGCTGGGTTTGAAGCGCAGCGTCGTGCCCTTCTCGTCGGTGTCGCCGATGGCGGCGAGCGGTGCCTGCGGCTCCCCCAACCGATATTCCTGGCGGTGCAGCTTGCCGTCGCGGCGGATGAGCAGCTCCAAATATTCGGAGAGCGCGTTGACGACGGAGATGCCCACCCCGTGCAAGCCGCCGGAGACCTTGTAGGAGCTGTCATCGAACTTACCGCCCGAATGCAGCACCGTCATGATCACTTCGGCTGCGGAGACGCCTTCTTCGGCATGGATATCCACAGGAATTCCACGGCCGTTGTCCGACACCGTCACCGATTCATCGGCGTGGATCGTGACCACCACGCGATCACAGTGCCCGGCGACCGCCTCGTCGATGGCGTTGTCCACTGCTTCAAACACCATGTGGTGCAGGCCGCTGCCGTCGTCGGTGTCGCCGATGTACATTCCGGGCCGCTTTCGAACCGCGTCGAGGCCCCGTAAGACTTTGATTTTGCTTGAATCGTAGACGTCGCTATCAGCCATGGTGGATCCTGTTGTACGAACCGCCCAGTCTAACAGTTTTTGGCGTTAATAACGAATCGAAGATGCCTATTAAAATCTTTCAAATCAATAGGTTATAAAGCTCCAAGGTCGGCTTTAAATCCGCTCGGAGCCCGCGGCCCGGTGTTCCTCGCGAGCGGCTCTCCACACCTGTCGCGCGGCGTCAGCGTTCAGTGCTGCAATACCGAGCCCCGCGATGAGGTCAGGCCACGCGGAATGCGTATATCCAGTAACGATCCCGGCGGCGATGATGGCGACATTCGCGAGCGCATCGTTGCGAGCGGAGAGGAACGCCGCTCGCGTCAAGCTGCCGCTGTGCGCCCGGACCTGCGCCAGCAGGAAGGCGCAGGACAGATTGACCGACAAGGCGCCGATGCCGGCCAGGGTCAGGGGAAGCGGCGCAGGTGGCATGGGCACCATGAGTTTTCCCCAAGCCGTCCACAGGGTCGCGAGACCGGGTATCAGCAGCACGCCGGCGAGGACCATGCCCAGACGAGCCCGGCCGGTTGCGCTCCAGCCTAGGGCCAGGGCAATCAGGAGATTGACCGATGCATCCTCCAAGAAATCGATGCTGTCGGCGAACAGTGAGACGGAGCCGATCGCTAACGCAACCGCGAACTCGACGCCAAAATACGCAAGGTTGAGCGCAGCCACTAAGACAACGACCCGGCGCAAGTTCGAGTTCATGCCTGACCGTGAGTCTGGCTTGGGCGCAGGTTCCACGTGGAACATTTAAAGGGCCTCGATGTGCCCCGCCTCCAGCCTGAATCTTCGCCCGGGGGTGCCGAAGGCTGAGAACTCGCCGTGGAGTGTTGTCACGATCAACTGGACTGAATGCGAGGACACTTCACGAATGAGCCCTTCGAGACGATCATCGTCCAGTTCGGCCGCCGGATCGTCCAACAGCAGACAGGGTTGCACCGGAGCGCTCTCCGGAAACAACTTCACTTGCGCCAGCAACAGCGCTGCCGCCAGCAGCTTTTGCTGTCCCCGCGACACCCGGTCTTTGACCCCCGTACCCTCCAGCAGAATGCTCAGCTCCGCCCGATGCGGGCCGACCTGTGTGGCGCCGCTCTCTTGGTCATGGTTCCAGCTTTGCTGCAGGGCCTCGGCAAGAGTTTGATCCCGCGACCATCCGCGGCGATAGCTCAGCGTCAATTCCATTGCGAGCAAATTGCGCCCAACCGTTTCGGCTTGATGGGCTAGCAACAGAACGTACCGGGACCGGGCCTCTGTCACCAGATCCCCATAGCGGATCAGGTCGGGGTCCCACGCCGAGATGACCGCGCGCGGCTGTCTGGATTTCAAGGCAGCGTTGCGCTGCTTGAGCGCCAGATGGTATCGCTGCCAGTGGCCGATGAATGTCGGTTCCACGTGGAACACGCCCCAGTCCAAAAACCGCCTTCGCCGACTGGGACCCTCCTCTATCAGGTGGTGAACCTCCGGGTCGATAATCTGGACCGGCAGCATGAGCGCCAACTCTGCCAGCGAGGCGGTCCTCTCCCCGCCCACCTGCGCGCGCACCCCGGTTGTCTTCCCTTCCACGCCCACCGGAATCCGCCGATCCTTTGTCTCGACCTCGCCAAACACCACGAACCGTTCGGCGCCATGCCGGATCAAACGCTCGAGCCGCCGCGTTCGAAAGGATCGTCCGCGACCGAGCACATAGATGGCCTCGAGCAAACTCGTCTTGCCCGAGGCGTTCGGACCGCTGATCAACGTAAACCGGGAATCCAGATCCAGGGCCACCGACTGCAAGCAGCGGAAATCCGTTACTTGCACCCGGCGAATGGACAAATCAAAGCCTCATCGGCATCACTACATAGCGCGCCGTGGCCGTCCCCGGAGACCGGATCAAACAGCTGCTATTGCTGTCGGTCAGGCCAAGTTCGACCTCCTGGCCGTCGATGGCGGCCAGCGCGTCCAGCAAGTAATTCACATTGAATCCCACCTCGAGGTCGCTGCCCTCATAGCCCACCTCGACCTCCTCCTCGGCTTCCTCTTGCTCCGGATTGTGAGCCTGCACCGTCACCACATTCTTTTTGACGGTGACGCGGATGCCTCGATACTTTTCATTCGACAGAATCGCCGTCCGCTGCAAGGCCTGACGCAACGCGTCCCGATCCGCTCGAATGGCGGAGGCCGGCGCGGCCGGAATTACCCGTGAATATTCCGGGAAACGGCCGTCAATGAGCTTCGAAGTGAAGCGAACGTCGCCGATCTGTGCGCGAACGTGATTCGTCCCGATAGCCAGATCCGCCACGCCCTCGTCAGTCAGAACCCGCTGCAGTTCCAGGACTCCCTTGCGCGGCACGATCACCTGCTGCGAGATCTTGGCTTTCGCCGCCAAGGCCGTTTCACACAGCGCCAGTCGGTGTCCGTCGGTCGCCACCGCGCGCAGCACCAGGCCATCGATTTCCAGCAGCATCCCGTTCAAGTAGTAGCGCACGTCCTGCTGTGCCATGGAAAAATGCGTCTTTTCCAGCAGACGCAATAACTCCTTGCGCGATACCTGCACGGTCTGTTGCGAATTGATGTCGTCGATGACCGGGAATTCCGCGGCCGGCAGCGTCGACAAACTGAATCGGCTGCGCCCTGCCTTGATGACCACCTTCTCGCCCTCGACGCTCAGGGACACCGACAGTTTCTCCGGCAACGCTCGCAAAATATCCAGGAATTTCCGGCCGGGCACCGTGATATCCCCCGCCGCTTGGACCGCCACTTCGGTGGAGGCCACCAGCTCGACTTCCAGATCCGTCGCGGTAATCGACAATTGTCCCTGGCGTACACCCAGCAACACATTGGCCAGCACCGGCATGGTTTGGCGCCGCTCCACCACCCCGATCACCGCTTGCAAAGGGCCCAACAATTTCTCGCGCTCAGCCGTCAATTTCATGGACACACCCGTCTTACCAATCTTAGATTTAGATTCTTAAAGAAAGACTATTACTATGATTAAGAAGCATCCGGCTTTCCGGTATAAATCGATTAAAGCCATTTAGATCAATATCTTGCACACACCGTAACCACATCGCACAGCTGTACAACGACCGCCCGAAAACTGTAATCGACCTGTGGATATCTTTATCCACACCTTCATCCACAGCTTCTCCTACGCTATCCCGCCAGGGTTCTCAACAGGTTCATATAATCCTCCCCAATACGCCGCTCGGTCTCGCGTAACTCCTTGACCCGCCTGCATGCGTGCAGCACCGTCGTGTGATCCCGGCCGCCGAATGCGTCTCCGATCTCCGGCAGGCTGTGGTTGGTCAATTCCTTCGCCAGCGCCATGGCCACCTGGCGCGGCCTCGCGATGGAACGGCTGCGGCGCTTGGAAAGCAGTTCGGCGATTCTGATTTTGTAATATTCCGCCACCGTCTTCTGAATATTTTCGACCGTCACCAGCTTCTCCTGCAGCGCGAGTACGTCCCGCAGGGCCTCTTTCACTAGATCCAAGGTAATGGGCCTGCCGGTGAATTCCGAGGTCGCGACCACCCGGCGCAGCGCGCCTTCCAGTTCACGCACATTCGAGCGGATGCGTTTGGCAATGAAAAACGCCACTTCTTCCGGCAAATCCACCACGGCTACCGCGGCCTTGCTCATCAGGATGGCCACGCAGGTTTCCAGCTCCGGCGGTTCAATCGCCACCGTCAAGCCCCAGCCGAACCGCGATTTCAATCGCTCTTCGAGTCCGTCGACCTCCTTCGGGTAGCGGTCGCAGGTCAGAATCACCTGCTGCTGGCTTTCGAGCAGCGCGTTGAAGGTGTGGAAAAATTCTTCCTGCGAGCGGTCCTTACCGGCAAAAAACTGGATATCGTCGATCATCAGCGCATCGAGCGAGCGATAGGCTGTTTTGAAATCATTGATGGTGTTGTGCTGCAGGGACTTGACCATATCGCTCACAAACCTTTCGCTGTGCACATAGGCCAGCCGTGCCTCGGAATTGCGCTCCTTCAGCTTGTTGGCCACGGCATGCATGAGATGCGTCTTGCCGAGGCCGACCCCGCCATAGATGAACAGGGGGTTGTATGCCTTGCCGGGATTCCCCGCCACCTGAATCGCGGCCGCCTTGGCGAGCTGATTGCTCTTGCCCTCGACGAATTTGTCGAAGGTGAAACTCTCGTTGATCGGCGCCCCCAGCACCGAGGGCGTCAGCCGGCGTGCCTTGGCCGGCGCGGCCGCACCCACGTGTTGACCGCCGTGAGCCGCCGCGGCCGGGGCGGCCTGGGCGGCGATGCCCGTCCGCGTGCCCACGTCGAGCACCAGCTCCGGGGCCGGATCGTCGGCGAATGCACGGATGAGCTCCTTGATCCGTCCCAGAGAATTCTGGCTCAACCATTCAATGACATAGCGGTTCGGTGCGAGAAGCTTGAGCTCGCCGTCGCGCTGAATCGCCTGCAGGGGCCGCACCCACGTATTGAACTGCTGCTCCGGGAGTTCGCTCTCGAGCACTCGCAGACAGCGGTTCCATAGCGACTCCGGCAAGAGCGCTCTCCTACAGATTTAAGACAACGGGGCAAAATAATCGGAAGGGCAGGGAGTCTAGCTCCAACGTGGCAAGGCGTCTATTGACACATCCATGCTCGCTCAGTACCCTTGCCGCCTTTCTTAAATCTCCCAATTCATTGATTTGGCCCGTGGTTTTCGCTCGAGTTGCGCTATGAAACGTACTTTCAATCCCAGTAATTTACATCGTGCCCGTACCCACGGCTTTCGCGCGCGCATGGCCACCAAGAGCGGTCGCCGCTTGCTTGCCCGCCGCCGCGCCAAGGGGCGCAAGCGCCTCTGCCCCTGATGTAGGATTCGGGACACTCTAACGATCCCCTCGCCTGTCAAGAGGCTGACGTTCGAGCCGCGCAAGCGATTGCATCAGCCGGCCGAATTTCGCGATGTCAAGCGGCGCGGCAAAAAATTTGTCGATGCCTTTTTTAGTTTGTCGGTCGTGGCCAATCATGAAACCTATCCTCGATTGGGATTGAGCATCGCGACGCGCACCTTCGGCACCGCGGTCGCTCGCAATCGCATCAAGCGCCTCACACGAGAGTCCTTTCGTTTGAACCAACACTCATTGCCGCCGGTCGATGTCACCGTCTCCGCGCGAGAAGCGGCCCGGCAAGCGACGTTGCGCGATTTGCGCGCAAGTCTCGACCGGCACTGGAATTCGATTACGCAACAATGCCGACCTTGAGCCAACTTTTCTTGTGGATCATCCGGGGGTACCAGCTGCTGCTGTCCCCATTGCTCGGGCCCCGTTGCCGCTTCCATCCGAGCTGCTCCTGCTACGCGCACACGGCCATCGAGCGTTACGGCGCCTGGCGAGGCTCGTGGCTTGGCCTGCGGCGCGTGCTGCGCTGTCATCCCTTTAACGAGGGCGGCTACGACCCTGTGCCGGACAAGAGAAGGATCAATGCCTAATACCCGCGTTCTGCTTTGGGCTGCGCTCGCCGCCATCCTGTATCTGAACTACGACGCGTGGATGCACGACTATCAGGCGCCGGCCGCCGGATCCACCGTCAGTCAACCCGGCGCCGCTCCGTCCGGTAAGGCCGGCACTCTCGGCGACTCGGTGCCGCAGGCCTGGAACGCGGCACCCCCTCCCGCAGCTCCCACAACGGCATCCGCACCGCCGTCCGCACCCGCGTCCGCACCGGCCAGCGCGCCACCCGCTGTCGCCGGGTCCGTCCCGCCGACCCCGACAGGCGCCCCGGCCGGGCCGGAGACGGGTAGCTCGCAAGCATTGCACGTCACCACCGATGTGCTCGATATCGCGATCAATTTGAAGGGCGGCGAGCTCGCTCAAGCCGACCTCTTGGAATATCCGCTGCGCAAAGATGATCCGCACGTTCCGGTCCGGCTCTTGAGCCGCGAGCCGCCGGCCAGTTTGTATCTCTTGCAGACCGGTCTGGCCGGCGGTGAGGGCGAAGCCGCGCCGACCCATCTCGCGACCTTCAGTTCGCCGCAGACGTCATTCGCGCTGGCCGCGGGCGCCCAGGAATTGCGCGTGCCGCTGACATGGACCGACGGGCAAGGATTGACCGTCACCAAGACCTTCGTGTTCACGCGCGGCCAGTATTCCATCGACCTGATCTACGATGTGCGAAACACCGGCGCGGCCGCGCGCAACTTCGTGTCGTATTCGCAATTGCAGCGTCACTGGGAACACCCCTCGCGTTCGTATTTCGACGTCGAGACGTATTCCTTCAAGGGACCCGCCGTCTACGACGGCGCGAAGTCCCACGATCTGAATGTCGAGAACGAAACCGACAGCAAATTCTCTGAAGTCATTACCAATGGCTGGCTCGCATCGCTGCAGCATCAATTCGTGTCGGCGGTCGTGCCGCCGCCCAACCAGCCCTACAAATACCAGCTGCAAGTACACGATAAAGAATACTTGCTGAGCGCCACCGGCCCGCTCACCGTCGTGCCGGCCGGCGGCACGGTGCAAATTCGCGAGAAACTCTTCGTCGGTCCCAAATTGCAGTCGCAGCTGGCGGCGGCCGGCCCGCGCCTCGAGCGCACCGTCGACTTCGGGATTTTGACCGTGCTCGCCCAGCCTCTGTTCGTGGCGCTCAACTGGGTTCATGGGCTCATCGGCAATTGGGGCTGGTCTATCATCATCGTCACGGCCCTCATCAAATTGATTTTCTATCCCTTGAGCCAGGCCAGCGGCCGATCGATGGCCAAAATGCGCACCGTGGCGCCGCGCATGAAACAGATTCAGGAGACCTTCAAGGACGATCGCGAAAAATTGGGCCGCGCCATGATGGAGCTGTACAAGAAGGAGAAAATCAATCCGCTGGCGGGGTGTCTGCCGATGCTGGTGCAGATTCCCTTTTTCATTTCGTTTTATCGCGTCCTGCTCGAGAGCGTGGAGATGCGCCAGGCGCCCTTCCTGCTTTGGGTCAATGACCTTTCCTCGCGCGACCCGTTCTTCGTGCTGCCCTTGTTGATGGGTGCCGCGATGTATGCCCAGTTCAAGCTCAATCCGGCACCGCCCGATCCGATGCAGGCGAAAATCATGCAATTCATGCCGCTGGTGATGACCGGCATGATGGCGTGGTTCCCCTGCGGCTTGGTGCTTTACTGGCTGACCAATACGCTGTTGACCATCGCACAGCAGTGGCGCGTCAACCAAGTGGTGGAAGCCGAGGCCGCCAAGCAGCGCTCCTAGTCGCCGCCCCGCAGCGCCCGCTGTGACTTCGCCCGACACCATTGCCGCCATCGCCAGCGCCCCAGGGCGCGGCGCGATTGGGGTCATCCGCGTCTCAGGTTCCAAGGTGCCGCAGGTCGCGGCCGGCATTCTCGGCGCGCTGCCTGCTCCGCGCCAGGCGCGGCTCCTGAGTTTTCTCGACGCGCACGGCAGGAGCTTGGACGAAGGCCTCGCCTTGTACTTTCCCGCGCCTGCGTCATACACCGGCGAGCATGTCCTGGAAATCCAGGGTCACGGCGGCGCGCTCATCGTCGATCTGCTGTTGAAGCGCCTGCTCGAACTCGGCTGCCGCATGGCGCGGCCCGGCGAGTTCACCGAACGCGCCTTCTTGAACGGTAAAATCGATATCGCGCAAGCCGAAGCGATTGCCGACTTGATCGACGCCGGCTCCGCCGCCGCCGCTCGTGCGGCGGTGCGCTCCATGCAGGGCGAGTTCTCCGCGCGCATCGCCGATCTGAAAGCGCGCATCACGGGATTGCGCGCCTACGTCGAGGCCGCCATCGATTTTCCCAACGAGGAGATCGATTTTCTGTCGGGCGAGGCGCTGCGGGAGCGGCTCGCCGCAATTTTCGCCGGCTTCGAGTCGATTACCGCCGCGGCACGCCAAGGCGCGATGCTTCGCGAGGGCCTGCAGGTCGTGATTGCCGGCCGTCCCAACGCCGGGAAATCCAGCTTGTTGAACAGCCTCGCGGGGGACGATGTCGCCATCGTTACCCATCTGCCCGGCACGACCCGCGATGTGCTGCGATGTCAGGTGCATCTCGACGGCCTGCCGGTGAACTTGGTCGACACCGCCGGCCTGCGCACCGCCGTCGATCTGGTGGAAGTCGAGGGCGTGCGGCGCGCGAGAAACGAAATCGCACGAGCCGATCGGGTGCTCTATGTTCTCGATTGTGGTGCTGCGTTGGATGGCGCTGCGTTGGGTGGCGCTGCGTTGGAGGATCGGACGGCCTGGGCGGCGGAGCTCGGGCAATTGCCCACCGGAGCCGCGGTCACCTTGGTCTTCAACAAAATCGATTTGACCGGCGCGCCGGCGCAGCTCAATGAATCCTCCGTCCCACCGCGAGTCTTCGTCAGCGCTCGCACCGGCGCGGGCCTGGACCTATTGCGCGCCCACCTCAAATCGAGCGCCGGATACCGCGAGTCCGAATCAGGAGCGCTCGCCGCGCGGCGCCGCCATCTCGATGCGCTCGGCCGGGCGCGACAGCATGTGCAAATCGCCGCCGACACCCTGAGCAGTACGCGGGCGTTCGAGCTATTCGCCGAGGACTTGAGGCTGGCTCAGCACGCCTTGGGCGAGATCACCGGTGAATTCACCAGCGACGATTTGCTCGGCGAGATATTCGGCAGTTTTTGTATCGGCAAGTAGCCGCTGCCTGCGCTGACCTCGGCGGCGGCAGAATCGACCGTCCTTACGCAAACATCAAACGCTCTGTTTGCGGCGCTGCAGCTCGGTCATGTCGGCGTCGGTCAGCCGCGCGAGTCGCGCGCACACACCGAGGCCCGCCAGTATGGCGACGGTGGCAACGGTGGTGATCAACGGAAAATGCCAGAACAGCCACACCATGGTAGTGGCGGAGAGAGTCAAAATCGCCAAAAGTGCGGCGATATTCGTCCTCACGTGCGACGACGAGTCGGTCATGCCAGCTTCCCCCCAAAATCCCATGCCAGGAACCCCCGTACCCTTATACAGGTTGCGTTACTAAACGACCATATAGTAAAGACCCCTACAGGCCGATTAGTACTCGCCCCGAAAAAACCCTATCCAAGCATGGTTTCGCGCCGCCAGTGCCACGCGGTCAACACCATGAGCACCAGCGCCACACCGAGCGATGCTGCGCCCGACACCCACACGTCGGACACGGCGATCGGCTCGTCCTTGAGCACGCTGGTCATCAACAAGTGCTGGCTCAAGGACGGGATGAACATCAAGGCGCTTTTGGTTTTCAGCGAGTAAATGCTGGCGAAGGCGATGGGCAGCGTCGGAACCAACAAAACACTCGTCAGGTAGGTCTGAGCCTCGCGGTAGCTGCGCGTGAATGAAGCCACGAAGGTCATGAGGGCGGCGCCCAAGGGCACGAAAGGCAGACAAATCGCAAAGAAAATCAGCGCCGTGCCGGCGCCCAAGTTCGCGCTCATGCCGAGTTTCTCCAAAGGCACGAAGCGAAACACGCACACGAAGGCCGTGAGGCTCAGGGCCAGCGAGATGCTCATGTAGGCGCAGGTCGCCAGAATCTTCCCGCCCACCAGGCTGGCGCGCGCCACCGGCAGGCTGAGCAAGGCTTCAAGCGAACCTCGCTCCCGCTCTCCCGCGGTGGAATCGATGGCCAGATACAGTCCCCCCATCAGTACCGCGAACAGCACAAAGTAGGTCATGAACCCGAGCACCACGATGGCCCGGCCGCTCGGGGTCGCCACATCCACGTCGTTGACGGCCACCGGCACCGCGAGCAGCGGATTCACGCCCCTGACCTGCAAGCGCAGCTGCGCAATGCTGCTGCCGAAGCCTGCCAGAATTTGTCTGGCGCGATCCGCGCTCTTGCGGGTCTGCGAATCCGCGCTATCTGCGACCAGCAGCACCGGCGCCGGAGTGCCGGCGCTGAACCGCGAGCCGTACTCCGTCGGAACGATCAAGACGACTTGCTCGGTGCCGGCGCGGACGGCGGCCCGTGCCGCATTCTCCGACAGCGCCGCCTTGGTCAGCTTGACTCCCTGCGCTTCGAGGTAGCGAGTGAGCCCCGGCGCGTTTTCGCTGCCCGATATCGTGAGCTTGAGCGGCTCATCGAAGACGGTCACGCTCTGATCGAGCATGCGCGACACCATGAAGCCGAACATCAGCGGCCCGAACAGGGGTCCGAACAACAAGGCCGAGACCAGCGTGCGGCGATCGCGCAGGTTTTCCAAAAACTCCTTGCCGAACACGATGAAGAGCGCGCGCATTCAGCTGATTCCTTCGCCCTGCCCAAGCACTTGCAGAAACGCCTCTTCCAGCGAGGCCGCGCCGCTGCGATCCCGAATCGATTGCACGGTCGCATCCGCCAGAACCCTGCCGTGGCCGATGATCACCACTCGATCGCAGAGCGCACCGACCTCCTGCATGACGTGGGAGGAGAACAGCACGCAGCGCCCTTGGCGCTTCAAGGCGAGCAGCATGTCGCGCAAGTTGCGTATCGCCATCACGTCGAGCCCATTGGTGGGTTCATCGAGCACGACATTGCCGGGGTCATGCACCAGCGCGCGCGCCAGGGCCACCTTGATGCGTTGTCCCTGCGAGAAGCCTTTGGCGCGGCGCTCGATGAAACTCTCCATGCCGAGGATGCCGGCGAGTTCCGCGGTGCGCGACTTCAAGGTGTCGGCGCCGATTCCGTGGAGTGAACCGAAATAATGGATGTTCTCCCGCGCCGTCAAATTGCCGTAAAGGCCCGCCGCATGCGGCAGCACGCCCAAATGCGCGCGCGCCTTCGAGGTCTCGCCGCGAATGTCCATGCCGTCGATGCACGCACTGCCGCTGTCCGGCGTCAGCACGCCGTACAGCATCCTCAAGGTGGTCGATTTGCCGGCGCCGTTGGCGCCCAGGAGGCCGGTGATTTCGCCGTCGCGCGCCACGAAGGAGATATTGACGGCGGCCTCCACGGTGCCGAATCGCTTGCTCAGATTCTTCGCTTCGATCACGGTGCCGGGCCCGTCAAGCTGACGAAAAACGGCGCGGGGCTGTGCTGCTCGAGGCAGGTTGCATCGAGCGTCGCCGGATCCGCGGTGTCCAGGAACTGCGCCATCAACTTCGGTACGCAGGCGGTCGCGACCTGACCGTGTCCCTCGCCGCTCAAGATCAGGTGCCGGTGGCGCGTAAGGCCGCGGGCGGCGCGTTCGGCATTGCCGGGCGGCGTCACCGGATCCGCCTCACCGGACAACAACAGCGTCGGAATCTCGCTGTGCAGGGGGCTGTGTAGATCGGCATCCACCGGCCCTCGCGGCCACAGCTTGCATATCTCCACGAATGCGTCCAGCTGATCCACGCCCTGGTAGGTTCGGGCCAAGGCTGCCCGGTCAATGCCGGCCGCCGCGAAGAACGGCACGTCTTCACTGCAGATCACGCTCATCTGCATGCCGCTCGCGATTTGATCGCCGATCTGCCGGGCGGTCATGACGGTCTGCGCCGCGAGCGGCGCGAGCGCGCCCTGGGCCGCTCGGTGAATCAGGGTCGGCAGCAACGAGGCTTGATTGGCGCTATAGGAAAGAAATCTCAAGGCGGCGTTCAGCATGCCGCGATTGAACTCGATCTTGAGCGGCAGAGCGCTGTTCGGATCATCGAGCGTGATCATGGATTTCTGCGGCCCGAACATGCGGCGCAGGCCCTCGAGTTCCTGTCCCAATAAGGGAAAGGCCGCGGCGCAATCGCGCGAGTGCTCGCAGCGCGACACGACGAGATCGAGGGCGCGTTCGGCGTCCAGGGGAGTCGCGGGTCCTATGGCCTGTTCCGGAAAGGTCACCCCATCCAAGATCACCGCCTGCACCGCCTCCGGGTAGCGCCGCATGTAGAGCTGCGCCATCCGCGTGCCGTACGAGACTCCGTACAGATCGATGACCGGAAGACCGAGCGCATCGCGTACCGCCTCAAGATCGGCAACCGCCGCGCTGCTCGTGTAGAACCGCACCCGGTCGCCGTACCGATGCAGGCAGGCCAGAGTCGCCTCGCGCAACACGGGCAACGCGTCGCTCAGCGCCAGCCAGTCATCCGGGTAGTCGCAGGTCAGCGGCGCGGATTTTCCGGTGCCGCGCTGATCGATCAGCACGATGTCATGGTTGCGATTCACTCGCGCGAACGCCGCCGCGTAGCTCGCGTACATGGCCGTGGCGCCCTGACCCGGCCCGCCGGCCAGGACAAACAGCGGCGCCGCCGCGGCGCGCCGATTGAGCGCGGGCACCACCGCGACGCTCAAATCGATGGCCGCCCCGCCGGGCTGCGTTCGATCCTCGGGTACTTTGAGAACGCCGCAGCGTGCGGGGATGGACGCGAGGCGCAGCGGATGCTCGAGCCGGCACTCATGCAGCGGCAGCGGGGCCGGCGTTACCGCGCCGGCTGGTGCCGCGGTGGCCGGTGCCGCGGTGGCCGATGCCGCGGCTGGCTGCATCGCGAGACCGCCCGCCCCCAGGGCGCAAAACACCACCGCTCTCCATTCACGCCGCATGCGAATCTCCAATATCCGGCGATTGTAGGGGATTCGCTACCTACCCTAGCCCGCGAATTGGTAGATTTGCGGCCCAGTTCGTCTTTACGTGAAGGTATGCCATGAGCGTGGTTCGCGAAGCCGATGTGATATCCAGCGTCGCCGACGCCTTGCAATACATTTCCTACTATCACACTCCCGATTTCATTCGCGCCATGGGGCGCGCCTATGACATGGAACAGAGCCCGTCGGCGCGCGATGCGATCGCACAGATACTCACCAATTCGCGCCTGTGCGCCGAGGGCCATCGGCCCATCTGCCAGGACACCGGCATCGTGGTGGTGTTCGTGAAGGTGGGCATGGGCGTGCGCTGGGACGCCACCCTCGATCTGCCGGCGATGATCAACGAAGGCGTGCGGCACGCCTACCTCGATCCCGACAACAAGCTGCGCGCCTCCATCGTGTCCGATCCCGCGTTCAAGCGATCCAATACGCGCGACAACACGCCGGCGGTGATCCACACCGAACTCGTTCCCGGAGAGTGTGTCGACATCACCGTGGCCGCGAAGGGCGGCGGATCGGAGAACAAATCCTTGTTCGCCATGCTGAATCCGTCCGACTCGGTGGCCGATTGGGTGGTCGAGATGGTGCCCGAGATGGGCGCGGGCTGGTGTCCGCCGGGAATGCTGGGCGTGGGGATCGGCGGCAGCGCCGAGAAAGCCATGCTGCTGGCGAAGGAATCATTGATGCAGCCCATCGACATCGGCGATTTGATCGCGCGCGGGCCGAAAACGAAATTGGAAGAACTGCGCCTGGAAATATTCCAGCGAGTCAATGCCCTCGGCATTGGTGCCCAAGGCCTCGGCGGCCTGACCACGGTGCTCGACGTCAAGGTGCTGGACTACCCCACCCATGCGGCCTCCCTGCCGGTGGCGGTGATTCCCAATTGCGCCGCCACCCGCCATATCCACTTCACGCTGGATGGCTCGGGCCCGGCAACGCTCGAGGCGCCGAATCTGGATCTTTGGCCGAAGGTTAAGTGGGCCGCGGACGCGAGCGCGCGGCGAGTGTCGCTCGATGGCCTCAACAAGGCACAGATCGCGAGCTGGAAACCCGGCGAGCGCCTGTTGCTGTCGGGCAAGCTCTTGACCGGACGCGATGCCGCTCACAAGCGCATCTGCGCCTTGCTCGATGCGGGCCAGCCCCTGCCCGAGGGCTTGGATTTTACCGGCCGCGTGATTTATTACGTCGGGCCCGTCGACCCCGTCGGTACGGAAGTCGTGGGGCCGGCGGGTCCCACCACCGCGAACCGCATGGATCGGTTCACCGACACCATGCTCGGCAAATCCGGCTTGCTGGCGATGGTGGGGAAGGCCGAGCGAGGTCCTGAAGCCATCGCATCCATCGCCAAGCACGGCTCCGCCTATTTGATCGCGGTGGGCGGCGCCGCCTTCCTGGTGGCGAATGCCATTCGCGGCAGCCGCATCGTCGCCTTCCCCGAGCTCGGCATGGAGGCGGTGTATGAATTCGAGGTGCGCGACATGCCGGTCACGGTGGCGGTTAGTTCAGACGGTGTATCCGTGCACGAAACCGGACCCAAGGCATGGGCGGGGAAATTCGCCGGCATCCCGGTGGCGGTGGAATAGCCATCGGCACCGGCTCGCGCGTCGGCCGGATCGAGGGCGTGTAAGTCATTCTCCAGTGGCTACGCGGCCCCGAGCTGGTGTCCCTATCGCGTTAAAAGCACCTGGCGTTTCGACGTTTTAGCGACTGCTTTAGCGGCACAACGTCGATCGCAAAAAAAACGATAGCACCACCGTCGCGACGCCGAACTCTCCGCGATGACTTTAGCCGACTTCATCGAAGTAGTGGGCGGCCTGCGCCCCGGCGTGACTTACGGGTACTTGACCGAGCAACCGTAAGGGGTGGTTACCGCATGAGGAACCGGGCTGCCTTGCACCACCGCCAGCATGGCCTCTTTCAGATACGGCTCGGCACGGGGTATATCGCCCACATCCGCGGTCGCGATGCTGTCGATGCCGCCCATGTATTGCAGCGCTCCATTCTTATCGATGACGAACATGTGCGGCGTGGTCTTGGCGCCGTAGAGGCGGCCCACCGTCCCCTTCGGATCCAGCAATACCGCGGCGGGTGCGGCGCCGCGCGACTGCGAGAGCGCGTCCGCGCCGGGTCCGTCCACGTAGCCCTGCTTGCCCGGCGCCGAGGAAATCACCGAGAGCCAGACCACGCCGTTTTTCTGCGCCAGCGCTTGCATACTTTGCATGTTGCCGCTGGTGTAGTGCTTGCGGGTGTAGGGACAGTCCGCATTGGTCCATTCCAGCACCACGGTCTTGCCTCGATACTGGCTTAAGGTCACGGCCGCGCCCTTGCTGTCGGTGGCAGTGAAATCGGGCGCCGGTTGGCCGATCTGCAGGGTGGAGCCGAGCGCGGGGCCGGCAGGGCCGATGATCCCGGCGAATAGCGCGGCAAGGAGCAGCGCAGGGGTGTTAACGAGATAGCGATAATGTGGGGATGGGCTCATTGGCGATGCTCCGAGGGGCAAACGTTTCCGCGGGAACGTCACTTTGTCCACCGGTTGGTCATAAGCGCGTTTCCGCGGAAGCGCGCGGCGACTGTAACGAACGTTAGTCGCGACAACACGGCCATTGGTTCCTTTCTCTGACCGACTTGAAGACTCGGTCCCAGGCCCGCAACCTTGAAATATGCGCCAGAATAATGGATGTACAATAGTGTATCCACGGGCTACACTCTCACAATGCCTCTGAAGATCAAGGACGCTGGGTTACGCCTTCGAGTCGAACGCGATTTGCGGGAGGAATTCGTCGAAACCTGCCGTTCGGAGGGTAAAGCCGCGGCACAAGTGCTCCGTGAGTACATGCGTGATTACATTGCGCGGAACAGGGTGGCGGCGCAGCGAGAGCTTTTTGGTAGAACCGAGAAACGTCAGTGACGACGGACTTGCTGCCACCGTTTTTGCTCGAGAACTACGAAGTTCACGAGTGGCAACACGCTTGCGCGATTCTCAATCATGATTTTCCAGCAGAATGGAATGACATCATCGATGTCTTGACGGTATTTAGGTTTCGCAAGAGTTGGATAACGGTCGGGGGAGGCCGTAAGTCAAAGGTTTCTGAAGCAATAGACTCGGCGCTCTATGATCGCCACTGGGAAGAAAAACACTTCGATACAAAAATAGTGGTCGACGATGCCCCGCTGGAGTCGCCCACACACAGCGTCGATTGCTATAAGAACCGAGTTGCTCTGGAAATTGAATGGAACAATAAAGATCCATTCTACGATAGGGATTTGAACAACTTTAGGTTACTTTTTGGGCTTCGCGTGGTGAGCGTGGGAGTCATCATTACGCGATGCGACGATTTGCAAGAAATCTTCCAAGAACTGGGGCGGGGCAGCAGTTACGGTGCATCGACGACCCACATGAGCAAGCTGCTTCCACGCATCGACGGCGGCAGCGGTGGAGGTTGTCCACTGCTGGTGTTTGGTATTACGAAATCGCTTTATATTGAGGACTAACCGCTTGAAAACAGCATCACAAGACTTGCTCGATGCGTGTGCGCATACCAAATTTCGCACCGTCCTTGCGGATCCGCCTTGGCAGTTTCAAAACCGCACCGGAAAGATGGCGCCGGAACATAAACGCCTGGCTCGCTATCGCACGATGAAGCTTGATGAAATCTCCGCCTTGCCCATAAGCAATGTGGCTGCAAATACCGCTCACCTGTATTTGTGGGTGCCGAACGCGCTGCTGCCCGACGGAATTCGCGTACTTCAAGCGTGGGGCTTCCAGTACAAAAGCAACATTGTGTGGCACAAGATTCGAAAGGACGGTGGCCCCGATGGCAGGGGAGTCGGGTTCTATTTTCGGAACGTCACCGAGCTCATTCTCTTTGGCGTTCGCGGAACCAACGCACGCACGCTTGCGCCAGGTCGTCGTCAGGTTAATTTCTTGGCAACGCAAAAGCGGGAGCATTCTCGCAAACCAGATGAGCTCTTTGACGTCATCGAATCGTGCAGCCCGGGACCGTACTTAGAGCTATTCGCGCGCGGTACTCGACCAGGGTGGATCGGATGGGGCAATCAATCGGAAGACTATTTTCCCACGTGGGATACGTACTCCAATCATTCACAATCGGGGGCGGCATGAGTTTGCATGCCGTCGCCAGCCATCGGTCTACCACGCTGGGCTTATGTACAGTATACGGTCCCATTTGAGGTAGCTTCCTGCCCGCGCGACCGTCCGGCTGTGGCTTCCTTCGCCGGCGTCGGGATTCCTGGCACTTTGACGGCCGGCCGTTTAGAGTGGCGCCTCTTGAAAATCGAGTGGATTCAGCGTCATGCGTTTCGGTGCGGAATACGGAGTGATAGTGATCGGGGGCGGCCATGCGGGCACCGAAGCCGCCCTGGCGGCCGCGCGCATGGGCCAGCGTACCTTGCTGCTAACGCACAACATAGAGACGCTGGGGCAGATGAGCTGCAATCCGGCGATCGGCGGCATTGGCAAGGGCCACCTGGTCAAGGAGATCGATGCGCTGGGCGGCGCCATGGCGCTCGCCGCCGATGAGGCCGGCATCCAGTTCCGCACCCTGAACTTAAGCAAGGGACCCGCGGTGCGCGCCACGCGTGCACAGGCCGATCGGCAGCTCTACAAGCGCGCAATACGCCGCATGCTCGAGACTCAGGTGAATTTGACACTGTTTCAACAGGAGGCGGCGGACCTTCTGATCGAGGGCGAACGCGCGGTGGGGGTGGTCACGCAAAGCGGCATCGAATTTCGTGCGCGCGCCCTGGTGTTGACCGTCGGCACATTCTTGGGCGGCAGGATTCATGTCGGCTTGGAGAGCCATCCCGGCGGCCGTGCCGGCGATCCGCCGTCGACGAGTCTGGCGGCGCGCCTGCGAGAACTGAATTTGCGCGTCGGCCGCCTGAAGACCGGGACGCCGCCGCGGATCGACGGCCGCAGTGTCGATTTTTCGGTGATGCGGGAACAGCACGGCGATCAGCCGCGGCCGGTGTTCTCTTATTTGTCGCAGCGCGCGGCGCACCCGCGCCAACTGCCCTGCCACATCACCGCCACCAACGAGCGCACGCACGATATCATTCGCGGCGCCACCGCGCGCTCGCCGATGTTTACCGGGTTGATCGAGGGCGTGGGGCCGCGCTACTGCCCTTCGGTGGAAGACAAGGTCGTGCGGTTTGCGGACAAGCACTCGCATCAGATCTTCGTCGAGCCCGAGGGCCTCGACACCCATGAGATCTACCCCAACGGCATATCGACGAGCCTGCCGTTCGACGTTCAGCACGAGTTCGTGCGGACCATCTCGGGCTTCGAACGCGCGCACATCACGCGCCCGGGCTACGCCATCGAATACGATTTTTTCGATCCGCGCGATCTCAAAGGCAGCCTGGAGAGCAAGCATCTCTCGGGTTTGTTTTTCGCCGGCCAGATCAACGGCACCACCGGCTACGAAGAGGCTGCGGCGCAAGGACTGCTCGCGGGCATCAACGCGGCGCAGCGGGCCGAAGAGCGCGATGCGTGGTGGCCGAAGCGAAGCGAGGCCTATATCGGCGTGCTCGTCGATGATCTGATTACGCGCGGCGCCCCCGAACCGTACCGGATGTTCACCAGCCGCGCCGAGTACCGCCTGAGCTTGCGTGAAGACAACGCGGATCTACGCCTCACCGCGCACGGCCGCGCGCTCGGGCTGGTCGACGACGCCCGCTGGGATTTCTTCCAGCGCAAAAGCGCCGCCGTCTCGGACGAGATCTCGCGGCTGGCCGCGGCGGTGGTGCACCCGGGCAACGTGGACGAGAGGCTGCTCGCCAAACTCGGTTCGCCCCTGACGCGCGAAGCGCATGCCCTGGATTTATTGCGCCGCCCGGGGCTGGACTACGATGATTTGCTCAGTGTCGCGCCCTTGGCAAAGGCGAACGGCGATTGGCGCGGCGATGAGCGCTTGGCGGAGCAGGTAAAACTGCAGATCGACGTGCAAGCGAAATACTCGGGGTACCTCGAGCGCCAGCATGACGAGATCGAGCGCCAGCAACGCCATGAAGATTTGCGCCTGCCGGAGAACATCGATTATGCCGAGGTCGGCGGACTGTCGAACGAAGTCCGCCAGCGCCTGCGCGAGGTGCGTCCTGAAACCCTTGGCCAAGCCGCGCGAATCCCGGGCCTGACGCCGGCCGCGGTGTCGCTGCTGCTGGTGCATCTGAAGAAGCGCGACCGCGCGGCTTGAACGCGCGAGGCGAACGTATGCCCAATTTTTATGACTTCGCAGTGCCTGGGCTCGACGGCAGCGAGAATATTCTCGCCCCCTTGCGCGGCAAAGTGACGCTGGCGGTGAATGTCGCCAGCAAGTGCGGCTATACGCCGCAATATGCGGGATTGGAAGAGCTCCACCAGGAACTCAAGGAGCGGAATTTCACCGTGGTGGGATTTCCCTGCAATCAATTCGGCGCGCAGGAACCGGGCACCGCAGCGGAAATTCAAAGTTTCTGTTCGCTCACCTATGGCGTGACCTTCCCGTTGTCGGCAAAAATCGAAGTCAACGGCGCGCATCGGCATCCCCTGTACGCCTGGCTGACCGCCAAGGAGAACGGGTTCGCCGGAGACATCGGCTGGAATTTCGAGAAATTCCTGATCGATCGCGATGGGCGGGTGATGTGCCGCTACCCGTCGGGAACGAAGCCCACGGATGCCAGTTTTTTGCAGGACCTGGCGGAGGTTCTCTAGGCCGCGGGCCGCGCCCCCGGCGGCGGCCAGTGGCATTTTGTCCGCCCACTCTTTAACATCAGCCTCCCTGTGAACCCCTTGGGCCCGGAGAAATGAGATGTTTTCGCGATTGAATGCCCTGGCGTGGTTCGCCGGCACGGCGCTCTGCTTGACTTGGGTTGTTGGCGCGCATGCAGCGGGCGATCCCATTATCGGCGAGAAGAAGTTCTACACCTGTTACGGATGCCATGGCATCGAGAACTATCGGAACGCCTATCCGGACTACAGCGTACCCAAGCTGCGCCACCAGAATGCCTCCTACATAGTCGCGGCGCTGCAAGAGTACCGCAGCGGCGAGCGGCCGCATGCGACCATGCATGCGCAAGCGGCATCGTTGACCGATCAAGACATGGAAGACATCGCCGCCTACCTGCAGGGCGCTGCCCCCGTGAAACCGAGCGCTGCCGCGACCGGCAAGGTTCCGAAACAAGTGGCAGCCTGTGTCGCCTGTCACGGTGACAATGGTCTTGGCGTCGAGGCGCCGCTGACGCCGCAGCCGGCCCTGCTCGCGGGCCAACACGTCGACTATCTGGAGCAGGCGCTTGCCGCCTATCGCAATGGCCGCCGCAAGAACGTCGTGATGGGCGGCATGGCGCAGCTGCTCACGAGCGACGAAGACGTCAAAATCGCGGCGGCGTATTTTGCCGATCAATCATCTCCGCTGGTGACCGCGAAGTCCGGCGGCCAGTAGGTGCAAGGCGGCGCCTGACACGGCGGCGCGCCTGACACGGCGGCGCGCCGGCTACGGCAGCGCCCCGGCCCGCGCCCGCTCATTGGCGCATGCTCATCAAGAATTGCGCGAACGTCCCGTAGTAGGCGTCGCGGTTCTGCTTTTTTCGAAAGCCTTGACCTTCGTCGCTCGCCTGTAGATACCAAACCTCGCGGCCGTTGCCGCGCAGTCGATAGACTATCTGTTCCGCTTCGCTCAACCGCACCTGCGGATCGTTTTTACCGTGCGCCACGAACAATGGCCGCGAAATCCGTTCCGCATTCGTCAGCGGCGAGATGCGCTTCAGGTAGGCCCGCGTGTCGGCGTCGCGTTCATCGCCGTAGTCCGCGCGGCGCTGACTCTGGCGATCCGGCGCGCTGTTGGTCAACAAGCCGACGAAGTCGGCGATGCCCGCCAAATCGACGCCGCCGCGCAGGCGATCGCTGAAATTCACCAGCGCCGCGAGCGCCAAATAGCCGCCGTAGCCTTCGCCGGACACCACCACATGCTTGACGTCATACGCGTTTTGCGAGCCGAGCCAGACGAGCAGCGCCCCGATGTCCTTCACCGCGTCCTCGCGCAACAGGCCCAGCCCAAGCGCTTGGTAGCTCTTGCCGTAGCCGGAGGAGCCGCGCACATTGGGGGCAACGACGGCAAATCCGAGTTCGTTGACCACATACTGCAGCCATGGATCGAATCCGGGGCGGAATTGCGAATCACGGCCGCCGCCCAAGGTGATCAGCACGGGGTGCGGCCCCGGAGTCGGCGGTTCGTAAACAAACGCCGGCACTTGGCGCATTCGGCCGTCCACTCGGTCGAACGTCGGAAACTGCGTGAGCCGCGGCACCACGAACTTGCTCAAGTCGACCGGGCCCGCTTCGCTGTGTGTCCAGGCCTCGAGGGTGTTCGCGGCGATGTCGAGAACATAGGCATCGCGCGGCCGATCGGCCGCCTCGAAGCCGAAGGCAAGGCGGTTGCCCTCCGCGTCGAAACTTAAATGTTCAATGAGACCGGCCACGGGAAACCGCGGCGGAATCAGATCCTGGTGAGTCTTGAGATCGAGCACATTGAGTTTGTCGATCCCGGCCTCGTTGCTGATATAGGCCAGGTAGTGTCCGTCGCGCGAAATCGCCAGCTCTCTGATGTCCCAGGCCAGGTGGCTTAGGATCACAGTCTTCTCGCCGCTATAGAGATTGACGTAACGCAGCTGCGCAAATTCGCCGTCGCGGTCGGAAATCAAATACACGCCCTGCCCGTCGCGCGAAAATTTCGCGCCCGCAATCCCGACCCTGCCCGCCGTCCCGGCCTTGGCCGCGGCGGGTTCCACCTCGCGCTTCTGCCCCGAGCCTAAATCCACCACGTACAGATGCGCTTCAACGGCCGAAACGGACTGCAATACCAGCAGCCTGCGGTCATCCGGCGACCAATCGAGGGGAACCCACGCGCCGCCGCCGCTGACGGCCAGCCGCGGCAGCGAGCCGGCTTCCGGTTCGTCGATGTCGATGTCCGTATTCACACCGTCGCGCGCGGTGCTGAAGAACGCGACTTCCCGGCCGGCGTTCGACCATATCGGACCGCCGTTTCTGGATTTGCCGTCCGTCAGGCATTTGGCGGCGAATTCGCCGAGCCGCTGATAATAGAGTTGGGCGTTCTCGCTGCCGCCCTCGTCCGCGAGGTAGACGTAGGCGCTGCGCAGCGGGTCGGGCGAAAACACGGCGTGCGTGATCGGCTCGCGCAAAAACGTGATCTGGCGACGCTCGCCCGCCGGCCGCTCCACCAGATGCAGTTGATCGACATCGCCGAAACGGGTGCTGATCAACAACTGACCTTTCGGCGAGAAGCCGAGCGGCGTGGCCTGACGCGCATTGAGATACAAATCCAGTTTCTCTCTCAAACCCGCGGCGGGTTCGGGGATGCCGTCGTATGTCAGATTGCCGCGCACGTCGCGCGTGCCGGCGGCCTTAACTAAGGCGCCGGGCAGAAATGTCGCAGCCAGCAGCAGCAATAAATAAATTCGAGCCATGATTCCTATGTTCTCACACGGCGCGGATAATGGGACCGATGGCAGCTTTTGAACATCTGGTGAAATCCTACGACGTCCGCGATCTGCTCGACGACATCGCGAGCGCGGACCCGCCCGCCTACCTGCGCCGCTGCTTTGCCGAAGGCTGCTCGGCCGCCGTCCTGCCGTGGGGGCGGGTGCAGCAGCTCGCCGTCTGCGCCATGGTGCTCGATGCCATCGTCGACGAGCGCGACTATGAGTTCTTCGAACATGAATTGATCGCCGACTGGCGGATGCACTATGCCGGCGTCTGCGCCAAGCTGAAGGGCACGGCGGTGCAGGCGCTGCGCCGCGTCCTCGAGCGCGAACACCCACAGGACTCCGATGCCGCCGCCGAACTGCAAGAACTTGCGGGTCGACTGGCGCCGGCTTGAATGATTGAAGCGCATCCACGGGGCGGTCGGTCTTTGCGAATGAGCAAGGCTGCCGCCCTGCTGCTCGCGGCGTCGCTCGCGATCTTGGTCGCCTGCCGCACGCCCGCGCCCCGGTCCGCGCCGGATCGCGCGCCCGCGCCGCCGGACACGCATGAGTCCGTAGATGGTTCTTACGACTGGCACGGCCTGCTCATCGCGCCGTTCGGCAGCGTGCTCAAGGAGATTCCCGCGACGCTTCACGAGGTGCTGCTGTTCCGGGACTCCGGGCAGAGCACCGCGGCGCCCGAGGACGCAGAGTGCTACGCCGCCGATGCACCGGCGCCGCGTTTCCTCGGGCGCACGCCGGAAGAGTACTTGCTGTGCTTCAAGCACGATCATCTGTCGCGCATTCAAGCGTCCGTGCAATTGACGACGGCCGAAGCGGCCGGCGTGTTCGCCGCCGCCTGCGCCGGCTGGCTCAAAGCTGCGACGTCGGGAACCACGAACACCGCGCCGGGAACCACGAACACCGCGCCGGGAACCCCGGACGCTGCGCCGGCCACCCCGGATGTCGCGTCGCCAACCCAGGACGCTGCGCCGCCCACCGCCGCCTGCCAGGGAAGCGAAGGTGATATCCACTTCAGCGCCCGCCTCGAGGAGGAGGCGGGTCAAGCGGTGCTGTCCATCGCCTTGGACAGCGCGCCCGATCCATAAGCTGCGCCCCGTGACGCGAGATTCCGAACATGAACTGCTTACCGCGGGCGCTCTCGGCATCGGGATCGCCCTGGACTCCTTGAGCGCCGAAGCGCTGCTCAAGCTGGTGGACGCGCTCGAACTCGGCAATGCGCAGTTCAATCTGACGGCCATTCGCGACCGCTCGAGCATGTTGCTCAAACATGTGCTCGACAGCCTGAGCGTGCAACCCTACTTGCGCGGCAGCCGCGTCGCCGATATCGGCACCGGCGCGGGCTTTCCGGGCCTGCCGCTGGCCATCGTCAACCCCGAGCGCCGGTTCACCTTGGTCGAGGCCACCGGCAAGAAGGCGCGATTCGCGGAGCAGACCGCCGCGCACTTGGGTGTGGACAACGTTCAAGTCGTGCACGAGCGTGCGGAGAACTACAGGCCGCTCGAGCTTTTCGATACAGTGATGGCGCGGGCGCTGTCGTCACTGGCGGATTTTGCGGCCTATGCCGGGCATTTATGCGCTCCGGACGGACGGCTGCTCGCGATGAAGGGAAAACGGCCGGACGAGGAAATCTCTGCCCTGCCGAAATCGTATCGTGTGCTGGCGGTGCATCGGCTCAAGGTGCCGGGGCTGGACGGCGAGCGGCATCTTGTGGAATTCTCAAAGGCTTCGGCAGTGGCGCCCCGACCCAAATCGAGAAGGCCATGAAGCGGGTCATCGCAGTTGCAAATCAAAAAGGCGGAGTCGGAAAGACCACGACCGCCGTCAATCTGGCCGCCTCGCTGACGGCCACCAAGCGGCGCGTGCTGCTGATCGATTTGGATCCCCAGGGCAATGCCACGATGGGATGCGGCGTCGACAAACATTCGCAGTCCCGCACGAGCTGCGATGTGATGCTGGGCGACTGTGCCGCGATGGAAGCGCTGGTGCCGGTCGAGTATGGCGGCTTCATGTTAATGCCGGCCAATCAAGACCTCACGGCGGCCGAGGTTCGCCTGGTCGGCATGGCGGTGGGACGAGAGTTCAAATTGCGCAACGCGCTGAAACCGGTGCGGGAAGATTTCGACGTGATTTTGATCGACTGTCCGCCGTCGCTCAATATCCTTACGCTGAACGCGCTGGTGGCGGCTGATTCCGTGATGGTCCCGATGCAATGCGAGTACTACGCACTGGAGGGCTTGAGCTCCCTGGTGCAAACCATCGAGCAGGTTCAGGGCAGCATCAATCCGGATCTGGAAATCGAGGGTCTGCTGCGGACCATGTACGACCCGCGTAACAACCTCTCGAGCGAGGTGTCCGCGCAGCTGATCGAGCACTTCGGCGAGAAGGTGTTTCGCACCATGATCCCGCGCAATGTGCGCCTGGCGGAGGCCCCGAGTTTCGGCAAGCCGGTGCTTTTTCACGACAAGGAGTCGCGCGGCGCGCTCGCGTATCTCATGCTCGCCGGCGAGATGATTCGTCGCGACGATCTGCCGCCCGCGCCCGTATAATCGGCCGCGTCAGTAGAATCGACATCGATAACCTGGAATTGAAGCATGTCCGGCAAAAAGCCGTCCTTGGGCCGTGGCCTCGCCGAGTTGAGCCCCCTGCTCGCGAAGCGCGCCGGCGCGCCCGCGGCGGAACCGCCGGTGCTTGCCGGCGACCGCTTGGCGAATTTGCCGCTCGATTTGCTGCAGCGGGGCAAGTACCAGCCGCGCGTCGATATGCGCACCGAAACCTTGAGCGAGCTCGCGGACTCGATCAAATCGCGGGGCCTGGTGCAGCCCATCCTGGTGCGCCCCGTGGGCGGCCGCGGTCCCGGCGAATCGCAGCGCTATGAAATCATCGCCGGCGAGCGCCGCTGGCGCGCCGCGCAAATGGCGGGCCTTGCGGAGATTCCCGCGGTGATTCGCGATGTGGCCGACGAGGCCGCCGTGTCCATGTCGCTCATCGAGAATATCCAGCGAGAAAACCTTAATCCCCTCGAAGAGGCGGGTGCGCTGCTGCGCTTGATCGACGAATTCGGCTTGACGCATCAAGCGGCCGCCGAAGCCGTCGGGCGCTCGCGCGCCGCGGTGAGCAATTTATTGCGCCTCATGGAACTGGCCGACGAGGTCAAGGAATTGCTGGAACAGCGCCGCATCGAAATGGGTCATGCGCGCGCGCTGCTCGGCCTGACTTCACGCCGCCAGCAGATCGAAGTGGCGGGACTCGTCGCCAAAAAATCGCTGTCGGTGCGCGAAACCGAGGCTCTGGTGCGCCGCATCATCAACCCGCACGCCGCCAAACCATCCGAGTCGCCCGCGGTCGACCCGGACATCCAGCGCCTCGAGCGTGAGCTGGCGGACAAGCTTGGCGCCAAAGTGATCTTTCAGCACACCGCGTCGGGCAAGGGCAAGCTGGTTGTGACCTACAACAGTTTGGATGAACTCGAGGGCATCCTTGGACATATTCAGTGACAAAAGAGGTCCAAAAATAAGGGCTTGGACGCCTTGATGCCGCGGGGCCGCCTCTCTATAATGCGCGCGGCTTGATCCGGCCGTGCGGCCGCACTCGCCCCATGAACGGGATATAACGTGATCGCGATCGACCTGCCCGATGCGCGGCGGCTGGCTCTCAGCGTCGTGCTGGGCCAGGTGGCCGTGACCCTGATCTGCGCGCTCGTGGCGTGGCTGATAGCCGATTCCGATGCTGCAGTTTCCGCGGCGCTGGGAGGGGGAATCAGCGCCGCGGCGAGTTTAGCGATGGCGTTGCTTGGATTCGGTGGTCGGTCGGCCGCCGACCCGCAGCGGGCGGTGCGCACGTTCTTCGTGGGCGAGACCGCCAAGATAGTGGTGATGATCGTGCTGTTCGTGGCGGTGCTGAAGACGATGAAAGTGGTTCCGCTGGCGATGCTCGGCACGTACGTTGCGACCTTTATTGTATTCTGGGTTGCGCTTGCCAATGCGCTGCCGCGGGTGGGCGCCGGCGCGCGCCGGCGCGCGGATACGGACAAGTAGATTGAATTCGAGGCGATCGAGCGCATAAGACGATAAATGGCAGCAGAACAGCCCACTACCGCGAACGAATACATTCTTCACCACCTGACGTTCCTGTCCAACAAGGAACCCACGGGAGTGATGGACTTTTCCGTCATTCACCTGGACAGCGTGTTCTTTTCCATCCTGCTGGCGGTGCTGTTCGCCGGTTCGTTCTATTTCGCCGCGCGCACGGCCACATCCGGTCAACCGGGCAAGTTTCAGAACTTCGTGGAACTCATCGTCGAATTCGTCGACACGCAGGTCAAGGACACCTTCCACGGCACGAACAAGCTGCTCGCGCCGCTGGCGTTGACGATTTTCTGCTGGGTGTTCCTGTTCAATGCCATGGACGTGCTGCCGGTCGATCTCTTGCCGTATCTCGCGCATGGCGTGGGAATCGAGCATTTGAAGGTGGTGCCCACCACCGACCTCAATGTCACCTTCGCCATGTCCTTGACCGTCTTTGTGCTCATCATTTACTACAGCATCAAGGTGAAGGGTCTCGGCGGCTTCATCGCCGAGCTCACTCTGCAGCCCTTCAGCGCGAAAAATCCAGTGGTCAAAGCGTTGCTGGTTCTGCCCAATCTGATTCTGGAGATCGTGCCCTTCCTGGCGCGGCCCATCTCGCTGTCGCTGCGTTTGTACGGCAACTTGTTTGCCGGGGAAATGATCTTCTTGCTGCTCGCGGGGCTGACTTTGCACGGCATCGCGCAGCTGTCGAGCGTCGGCGGCTGGGCTCTGCTCGTGGCGCAGATCGTGCTGGCGTTCGCATGGGCGGTGTTTCACCTCCTTGTGATTACGCTGCAAGCCTTCATATTCATGGTGTTGACGGTTGTCTATCTGGCGATGGCACAGGAACACCATTGATTGTGATTTCGTACTCGTTTCGCATCTGATTTCGTCTAGGAGAATTGAATGGAAAATCTTGCACACGTACAGGCCATGACCGTGCTCGCCGTCGGCATCATCTTCGGCATGGGAGCGCTCGGCACCGCCATCGGCTTCGGCATTCTCGGAGGCCGCTTTCTCGAGGGCGCCGCCCGCCAGCCCGAACTCGCGCCGATGCTGCAGGTGAAGATGTTCATCGTGGCCGCCCTGGTGGACGCGGTCGCCATGATCGGCATCGGCTTCGCGCTGTTCTTTACCTTCGCGAATCCGTTTACCTCCGGGCTGCACTAAAGGGTTGGGCCGGCGGCCGCGCTGGTCAGGAGACTTAAGTGAACATCAATCTCACGTTGATCGTGCAGATGATCGTGTTCATCGTCCTAATCTGGTTCACGATGAAATTCGTGTGGCCGTTGATTCTGGGGCCGATGGACGAGCGCGCACGCAAGATTGCAGCCGGACTCGCCGCCGCCGAAAAGGGCAAGCAGGAGTTGGCGCAGGCGCACGACAATGCCAATGTCATCATCCGCGAAGCGCGCGACCGCGCCGCACAGATCGTCGACATGGCGAGCAAGCGCTCCAGCGAAATCGTCGAGGACGCCAAAGGCACCGCCACGAGCGAAGCACAGCGCCTGGTGGCGCAGGCGCGCGCCGAGGCCGCGCGGGAGAGTTCGCATGCGCGCGAAGGCCTGGCCCGGGAGGTGGGCAAGCTCGCGGTGCAGGGCGCTTCACGCTTGCTGGAGCGCGAGATCGATCCGCAGGCTCACGCGGAGTTGCTGGATAAATTGGCGGCCGAGATCGCGCGTGGCTGAGCGAGCCACCATCGCGCGGCCCTATGCGAAAGCCGCGTTCCAATACGCGCGCGATGCGAATGCCTTTACCGGGTGGTCGCAAGCGCTGAAAACGGCGAGCGAAATCGTCGCCGACCCGCGCATCGCAGCGCTCACCAAGAGCCCGTCGCTGACATCGGCCGATCTGGCCAGTCTGATAATCGACGTCGCGGGAGCGAGGCTCGACGCCGGCATGCAGAATTTCGTGCGGGTGCTGGCCGAGAATCACCGCCTGCTGCTGCTGCCGGAAATCGCGGCGCATTACGAGTCGCTGCGTTCCGCGGTTGAAAACACCGTCGATGTCGATGTCGTCTCCGCCGTCCCGCTCGACGCCGCGCAATCCGACAAGCTCGAACGGGCCTTGAGCGTGCGGCTCAAGCGCGTGGTGCGCATGCAGACCTCGGTTGATCCGCGACTATTGGGCGGCGCGGTCGTGCGCGCCGGGGATCTCGTCATCGACGGATCGTTGAAAGGCCGCCTGGAACGCCTGGCCACAGAATTAGCCGGTTAGAACTGACTTAAGGATCGATATGTCCATCAAGGCATCGGAAATTAGCGACCTGATCAAGGCGCGCATCGACAAATTCCAGTCGGCCACGGAGGCGCGCAACGTCGGTACGGTGGTCAGCGTGACCGACGGCATCGTGCGCATCCACGGTCTTGCCGACGCACGCTACGGCGAAATGCTCGAATTCGTCGGCAACACCTTTGGGTTGGCCCTGAACCTGGAGCAGGACTCGGTGGGCGCGGTGGTGCTCGGCGACTACAAGCACATCTCCGAGGGGTCGGTGGTCAAAACCACGGGCCGTATCCTCGAAGTGCCGGTGGGTCCCGAGCTTCTCGGCCGCGTCGTCGATTCGCTGGGGCTGCCCATCGACGGCAAGGGCCCGGTTACGACCAAGCTGAAGTCCCCCCTCGAACGCGTGGCGCCGGGCGTGATTTTCCGCCAAAGCGTATCGCAGCCCGTGCAGACCGGCCTCAAGGCCATCGACGCCATGGTGCCGATCGGCCGCGGCCAGCGTGAGCTCATCATCGGCGACCGCCAGACCGGCAAGACGGCGGTGGCCATCGACACCATCATCAATCAGAAGGGCACGGGCGTTAAATGCGTATACGTCGCCGTTGGACAGAAGCAGAGCTCGATCGCCAACGTGGTGCGCAAGCTCGAAGAGCACGGTGCCATGGGCCACACCATCGTCGTCGCGGCTTCCGCCTCGCTGCCGGCGGCCATGCAGTACCTCGCACCCTACGGCGGTTGCGCCATGGGCGAGTACTTCATGGACAACGGCGAAGACGCGCTCATCGTCTATGACGATCTGTCCAAGCAGGCTGTCGCCTATCGCCAGATTTCGCTGCTGCTGCGCCGACCGCCGGGCCGCGAAGCGTATCCCGGCGACGTGTTCTATCTTCACTCCCGCCTTCTCGAGCGCTCCGCGCGAGTCAACGCGGAATACGTGGAGAAAATCACCAACGGCCGCGTGAAGGGCAAGACCGGTTCGCTCACGGGTCTGCCCATCATCGAAACCCAGGCGGGCGACGTGACGGCCTTCGTGCCCACCAACGTCATTTCCATCACGGACGGCCAGATCTTCCTGGAAACCGACTTGTTCAACGCCGGCATGCGTCCCGCCATCAACGCCGGCATTTCGGTATCGCGCGTCGGCGGCGCTGCTCAGACCAACATCATCAAGAAGCTGGGCGGCGGCATTCGCCTGGCGCTCGCTCAATACCGCGACCTCGCGGCCTTCTCGCAGTTCGCCTCGGACCTCGACGAAGCGACCCGCAAGCAGCTCGAACGCGGTCAGCGCGTCACCGAGCTCATGAAACAGAAGCAGTACGCGCCCATGTCGGTGGCGGAGATGGCTCTCTCGCTATATGCCGGCAACAACGGCTACTTCGACAAGGTCGACCGCCGCAAGGTGGTGGAGACGGAGGCGGCTTTACAGTCCTTCGCGCGCAGCACTTACGCCGATTTGCTGAAAGGCATCAACAGCAAGCCGGAATTGTCCAAGGAAGTCGAAGCCGCATTCAAAAAGTGCTGCGACGAATTCTTTGCGACCTTGAGTTAGGGCTTCAAGAGCAGGCAATGGCAGGCGCAAAAGAAATCCGCGGCAAGATCGCGAGTATCAAGAATACTCAGAAGATCACCAAGGCCATGGAGATGGTAGCTGCGAGCAAAATGCGCAAGGCGCAGGAGCGGATGCGGGCGGCGCGCCCTTATGCGGAAAAGATCCGCAAGATCATCGGCCACTTGCGCCAGGTAAATCTGGACTACAAGCATCCCTTCACCTTGGAGCGGCCGGTGAAGGCGGTCGGTATCGTCGTCATCAGCACCGATCGCGGCCTGTGCGGTTCGCTCAATTTGAATCTGTTCAAGGCGACTTTGAGCGCGATCCGCGAGGTTCAGGGAAAAAACGCCAAGGTCTATCTGTGCGTGATCGGCACCAAGGCGCTGCAATTCTTTCGCCGCCTCGCGGATGTCGAAATATCAGCTTCGGTCACGCATCTGGGCGACAAGCCGCGCGTCGCCGAATTGATCGGCACCACCAAGGTCATGCTCGATTTCTATCGCGACGCGAAGATTGATCAGCTGCTGCTGGTGCACAATGTCTTCGTCAACACCATGACCCAGAAGGGCCTCGTCTCGCAGCTGCTGCCGCTTCAGACCATTGACAAGGACGATCTGCAGGAGCGATGGGACTATATTTTTGAGCCCGATTCCACCGAGATACTCGACGGAATTCTGATGCGCTACATCGAATCGCAGGTCTTTCAGGGCGCCGTCGAAAATGTCGCCTGCGAAATGGCGGCGCGCATGGTGGCCATGAAGAGCGCTACCGACAACGCCGGCGAACTCATCGACGAGCTGCAGCTCATTTACAACAAGGCCCGCCAGGCCGCGATCACGAAAGAGCTTTCCGAAATTGTAGGTGGCGCCGCCGCGGTTTAGATTGGTACAGGTACAGATTTGTTACTTCGGCGCGCAGCGCCGCATAAAGTTCGGGGTGGCGCAGCCACCCCGTTGAGAGGTTAATAGACATGTCATCCAGCGGCAAAATCGTCCAAATCATCGGCGCGGTCATCGATGTGGAATTTCCACGCGATCAGATCCCCAAGGTCTATGACGCGCTCAAACTCGATGACGTGGATTTGACGCTCGAGGTGCAGCAGCAGCTGGGCGACGGCATCGTGCGCTGTATCGCCATGGGTCCTTCCGAAGGATTGCGCCGCGGACTCACCGTCAAGGGGACGGGCAAGGGAATTTCCGTCCCCGTGGGCGCGGGCACGCTGGGCCGCATCATGGACGTGTTGGGCAAACCGCAGGACGAAAAGGGCCCCGTACAGGCCACCGAGTACCTGCCCATTCACCGGCCTGCTCCCGCCTATGCCGATCAGGCCGGCGGCCAGGATCTTCTGGTCACCGGCATCAAGGTGATCGACCTGCTGGTGCCCTTCGCCAAGGGCGGCAAGGTGGGTCTGTTCGGCGGCGCGGGTGTGGGCAAGACGGTCAACATGCTCGAACTCATCAACAATATCGCCAAGCAATACAGCGGTCTATCCGTGTTTGCCGGGGTCGGCGAGCGCACCCGCGAAGGCAATGACTTTTATCACGAGATGATCGAGTCGGGCGTCATCGACAAGGACAACCTCGGCAATTCCAAAGTGGCCATGGTGTACGGCCAGATGAACGAGCCGCCGGGCAATCGACTGCGCGTGGCGCTCACCGGGCTGACCATGGCCGAATTCTTCCGCGATGAGAAGCAGCCTTCAGGCAAGGGCCGCGACGTGCTGTTCTTCGTCGACAACATCTACCGCTACACGCTGGCGGGCACGGAAGTCTCCGCGCTGCTCGGCCGCATGCCCTCCGCGGTGGGCTATCAGCCGACGCTGGCCGAGGAAATGGGCGTACTGCAGGAACGCATCACCTCGACCAAGACGGGGTCGATCACGTCCATTCAGGCTGTGTACGTCCCCGCGGACGACCTGACCGATCCGTCGCCGGCGACCACGTTCGCGCACCTGGATGCGACGGTGGTGCTGTCGCGGCAAATCGCCTCTCTCGGCATCTACCCCGCGGTCGATCCGTTGGATTCCACCAGCCGGCAGCTCGATCCGCTGGTGGTGGGCGAAGAGCACTACGATACGGCGCGCGCCGTGCAGGCCGTGCTGCAGCGGGCCAGGGAGCTTCAGGACATCATCGCGATTCTCGGCATGGATGAGCTGTCGGAGGAGGACAAATTGAGTGTGTACCGCGCGCGAAAGATCACGAGGTTCCTGTCGCAGCCCTTCAACGTGGCCAAGGTGTTCACCGGCCAGGATGGCAAGATCGTGTCCCTGAAGGACACCATCCGCGGCTTCAAGGCCATCGTTGCCGGCGAATACGATCATCTGCCCGAACAGGCGTTCTACATGATCGGCGCCATCGAAGAAGCCGTTGAAAAAGCCAAGACTCTGACTTAAGAGCGATCATGGCCAGCACTATTCATGTCGACATCGTCAGCGCCGAGGGTCAGATCTTTGCAGGCGAGGCGACCATGGTGTTCGTGCCGGGCTCGCAGGGCGAGCTCGGCATCGCGCCGCGTCACGCCCCGCTGCTGACCACGTTGAAAGCCGGGGAAATCCGCGTGCAAGCCGAAGGCAAGGAAGAGCAGTCTTTCTTTGTCGGCGGCGGCTCGCTCGAAATTCAGCCCCACCTCGTCACCGTGCTTGCCGATACGGCGGTGCGGGCGCGTGATCTGGACGAAGCCGCCGCGCTGGCGGCGAAGCAACGGGCCGAAGACGCCGTCCGGGAGCGTACCGACAAAGTGGACATCGCGGAAGCGCAGGCCGAACTGCTGCGGGCCGTGGCACAATTGCGGGCAATCGAGCGTCTGCGTAAGAAGCGCTGACGACCTCCGCAATCGGAGTCTTCATGCAGCTTTCGGTCGTCATTCTGGCAGCGGGCCAGGGCAAGCGGATGAATTCCGACCTGCCGAAAGTGCTGCAGCCGCTGGCGGGGCAGCCGCTGCTCAAGCATGTGATCCGCGCCGCGCGCGCGCTCGAGCCCGCGAATATCTACGTGGTCTACGGACATGGCGGCGCGCAAGTGCAGGCGGAGCTGCCGGACGAACCCGTCGAGTGGATCTTGCAGGCGGAGCAGCTGGGCACCGGGCATGCCGTCATGCAGGCCATGTGCGTCATACCGGATGATCATGCGGTGCTGGTGCTCTACGGCGATGTGCCGCTGATCCGCGCGCCCTCCCTGAAGAAACTCCTTGCGGCTGCCAGCGAGGGCGCGCTCGCCGTGCTGTCCTTCGAGCTCGACGACGCGACGGGCTACGGGCGCATCGTTCGCGGTGCCGACGGCCGCGTCAGCGCCATCGTCGAGCAAAAGGATGCCAGCCGCGAACAATTGCGGATTCGCGAGCTCAATTCAGGGCTCATGGCCGCTCCGGCGGGGAAGCTGCGCGAACGGCTGCTGGAGCTGGGAAACAGCAACTCGCAGGGCGAATACTATCTGACCGACGTGGTCGCGGGCGCCGTTCGAGCCGCCGATCGAGTCGACGCTGTGCGGGCCGCGAAGCCTTCCGAAGTCATGGGTGTCAACGACAAGGTCCAGCTCGCGCAGGTGGAGGCCCTGTATCGGCGCGAACGGGCGGAGGAGCTGATGCGCGCGGGCGCCACCCTGGCGGACCCGGCGCGCATCGACATACGCGGCGAGGTCGAGGTCGGACGCGACGTGTTCATCGATATCAACGCCGTCCTGATCGGCAGGGTGCAATTGGCCGCGGGCGTGAAAATCGGGCCCAATTGCGTCATCGGCAATTCACGGATAGGCGCGGACACCCTGGTCCACGCGAACAGCATCATCGAGCATGCAATCATCGCCGAGAACTGCCGGATCGGTCCCTTCGCGCGGGTTCGGCCCGATACGATATTGCACAACGATGTGCACATCGGAAATTTCGTCGAAATCAAGAGCAGCGAAATCGGCGCCGGCAGCAAAGCGAATCATCTGACCTACGTGGGCGATGCCAAGGTGGGCAGCGGCGTGAACGTCGGGGCCGGCAGCATCACCTGCAACTACGATGGTCAAAACAAGTGGCCGACGCTGATCGAGGACGGCGTCTTCATCGGATCGGGCAGCATGCTGGTGGCGCCGGTGCGAATCGGCGCCGGTGCGACCATCGGAGCGGGATCGACCATCACCCAGAATGCTCCGGACGGGGAACTCACGCTGACGCGCGCGGCGCAGACCACGGTTGCAGGGTGGCAGCGGCCGACCAAGCTCGACGATGAAGAAAAAGCCGCCGCCATCGACAGCGCACTGCGGGTGCCGAAAAAGTAAGCACTCGCCGATCTTGACTTGCTCCGCGTGGCCGCGCTGCAATGCGGAAAGTCGATTGCGGCCCGGCTTTTTTCTTGACAACTTTCTTACACGCGTTCCGCTTCTTTTAACACCCTTTGACCTACACCGGCTCCGGGCCGACGTAGACTCACCGTCATATCGACGCGCCGAAAGGTGAGTTGCACCATTGGTTGGAAAAGACATGAACATTCGAAATTGCGCGAGAAGCTTATTCGTAGCCGTGCTGGCGATCGGGCCTGCACTGCCGCCGGCGCGGGCTCAGGAATACAAAGCGCCGGTGGTCAAAGTGGCATTCGGCGCGATCGTGGGAATCGTGACGAATGCGTCCAGGCTGCCCGTCGCGGGGGCCACCGTCGTGGCTGTCAGGGTGGACGGCGGCGGCATTCATGCGACGGTGTCCGGTAGCGACGGCGTCTATTCGTTTGCCGATCTTCCGCCGGGCTCGTGGTCTCTCACCGTACAGGTGGAGGGTTATCCGGAAGCGGCCGTGCCGGCGCTGCAAGTCACCGCGGGCAAAGCCACTCGGCATGATGTCGTCATGAACGTTCCGGCGGCGACTGCGGTCGCCGCGACAGCGGGTCCCGCCCCGACTCCGGCCGCCGTCGCCCAGGCGGCGGTACCCGAAGCGCTCCAGGCGCCTCCGCCCGGCCCGGAAGTCGACCTGCAGACTCCGTTCGCCGTCGGCGATCTCGGCTGGATGAACGGCACCTCGCGTGAGAAAAAACCGATCTTCGACACGAAGTTTTTCACGCCCGAGATCCGGCTCGACATGAACTACCTGCAAAGCGGTAACCATCCCATAGACCACACCATCGTCGGTTCGACCGAGGAGTTCCGCTCGGGCGAATTCCAGATCGAACAGGTGAGCCTTGGTGGTGACTTTCACTGGGAGAACGTGCGAGCCCGCTTTCTCTCGATGTTCGGCATGTTCGCGACAACCACGCCGCGCAACGACGCGAGTTCTGCGGTTGGTCAATGGGATCTCCAGGGTGCCTACAGATACTTCTCTGAAGCGAATGCCGGGTATCACTTCGACGTGAACCACGGCCTCAACGTCGACGTGGGCGTCTTCGTCTCATACATCGGCCTGTTCAGCTATTACAACTATGACAACTGGACTTACCAGCCCTCTTTCGTGTCGTCGAACACACCCTGGTTCTTCAATGGACTGCGCGTCCAGTGGTGGCCGACGCAGACGTTGAAAATCGAGCCCTGGCTGATCAACGGCTGGCAGTCCTACGCCAAGTTCAACAGCAAGCCAGGCTTCGGAGGCCAGATCCTCTGGATCCCGAATGACTCGCTCAAATTAGTGTTCAACAGCTATTCCATCGGCCAGGATAATTTGAATTGTCAGGCCAATAGCAGCGCCGGAGCCGGTACGGCCGATACGCTTTGCCAGCCCCAAAATGGCGGCAACCCCAACGCTGCGGCCGGGTCTTACATTGGGGCGGGGCCGCCGATCGACTGGTCCAGGGTGAAGCGTATTCATGAGGACGACAGCATCCTGGTGAAGTATTACGACGCGCACGGTCTTGGCGGCGCCGGCGTCTCCAAAATGGCATTTTCCGTCACCGTCGATATCGGCTGCGAGTACGGCGGCGGCGTTCATTGTTCGAACGGTCCAAACAAGGCAAATTTTTTCGGCGTGATGGGCTACGACCGGACATGGTTCCATAACGATCTGTACGCGGTGACGATTGGCGGCGGCTTCATGAACAATCCGGGCCGCTATCTCGCCCTGACCCCGCCGATCAACGGCGCGACGGCTGCCAGTGGCTCACCGTATTTCACTCAGCAGCCCGGACAAAAACTCCATCAATGGGATGCGCAGCTGAATTTGCAGTACATGCCGAAGGACTGGATTACCTGGTGGACCGAAGCGACGTTTCGGCACTCCGATGTGCCCTATTGGTCGGGCGCCGGCGGCGTGACGCCTCCTGGCGGCAATAACGGCTCACCCGGAAGCTGTGTGGGTGGTGGTGCCAATGCCAGCACCGGCCAATGCGCCGCGGGTGACTGGTTCCCCGATCTTCGCACTCGCGAGGTCATCTGGGGCGCCGGCGTTCTGGTCAAGTTCTAGGCCAAAAAACTCCACATATCTCATGGAATCCCAAGGAGGGAGAGCTCTGTTTGTGAATCATCGCTTCGGATGCGTTCACTCAATTGCCGCCGGACTGATGTGGCTGGCATTGCCGGTATTTGCCGACGCCCCCGCTATGACGACCCAGCCGTCTGCCGCTCGCGATCCTGATGGACCGGCGGAGGGCTGCGCCAAGGGATCGGACACCGAGGGATTCTTGGCGCGACTCAAGGACAGCTATAAATCGCATCTTGCATGGGATGGCGGCGACCCCAATGCGCCGCCACCCAGGGCCGTAGATGGCGCCGAGATTCCCGAATCCGATCCGCCCTGGCCGTACTCGACGTGGAACATCGGCGCGTCGCCGGCGATCGGAGTCGAGAACATGTACTACAGCGCGCTGATGGACGCGCTGTATTGCGGCAAGGGCGGCCGGAAATTGAAGGAAAGCCGCTTCACGATCTACGGCTGGGTTGAACCGGGCGGCAACATCAGCACCTCGCACACGCGTTTCAACTACGCGACCGGAACCGGCGGAAACTATCCGGCAGCGTACTCGTTCGAGCCCCAAAGCGCGCAACTCGACCAAGCGGCGCTGTACTTCGAGCGCGTGCCCGATGAAATTCAACGCGACCATTTCGATTGGGGCGGACGGTTCGCCGGGATATACGGTACGGATTACAAATACACCTTCAGCAACGGCATCTTCAGCAACCAATACTTGAATAGCACCAAGCAATACGGCTTCGATCCTGTCATGTACTACTTGGATTTTTGGTTTCCTAAATTTGCCGATGGCGAGAACATTCGCGTCGGCCGCTATATCTCCATTCCGGACATCGAGGCGCAGTTGGCGCCGAACAACCTCACGTACAGCCATTCACTGCTCTACACCTACGATCCGTACACTCAGAACGGCATCGTCAGCACGACAAAACTGAACAAGAATTGGCAGATTCAGGCCGAACTGTCCGCGGGCAACGACGTTGCGCCCTGGGTCAAGAGCGAGCGCCATCTGACGCCGGCCGCCTGCATCATCTGGACCTCGGATTCTGGCAAGGACAATATTTATCCATGTATGAACGGGCTCAACGACGGCAATTGGCGCTGGAACAATGTGCAGCACGCGGTCATTACCTGGTATCACAAGTTTGATTCCAAATGGCACATGGACACCGAGGCTTGGTACATGTGGCAAAGCCACACGCCGAACGTCAAAAATCCGGCGGGCCTTGCCGCCATTGCGCAGGCCTATTCCTATGTGAACGTCGGTGCGCCCGGCGGCGCGCAATGTAATCCAACCGTGGTGTTCTGCTATTCCTACGAGTGGGCCATCGTCAACTACGTCAACTATCAGCTAGGGCCCCGCGACGCCCTGGTGTGGCGCACGGATTACATGAACGACGCCAGGGCGCAACGCACCGGATTCAAGACCCGCTATTACGAGTTCGATTTGAGTTACACGCACTGGATGGGCGATGTGATCGAGCTGCGCCCCGAGATTCGCTTCGAGCATGCTCGCGACGCTCAGGCCTACGACAATCCCACCGCCACTCCAGGCGGCGGCAGACACTCACAGGCAATGATTGCGGCGGATGCGATTGTTCATTTCTGACGCGAGCGGCTCAGTCGCCGTCAACCTCAGTCGCCGCCAACCATGATTTCGAGATCGTTGACCACACGTTTCACACCCGGAATTTTCCTGGAAATGCGCACCGCGATCCGCAGGTCCCAGTCGTCAAAGACCATCCCGTGCAGGGTAGCGACCCCATTGTTCACGGTGACGGTGACATGTTCGTCATAGAAAAAGGGATCGGAATGCAGCGCCTCTTCCACCTGTTGCTTCGTCTTCTCGTCAGCCACGGGATCGGAGCGCCTTTTCGCGGTTACCACAATTTCATCGAGGTGGGTGCTCCCCGGAGCGGTTACTTTCTCCGCTCGCGCCTCGATTGCCGCAAAGGCCATGACCGCGAGTACGGCTGCGGATAAGGGCAACACCCCTCTGCGGTTATGCACGTGATGAAACCGTCACGCAACATCGCGCGCGGAACTCACTCGCGCAGCCTCTTCCGACGTGGAGATCGGAAGCCGTACTATGAATCTCGATCCTACCCCCTCCAGACTCTCGACGAAGACCTCTCCGTGGTGCAAGGCTACGACCATGGAAACCAGATGCAGGCCAACGCCCGTGCCTGCGATGCCGGTGGCATTGCTGCCGCGGAAGTAACGCTCGAAAAGGTGTTCGCGATCACGGGCGGGAATGCCGATTCCGCAGTCACGCACCTGCACCACCAGACATTCCGCCTCCTGCCGGGCAGCCACCTCGATGGGGCTCCCCAGCGGCGAGTATTTGATCGCGTTGGAAATCAAATTGCTGAAGGCGTGAAAAAGCAATTTGGGATCTCCGTGAATGGTCGCCGACAGGGAAGAATAATCTTCGTTGATGATCACGCCGCGAGTCGCATCGCGATGCACCTTGCAGGCGTCGCGCAGCAGCACACCGGGGTCGAGTTCGGTTGGATGGAACACGGCCTGTCCATCCAGCAAACGCGATGCGCCCAGCAGGCTATCCATGATATTGGTGATCCGCTGCACCGCACTGCGTATGCGTGCGCCTCGCTCTGCAATGTCCTTGGGATCGAGTCTGTCGCTCATCTTGATGAGCCGCTGCGCATGTCCGTCGATGACCGTCAGAGGCGTTCGGAATTCGTGGGAAGTCATGGCGACGAAATCGCGTTCCTGAGCCGTCAGCCGGCGTTCGTTGTCGAGCCCCTGCTCCAACGCCGCGGCCTGTTCGATCAATCGACGCTGGCTATTCGCCAGAGCCAGTGCATTGTCGCGGAAGACGGCCACGGCGCGCGCCATCTCGCCCATCTCATCTTTGCGTCGGACGCCGGGGATTGCGATTTCGGTGTTTTGATCGGCCAGCGCGTGCATGCAGGTCGCAAGCTCGAGCAAGGGCACCAGGATGGAACGCGCAATGTAGACGATCACGCCGATCAGCAGAGATGTTGCCAACAGCATCGCGGTCACGATCAGGGTTCGGGCGCGCTGGTAGGTGGCCGCGGCCAAGGCGCTGTCTCTCTGCGCTTTGGTGACGGTTTGGTCCGTAAGGCGGCTCAACGTATCGCTGGAAAGATCAAACGCGCGGCGCGAGGTCGTATTGTACAAACGCACGCCGTCCGAAATGTGCTCGGTGCGGGCAAGTGTGATCACCTCGGCGGCGACTACCTGATACGCCGCCCATTGCTTGGCAAACTGGGCGTACAGCAAGGCCTCGGAGGGGTCTTGAGAGATCTCTTCGTACGCCCGCTGGCTGCGGGTGACCGTGGCACCCAGCGAGGTGATTTCCTTTTCGCTTGCGGCGAACTCGAGCGGCGTCGAGGCCAGCAATTGTGTTGCCTCGGCGGTGCGGTAGTCGGACATATAGTTGCTGAGGTCGCCGAGAATGCGAGTGTCGCGCAACCAATGATTGCGGATCACCTCGGATACGCGGTTGACCTCGCTGAGGCGCGCAAACCCAAAGGCGCCCAGACCAATGACCAGAAAGAAGAGCAGCGCAAAGACCAAGTACAACCGTACCCGGACGGAACGGGGCTGCCATCTTCGAGAGTCAGTCATGCGGTTCACGAGCGTCTCTAGGGTCGATGAGCCGGCCGGAGGCGGCTTTGACCACGGCTTCGGTGCGCGTGGACACGTTGAGCTTACGGCACGCGTTTTCAATATGGAAATTCACCGTGCGTTTGCTTATGTTCAAAATAGTGGCGATCTCAGGAGAAGTTTTCCCTCGCGCGGACCAGGTGAGACACTCCAATTCTCGATCATTCAGCGCCACGTGGCGAGACCAAACTTCATTGCGCGCGCCCCTTCCCAATCGCGCCTCGATGATGGCGGCGAGGATCTCGAAATCGACCGGTTTGGTGACATAGTCGTCGGCACCGAGTCGCCGACCCGTCAGTTCACTGTCGCGATCCGTGCGGGCCGTCAGGAATATGAAGGGCACGGCATCGAACCGCGGCGCGAGTGCCGTCAAGCACTGCATCACCTCGAATCCCGTCATGCCCGGCATGTTGATGTCGCACAGCACGACGTCCGGTTCGGTCTTCAGTATCGCGCTCAGACCCGCATGGCCATCCACTGCGATCGTCACGGCGTATCCACGTTCCTCGAGGTCTTCCATGATCAATGCGGCGGTCTCCGCATCGTCCTCGATACAGAGGATTTTCTTTGTGGGCGACACCATGGGGGTAGCTCCTGTCTGATACAGCGCCGCAACGTAGCACAGGGACGCGCGTCGCCCGATTTTGGGCCAAGCAGGCCTCGCCGCGAAACTGTGAATCTTCACAGCGAATGTTCACAGTAGCCCAGGTGGGGGGACATCGACATCATAATGACGCCCCGTGGTCTGACCGGGATGCCCAGTGAATGGCGAGATTGTCGTGAAAAGGGGTCGATGAATGAGCGAATCGCAAGGCGATCCGGGCCGGCTCCCCAAGGGCCAGGACTCCATCGACCGGCGTGCGTGGTCGCGGGAGCGCCAATGGCGGACGACGGGCATCGCCGCCGCCGTAGCGGCCGTTGTCGTCCTCACCGTTTGGCTGGGCGGACGCGTTTTCGGTCCGCACCAGGCGCCGGCCGAGGCCGCGCCATCGCCTCCCGGCACATTTCGCGCCTCGGCGCAGCAACTCAAGGCTCTCGTGCTGGAGACGGTACAAACGCATGGCTTCGTCAGCGAGGAATTGACCGAAGGCAAGATTGCCGTGAATGGGGATCGTGCCACGCCGGTATTCTCTCCGTACTCGGGCCGGGTCACCCGAGTCATCGCGGGCCTGGGCGACACCGTGAGGGCGGGCGCGCCGCTGGCCACGCTCGAAGCCTCGGAATTCGTACAGGCGCAAACGGATCTCAAATCCGCCGCCGCTCAGGTCAAACTTGCGCGCATCAATGAAACCCGCAAGCACGCCCTGTTCGATGCCAAAGGCGGCAGCCTGCAAGATTGGCAGCAAGCACAGGCCGATCTAACGACGGCGGAGACCGCGCTCAACTCGGTGCACAATCGCCTCCGCATCCTGGGCAAATCGGATTCGGAAATCGCCGATTTGGAGAGGGCCCAGAGCATCAATCCCGTGGCGGTGCTGACCGCGCCGATCGCCGGCGTTGTGGTGGACCGTCAGGTCGGTCCGGGGCAGTACTTGCAATCCGGCAGCGGTACCCCGGTGTTCACCATTGCCAACCCATCGAGCGTGTGGCTGCTCGCCAATGTGCGCGAGGCCGATGCGGGCTTGATGAAGCTCGGACAGTCCATGGAAGTTCGCGTTCTCGCCTACCCCAAGAGGACGTTCAAGGCTCGCGTCACCTACGTCGCCGCGCTCGTCGATCCCGTGACGCACCGCCTGCCGGTTCGCGCCGAAATCGACAACCATGACGGCGCCCTGAAGCCGGAAATGTTCGCGAACTTTCGCATCCTCACGGGCGATGCGGCCCAGTCGCCGGCGGTTCCCGCGGCGGCCGTGGTCTACGAGGGCGACGCCGCGCATGTGTGGGTGGCCAAGGGCGAGGGATTGCTCGAGTTTCGGGCCATACGCACCGGGCGCAGCAATGACGGACTCATCGAGGTGCTCGACGGCTTGCAGCCCGGTGAGCGAATCGTGACCAAGGGCGGCCTGTTCATCGATCAAGCGGCGGTCCCCGCCTCTTCATGAACGCCATCGTCACGTTCGCGCTGCGCCAGCGCGTGCTGATCGTGGTGCTTTTGGGTTTTGTGCTCACCGCCGGCATCGTCAGCTTTCTCTCCCTCAACATCGAGGCCTATCCCGACCCGGTACCCCCGCTCGTCGACATCGTCACGCAGAGCACCGGGCAGTCGGCCGAGGAGATCGAACGCTACATCACGATCCCGCTTGAAATTCAAATGGCCGGCATTCCCAATGTGCAGGCCATTCGCACGATTTCTTTGTTCGGACTTTCGGACGTCAAGGTGCAATTCACCTACGATTTCACGTACTACCAAGCCGAACAGTGGGTCAACAACCGCCTATCGCAACTCGGCAGCCTGCCGAACGGCGCCCAGCCGCAGATATCGCCCACCAGTCCCATCGGAGAAATATTTCGCTATCGAGTCGCGGGGCCGCCCAACTACTCGGTCACTGATTTGAAGACTCTCCAGGACTGGGTGCTGGAACGGCGCTTCAAGGCCGTGCCCGGCGTGATCGACGTCACCGGATGGGGCGGCAAGACCAAGACCTATGACATCGCGATCGACCAGCGCAAACTCGTCGGCTACGGGCTCTCCGTGCCGCAGGTCCTGCAGGCCTTGAGCAACGCGAACATCAACGTCGGCGGCCAAACGGTCAATTTCGGGGCGCAGTCGGCGGTGGTGCGCGGCGTCGGCCTCATTCATTCAGCCGATGAAATCCGCCATACCATGATTGCCAACAATCAGGGCGCGCCGGTCCTCATCGGCGATGTGGCCCAGGTGACCATCGGGAATCTGCCGCGCTTAGGGATCGCCGGCTTCGACGGCGTCGACGACATCGTTCAGGGCATCGTGCTGATGCGGCGGGGCGCGCAAAGCATTCCGACCATCAAACGCGTCGAGGCGGAAGTGGACAAGGTCAACAGCAGCGGGATTCTGCCGCCCGGCGTCAGGATCGAGCGCATCTACGACCGCAGCGATCTGATTCATGTCACGACGCGCACGGTGCTGCACAACATGGCCATGGGTATTGTGCTGATCTTTCTCCTGCAGTGGGCGTTCCTCGGCAATCTTCGCACCGCGGTGATCGTCGCCATGACCATCCCGTTCGCATTGTCGTTCGCAATCGGACTCATGGTGCTGCGCGGTGAATCGGCGAATCTGTTGTCGGTGGGCGCCATCGATTTCGGGCTGGTGGTGGATGCCACGGTCATCATGGTCGAGAATATTTACAGGCATCTCGCCGAGGCGACCGCTCATCTCGGCCGCGGCCCCAGCACCTTGCACCGTATCCGCGTGCGCAGCGGTTTTCGCGGCAAGATAGGCAGCATCTCGGTGGCCGCCGCCGAAGTCAGCCAATCCATTTTCTTCGCCGCCGCCATCATCATCGCCGGCTTTGTGCCTCTGTTTACCCTGTCCGGTATCGAGGGACACATTTTCGGGCCCATGGCGAAGACCTACGCCTACGCCATCGCGGGCGGCTTGATCGCCACGTTCACCATTGCACCGGCCTTGAGCCTGCTCTTGATTCCGGACAAAGTGGAAGAGCGTGAAACACTCATCGTGCGCGGCCTGCGCAGCGTCTATGAGCCGGCGCTCGAATTCGTGCTGGCGAATCGCATCATCACCTTTTCCGGCGTGGCGTTGACGGCGCTGCTGGCATTGTTCGCCCTGCGTTCACTGGGCCTGGAATTTCTGCCCAAGTTGGAAGAAGGGAACCTGTGGGTTCGGGCCACCTTCCCCCAGTCGGTGTCTCTCGAGGACAGCGACACCTATGTGAACCGGATGCGTGCGGTCATGCTCAAGTATCCGGAAGTGCAGTCCGTGGTCTCGCAGCACGGCCGGCCCGATGACGGCACCGATGCGACCGGCTTCTTCAATGCCGAATTCTTCGTGCCGCTGAAATCCGCCGACGCCTGGCCGTCGGGCATCACCAAGGAGAAACTCACTCAGGACATGACCGATTCGCTGCAACAGCAGTTTCCGGGGGTGGGGTTCAATTTTTCCCAATACATTCAAGATAACGTCGAAGAGGCCGCATCGGGAGTGAAGGGCGAAAATTCCGTCAAGGTTTACGGCAACGATCTGGAGACGCTCGAGAAAACCGCCAACAGCATCGCCGCTGTGCTCGCCAAGGTGCCCGGCATCACGGACCTCGCCGTGCTGCGCTCGCTCGGCCAACCGACCATTCGCATCGACGTCGACCGGGTGCGCGCCGCGCGCTACGGCCTGGCGCCCGGCGACGTGAACGCCGTCGTACAGACGGCGATCGGCGGCCAGAGCGCCGGCGATCTGTACGAGGGCAGCAGCGATCGGCACTTCCCGATGATGGTTCGCCTCGCGGCGCCGTTTCGGCAAAGCCTCGATGCGATACGGCACATTCCGATAGCAGCGGCTGCGAGTACCGGCAGCGGCGTCATTCAAGTGGCCCTGGAGGATGTCGCCGACGTGCGATTGGTGTCCGGCGCGGCATTCATCTATCGCGAGCAGCAGCAGCGCTATGTGCCGATCAAGTTCAGTGTGCGCGGCCGCGATCTCGGCGGCGCGGTACTCGAAGCTCAGCACGCCGTCGAGTCGCAAGTCTTGCTGCCGGGCGGATACCGTCTCGAATGGGTCGGGGAATTCGGAAATCTGCAGGAAGCCGCCGCGCGCCTCGGTGTGGCCGTGCCGCTGTCGCTCGCGCTCATCGTGCTCCTGCTGTACTTGAATTTCGGGGGCCTGCGTGATGCCCTGCTGGCGGCCAGCGTGATTCCCATGGCATTGCTGGGCGGCATTCTCGCCCTCTGGGTCAGCGGCACGCCCTTCAGCGTATCCTCCGCCATCGGCTTCGTCGCCCTGTTCGGCATTGCCGCCATGGACGGCATTCTGATCCTGTCCTACTACCACCTGAGCCTTGAGTCCGGACTCGATCGCGCGAGCGCCATGCTGCAAACCTGCCGAACTCAGATGCGGCCGGTGATGATGACTTGCATCGTGGCCTGCGTGGGCCTGATACCGGCCGCGTTTTCGAGCGGCATCGGCTCGCAGGTGCAGCGGCCGCTGGCGCTGGTCGTGGTGGGCGGCATGCTGCTGGCGCCGGTGCTGATACTCCTGGTGCTGCCCGTGCTCATTTTGAAATTCTCGCGCGCGCAGGAGCTGCCGGAAGAATTGCCGCGGGAACCTTCCACATGAAGCCCGCCGGTCACGGGCGTTTGTCGGGCAGGGTGGCTTACCCGGCGGTGTGCTGGGCGGCGCTGGGACTTAGCGCCTGCGCGGGGCTTTGTGCCTGCGTGGGACCGAATTTTCATCGTCCGGCTCCCCCGAAAACGGATCGCTACACCGCGGAGGCGTTGCCGCAGGAGACGGCGTCGGCGCCGGGCGCTGGCGGCGCCGCGCAGCGCTTCCTGGCCGGACAAGAAGTCCCGCGCGACTGGTGGACGCGGTTCGGATCCCCCGAGCTCAACGCTCTGGTGACCGAGGCGCTGCGCGCGAACCCCAACGTCCAGGCGGCGCAGGCGGCGCTGCGTCAGGCCATGGAGAACACGGCGGCGCAGCGGGGCGTGTTTTTCCCGACCGTGCAGGCCGGGTTCAGCGCAAGCCGCCAGCTGAACGCCGTCGGCGTCCTGTCGCCGAATCTTGCCTCCGGGACGGCGCTCTATAACTTGTACACGCCGCAAGTCACGGTGAGCTACGTCCCCGATCTGTTCGGCGCGAATCGGCGCGCGGTCGAATCACTGACTGCGCAGGCCGAGGCCAGCCGCTTCCAACTCGACGCGACGTACCTGACGTTGACCGCGAATGTGGTCACGGCCGCGATCCAGGAGGCCGCGCTGCGCGCGCAAATTGCCGCGACGGCGCGCATGATCACTCTCGAGCGCGAGGCCTTGAGCGTGCTGCGGCGCGAGTTCGAGCTCGGCGCCGTCGCCGAGGGCGATGTATTCGCCCAGGACGCCGCCCTCGCGCAATTGGAAGCAACGCTGCCGCCCTTGAATCGTCAGCTGCAGCAAACGCGCGATCTGCTCGCGGTGCTGACCGGCCATCTTCCCGCCGACTTCAAGCCGCCGCGCTTCGAATTGGATCAATTGCAGTTGCCCACCGATATTCCTTTGGGCGTGCCGTCGCAGCTGGTGGAGCGCCGTCCCGATGTGCGCGCCGCCGAGGCGCAGTTGCATGCCGCGACTGCCCAGGTCGGCGTGGCGATCGCCAATTTCCTGCCTCAGGTGACGCTCACCGGCAACGCCGGCAGTTCAGCCACGGCGATGAGCGACCTGTTCAAGGCCGGCACCCGGTTCTGGTTCGCGGGCGCCAGTCTCAGCCAGACTCTGTTCGAGGGCGGCACGCTGCTCCACCGCAAGCGCGCGGCCGACGCCGCGCTCGATCAGGCCGGCGCACAGTACCGCGCGGCGGTGCTGACCGCCTTTCAGAATGTGGCCGACGCGCTGCACGCGCTCGATAGCGACGCGGAGTCGCTGAACGCGGCCAGCCGTGCCGAGGCGGCGGCCAACAAGAGCCTTGCGGTGGCGCGCCGCCAGCTTGAGCTCGGTTCCGTGAGCTATCTCGCGCTCGTCAGCGCGGAGCAGACCTATCAACAGGCGGTGATGTCGCTGACCCAGGCGCGCGCGAACCGATATGCCGATACGGCTGCATTGTTTCAAGCGCTGGGCGGATCCATTGCTTCCGCCCCTGCCTCTCACGGCAGCGACGTACCCAATGCCGCTCCGATGCCGTAGGTGATTCCCGCCGCGAGACAGCCGAAGACCAGCTGGCGCGCGGCGGAGTACCAGGGACTGCGGCCGTTGAATAGCGAGGTGAGCATTCCCGCGGCGCAGAGCACTGCGCCGCTGGCGAGGGCGCTTGCCGCAATGGCCCCATGCCCATTCATCCAAAAAAACGGCGCCACCGGGAAAATCGCGCCCGCCGAGAACAGGGCAAACGAGGTTGCGGCCGCACTCCAGGGGTTGCCCCCCAATTCAGCGGGGTCGATCCCCAGCTCTTCCCGGGCCAGGGTGTCCAGCGCACCCTGCTTGTCCTGCATCATCTGAACTGCCACACGCTGAGCGTCCTCTTTCGCCATGCCCTTGGCCTGAAAGATCAGGGCGAGCTCGTGCTGCTCGGCCATGGGAGTCTGCTCGAGTTCCTCAGCCTCACGCGCAATCTGCGTTTGCGCCAGCTCGCGCGCATTCGTCACCGACAGCCATTCACCGAGCGCCATGGAGCACGCGCCGGCCACCAGACCGGCCAATCCCGTGAGCAGCACCGTCTTATGGGCACTTCCGGCTCCGGCAATTCCCATCACCAGGCAAAAATTGGACACCAAACCGTCGTTGGCGCCGAGCACCGCGGCCCGCAGGTTGTTGCCCGACGCAGCTCGATGCCAGGGCTCGGCGCGCGCAATATCCGCCCCCGCCGATCCTCCACGCGCCGCATTGGCGGCCACCGCCTGAATCACCGCCGCGTGGCCGCGCTCCTCCGCCGATATGGCATGCGCATCGCTCTGGCCGGCATATTTGTCGCGGTCGGCAACTTCCGCCGCGGCGATGGTCGGCAGCACAAAGCGAGGGCCGAAGCGTTGCGCGAGCTTCGCGAGGAGCCGCGTGCGAAACCCCGGCACGAAGCGCTCATCGTGAATACCCGCGGCCGCGAGTTTGTCCCGCCACAATTGCGCATGGCTGCTCTCGGCCTGCGCCAATTGCAGGAACAGGTCCTTGCGCAGGGGATCGGCTTCGGCGGCGGCGAGCGCCGCATACAGCGCGGCCCCATTGAGCTCGTCGCGCAGGTTGTCCCGATACCGTTTGATGTCCTCATTCATATGACGAAGTCCTACACGGTGATTTCGCAAATAGACAATCGGCTCAGGCCTCCGGAATCGTCCAAGTCTCGTCGTCCTTGGAGGAAACCGTCCGGGTGTTCACCAGCCGCACCAACCGGCGCAGCAAGAGATTGGTGCCGACCACGAAGCCAGCCGCCACCAGACTCGGAGCCCAGAACCCGCCGCCCGCAAACGTACCGAAACCGCAAGATCCGAGCGCCACCAAGGCGTTCGTCCGAAGGCCCGCCATCTTTTGATGCCATTGGCGCTCGAATCCGATGACCGACCCCAAGGCGAGCGCGAGACTCAACCGGCCGATCGATTCAATGATTTCCACGTGCGTGCTCAACATACCGGTGCCGCTCGCTACAGGAAAAAGCCGGCGATGACCACCAGCGAGAACGCTAGCGCAAGAGCTGTCCAGAGGAACAGCAGAATCTCGCCCGCCGCTGCCGCCACGTGCCTCGACAGCGCGGCCGGACGCCGGAACGCGATGCCCGATGCAAAAATATGGAAACTAGAAAGCTCAGCCATGATCTACTCCACGACACACTCAAGCGCTTATGCCGGGAGCGATGGCTGGGGCGGATCAGCAGGTCAGCGCTGATCTTCCTTCACTGAATCTATTCCGGCTCCAATCCGGCCGGGCGAGTGGCAGCACAACCGCGTCAAGCGGCGACTGTCCGCGTCGCAGGCCGGGGTGCTAGGTTGGGGCTCCATGCTTCGCAATATACCCTACCGGGGTATAGTAGCGCAACTAGAAGTGGCGTTCCGCCTCGTGCGGCAGCCAAAAGGGGATGGGTAATGTCGAGCTTCTGTAGTCAACGCGCCGGTTGGATCCTGGGAGTGTTTGCCGTCGGCCTCTTTTTGAATGCCTGCGGGGGAGGGGGTGGGGGCGGCGCGTCACCCGCTCCGCCGACTTACACCTTGGGCGGCACCGTCACGGGCTTGCAGGGGACGGGACTCGTGCTCCAGAACGGCAGCAACACCGTGACAATCACGGGCAGCGGTGCGTTTACTTTCCCCGGCACGCTCGCGGACAAGACCAGTTATTCCGCCTCGGTGGCCACTCGACCTAGCGCCCCCAGTCAGACCTGCGTGCTGAAGGGCGCGACGGGAGCGATCGCGGGCAATAACGTCACCAGCATTGCGGTCTTTTGCGGTCCTGCCGCCGCAAAATTTCTCTATATCTCCGGCTACAACGATACTTCAACGGCTGGATTTGCCATAAACCCCAACACGGGTGCTCTGACGGCGGTGCCAGGTTCGCCGTATACGGTCGGTACCTCCCCACAGGACCCGGTTCTCAACCCGGCTGGAACGGCCCTGTATGTGAGTTATTACCCTGGAGTGGCCGCGTTCCAGATTGACGCCAGCTCAGGGCAGCTAACGCCGGTCGCCGGTTCGCCGTATGTGCTGCCCGTCAGCGGCAGTCGGCCGGAGTTTCGACCGAACGGCGCGACGATGTACGTGAATCTTGGCTCGGCCGGACTCGCCGCGTATGCCGCGGATGCGACTACAGGGGTGCTGACTTCCGTCACGGGCTCACCGTTTTCTGTCAATGGCAGCGGTCAACCGGCAATCGATCCGAGCGGAAAATTTCTCTATCTAGGCACGGTGAGTAACGGACTCCTCGGTTTCAGCATCAATCAGACGAGCGGCGCTGTTTCGCCCTTGCCGAGCTCGCCCTTTGCAACGGGTGGGGTGGACGGCGTGTTGCTAATCGATCCGACCGGTAAATTCTTGTATGCCGTGAATAGCACACTCAACGCGATCAACGCGTTTTCCATCGACGCGGCGAGCGGGGCGCTCACGCCCGTGGCGGGATCGCCGTTTGCGACCGCGATCGGACCGGCCGACGCGCAATTCGACACCACCGGCCACTTTCTTTATGTGACTCACGGCTCGCAGCAAAGCAACACGATGTTCGGATTCGCGATCGACGCAATCACGGGGGCATTAACGACCGTTCCCGGCGCACCGTACGTGGTCGGCGGGATTGTGCCCGGTTTGGCCATCGACCCCACAGGCAAGAATCTCTATGTGCCCAATGGCCCGGCGGCGAATCTGGCGGGCTTTTCCATCAATGAGTCAACCGGGGGACTGACGCCGGTGCCGGCGGTCATGAACGCACCGCTCGATTTTGCCAATCAGGCTAGCGTGGACCGCTCCGGCTTTTTCCTTTACGCGAGCGACACTGCGAACAAGGTGTACCGGTACACGATCGATCCGCAAAGCGGCGGTCTGAGTGCAGTGGATTGGGTCACCACCGGCGGAAACGGCGGTGGACGTCCTGTGCTCGTCGGGAGCCAGTAGACCGGACCCTCGGCTGGCATTGACGTCGTCGCGGTCAGTGCGGTGGGCTCCGTGCCGCGGATGCCGCGCAATCGGCGTCGTACCGGCATCGCAGAGATTCTGCCCGATCGCCACGATGCGCTCGGGCAGTGCAGCCATCGAATTCCAGCCATCGCGAGGTTGTCATCCCGGTCGGCACCGGCGCCGCTGCATTTTCGGCAAAATCGAGCCTGCGCATCGTTCCGGCGCGCAAGGTCCCGCTGCAGACGTCGACCAAGGTCACGCGGATGCGCTGCGGCGACTGACGCGAGATGCCGCCCGTCGTCAGGTACGCGAGCGGATGGTCCATCGGCGCCCGGGCGAACATGTCCTGCGTGCGAAACGGAACCGCTTCGATCTCAGTCGCTAGGCCGAGGCTTGCGCGAAGTATCCATTCGTCGCGCACACCCGATTCGCCGAGCGACTCAGGGTGGAGCATCAGACCGTCGCGGGTGCTCACACTCTCCTGGCATTCGGCGGGACAGCCCGGATGCGTGCCGACCATGCGATCGTAGAGCTGCCGAATCGCCGGTGCCGGCACGACCACCCGCGCGTACCAGAGATTAGAGATTTCACCCGATGCCTCGATGCCCTGGTAGCGCAGCACAGCGAGCACCGGGCCGGAGCGAACGCGACGTTCGCCGGGGACCGGCAATTGGAGATCGCCGTCGGCCTGTGATTGCATCGCCGCCAGACGCTCGGCCGCGATTGACGGGTGGTCCGCGCCGAGCGACACGACCGACGTGTCGGGCCCCGTGCACGCGGCCAGGTTGAGCAGCAGCACCAGCACGACGACTCGTATTGCGGACAGATTCATTTTCGATAACCCACGCGTGGCCCTGCGTTGCCGGCGTCAATATCCGGCGCGATGCAAAGCCATCACCGCCGCGGCGGCCACCAGACAATAAATCCCGAACAAGTACCAGCGGCCGCCCTCGAGCCACCGGCTCAGCCATTTCAAAGCAAGCAGACCGGCAAAGAAGGCGACCACGGCTCCGAACACACTTTGCCCTGCGGCTGCGGCCAGATCCGTGGCTCCGGTCGCCGCCGTCGAATGGATGAGCCGCAGCGCCTCGCGTGCAACCACCGGCGGAGTCAACACCACGGCCAAGGCAAAGCTGAACGCTTCCGCTCGCGACTTCGCCACCCCCAGCAGCATCGCGGTCGAAATGGTTGCCCCCGAACGCGAGAACCCACGAAACGGCAGACACAACCCTTGGACGGCACCGATGAGGCCCGCCTGCTTCATGTCGGGATCCTTCGGTGGGGCCGTGCCGGCGGCGGGGTTGCGCCGCTCGACGATTCCCGCGATCAAAATCAGCAGTCCCGCCGCGGCCAGAGCCGGAGCGATGAATTCGAGGTGGCTGAAGAGATCTTCAATCTCGGCAGGCGCGGTACCGTGGGCCAGGGCTCTCTCGATGGCCTTGATGATCACTTCGCCGATGACGGCGGTGAATGCGGTTGCCGTGATCACCAGCACGGCGATTCTCTTGAAGGCAGGAGCGTCTTGAAAATAAGTGCGGCGCCATTGCGGCCAGAAATACACGATCACCGCAAACATGGTGCCCGTGTGAAGCATGACCAGCAGCAGGGTCATCGCGGGCGACGAGGGATCGAGGCCCAGCAGTTTCTCGGCGACGACCACGTGGGCGGAGCTCGACACCGGCAGCAGTTCCGCGAGTCCTTGAACGATGGCAAGAATTATTATTTTCAGCAAAAACATTGACTCTCCAGATCGCGTCAAGGCGCCGTCGGCGCCACCAATAAGGCCTTCGCGTACATGGCATGCAGGCGCCCGATGCCGCGCGCCAGGTGCATGAGCAAGGTCAGCAACAACACCCCTGCGAGCACCATCAAGGGCAGCACCCACAGGGAATCGAGCCACGCCGGGTTCAAATGCACCGCGTGCACATCGGAGGGTAGGCCGAACCACTCGAAACGGCCCGCAACCTCGATGAGCGGCGCGAAGATGAAGGCGAGACTCACCGACAGGCCGACCACCGCGATGACGAAGTACACGATGCCCAATGGCAGCATCAATATCAAATAAGCCAGCGTGGTCCAGGTGCGCCGGTCCTTCAGCATGTCGCCCACGCGCGACCAGAATCCCGCGGCAGTGCTCTGATGCACCGGGCGCCGCGGCATCCGTTCCCCCGTCATGGCCTCGATCAGACGCCCCTCGGCGAGGGATACCACGCGGGTCAGCGCCATGAACAGCAGAAAAAACGGGACCCCGATGACCAGCACCGCCAGCCCGACGGACAAGGACAGGCCGGTCACGGCGAAGGTGAAGTAAATGACGCCGGTGGCGAGCGACAACAACATGAAAAACAGGGAGGTATAGGCGCGCGGATCCAGGAACACGCCGAAGAAAGCACCGGCCCCGCTTTTGGGAACCTTGCGCGGAGTCGTCATCGCGGCTTTCACCTTCGCTTCGGTGTCGCGGTACGCGGCTGCGACTTCGTCCGGAGCGCCATAGGTGGATGCGATCAATTCGAGCACGTCGGATTCGGATCTATCCGGGTGTGCCGCCACCTCCGCGCGCAGATACTCCTCGGCGTCATACAGCGCGTCTTGAATGAGCGCGGCGTCTTCGCCTGCGAGCTCCTCGCGCAGCTGCTTCAAGTACTGGTCGATGGAACGCGGCGCGCTGCGATTCATGGCAATTGTCCTTTTTCGATGAAGCGATCGACGAAACGGCGCGTTCCCGTCCAGATGGCCGACCACTGCGCGAGCACTTCGCGGCCCTGGTTGGTGATACGGTAGTAGCGCCGGGGTGGCCCGGAATAGGAGGGCACGATGCGGCTGGTGAGTAAGTTGCCGGCCGATAAGGCGCGCAGCACCGGATAGATGGTGCCCTCTTTGAATATCGAGATGCCTTCGTTTGCGCTGGCCAGCCGTTTGGCGATTTCATAGCCGTACAGATCCTCAGCCGATTCATTGAGTACGGCGAGCAGCACCAACCCCACCAGGCCTCCATTGAGGTCCTTCTGGAACTTTTTGCCGCTGCTATCATCCATAGACTAGTACTATATACATAATAATACTAGTGAGCAAACAATATAAACATGTTTGCACTAGCCTAGTCCCGACCCCTCGGCGTTGGACTTCCAGTCCGGCTCGGGCACACTAGGCAGCCTTTTTGGGCCCGCCAGCGGAGTGCCGATATGTGTGGAATCGTGGGTGTGGTTGCGGAGCGCAACTCGGTACCCATCCTCATGGAGGGTCTGCGGCGCCTCGAATACCGCGGCTACGATTCGGCCGGCCTCGCCGTGATCGAGGACGGACACGTCACGCGCCTGCGCACCGTCGGCAAGGTCAAGATTCTCCAGGATGCGATCGACGCGGCACCCATCAGCGGGTCCGTGGGCGTGGCGCACACCCGCTGGGCGACTCACGGCGTCCCCACCACGGACAACGCCCACCCGCATATATCACGCGACGGCATCGCGATCGTGCACAACGGCATCATCGAGAATCACGAGACTATGCGCGCCGATCTGAAAGGATTGGGATACAGCTTCACCTCCGAAACCGACACCGAAGTGATCGCTCACCGCATCCACCACCATCTGGGCGCCACCGCCGATCTGTTCGAGGCGGTCCGCAAGACGGTTGCCGAATTGCACGGCGCCTATGCGCTGGCGGTGGTCAGCGAATCCGACCCCGAGTGCGTCGTGGTGGCGCGCGAGGGTTGCCCCGTCGTCATCGGGCTCGGCATCGGCGAGAACTTCGTCGCATCCGACGTCGCGGCACTCCTGCCGGTCACGCGCCGCTTCATGTTCTTGGAAGAAGGCGATGTCGCCGAGATTCGCCGCAAGTCGATCAAGATTCTGGACGCGGCCGGGGCGCACGGCGCGCGGGCCATACGCGAAAGCGATCTGCCGGCCGATGCAGTGGAGCGCGGCCAGTATCGCCACTTCATGCTCAAGGAGATTCACGAGCAGCCGCGCGCGATCGCGCAAACCCTGGAGGAGCGGGTTGCCGGCGGCAGATTACTGGATGCGGCCTTTGGCCCATTGGCCCAGCAAGTATTCAAGAAGGTCAAAGCCGTGCATATTGCGGCCTGCGGCACCAGCTACCACGCGGGCCTGGTGGCCAGTTATGTCATCGAGCAAATCTGCCGCATACCCGCGCGCATCGAAATCGCCAGCGAATACCGCTACCGCGATCCCGTGATCACGCCGGACACCCTGTTCGTGACCATATCGCAGTCCGGCGAAACCGCGGACACGCTGGCGGCCCTGCGCAATGCCAAGCGCGCGCAATATCTTGCGACGCTCACCATTTGCAACGTGGCCGAGAGCTCAATGGTTCGCGAATCGGATTTGACGCTGCTGACCCGCGCCGGACCCGAGATCGGAGTCGCCTCGACCAAGGCGTTCACGACGCAGTTGACCGCCTTGGCCATGCTGGCGATTGCGCTTGCCAAGAATGGCCGCGGTGCCGCTCAGGAGCACGACCTCATCCTGCAACTGCTGCAACTGCCTGGGCTTGCGGAAAAGACCCTCAAACTCGACGCCACCATTCAAGCGCTGGCCGAAGTCTTCGCCGACAAGCGGCACGCGTTGTTTCTGGGGAGAGGTGCTCTGCATGCCATTGCCATGGAGGGTGCGCTGAAGCTCAAGGAAATCTCCTACATTCATGCCGAAGGCTACGCCGCCGCGGAACTCAAGCACGGTCCGCTGGCGCTGGTCGATGAGGACATGCCGGTGGTGGCGGTCGCGCCCAACAATGAGCTGTTGGAGAAGCTCAAGTCGAATCTTCAGGAGGTGCGGGCGCGCGGCGGCAAATTGTTCGTGTTCGCCGACCCGCAGGCGCGCATGCACAGCGAGGAAGGAGTGACGGTCATCGAGATGCCGGCGCCGGCCACGGCCCTGCAAGCCCCCGTCCTGTTCGCCATCCCGCTGCAGCTCCTCGCCTACCACGTGGCGGTGCTCAAGGGCACGGATGTCGATCAGCCGCGCAATCTCGCGAAGAGCTTGACCGTCGAGTGAGGGGACCTATCTTGAAATCGGAAACTCTTTCAGGAAAAACGTCGCCTACTGCATGTGCGCGAAGTATCTTTCGCGCACGAGCTCGGCAGCAGCGTCGATATCGTAGCGCCCGAAGTTTGGACGGAGCAGCGTGTCCATGTCCTTGCGGAACGCCGGGTTATGCAGACGCCCGCGAAGCAGTTGTTCGGCTTCCTCGCGGACCATTCGAGTCCCTTCATTCGCGAGGTACCAGTTGAATGCCTCGATCGTCTGCGCGCCGTCCACCGCGCAAGGACGAGGTCGATGTCCTCCGAGTATCGAGCGGCGGGCGCGAGGTGGCCCTTGTGCAGCACCGTTCCGCCACGCATGGCGACGTGCGTCGCCAAGACGTCATCCGAGAAAATCGCCGCGATGCCGCGTGCGAGTCGCAGGTCCTGTTCGATCTTGCTGCGCTTGCCCCAGGGCGCGTGAACCTGCCATGCAGTCAGGTGGGATTGCTGGATCATGTGTTCGATGCTTGCGGGTGCGCAGGACGCAGAACACGGAAGATTTTATCCTTCACGAGCGGACCGGAGATTCCCGACACGAGAAGTATCGTCCTGAGCGAACGATCCTCGAGCCAAGCGGCTATGGTATCCGCCAGCGTGGAACCGTTCAGTGCCAGAAGCGCGCCGAGTCGCTGCGCGTTGGGGACGTCGCTTGCCGCCTCTAACGCCGCCGAGAGCGCATCAGCAGTCGCGTGCGCGGCGAGTTCGGCGACCACTTCACTCACACGGTCAACCCCACCGACGAGTTCCTGTCGGCGGATTAGGTCCAGCATCGTGAGTTCGGGAGTGGAGATGAGGAACCTGCCGTCTGCAGTCTCGTGCCAGCGTGTCGGCAAGGCCGTGATGTTCGCGCGGGTATGGAAGACGACGCGCTGGCGGCCGACGGTGATCGGCCGGCGTTGAGCCGCCACCATGACCTGGGTAACGGTCGTTGCGTACGGCGACACCCCGTACGCCTCGGCTGCGGACAAGAGAGCCACGTAGTACGGCTCCTTAACGGTCGTGGTCAAGAAGCGATGTAGCCAAGTCTCAATCGGTGGGGCGCCCGACTCGGCGTGCATCAGCGGCACCAGAAGCCACTGGCCTGCTCCCCGCGTGACCCGAGCGAGTCGACCACGCCGTTGCTGGCGCAGGAGGGCTTGGCGCAACGCGTCGCGGGACACACCGGGGAGCAGCTCGGCGATCTGCGCGGTGGTCAGGGTCAGACGACCGGAGCGCTCCGCATCGTCGATAACGGTTGAAAGTCGTTGACGATTCACAAGTTGCTTCACAAATAATATGCTCAATGTATCACAACATGTCGCATATCGCTTAGTAATTGCGGACAACGCCAGTCTTGATGCGGCATCGCAGCATCAATTGCGCGCACAACATCTGTGCGAGACGAGTTACGCGGGGATCACAGTGGTCGGCTCATCGGGAGGATGAGCGTGAATACGCTCCCGCCGGCGTGCTGGCGCTCCACCTCAATCCTGCCGCCATGCGCAAGCGCGATTTGCCGCGCGAGACTGAGCCCGATGCCGGAGCCGCCGGGCTTCGTGCTGAAAAAGGGCACGAAGATCTGATCGATGGACCCCGCTGCCACCCCGCAGCCGTTGTCGGACACTGAGATGCCGACCTGCCGCTCCTTGAGCCAACGAGTAATGATCTCAATGCGGGGCGCCGATGTCTTCGCGACCGCGTCAATCGCGTTGTGCAGCAGATTGATCAGCGCGTGCTCCAGCAATTCCGGATCCGCGGAAACAACCAGATCCATCGGATCAATGCGGCTCGAATAGGCAATGTTCTTGTCCACCAGCGTCGCGGTCATCAGCCGCTCGATGTTGCGGATCACTTCGGAAAGCCGAACCGGGCGCAATTCCGGGCGCGGCAGATCGGCGAACTGTCGATAGCGATCTACGAACTTCATCAGGCCGACACTGCGTCGTTTGATCGCATCCACGGCGTCGCTGACTTCGTGCGCCGCCGGAGCGGTGCCGGCTTCGCCGCGGTCCCGGGCATCGCGCAGCAACGTCTCCAGGCTTTCGGAGAGCGATGAAATCGGCGTGAGCGAATTCATCATCTCGTGTGCGAGCACCTGCACCATGTCCTGCCAGGCCTTGAGTTCCACCGCATCGAGCTCACCGGCGAGACGCTGCACGGAAATCAACCGCTCAGACTCACGGCCCGGAACGGTGTATTGCGCCACCGACACCAGGGCAGACCGCCCGTCCGCAAGTTGCACGATGCGTCGTGTGCCGGGAGCGAGCGCCAGAATCGTCTCGGCCGCCGCCGGGCCCACGGACGCCATCTGCGCCAGGCTGTCTACCGGTTCACCGGCGAGTCTGTTCGCCGCGCGATTGGCGAGACTGATTCGCCGGCTCGAGTGCACAATGATCAACGAGGCCGCCACAGTGTCCAGCAGCGATTGCAAAGCGCCGAGCTGTTGCTGCCGTTCGGCACGTTCGCTCTGTACCCTGGCCACCGCGTCTGCGAATGGCGAGGACGGCTCGCCGGATGCGCCTCGCTCCTGTACGGGCACATCCGCATCGCCGGACTTGAGACTGTCGATGAAATACTCGACCTGGCGGTCAGCCCGCGTGATACAGCGCGCCAGATCTGAAATGATGACCGCGGCAAGGCCGACCACCACTAGCGAAGTTGCATAGAGTTGCGTGTGCATGACGAGCTGCACAAATAAAACTGTCAGACCGCCGAGCACGATGGCTCGGACTGAGACCCCGAGTACGAATTGACTTGTTCCCGTCGCACTAAAGCCCATGTTTGGCCATGCGTCGATAGAGCGCGGGCCGGCTGAGTCCGAGCTCCGCGGCCGCCAGCGAAATATTGCCTTCATGGCGCGCGAGCGCGCGTTCGATGGCGCTTCTTTCCACAACGTCCAGATGCTGCGTTTCTTTTTCACGCCGTGTGCGAGTCATGCTCGCCGCGGCCGTGACCGCCGCAATGAGCTTGTCATTGCGCCAGGGCTTGAGAATGAAATCCGCGGCGCCTCGTTTGAGCGCCTCCACCGCCAGCGCAACGCCTCCATACGCGGTCATCAGAACCACGGCGAGACATGGATCGAAGGCGTGAATGCGCGCCAGCGCATTCAAACCGGCGCCGCCGCTGCGTTCTCCCGACACAAAATTCATGTCGAGCAGCACCACATCGAACGGCGCGGACACGAGCAATTCATCGAGCCCTTCCACGGAAGAGAGAGTCTCCACGCGTTCGGCATGGGGCATCAAGGCGATGCGGGCCGCACGGAGCACATCGGCATCATCCTCGGCAATCAGAATAGTCGCGCCTCCGCTCATGCTCGTTAGCGTAAGCGCAGCGCCATTGAATTCACAAGGGAAGCGCAGGCCGCTGCGAATTGAACGACAGCGGCACGAGCGAAGTGTCCGAATCCGGACAGTCGCGATCCGAAAAAGCGCCGCGCTGAAGTCTAACTCGCTGATCCGTAGATTGTTTTTGTCCGGCTCACCGCGCCGTACACTTCCAACCGTGAAGAGCAAGATACATATTGCTGCCGGTGTCACGCTGACTTGGCTCTGCGTGGCCGGCGCCTGCACGCTCGAACCGCGCTATCGCTTCCCTGAATTGCCGGTGCCTGTTGAGTGGCCAATCCCCGCAACCACGTCCGAACGACCCGCCGTGAACGTGCCGGCGAGTGACATCGGCTGGCGCGATTTCTTCCTCGACACACGACTGCAGCAGCTGATCGCCCTCGCGTTGGCGAACAACCGAGATCTGCGCGTGGCGGTGCTGAACATCGGCAAGGCCCGTGCTCAATATCGAATCCAACGAGCCGCACTGCTGCCGTCGATCGACGCGCAGAGCAGCTTCATCCGCGAAAAACTGCCGGCGTCCCAAACCTACGGCATTGCGACCCCCACCACCGGCTACTTCGAGGCGGGTCTGTCCGTCACCTCCTACGAAGTGGATTTGTTCGGCCGCGTACGCAGCTTGACGCACGCCGCCCTGGAACAATACGTGGCGCAGGTCGAGGCACGCCGCAGCGCCCAGTTGAGCCTGATCGCCGAAGTAGCCAACGCCTATCTGACGCTCGCGTCCGACCGTGAGCTCGAGCGCCTGGCGCAGCAAACACTCGAGAGTCAGGAAGAATCTTACGCGCTGGAGCAAAAGCGGCATGAGACAGGCACAGTGTCGGCGTTGGATCTCGTGCAGTCGCAGACCACGGTCGAGCAGGCCCGCGCCGACGCCGCACGCTTCGAGGGGAATGTCGCGCAAGACGTGGACGCCCTGGCGCTTTTGATAGGGACCTCGATCGAACCCGCATTGCTGCCCGAGCAATTCGATTCCAAGACGGTGGAACTCGACCCGCTGCCGGCCGGTGTGCCTTCCGTCGTATTGCTGCGCCGGCCCGATATCCTCGAAGCCGAGCACACGCTGCGGGCGGCCAACGCCGATATCGGCGCCGCGCGCGCGGCGTTCTTTCCCGACATCACTCTCACTGCGAATCTCGGCTCCGTGAGCTACCAGTTCTCGAACCTCTTCAAGTCCGGCACGGGCACCTGGGTTTTCGAGCCGCTGATGTCCCTGCCCATCTTCCACGGCGGCGCGCTGATGGGCAGGCTCGATGCCTCGCACGTCAACGAGAAGATCGCACTGGCGCAGTATGAGAAGGCCATTCAGTCTGGCTTTCGCGAAGTCGCCGACGCGCTGGCCTTGACCGCAACCCTGAATCGTCAGCGTGCGGCCCAGGAAGCCTTGGCAGGAGCCACGAGCCGGGCTTACCAGCTCTCGCAGCGACGCCACGCGGTGGGAAGCAACAGCTATTTAGAGGTACTCGATTCCCAACGCAGCGATTACTCCGCGCGGCAGCGCTTGATCACGACGCGCCTCGCGGAGCAGAGCAATCGGGTGTCCTTGTACAAGGCCCTTGGCGGCGGCTGGCGGGAGCAGACGCCATGAGCATGGATCGCCCCATCCGGCTGCCCTGGTGGCGCAGGAAACTCTGGCTGCAATGGGGAATAGCCGCCATGGTCGCGGTGCTTCTCATCGCGACGGCTGTCCTTTTCCTGGGTACCCCGGAACGCAGCCTCCGAGTTGCGGCCGCTAGCGTCACCTTAGGAAGCGTTGTGCAGGGTCCGTTTCGCGACTTCATTCCGCTGAGAGGCAAAGTGGTGCCGATGAATACGGTCTACCTCGACGCGCTTGAAGGCGGGCGTGTCGATCGCGTTCTTGCGCAAGCCGGCGATACGGTGTCGCAAGGGCAGCCGTTGGTCGAGCTCAGCAATACGGAACTCGAGCTCGATGTACTCGATCGCGAAGGGCGATTGGTCGAGTCGATCACGCAGATGCAAGCCTACGAAACTCAACTCGAACAGAATCGCGTCGCAAACCAGAAGGCGCTCGCTCAGATCGACTACGACGTCACCCGACTGCGGCGCTCGCTCGACCGGCGAACCATTCTCGCCGCAGATGATGCGGAACCTGTCGAGGTCAAAGACCAGGTCCAGGACGAACTCAATCACGACTTGACGGTGCGCCCCATGCAGGCCGAAAGCAATCTCAACCAGGAAGCGCTCCGCGTCCACCAGCTGCCGCAGATTCACAGCCAACTGGTGAAACTGCAGCAGGATCTCAAGATCACCCACGGCAAGCTCGACAATCTGACCGTGCGAGCGCCTGTGACGGGCAGGCTCACGGCCATGGACCTCAAGGTGGGTGAGCACCGCAACCGCGGCGAGCGCTTTGGCGAGATCACCCCGGAGACTGGTTTCAAACTGGCTGCGGAGGTGGACGAATACTACCTGGGCCGTGTGCAGAATGGGCAGACCGCGGACATCGAGATTGCGGACAAGGCCTGGACGCTTAAAGTGACCCGCGTATACCCCAAGGTGACGAACGGTATGTTCACCGTCGATTTCGCCTTTCAAGGCGACACGCCTGTGGGTCTGCTGCCCGGACAGGCGCTGCAAGGCAAATTGGCGCTTGGGTTAGATCGAACGGCGACCATTCTTCCGGCCGGCGCATTTCTGGACCGCAGCGGCGGCGACTGGATTTTCGTCTTGGCCAGGGATGGCAGATCGGCGCTTCGCCGGACCATCAAAATCGGCCGCCGCAATACCGAGCAGGTCGAGGTCTTGAACGGACTTGCCGTCGGCGAACAAGCAATCATTTCAGATTACACCGGACTGGAACGCATCGATCGCATTGATTTGAAGCCATAGGAGCCCGCGATGTTGAAGTTAGAAAATGTCAGCAAGATCTACCGCACCACCGAGGTCGAGACGCGCGCGCTCGATGCCGTATCATTTGAGGTGGCAGCCGGGGAGTTTCTGGCCGTCATGGGGCCCTCCGGCTGTGGAAAATCCACCCTGCTCAATATCCTGGGGCTCCTCGACAGCCCCACGAGCGGCCTCTACTCGTTCTTCGGCGAGGATGTCGCCCGCGCCTCCGAGCGGCACCTCACCGTGCTGCGTCGAGGAGCGGTCGGGTTTGTCTTTCAGAGCTTCAACTTGATTGATGATCTCAACGTCACCGAGAACGTCGACGTGGCCCTGATCTATCGAGGCGTTTCCGCCGCTGAACGCAAGCGCCGAGTGGCTGAAGCGCTCGACCGCGTCGGGATTGCGCATCGCGCGCGCCATCTGCCCCAGCAGCTCTCCGGCGGCCAGCAGCAACGGGTCGCGATCGCCCGGGCGCTGGTCTCCAATCCCAAACTGATCCTCGCCGACGAACCCACCGGGAACCTCGACACCGCCAACGGCGAGGCCGTGATGGACCTGCTCACCGGCGTGTCCCGGTCGGGCACCACCGTCATCATGGTGACCCACTCGCTGGTCCATGCCGCCCGCGCGCAGCGAACCGTCAAACTCCTGGACGGTCACGTGGTCAGCGAGACATTGCTGGCCGCCTGACGATGTTTCGCAACTACATGATGGCCGCCTTGCGCAACCTCGCGCGCAATCGTCTCTACACGGGGATCAACATCGTGGGTCTTGGCGTCGGATTCACGGCGGCCATACTGATGGCGCTCTTCGTACGATCCGAGTTCAATTACGACACCTTCCTTCACGGCTACGATCGTGTTTTCAGCGTTGCCGAGGTTTACCACCCACCCGGCGGAGGACCGATACGCGTAGATGCAGCGCTCCCGAATATCGCAGCGCCGATGAAAGTCGACTATCCGGCGATCGACACCATCGCACGCCTGATGCAAGGTGGCGTTGATCTACGCGTGGGCGCCATCGAAGCGCTGGATGGCATCACCTGGGCAGACCCCGGATTCTTCAAGGTGATGCCCTTTCCGGTCATTGCCGGTGATCCCAGCGCCACCCTCGCTCGCCCCGACGGGATCGTGCTCACCCGCGCTGCTGCGCGCAAGTACTTCGGCGCAGATGCCCCCATCGGCGAAACCATCGAGATCGATCGCACACACCGGATGCAAGTCGGTGCCGTGGTCGAAGATATTCCGGTCAACTCGCACCTGGCGGCGCGAATTTTCGCCTCAGGCCTCGCCTCGTTCTCACCGCTCTCGAAGGCGGATGGGGCCGATCGCGGCAGTATCGGCGACAGCGCCTACACTTATTTTCGTCTGGCTCCCGGCACATCGGTGGACCCCATCAGGGCCGACATGGCGGCGTTCCTGGAACGGCATGCCATTGGACCGCAGGCGGCTCTGCATCTCACGCCGCCGGCTCTCGAACTGGTTGTCGTTCCGCTGAAGAGTATCCACTTAGGTCCCGCCGCTTTCGGCGCATTGACGCCCCGAGCGAACCAAGAAACCCTGTTTGCCTTGGCTGCGACCGGTGGACTGATCGTCCTGATCGCCGCCATCAACTACGTGACCTTGATGACGGCGCGCTCGACCAAGCGCGCGGTCGAGGTGGGGATCCGCAAGGCGGTAGGCGCGACACGGCGCACACTGGTTGCCCAGTTCATCGGCGAATCGCTGCTCTACGTCGTGATCGCAATGGTTTTGGCAATGGCCTGTCTGGAACTGTTGATTCCGTGGTTCAACACCTATGCGCCCGCCAATCTCACCTTCGCCTATTGGCAAGACCCGGTGCTGCTAGGCGCGTTGGTGGCTCTCGTTTTCATCGTTGGCGTATTGGCAGGTGTTTATCCGGCAGTGGCGCTCTCCTCGTTCCGCCCGGCTGCGGTGCTCAAGGGCGGCCCGCTCAAATCCGCGGGTGCCGGCGTGGTGCGGATGGGGCTCGTCATCCTGCAGTTCGCCATGCTGATCGGGATCATCTTGATGACTGCGACCATTTATCGTCAGACCCGATTCGCGTTGAATGACAGGCTACGCGTGCCGACGGATCAGATCCTGTTGGTCACCGGGTCATGCGATGAGGCAAGTCGGCAGCAAATACAAGCTCTTCCCGGCGTGCGCGCGGCCGCCTGCGATGCCCGGGACCACCTGAGCCATGTATTCGTGAAGCGAATCGACGGAACCAAGCTGGCGTTCAGCCGAACCTATGTGGATTTCGGCTATTTGGAACTCTATGGCCTGCGTCCGCTCGCCGGCCGATTCTTTGACAATTCCCATGGAGCCGATTCGGTGAGCCCGGACGCGCCGGCCTCGTTTCAACCCAACGTCGTGATCAACGAAACGGCTTTGCAGCAGCTCGGATTTCGAACACCCGCGGACGCGCTTGGGAAATCGATATTCTGGATCCGTGGGGCGGACCTCGGGTCGCCGCCTCTGCCGTCGACCATCATTGGAGTCGCGCCGGACTTCTCGGCCACGGCCTCGCGCGAGAAGATCGATCCAGTCATCTATCTCGTCGATCGTTCCACGCTGTACATGCTCAACGTCAAGCTGGACGGCCGCAAGATCCCAGAGACACTGGCGTCGATCGATCGGGTTTGGAAGGAGCGCAATGCATCGCGCCCCACCCCGGGGGTGTTCCTCAATCAGATCATGCAACGTCAGTATATGGATGTGATTCGCCAGGGAATCATCTTCGCTGTGTTCTCCGCCTTGGCGCTGTTCCTTGCCTGTATCGGACTCTTCGGCCTTGCCGCGTTTGCCACTGAGCGGCGCACCAAGGAAATCGGGATCCGCAAGGCGATGGGGGCCGACTCGTCCGACATTGTGCGGCTGTTTGCCTGGGAGTTTTCGAAGCCGGTGTTATGGGCCAACCTGCTCGCGTGGCCGATTGCGTACTACTTTGCCAACCGTTGGATCAATGGATTTGCCTACCACGTGGATCTAGAGGTCTGGATGTTCTTGGCGGCCGGCGGCATCGCGTTGGCAATCGCGCTTATTACCGTGAGTGGCCATGCCTCCCTGGCGGCGCGCGCCAAGCCGGTCACCGCTCTGCGGTACGAGTAGGGGGACCCGCGAGATGTTCCGCAACTACCTTGCCGCCACGCTTCGCAACCTCACCCGCAATCGTCTCTACGCCGGCATCAACATCATCGGCCTTGCGGTCGGATTCGCCGCGGCGATTTTGATCGGTCTTTTCGTCCGCGACGAGTTCACCTACGACCACTTCATTCCCTCACACCAGCGCGTCTTTCGTGTCGCCACGAATCGAATCGTGCCCGGCAGGAGCCCGATGTTCACTCCGGTCGTTCCGCCCGACTTGGCCGCGTGGATGAAGCTCGACTTGCCGGGGGTGCAGAGCGTCGCGCGCCTTGCAAGCGAAGAGGTCGGATTGCGCCATGGCGATTTCGAGGCGAGCGACTACATTGCCTGGGCGGATCCTGAGATCTTCGAAGTCCTGCCGCTTCAGGTATTTGCAGGGAATTTACGGACCGCTTTGGAGCGGCCGGACGCGATCGTTCTGACCAGACAAATGGCACGCAAGTATTTCGGCCGGGACGATCCGATCGGCGAAACGATCGAGGTCAACCGCGGGCATTCGATGCAGGTGACGGCAGTGCTCATGGATTTGCCGTCGAATACCCACCTCGACCTTAGGATATTTGCATCCGGGCGCGCCGAGTACTCGCGCCTTGCGGTGCTCGACGCCATGCCGGGACCGGCGGTCCAGAAACCTTGGAATACATTGACCTACCTCCGTTTGTACCCCAGCGCGTCGATCGATGATGTGGCTCATGCGCTGCCCGACTTGATCGATAGGCATATGCAATTTCCCGGCGCCTACAAGATCAGCGAAGCGATGCAACTCATGCTCATTCCGATTGCCGCCATTCATCTGTATGGCCCGGGATCCGCGACCCCGGACTACGCGTTGGCCGCCATCGGCGCCTTGACGGTCTTGCTGGCGAGCCTCAATTTCGTGAATTTGACCACGGCGCGGGCGACGCGACGCGCCATCGAGGTCGGGATCCGCAAGGCCGCCGGCGCCAGCCGCACCGATCTCGTCATTCAGTTCATCGGTGAGTCGATGATCTATGTGGCGCTCAGCATGGTGCTCGCGCTCGCGCTGGTCGAAGTACTCATGCCGCAATACAACGCTTTTCTCAGCAGGACGATTCTTTTCGACTACTGGCGCAATCCCGATCTCGCGGCCGGCATCGCCGGGGCCGTGTTGGTGGTCGGGACACTGGCTGGCGTCTACCCGGCCGTCGTGCTGTCCGCTTTCCCGCCAGCGTGGGTGCTCAGGAGCCGTTCCGGCAGTCCTACGGGTGCGCAATGGTTGCGGGAGGCTCTCGTCATCCTGCAGTTCGCGATCCTGATCGGCTTGACTGTGTCGACGGGAATTCTGTATCGGCAAACCAATTTCGCGATGCACGACAGCCTGCGGTTCGATAAGGACCAGGTACTGCTGATCCGTGGGCCCTGCGCCAAGGCATTCAAGGATGAAGTCAAAGCGCTTTCGGGTGTGCGATCCGCGGCGTGCTCGTTTCTGGCGCCAACCCTCAATCCGGTTGTTATTCCGACTCAGCTGCACAACGGGCAAAGTCTTTCGATTCATGAGAGCGCCATCGATGTCGGCTTTCTGGAGCTCTACGGATTCAAGCCGCTGGCGGGGCGGTTCTTTTCAGCCGCGCATGAGCAGGACGTCCCTCCCGAGGATTCAAAGCTGCCGCTCGGACTGACCGTGGTCATCAATGAAACGGCCCGGCGCCAGCTCGGGTATGCGTCTCCCGGCGATGCCGTCGGCCAGAGCGTTCCAGTGAATTTGCTCCGCTCTCTCGAGGTCAACCAGATCGATGCACGCCCGGCTGAAATTATCGGCGTCGTGGCCGATTTTCCGATGGGGTCCATCCGAGAGCCGATCGGGCCCACGGTGTTCTATGTCCAACCCAATTTGTTTCTACTGATGAGCGTCAAGCTGAGCGGTCGCCAGATACCTGAAACTTTGACAGCAATTGACCAGCTGTGGAAGCGGTTGGGCGGCTCCCGTCCCGTCTCCCGGGTTTTCTTCGACCAGCAGGTGGAGGATACGTACCGGGACATGATCCGCCAGCAGCAGCTGATGACCGCCCTCGAATCCGTGGCGCTCTTCATTGCCTGCCTCGGACTTTTCGGCATCGCGGCGTTCAGCGCTGAACGCCGGACGAAGGAGATCGGCATTCGCAAGGTAATGGGGGCGGAAACCCGCGACATCATGCGCATGCTGCTTTGGCAATTCACCAAGCCGGTCCTCTACGGAAGCCTGATCGCGTGGCCGGTCGCCGCCTTTATCATGTATCGCTGGTTGCAAGGGTTTGCCTATCACGTGCCGCTTGACCCGTGGCTGTTCATTGCCACAACGGTATTGACGCTGATCGTGGCGCTCGCGACGGTGAGTGCTCATTGCTGGCCGGTCGCTCGAGCAAAACCTGGCGCTGCGCTACGGTACGAGTAGGGTGCGAGCACGGCGCCGGATGTCAGTGCGGCCCGCCGGCAGGAGTCGCCAGCGGCGGCCCGGTGAACTCGGCTTCAATTGAAAAGTCGATCAAGTCACCGACTCCCATCGTGGTCCCCGGTGTGGGCACGCCAAAGGTGATCCCAAAATCCGAACGCTTCAAAGAGCTGTGCGCGGAAAACCCGACCCGCGCTTGCGGGTCCATCTTGGGCATTCCGGCATAGCCGCCGTTGAACGAGCCGGTGAGAACCACCGGCCGGGTGACGCCATGGAGATCCAGAGTGCCGGTAATTTCCATCGACTTGGCACCGGTCATGCGAACTTTTTCCGACCGGAAAACAATCTTTGGAAACTTCACCGTATCGAGCATCTGCGGCCCCTTCACGATGTCCAAACAGAACGCCGGTGCCGCGTCCATCTCCAGCGATGTGGCGTCGATGGTGGTCACTACCTTGGAGGCCGGAATGTTGCGCGGGTCGAACGTCAGCTCGGCATCGAAGCGGCTGAATCGCGACGTGTAGGTGGAGAACCCCAGGTGACTGACGCGGAACACGAGACTGGCGTGCGATTTGTCGAGCTGGTACTGACCCGCGGGGGGTGCGGTCACGGGCGCCGTGGCCGGCGGCGCGGTCGACTCGGCGGCATGGGAAATACCCCCATGAAGGCCGAGTATTACTGCCACACCGGTGGCGGCGAAAAACCGAGAAATCTTTACAACTTTCTTGTTCATGCACATTACTCCAGCTGGATCAAAGTGTTGCTACTAGGGCGACCCCGGCTAGGGCTGGTACGGGCCCTTCGTCTCGCCCCATCCCCACTTGGGCATGGGCGCTGTCTTATCGATGGGATTCTCCGTCGCTGCGGAATTGAGTGTGGCGATTCGCGAACCCCATTCCAAATATCCAACCAGTGAGGACCTGAATTCAGGATCGTCCGGCAGATTCAGCTCGTCCGCGGTATCGAGCAGCAGCATCATCCATCGCTTGCGCTGCTCGTTGGTCAAGTGACGGCCGAGATGTTTGGCGACCATGGACGCGTGCCCATGAGTCCCGTCGCCGCTGTAGAGCGCGGGTCCCCCGAGTACTTCGGCGACGAAATGGGCGACGGTCCGAAAGTGCGCGGAGGGCATATTCGCAAATACGGGCGCGAGGATTGGGTCCGCCGGAACTCGCTCATAGAACCTCATGAAAAGAGCTTCGAGAGGTTCGATGCCGCCGACCCAGGCGTACAGCGTGGGATTTTGCTTTGTTTCCATCGACCCTGCACTCATGCACCTCAAGGTGCCGCCAGGTGTGATTGTGCTACGGGATTTGAACGTCCGCTAGCGAGAAGGCACCATATCGGTTTGAACGCGGCAGGGAAGGACTTTGATTCATACCCATATCCGTGCCGGTTTCGACTCGGCCTATTTTCGCAAGTACTATTTCAATGCGGCGACCCGCGTCACGACCGCCGCGGAAATGCGCCGACGCGCGGAGCTGATCGCCGCGATTCTGCGCCACTCCAACATCCCGGTCCGCCGCATCCTCGATGCCGGCTGCGGCATCGGATTGCTGCGCAAGGCTTTCGCCGACGCGATGCCGCGAGCGCGCTATGTGGGCCTCGAGACCAGCGCCTATCTGTGCAACCGATACCAATGGACCCTAGGGTCGGTCGTCGATTTCGCGCCGCCCACCCCGAGCGATCTGGTGGTCTGCTACGACGTCCTGCAATACCTCGACGATCGCGACGCGGCGCACGCCATGGCGAATCTCGCGAAGCTCACCCGCGCCGCCGTGTATGTGTCTGCATTGACCCGCGAGGACTGGCGCGCGAACTGCGATCGAACGCGCACCGATGGCGCCGTGCACCTTCGGCCCGGGGATTGGTATCGGCGCCGTCTGCGCAGGCGCTTCAATCATCTGGGTTTCGGCGTCTGGCTGCTCAAGGACGTGAGTGCGATCCTTTGGGAGATGGAGCGGTCATAGGTTTTCCAGAATCCACGTGACCAGCGCCGCATGCACTGGTTCGCCGGCGCCCAAGTCCGCGCGGGGATGATTGACCAGGGAGACCAGGACGTAGGTTTTGCCGCTGCCCGCCGTGACGTAGCCCGCGACGCCGCTGACGCCGTCGAGGTGCCCGGTCTTCAAACGCACGGCGCCGGCCGGAATGGACCTCATGCGGGAACGCAAGGTACCGTCGACGCCGGCCAGCGGCAACGAGGCGAGAAATTCCGGAGCGAAGCGGCTGCTATAGGCGGCAGCCAGGACTTTCCCCATTTGCAGCGTCGAAATATGGGTGCTGCGCGACAGCCCCGAGCCGTTGTCGATGTCCACGCCTTGTAAATCGAGTCCGTGTTCGACGCTCCACTCGGCAATCGCGGCGGCGCCCTTCTCGAGCGTCGCGGGATAGCCGAAACGCTCCCCGCCCACGGTCAGCAGCAGATGGCGGGCCATCAAATTGCTGCTGAATTTATTGGTCAGGCGCACGATCTCGCCCAGGCTGAGAGAGTCAAACGTGACAAGCGCTCCGTTCTGCGCCGCCGCCGGCTCGACCCGCAGCTTCCCGGAGAATTCGCCGCCCAATTCCTTCCACAATTCGACGAAAGTGCCGTACGCGTACGTGTCCGGCTGCAGCAGCACTCGCGTAAAGCTGCGTTCCGCGCAGTGCGGCGACAGTGCGCCGCCGAACACCACGACGTCCCAGCGCGCGGAGGCCACTTCGAAATCGACTCGTGCGGCCGCGCCGCCGCAGCGGCCGGGAGCGAAGCGCACGTGATTCTTGATGGTCAGATTGACGGGGGCCGGATTCGCGATGACATCGACCCGGCGCGCGCCCGCATCGGGCACCACGCGGAATTCAATGGACTGGAAATTCACCATCAGGGCGGCCGGCAGCACGTTGTACGGACGATTCGGGCGTCCGTCGAATTCTCCGGAATCCGCGGGCGGCAAAGAAAACGCGCTATTGTCGATGACGATGTCGCCGTGGATTGTCTTCAAGCCTCGGGCTCGCAGCGCATGGGTGAAGCTCCACCAGCGCTCCATGGTCATGTACGGATCGCCGCCGCCCTGCAGAATCAAATCGCCATCGAGTACGCCGTCGGCGATTTCACCGCGAATCGAGGCCCGGGTACGCCAGGTAAAGCTGGGTCCCAGCAAGTCCAGGGCGGCAAAAGTCGTGACCACTTTGACGGTCGAGGCGGGACTGCGCGGAGTGTCTGGATTGTGACCGAGCACCGGACGGCCGGATTCCGCATCAATGATGGAGAAGCTGGCCGCACTCTGCGGCAGCCGCTGTGCCGAGATCACTTGCGTCACCGACGGCGGTACAGCCCCTCCGGGCGCCGCCCAGGCGCCGGCCGACGCGCACCCGATCAAGGTCAGAACCGCTCGACGCGCCGGATTCAACATTCTCGCCCGTGACCTTTCCAACCCAACCCCCTTCGCCGTCCATCGCCTAGAATGAATGACATGATTCCAAAGATGCGACGCAATTTACCCGGTCCCTTCGTGGCGCGGAATCTTGGGGAAGGATCGTGGCGGTTTGCCCGCCGCTACCCTCCGCCCATCGAGGTCATTTTACGCGGCGCGCCTCCCGAAGCGCAGGAAGCCCTGCCGGCGCTCGAAGTCGGCGATCTCGAGGTCGAATATCTCGATATCGAATGGCGCGCCGATACCGTGGTGCTGACCATGACGTTGGACGGGCGAAAACGACCCATCAACGCCCGCAGCGCGCTGGTCCATGAGCCCCTGGCGCACCTCTACGACGCGCTGCCGCTGGCCGCCGTCGACGAGAAAATGAGGGGTTTTTGGCGCAAGGTGTTTCGCCTGATCCGCATTCCGGGCGGCCGCTATCTGCTGGGTGTCTTGGCGCGCCTTTCCCAGAATCGGCCTTGATTCCGCGAGTTACATCACAAGACGCGAATGATTTTGTCAATAGAGTCGGCAAAACTCCGGAGGCGCTGCCTTGAACTGCGACTCCCGTCAAAGATGCGTGGACGCGTTTGCAGCACATTGATTCGTGAGTTTCAAACCAGAACCCGCCAGGGTGGCCGCAGTGCTGGAGATCAAGTCCAAGGTCGTCGAGAGTCCCGCCGTGGATGCCTCGTTCGACCCCTATGGCCGTTTGCTTCGAATGCTCATGCCCAGTCTGCGCGGAGTGGTGGTGCACGACGGGTTCCGCAATCTTGTATGGGCCTCCGACGAGTGCAATCTCGCCGATGAACCGGAGGTCGTCAAGGACGCCATCGCGAATGCCCTGACCGATACCGCGGATTTCGCGGGCCTCGTGCGAACACTCGATGCCGACACCGCCGTGTACTCCTTTGCAATGCGCGGCGAACACATCGAACTGCTCGGTATCGTCAGCCTGATCGCGCGTTTGTCGGGCACGCGGTCCCAGGCGCGCCCCCTGCAGACCGTACGTCAACTGGTGCAGCCGGCCATGGAGTGTCTGCGCCGCGAACTCGCGCTGCGTTCGAAATTGGGCTCCCGTGAACGCGATCTCGATGTGCGCGAACGCGACCTCAACCTCATGCTGGAAATCTCGTCGCAGCAGTCGGCGGCCGCGAGCGATGCCGACGAATTCGAACTCATCATGAAGACCGGACTCGAGCGCATGGGCTGCGCGCTCGCCGCTTTGTGGGTGCCCGACAAGCATATCGCCCTGTCCTTGACGCGCAGCGGCCAGCCCATGTCGGCGGAATCGCTGCAGCGGGCGCAGCATCATTTGATGGCGTGGATGCAGCTGCAGCAGCGCACCATCGTCGTCAACCATATTTCAAAGGTCGCCAGCGACGTCGCGGCCCCGTACAAGATCCTGGCCTGCCCGGTGCGCCACCCTTCGGAGCGGGTCATGGGAGTGCTCGCGCTGTTCAATCCGCCGAGCGCGCCGGACTTCGATTTGCATCAAACGCGCATCGCCGAAGTCCTGGCGAAGCGGGCGACGAGCATCATTCAGGCCCAATACGACTCCAGCACCGGCTTGATGACGCGTCAGGCGTTCGAACGCCAGGCCTCGGCGCTGCTCGCGCCGGCCACATCCGCGGATTCGCACATCATTCTCTACCTCGACATCGATCGGCTGCATGTCATCAACGAAACCTTCGGCATGCATGTGGGCGACGATGTGATCGTCAATGTCGCGGAATGCATGGCCAAGTCCCTGCCCGCCGGGGCCTTGTCGGCGCGCATATCCGGAGACCGGCTCGCCGCTCTCATCCCGAATTCCACCATGGAGAAGGCGGCCATCGTGGCCGAAAAAATTCGTGCCGGCGCCTCCGCCATCGCGCCGCGCGCCGGACAGGGCTCGTTCGAAGTGTCGGTCTGTCTTGGGATCGCGCCGATCGGCCGCTCCGATAACCCGCTCGCCCATGCGCTGGCGACCGCGGAGATCGCCTGCAAAGCCGCCAAGGATCGCGGCCGCAATCGGGTGGAAATGTTCCAGGATTCGGATCAGAGCATCATCAGGCGCCATACCGACATCCTGGTCATCGGCAAGCTGCGCGACGCGCTCAGCAACGACAGCTTCCGCCTCGATGCGCAGCCCATTCTGCCGCTGCGGGGCAACTACGGCCGTCCACGCTTCGAATTATTGCTGCGCATGCTGGGCGATCGGGGCGAAATCATCCCACCCGGCAAATTTCTCTCCGCGGCGGAGCGTTACCAGCTCATGCCCACGGTCGATCGCTGGGTGGTGCACCGCGCCTGTGAATTGCTGGGCGCCCACAGCGCGTCGGTTGGCGAGGATAGCGCGCGTTTCGCCATCAATCTTTCCGGTCAATCGCTGCAGGACGAATCGTTTCTGCCGTTCGTTATCGAACAAATCAAGGCGAGCAGCCTGCCGCCCGGAGTGCTGTGCTTCGAATTGACCGAAACGGCGACCATCGGCAACCTGGTCAAGGCGCAGCACTTCATCCGCAGCCTGCAGGATCTGGGCTGCCAATTCGCGCTCGACGATTTCGGCACCGGAGTAAGTTCGCTGGCGTACCTGAAGGACCTTTCGGTCAACTATCTCAAGATCGACGGCAGCTTCGTCCGCGATGCGGTCATCAACTCGCGGTCGGAATCGATGATCAAAGCCATCGCCCAGCTGGCCAAGGTCATGTGCATGGAAACCATTGCCGAATATGTCGAGACCGATGTCTTGCGCTCGCGCATGGCGGACTTGGGCGTCGACTATGGCCAGGGTTTTGCCATGGGCAAGGCGCAGAAGCTCGAGGATCTGCTGCGGGAGCTTGCCATCTACGAAGCCACCGTCAGCGATTGGGCCGGAGGTTCGGATTTGGTGGCGAACGAGATCCTGGCCCCGCAATAGGGTCAGCGCATTCCTACAAGGACTCGCGCAAAAGCGCTCACAGCCTGACCGTGCGCTCCATGAGCTAATGAGAGCTCAAATCGGCGGGAGAGTTTTTCATGCTGATACTCACTCGGCGCACCGGTGAGACATTGCGCATCGGCGATGATGTTGAAGTGACCGTGATGGCGGTGAACGGTTCACAGGTCCGCATCGGCATCAAGGCGCCGCGCAACGTCGCTGTCGATCGCGAGGAAATCGCGGAGCGCAAGCGCCGCGAGCAAGAGCCTGCGCAATAAATCGTCCGCCGCGGCGCTCCCCACGCCTCCCTAGCTCATCGTCGGGAAATTCGCAAGATTTCCCGAACAAGGCGTCGTGATTTCGCGGACAAGCGGTCGTGCCCCTTGTAATTGAAGCCCGCTTCGGGCACACAATAGACGTCGGGTTCGCCTCAAAAAAACTCAAAGGACGATTGCCACCGCTGGGTGACCGGCGGCGCGCGCCATTCATGACAACTTCAACCTATGCGCCCGAGCTGCTCGTGGAAACTTGGTTCAATACGGATCGGCCGCTGTTCCTGTCCGGATTGCGTGGAAGGGTGGTCGTGCTCGCGGCGTTCCAGGTATTGTGCCCGAACTCGATTGCCGCCCTGATTCCCCAGGCGCAGAGAATTCACGAGACCTTCGCGCCGGATGACGTGGCGGTGATCGGCTTGCACGCCACGTTCGAACATCATGACGCCTTCAATGCCGCGGTCCTCAAAGCCTTCATCCACGAATATCGCCTGAAGTTTCCCATCGCGCTCGATCAGCCGAATCCGGCGAGTCCGATTCCCCACAGCATGGAACGATACAAAATGCGCGGCACTCCCAGCCTCGTTCTGATCGATCGGCGCGGATTCGTGCGAAAGCACGCATTCGGCGCGGTCGATGATCTGCGCATCGGGGCCGAAATCGGCGCGCTCACGCAGGAGCCAGAACGAAACGGATTCGAATGCGCGCCCGCTGCGCCGCAGGCTTCGCGTCCCGTAGAACCGGTTTATAGCGCCATTTTGAGAGGGCGCTGATCGCGGCGGCCTCGAACACGCCGGGAGTGCTGGCGGCGTGGACCGCAATATCCATAACCCTGCCGCTCTCGGCGACGGTGAAATCCAACTCGACCCAGCCCTCGATCTTGCTCGAGTTTGCCTTCTTCGGATATTCCGGCTTTACCGACCTGATGAGCGTGAGGTCGCCGGCCGCGACGACATTCGCCAGAAATTGCTGTCCCGCGGCGGCGGCGTCCAGATCGTGCTGCACGGAATCGGCCTCAGCGGAGGTAAAGCCGATCGCGCTCGCTTCATCGAGCCAGCTTCGCGCCGCATCATGCTGCCCCAGTTCCAATGCGCGGCGCGCCTTGGCGGCCAGGCGGGTCCCCAACTCCTGCATCGCGGGGGCGAGGCCGGCGTTGCGCGGGTCGAGGCCCCGCAAGGTCAGCAAGTAGTATTTGGCGCTGTCGTTTTCCGGTTCGATGAGCTGATCCTGCTGCAAGCGCTCGGCGGCGTTCTTTAGCAGGGCGGTCCAGGCGTCGGCATCCGCTTCGCGACGTGCGGCCGCAAGCGAGCTTTCCGCCGCCTCGATATTGGCCGCCGCGGCGACGCCCCTGGCCGCCTTGAGCCAACCGGACGCACGGACAAAATCCCGGCGATCGATGGCGCCGTGAGTTTCCGCCAGCAAACGCATCGCCAGCGCTTTTTCGGCTTCCTGGGCGGCATTGCTGTTGGGATCGAGCCGCAGTGCCTCCCGCACATAGTGGAGCGCGCTGTCCCGCCGCGGATCGATGAGATGCGCATCGTTGAGGCGTTGCGCGGCGAGGTTGAGCAAAGCGGTGATCTTGTCCTCGCCGGCCGGGGCCCCACCCCGGGCGCGCGCCGCGGCTTGCGCCGCTTTGATCCGCTCGCGCGATTTGGCAAGCTGGGCGGTGAGAAATCCGATGCGGCCGCGTTCAACGCCGGATTTGCGCGCCGTCTCGATCGCGGCCGATGCCTCATCGAGGCGTTCTACGAGCAGGGCATTCTCGGCTCTGGCCAACAGGCGCTCGCGGACTTCAGTGAGGCCGGCGCGCGCCTGCGCGTCGGCCGGGTTCTGCGCCAGCGCTTTGATGTATAGCGCCAGCGCATTGTCGCCGGCGGGTTCGGTCAATCGATTGGCGGCGAGCGCGGCTGCCGCACGTTCGCGCAGCGGCGACTCAGGGGAGGCCGGATGAACGGCGTCGGTGGCGTCGGCCGGCGGCGCAGCCTCGTCCGAACCGCCCGTGCGCATCGCCCAGGTGGCGACGATGATCACACCCAAGGCTCCGATCGTGCCGCCGATCAGCAAACCGCGGTTCGATCGCGACGGAGGTTTGGCCGGGGGAGTTGCGGCCGCCTGCTTGCGCTGGTCCTCGTATTTCTTGACTGCCGCATCCGCGAACAGCCTTGCCCGGCCTGGGGACATGGGCTTGTGGATGAACCGATAGACTGTCCCGGCACTGATCAATCCGGCGAGCGCGATCTCAGCGTCCCGATGGCCGGCGACCATGACCACGAGATCGGGAAATTGCCGTTTGATCTGTCCGACGAACTCGGGCGGCGCCTCGTTTAGGGCCAGCGCGTCGAGAACCAGAATTCCCACTTCGCCAGCCAGCAAGAGGTCGCCGATCTTGTCGGCCGAGGGAACGTGCCACAGCCGGCGTGCGCCGCCCACGGCCTCGCGCAGGGTCTGCAGGAACACCTCGTCAAAAGTCAGTACCACGAGTTCGACGATGTCGCTCGCGAGGCTGAACCGCAGCGCATCGAGCGTGGCGCCTTCTTCGTCGGAAGCTAGCACCGCTTCTTTCCTTTTCATTTGACCCTTGAGGTTTCGGATCGCCCGTCCGGAGACCGCGCTGCAGCAACTTGAGGCAACATCCCGGTAAGCTAGTGTCATTCCGTGGGCGACGCTATACGATACGGAGTCTTAAGGCGCAGACAATGTCTGCTGCGGTGCGTCAAGTTAATTCTGTGACTGGACACTCACTTGAGGGGCGCAAGCGCTCTTCGCGGGGAGAGCATTGAGCGGTTCAATCGGGATTACGTCTAAATTGCCAGTGGACCAGCGCACTGCGCTGGAACAGCTACTGTTCTTCAACGTCAATCAACACCGCGTGCGCGTCGGCATCCAGCAATCCATAGATACTTATGGAGTGCCGGAGATTTATGAGCAAGACGGCGGCTTGCGCGTCCGGGTGGGCGATATCGAAGGCGTGCAAACCCTGTTTGCGATCTCCGATATCGGTCGACCGCTGGGCGTTGCCGTTTTCGTGCGCTCGGCGCATGAACGATTCGCGGTGCTGCACCTCGGCGTGGAGCCGCGTTTGAGCGCAACCCCGGAGGTGAATACTCGGGTGCTGCTCAAACTGATGCACGAAATCCGCAGCGCGGCTCGCCGCACGCGCGGAGTCGACCGCATCGAATTGGTCTACAAGGATTGCCACGCCGTGCGCCTGCACGGCTGATACCACCCGTGCCGGATGGCGAGCCAACCTGACCGGCGAACGAAGGGAGCGCAGCGTCATGCCGACGGCAAACTGCGCTGCGCGTGGTGCCCGGAGGACCCTCTGTACGTGGCCTATCACGATACCGAGTGGGGCGTGGCCGTGCATGACGACGACAAGCTCTTCGAGATGCTGTGCCTGGAAGGGGCGCAGGCGGGCTTGAGCTGGCTCACGATTCTGCGCAAGCGCGCGACCTACGCCCAGGCTTTCGACCACTTTGACGCGGAAAAAATCGCCCGCTACGACGCCGCCAAACGCCGGCGCCTGATGCAGGATCCCGGCATCGTCAGGAATCGGCTCAAAATCGAAGCATTCATTTCCAATGCCAGAGCGTACCTCGAAATCCGCGCTTCTCTGAGCTCGTTCAACGACTACCTCTGGCAGTTCACCGGCGGGCGGGTGATTCGCCGCCGGCCGCTGACCTTGGGCGGCATCGCCCAATCGACCGCACACAGCGATGCGATGAGCAAGGATCTCAAGCGGCGCGGTTTCCGTTTCGTTGGATCGACTATTTGCTACGCTTTCATGCAGGCGGTCGGAATCGTCGACGAACATCAACGCTACTGCTGGGTGGCACGCAAAGGAAATCAGCATGAATGATCGGATACCGCCGCGGCTGCGCTCGAGGCTGCGGATCGGCCTGGCCGCATTGTGGGTGTGCATGCTGCCGGCGGTTGGGCCGGCGCAGCCGGCGAAACCCATCTTCAAGCCGCTCGATATCTTCGACCTGCAGTGGGTCAGCGACCCGCAGATCTCGCCCGACGGACGCAGCATTGCCTACGTGCGCATGAGCTTCGACATCAAGACGGATCGCCCGCGCGGCGTCGTTTGGTTGGTCGGGGCCGATGGCAGGCATTCCCGCCCCCTGTCGAGCGCCGCGACCAGCACCGCGCCACGCTGGTCGCCCGACGGTACCCGCATCGCCTACCTGGGAGCCGGCACGGACGCATCGACGCAGCTATTCGTGTACTGGATCGAGAGCGGCGCCACCGCCGCCGTCAGCAACTTCACCGAAACTCCTTCGAGCCTCGCGTGGTCGCCCGACGGCCGCTGGCTGGCCTTTACCATGCCGGTGGCCGCCGAACGCAAACCGCTGAAGGTGGAATTGCCGGAAGCACCCAAGAACGCCAAGTGGGCGGATCCGCCCAAACTCATCGACAGGATGGTGTTCAGGGCCGACGGCGAGGGCTATTTGCCGAACGTCTTCACACAGCTCTTCATCGTCGGCGCCGACGGCGGCGCGGTCCGGCAACTCACTCACGGTGATTTCGATACCCGAGGCGCGCCGGCATTCGACGTCGGCGGAAGGAGCGTGCTGATCACCGCAAACCGGCGCGCCGATGCGGATTACGAACCGCTCGACAGTGAAATATACCGGGTGGATCTGTCGGACGGCTCCATTCACGCGCTGACCGATCGCCGCGGACCCGATCACCATCCCGTGGTCTCTCCCGACGGCAAGCACATCGCCTACCTGGGGTTTGACGACAAGAGGCTCGGCTACCAACCGACCCAGCTGTATGTGATGGACAGCGACGGCACCCACTCGCACTCCCTCACGGCCGGTCTCGACCGCGACGCCGCGAGCCCGCATTGGACCGGCGATGGCCGGCAATTGATTTTTCAATACGGCGACCGCGGATCGACCAAGATCGCGGCCATCGATCTCGGCGGCAAAATGCGCATTCTGGCCGATGATCTGGGCGGCAACGACATCACCCGGCCGTATTCCGGCGGCTCGTTCTCGATCGACGTCGCGGCCAAAGGCGCTGAAACCCGCTTCGCGTACACCAAAGCCGCATCCCTTGCGCCGGCGGCATTGGCCACCGGCACTTCGCCGCGCGATATCGTCACGCTTACCGCGCAAAGCGAGCCGCTGCTTGGGCAAAGAACTCTCGGCGCGGTCGAAGAGATCTCCTTCGACTCATCGGTCGACGGCCGCCGCATCCAAGGTTGGGTCGTCAAGCCGCCGGGCTTCGATGCCGCCAAGAAATACCCCTTGCTGCTCGAGATTCACGGCGGGCCCTTTGCGAGCTACGGAGCGAGTTTCGCCGCCGAAATTCAGCTCTACGCCGCATCCGGTTATGTGGTGCTGTACATGAATCCGCGCGGCAGCACGGGTTACGGCGAGGAGTTCGCCGATTTGATCCACCACGACTATCCGGACAATGACTATGGCGACCTCATGTCCGGCGTGGATGCCGTGGTCGGCCGCGGCTACGTCGATCCCCAACGCCTGTTCGTCACGGGCGGCAGCGGCGGAGGCGTGCTGACGGCGTGGATTGTCGGCCACACCGATCGCTTCCGCGCCGCCGTGGTGGTCAAGCCCGTGATCAATTGGACCAGCTTCGTGCTGACCGCTGATATGACCAACTACTTCTATCGTTACTGGTTCGACGGCTTTCCGTGGGACGACGTGCAGTCGTATTGGAAGCGTTCGCCGCTCGCTTATGCCGGCAACGTCCATACGCCGACCATGCTGATGACCGGCGAAGCGGACTATCGCACTCCGCCGAGCGAGGCGGAACAATTCTATCAAGCCCTGAAATTGCGCAAGATCGACACCGCCCTGGTGCGCGTGCCGAATGCCTCGCACGACATCTCGGCGCGTCCCAGCCTGCTCATCGCCAAGGTGGCTTATGCGCTCGCATGGCTCAAGGCGCACGACGTCAAATCGCCGTGAACGTCACTGTCTGAATATCGATTCCGCGGTCTGACCAAAGAGAATTTTCTTCGCTTCATCGCTCATCGTCGCGCCGCTGCTGAATTGCGCGCCGCGCTCGTAGGCCCGCAAGGTGGCGGGGCGGCTCTTGATGGCCTCGAACCAGCGCTTCAAATGCGGAAAATCCGCGAGATTTTGACCCTGCGCTTCGTGCGGCACGATCCACGGATAGGCCGCCATGTCGGCGATGGAGTACGCGCCCGCGATGAATTCGCTGCTTCCCAAGCGATGGTTCAACACCCCGTAGAGCCGATTGGTCTCTTTGACGTAGCGATCGACGGCATACGGTATCCGCTCGGGCGCATACCGGACGAAATGATGATTCTGACCGGCCATGGGCCCGAGCCCGCCCACCTGCCAGAACAGCCATTGCAGCGCCTCGACGCGCCCGCGCAAGTCCTTGGGCAAAAATTGCTCGCTCTTCTCCGCCAGGTACAACAAGATCGCGCCGGATTCGAATACCGATAGGGGCGCACCGCGCTCCATGGGCGCGCGATCGACGATGGCCGGCATGCGGTTGTTCGGTGAAATGGCAAGAAATTCCGGCCGGAATTGCTCACCCTTGCCGATGTTCACGGGGATGATCGTGTACGGCATTGCGGTTTCTTCCAGAAAAAGGGTGATCTTGTGGCCGTTCGGCGTGGGCCAATAATACAGGTCGATCACGGGTGTACCTCCGGCGGGTCGAGCGCCATTTTATGCTCTCGTAGTATGGCTATGCAGACGTCTTCTTCGCGCGCCATGGCGCGCATCTGCGCGAGTCGCGCCCGCGCCCGCGCGTTCTTCGTCCAGGGCAGCAGCGGATTGTCGAATTTTGCCGCCGCCGCCACGCGCCACTCCAGGATATGCCGGCGCTCGGCAATCGCGCGGGCCTCTTTGCTGTCGGGCGCGTGCAGGTGCCTCTCGAGGCTGAATCCCGCCATTTGCGCGGCGACAGTATCGCCCCGCTGCATGATCTTCGACACTTTCAGACACCGCTCGCGCCGCTCCGTTGCCGTGCCCGATTCCCGGCACGCATCCAACAGCGCCGTGAAGGGCGGAATGACTTCGCTGCTCGCGATCCCGCTCACGGCAATCAACCTCGCCGAGTCGGACGCCGCAAAGCCGCTCGGCAGGTCGCCGCGCGCGGCATCGAGAGCATCGACCATCAGCACCACGATACGGTTCCAATACAAATCGAAGCGCGCCCCGTGCGCCATGTCGGCGAGAATTCTGTCGACCTCCGTGGGATCCCTGTCCTTCTGCGCCGCGGCCAAACTCTGCAGCCAGGCCGCGCCGTTATCCGCGTCCACCCAGCGCATGACGGTCGCGGCGTCGCGGATGTTGCACGAGGGCGTGCCCGAGCACAATTGCAGGTGCAGCCAGCTGATGCTCGCATCCAGCGGGGCCAACTCGCTGGCACGTGCCGCCAATTCCAGCGCTGACGGCTTGAGGTTGGGGCCGGCATAGCGCAACGCCGCGGCCGTCGCCAGAGAGTTCGCATCCGCGCGAGCGATGAGGACCGCCGCCGCAGCACTCCACGCCTGATATTTGTCGGCCGCGCGCGATGCCGGTCCGGAGGTCGCCAAACCGGGCGCGCCGACCGCTGACGCAACCGCGGCGCAAGTTGCCGCGAGTAGCACCAGCAGACAGCGCATCAGCATCTTTACCCCAAAGGCCGCTAAACGTTGGCGCGGCTGCCGGCAGCCGTCAGTCCCGCGGTGATCGCCAAGCGCATGGCATCCTCGACCGAGATATCGAGAGGCTGAATGCGGTCGCGCGGCAAGTAAATGGTGTAGCCGCCGAAGGCATAGCTCATGGGGAAGTACACCGTTACCCAGTCATCGCCGCCATGCGCGAGCAATACGGAAGGTACGTCTTCGCGGGTCACGAATCCAATCGCGTGCACGTCCGCGAATCGGGCCAAAACCACCCGCTGCAAATCGCGCTTCTCGCCGTGGCCGGACGGCAGCAGGCTGACGACGTCGCGAAATCCCCCATAGAGGGTTTTCACGAAGGGAATCCGGCCCAAAAAATCGTCCCAATATTTGAGCAAGATCCTGCCGGCATAGGCGTTGACCACGCCGCCGACGAACAGCAGCAACAGGAATCCGGCGAACAATCCCAGGCCGGGCCAATAGTGTTCCGGACTCACGATATACAATGCGATCAGTGCGCGCCGCAGCCACCCCTCGACGGTGTTCACCAGCCACCAAATGACATAGATCGTCAATGCCAGGGGCAGCACGGTCACCAAACCGCTCATGGTCAGCCTTACGATTCTGCGCATGGGACAATCATCGCATGATCGGGCCTAACGCGCCGCAACCGCGCAGAACGACTGCGAAGTTCTCTGATACTCCGCTCTCTGCACCAGCGCCGCATTGTCTTGATTCCACACGTAGTACTGCGTGACCACCGCCGAAGCGCGCATGCGCGTAATGCTGAGCAATCGACTGTCGCGTCGAAACAGCAGGGCTTCATCAGGCCGGCAGGGCAGCGTTCCCTGGATCTCGGTCAGCGGATTCTGCGGCGCCGACTCCTGCAATTGTCCGCGGCTCCAGTCGAACAGCAAGAGGCGGCCGCACGCCGCGCCGCAGCTCGTCCACACTGCCGTGACATGTCCGGCGAAGTTCGGACCGTTCGAGAGCGCCTGCTGCACGATCTGACGATCCTCCTTGGACAGCTCGCTCCCGCTCAAATCGACCTTGGGGGCCGCAGCGGCGTCGAACGGTGCGCTCGGATACTCGGAAAATCGCGGCGCGCTCAAAGGCTCCGAATCCATGCCGGCAGCAACGCCGCGTATGCGGTCTATCTGGTCGGCGACCGCATCGGTCAAGTACCAGTCATCGATGGTCACCGCGCTGCGCGGAGCCTTCGCAGCCACGAATACCGGGACCAGGGCGTGATCCTCGCATTTGGCGTCGTCGCCGTGAGACGCGCACAGGCTGTACTGCGTGTACGCTCCATAGACATTGGGCGCGCCGAGTTCGTTGGGCGCCAAAAATACCAGGTAGCGGCCCGGAGGTACTTCGACGGCGAAATTCGCCTGTCCGCGCGCGAGTTGCACCGTGTGGACGCGCAGGGTGTCGAGCTCGGCGGCATACACCGTCATCGACGGCACGAGCTGTGCCGGGAAGCTGACGGTGCCTTCGATCGTGCCCGCGAGCGCGCCGGCGCGGGGCCCAAGGGACGCCACGGCCGCCAGCGACAGGTGAGCAAGGAACCGGTACCCCATGTCGGCACGCACGGCCAGGACACGCTCCTAGGGCTGCCGCGGCAGAATGAATCGCAAGTTTTGGTAATTCAGCACCACCCCGTCGCGCCGAATACGCTCGACGGTGGGACCTTCCTGCAACGCGGCGCCCTCGTGGTATTTTCGCATGTTGATGTACACGAAGCGGTCGGCCGGCTTGGTCGAGTAGACATGCACATCGAGGTGCAGTTCGGGCAGCGCCTGCTCGCCGCTCAAACTGATTTCACTGATCGAGGGCAGTATCTCCTGCGAATTGGCCTCCAAGTCCTCGTCGGTGAGCAGCGGGTCCGGGCGACGTGTGAAGCTCGCCGGCGCCTTACCCGAACCGGCGAACGTACGGGCAATTGGCGAATGAGGAGCCATCGGCGACTGAGTGGTCATCGGCGCAGAGGTGATCGGCGACTCTGGAGCCGAGGCGGCGCCGGCCGCGACCGGGATCTCCTGCGCGTAAACCGGCGTGGCATCCAAAGGACTGAAGTGATCGGCCGCCGGCGGCGAGGCGGCGGCGACATCGGGTGCGGACGGCGCCTGCGCCGGCCCCGGCGCATGTGCGGCGGGGGCGCTGTTTCTCATCAACACGAACGTCAGGACGAGCAGGTTGATTCCGAGCAGCACGGCCAGTACGAGGGCCCAAACGGGCAGGCGGTTGCGCCGCTCCCTCGAGCGAGCGTCCATCAGCCCCGGCACGGTTTGGCGCTGCCGTTCGGTCTCCGATTTCTTGAGTGCGTCGAGAATGAAGGACATTTAAGACTCAACCGCCGCGCGGCGCGTTGGGCAGCAACAAGGGTGACCCCGGTTCGGCCAGCGCGGTGTCGAGCATGACCTGGGTTTGCACTCCCGCGATGCCGTCGACATTGAGCCGATGGTTGCGCTGGAAATTTTGCACCGCAATCGCCAGTTCTTCATCGTAGATGTCGCTGTGTTCCGGATCCGACGCGGCACCCTGCAGGGCGTTCAGACTGCGCCGCAGCCAACGGACTTCGTCGCCCTTCATTCCCACCGTGAGCATCCGCGTGCGCGCAGTCTTGGGTTTCCAGACCACGGTGAATTCCCCGAACCAATCCTTGGAAACCTCATCGAGGGGCACTTGCTGGTTGTGTTCACCCAAATCCAAGGTCGCGAAGCGATCATCCAGGGCCGACAGCACGACACGGTGCTTCTGTCCGCGATCATCGGTCAGCGTCAGGATGGCGGGCCGGTTCAAGGCTCTGACCTGCGCCCAGGAGCCGCGCTGCTCCAGGCACGACAGTCCCGCCTTGGCCGCCTGAACGCAGGGGCTATTGTCGTCCGTCATGGCCGTTCCCCACAACGATAGCAGACGGCGGAAGGCGGCTGCATCACTGGTGTTGGCGCTGTTGGCCGCGAGCAAGGCGTTGATGGACACGGAGCCGGCCAGTGCGGTGGCCGCAGACCCGGGTGCCGGCGCGGACACCGGCGTGGGCAGCGGCATCGATGCGGACGCGGGGGACTGCATCGCCGCCGGCGTCGGAACAACCGGCGTGGACGGGGTGGCCGTTGCAGGCGGCGGCCTGTTGGCGAAGGCATGCAAGGGGGGGACTTGCCGCTGCCACAGCTGCCAGCCGACCACGGCGGCCCCGGCGACACCCGCAAAACACAGGGCTCCGGCGAGCCAGGAGAGCCACAACGGCGCAAACCGCCGGCCATAGACCTCGCCGGCCGCGCGTCGCACCAGCGAAGAGGTCACTTTCCGGGTTTCCTGGGTATAGGCACCCAACAGCACCCGGTCGCAAGTCACATTGATGACGCGCGGGATCCCCGATGACACGCGGTGCACTTCGGCGAGAGCCGCCGGGGTGAAGACCTCCTCACCGCAACCGGCAACGCGCAGCCGATGACGCACATAGCGTCCGGTTTCCTCCCGCGACAAAGGTTCCAGATGATATCGGCCCGTGATTCGCTGAGCGAGCTGCCGCAGTTCGGTTCGGTCGATCAATTCACGGAGCTCCGGCTGTCCGATCAGAATGATTTGCAGCAGCTTCTGCGTGGGAGTTTCCAGGTTGGTCAGCAGACGGACCTGTTCCAGCACGTCGGCAGACAGGTTCTGCGCCTCGTCCACGATCACGATGACGCGCCGCCCCTCGGCGTGCGCGGTGAGCAGGCGCTGATTCAGCGCATCGACCATGTGCTTGACGCTGTCGCGATCGCCGTCGGCAATATGCAGTCCGAGTTCCTCGCAGATGGTCAGCAGGAATTCGACCGGCGTCACGCGCGGATTCAAGATCAGCGCGACATCGGCATGCTGCGGAACGCGCGACAGCAGGGTACGAACCACGGTGGTTTTGCCCGTACCCACTTCCCCGGTCAGTTGAATGAAGCCCCCGGATTCGTTGATGCCATACAGCAGATGCGCCAGGGCCTCGGCGTGGCGCTCGCTCAAATAGAGATAGCGCGGGTCCGGCGTGATGGCGAAGGGCTTTTCGTGGAGCCCGAAGAAGCTTAAGTACATGGCTGGGAGCCTGCCTGAGTATTGCGCCAGGATACCAACTCAGCCGCCCGGGCCGGAGCCGCCCGGGGGCCCGGGCAGGAGACTGGCACGAGTCAGCATGGCGGCTCCAAAGCGGTCGCGAATGCCGTCAATGGCCGCATCCAATCGCGAACCTGGCGCCGAGCCGCCGGCGAACAGGTCCGGCTGCCGCAAAAATTGGAGCTCGCCGACGCCCACGCCCAATAGCCGCACTGCGGCATTCGGTTGCTTGGCGAGCCATTCCTCGAGCAGCGCCGTCGCGGCAGCCGACACCACCGTCGTGTCTTGCGAGGGCGGCCCCAGTGCGCGCTGGCGGGTGAAGGTGGTGAAATCGCCGCGGCGGATCTTGACGCTCACCCTGCCGGCGGCCAGACCGTGCGCTCGCAAGCGAGAGGCGGTCCGATCTGCAAGGCGCAGCAACCGCACCTTGAGCTCCCGACTCCCGCGGATATCCGCGGCAAAGGTTTCCTCGGCGCTGATCGATTTCTCTTCGCGATTCGGCACCACCGGCCGGTCGTCCAGACCGCAGGCGCGTTCGCGCATGGACTGCCCGTGCTTGCCGAAGGCGCGCCACAGCACCTCGTCGCTTACCCTGCGCAAGTCGCCGAAGCTGATAATGCCCGCCGACCGGACGGCGGGCAAAGTCTTTGGCCCGATGCCGAACAGCTTGTCGATCGGCAACCCGTCCAGGATCTGATGCACATTGTCCGCGCCGATACGGCACATGCCGTCGGGCTTGTTCAGGTCCGAAGCGATTTTGGCCAGCAGTTTGTTCGGGGCAATGCCTACCGACGCGGTGAGGCCGGTTTGCCTGGCGATGCGGCGCCGGATTTCGCTGCCGATCGACTCCGCGCTGCCGAGGAGCTGCTGACTCGCGGTCACGTCGAGAAAGGCTTCATCCAGGGACAGGCCTTCCACGAGCGGCGTGAACTCGTGGAAAATCGCGAATACTTGCTCGGAAACCTCTTTGTATCGCGCCATTCGCGGCGGCACGCAGATGGCCGAGGGGCAGCGGCGCAAAGCCTCGCGCATGGGCATGGCCGAGCGCACGCCATAGCGCCGTACGGCATAGTTGGCCGCGGCTACCACGCCGCGGCCGCTGGTGCCGCCGACGATCAAGGGCTTGCCTTTGAGTTCAGGGCGATCCCGTTCTTCCACCGACGCGTAGAAGGCGTCCATGTCGATATGCAATATCGACCGGGCGTCGCCACGCCGGGCGTCGCTACGAGGGACGTCGCCGCACCGGACGTCTTCACGCCGCATCGTTCAATCCACGGTGATGGTGATTTTATTCGAGTGCAAGGGAGGATTGAACGATTGGTGCAAATAGTCCGCAAACACGAGCTGCAGCGTGTGTTTACCCGGCGCCAACGTCAGCGTCGTCTCGGTTTGACCCTTGCCGAAGTGCAGTATCTTGTCGGTTGCCGGCATCGGCGCATCCAGCTTGAGTTCGCTGAAGTCGGTGTCGACAAGGAGGTGATGGTGCCCGGTGTTGTCGAATTTGACTCCTGCCGGTGCGATTCCCATCCCCTTCAATCCAAAGCGAACGGTGACCGGTCCGTGCAGCTTCGCGCCGTTCTGCGGAGCGATGAAATACACTTCCGCGTTCGCCGCCGGCGGCGTGCGTTCCTGCGCGACGGCGAGGGACGCAATCAATGTGAGGCCCAATGCGAACAGTAGGCGATTCATGCGGCTCTCCTGAAAGTAAGGGACGATCAGCGCATCTTACACCGGGTCCGCGCCCGGGTCCGTGTACGCGCCAGCGCCGGTGCCGCCGCGCAATTCATGCGGCGCGAAATCATCGACACCGATGAGACTCGAGACCTTGGCGTCGTAGTCGCGCAAAACAGCCGCTTCGGCCTCGCTCAGGATGCCCGCCCTCTGCGCCTGCGCGATCTGTCCCGGCAGATCCAGGGCCGACACCCTGCCGGTCTTCACGCCCTCCACCCTGATCCGCTTTTCGAGCGACTCCGCCGCCGTCGACAGGATCAACGCCTCTTGCAGCAGAGCCAAGGGGTTGTTGGCGACTCGAGTCTTGTAGATATGCTGGGTCAGCCGCTCCCTGGCCGGGGTGGGGTTCATGATCAGATCGACGATGCTGCGTCCCAAGCGATCGCTCGGCGGAAAATAGGTCAGTCCGCGCGGAAAGATCACCAGCCGCATGAATGCCGCCAACGGCCGATTCGGGAAATTGCGCAGGAACTGGTGCAGCTGTTCCTGGGCTTGATACAGCAGACTGCGGCAGGCCCATTCGACCAGCGGCAGATCTTCAGGGTTGCGGCCTTGGTTCTCGTGATGCTTCAACACCATCGATGCCAGATACATCATCGACAGGACGTCGCCCAATCGCGCCGACAAGGATTCCTTCTTCTTGAGATAGCCGCCGAGCGCGAGCATGGCGACGTCGGTCGCGAACGCGAACGAGGCGCTGTAGCGGTTCACGTGCTGGAAGTAGCGCGCGGTGGGTCCGGTTTGCGGCACTTGGGTGAAGCGCGACAGTGTGAGTGCCATCACCAGCGAACGCGCGGCATTGGAAATGGCGAAACCCATGTGACCCATGAGCGCGCGATCGAACTCCGCCATGCCGGCTTCGCGATCGGGATTGCGCGCGGCATTCATTTCACGCAGCACGAAAGGATGGCAGCGCACCGCACCTTGGCCGAAAATGATGAGGCTGCGGGTGAGGATATTGGCGCCTTCGACGGTGATTGCGACCGGCACGATCTGGTATCCGCGCCCCAGATAATTCTTCGGCCCGAGGCAAATGCCCTTGCCGCCATGCACGTCCATCGCGTCGTTGGCGATCATGCGGCCGAATTCGGTGGCGTGATATTTCAGCATGGCGGACGGCACCGACGGTTTTTCGCCGCCGTCGATCGCGCCCGCAGTCACCGAGCGCGCCGCATCAATGATGTAGGTGCGCGCCGCCATGCGCGCCAGCACCTGCTCGACGCCTTCAAAGCGCCCGATGGGCATGTTGAATTGGCGGCGTATTCGCGCGTAGGCCGCGGATGCGTACACCGCCGCCTGCGCGCCGCCGGTGGCGCTCGAGGGAAGCGAAATGCAGCGGCCCACCGACAGTTGCTCGACCAGCATGCGCCATCCCTGGCCGGCCATGGCGAACCCGCCGATGATGGCGTCGATGGGCACGAACACATCTTTCCCAAGGATCGGTCCGTTCTGGAAGGGCACATTCAATGGGAAATGTCTGCGGCCGATCACGAGCCCCGGCGTATCGCGCGGAATCAATGCGCAGGTGATGCCGAGGTCCATCGACTCGCCCATGAGCCGCTCGGGATCGAACAAGCGAAAGGCGAGTCCGACCACCGTCGCGACGGGCGCCAGCGTGATGTAGCGCTTCGAGAAATTGAGCTTGATGCCGACGATTTCGGAACCCCGCCACTGGCCTTTGCATATGACGCCGGTGTCGGGAATGGACGCGGCATCGGAGCCCGCCCGCGGTCCGGTCAGCGCGAAACAGGGCACCTCCTCGCCGCGGGCGAGGCGCGGCAGGAAATGATCCTTTTGCGCGTCGGTGCCGTAATGAAGCAGCAATTCCGCCGGCCCCAGGGAATTTGGCACCGCAATGGTCGAGGATGCCACCGCCGAGCGCGAGGCGATCTTGATCAGCACGCAGGAGTGCGCATAGGCCGAGAATTCGAGTCCGCCGTAGCGGCGCGGCACGATCATCCCGAAAAACCCTTTCAACTTGATGAAATTCCACGCCTCCGGGGACAGATCGGCGCGGGTGTGCGTGATGTCCCAGTCATCGAGCATCGCGCACAATTCTTCGCAAGGTCCGTCGAGAAAAGCCTGCTCCCGCGGGTCGAGCGCCGGCGCTTTTGCCGACATGAGTTTTTGCCAATCGGGGCCGCCGGAGAATAATTCTCCGTCCCACCACACGGTTCCCGCGTCCAGAGCCTCGCGTTCTGTCGACGACATCGGCGGCAGCAGCCTGCGGTAGCTCTTCATGAACGGCCGCGTCATCGCCCTCAGCCGCAAGGGGCGAATGTTAAACAGCAGCAGCAAGACATAGGGAATCGAGATGAGAATCTTCCACCATTCGGGGGAAGCACCCAGTATCCAGTAGCAGATCAGCACGACGCCGAGAATGCCCGTGCTCGACAGAAGACTCGCGCGGCGGTAGGCGACAACGAGAGTGACTCCCAGGAACAACACCGCCCAGGCCAGAAAAATGCCCGCGTCCGATGCCGCGCTAATCATGGGGGGATCCGCATTCAGATCAGATCTTTCACACCGTCGCGCTCTTCCAGCAATTCACGATGCGTCGCCTGCATCTTCTCGCGGCTGAACTCGTTGATGTTCAATCCCTGAACGATGCTGTACTCGCCATTCTTGCAGGTCACCGGGTAGGAATAGATCACTCCCTCCGGTATTCCATAGCTGCCGTCGGAGGCAACCGCCATGCTCACCCAATCGCCCGCCGGCGTGCCCAGCATCCAATCATGGATGTGGTCGAGCGCGGCCGCCGCCGCGGACGCCGCGGAGGAGGTGCCGCGCGCCTTGATCACTGCAGCGCCGCGCTGCTGCACCGTCGGAATATAGACCTCCTTGAACCAGCTCGCCTCGACCACCGACAGCGCGGCCTTGCCGGCGACGGTTGCATGATGCAGATCGGGATACTGGGTCGCCGAATGGTTCCCCCAGATGATGATCTTCTTGACATTCGCCAGGGGCGCTGCGCTCTTTTCGGTGAGCTGCGCCAATCCTCGGTTGTGATCCAATCGAGTCATCGCCGTGAATCGATGGGGCGGCAGCGAGGGTGCATTGCGTTGTGCAATCAGCGAATTGGTGTTGGCCGGATTGCCGACCACCAGCACCCGCACGTCGCGGCTGGCGACCGCGTCCAGGGCCTTACCCTGGGCGGAGAAAATCTTGGCATTCTCCAGCAGCAGATCCTTGCGTTCCATGCCCGGGCCGCGCGGCCGCGCGCCGACCAGCATGGCGAAATTGCAATCCTTGAATGCGACGGCGGCGTCGCTCGTCGCGGTCACTTTCTCGAGAGTCGGAAACGCGCAGTCATTCAACTCCATCACCACGCCCTGTACCGCGGCGCTCGCTGCCGGGATCTCCAGCAGATTCAAGTTGATCGGCTGATCGGCGCCCAGCATCTGGCCCGAGGCGACGCGAAATGCGAGCGCATAACCGATATTCCCGGCCGCGCCCGTGATGGTGACGGTGACTGGCTTTTTCATGACTGGCTCCCGACGCAAAGGCGAAGAATGTTAGCCGAAATCGCCCCGGCCCGTCGGCGCGCTTGGGTCTTTGCGGCCCGAACGCGATGGCGAGCACCAGCGCCACCGACAATAGAACTTTCCTCGTGCAAGAGAAACGCCTCACGCTGCTCCTGCGGCAGCCGCAGATCGCGCCGGAAAAAATCGACCATGCAGTTGTGCGCGATGTGAATCAAATAGGTCGCGAATTTCGCGCGCACCTCATATCGGCCGCGCGTTGCGATCAGTCGCGACCAGACTTCTTGAAACACGTCCGCCGCGGCGCCGGCATTGCGCACCTGCCGCCAATCGAAACGGCTTTATTGCGATGCAGCACGCGGAGCTCCCGGCAGCCCGAAAATATTTTCGCGAAGTGCTTGCATGTAGCAGTGATGTATGTAACTATATCACCAAGTCACCGAAACACCTCGATGACTACCACTGACCAAGGAGACTCACATGAACACCCAGATTTCGACCAAGCTCGCCGCCCTCGCCGCTGCCCTGATGATGAACAGTCTGTTGATCGTCGGAGTGGCTACCCTGTTCAACAATGCGTTTCAGCAGCATTCGGCCATTGTCTCGCTCGCCCACACCGCCGTGTCGACGTTGAACGGCGCCGTCTGAGCTCCGACCGAAGGAATGCGTTGCATTAGACTACAGTGCTACATGGCCGCAACAGCACATCGAGTGAGGAATGGACCCTAATTGGAACGACAACCAACCCATCTATCGCCAACTGCGCGATCGTATGGTTGCCCTCATTCTCGAGGGCGCACTCAAGGAGGGTGACCCATTGCCCTCCGTGAGGGCGGTCGCCGCCGATTACCGCCTCAACCCCTTGACCGTGCTGAAGGGCTATCAGCAGCTGGTCGATGAACGTTTGGTCGAGAAACGCCGCGGCCGGGGCATGTACGTCAGCGAAGGTGCTCAGCGGCTGTTGCTGGCCGGCGAGCGGGAACGGTTCCTGAACGAGGAGTGGCCGCAGATTCTGGCGGTCATCCTGAGGCTCGGGTTTTCGGCGCAGGAATTGTTTGCGCAAACCCCTGCGCTGACCCACCCGGCCCCGCCGCCCCGCGGCAGCTTGCCTACGGAAGAATGAGAATCAACATGCCTGCGCTCATCGAAGCCCAAGATCTCACCAAAAGCTACGGCGCTCACGTGGCGCTGGATCGCGCCAATTTCTCCGTGGAGGCCGGCCGCATCGTCGGACTCATCGGCCCGAACGGTGCCGGCAAAACCACCGCGTTGCGCGCCATCCTGGGCTTGACCGCCTACCAGGGGCGGCTGCAGGTGCTGGGTCGCGAACCGCTTCGCGACCGTACGGAACTCATGCGTGACGCCTGCTTCATCGCCGACGTCGCGGTGCTGCCATCGTGGCTGCGCGTCGATCATGCCATCGACTTCGTCGCGGGCGTGCACCCGCGGTTTCGCCGCGACCGGGCGCTGTCTCTGCTCGCCAAGACCGGGATCACGGGCCGACGGCGCATGCGCGAATTGTCCAAAGGCATGAAGACTCAGGTGCACCTGGCGTTGACCATGGCCATCGACGCCAAGCTCCTGGTACTCGATGAGCCGACGCTGGGCCTCGACATTCTTGCGCGGCGCGCCTTCTATGATGCGCTGGTCAATGACTACATGGACGAGACGCGGACCATCTTGATCACGACGCATCAAGTGGAGGAAGTCGAGAACTTGCTGACCGATGTGCTGTTCATCGACAAGGGCCGCATCGTTCTCGACTCATCGCTCGAGGATATCTCGACACGCTACGCGGCGGTCGCAGTCGCCGCCGACAAGCTGGATGCGGCGCGAGCCGAAAAGCCGTTCCATGAACGGCCCATGCTCGGCAAGGTGGTGCTGTATTACGAGCATCCCGACCTGGCGAAGCTCGCCGCCATGGGAGAGGTGCACAGCTTGAGCGTCGCCGACCTGTTTGTCGCCAAGCTATCCGGAGGTGCCGAATGAAGACCGCGAACTGGCTGGTACGCCGGGAATTTTGGGAAAATCGCGCGATCTGGGTGATTCCGACGGTGCTCGGCGCATTCCTGATCCTCGTCGCGCTCTTCGGCAAGGTCGATCTGATGGCGATTCCCTCGCAGTTGCCGAGCCAGACCGTCGGCGGCGGGTTCCTGCTTGCCGCCGCCGGGACGTTCTTCGTAGTCATGGCCATTTATTCGACCTGGTACCTGCTGGACTGTCTGTATGCGGACCGCAAGGACCGCAGCGTGTTGTTCTGGAAATCGATGCCGATTTCCGATACCACGACCGTGATGTCCAAGTTGGCCACCGCCCTGATCGTGATTCCGGCGGTGTACTTCGCGGCCGCCGATCTGACCTCGCTCCTGATGGCGTTCATCCTCTCGATTCGGGCGAGATCCTTGGGCGGCGCCCTATGGCATGCGGACCTCTGGCTGCAGCTGCAGGTATTGTGGCTTTACGTGATCGTGACCTCCGCCATTTGGTACTTGCCGATCGCCGCGTATTTGTTGGTGGTATCCGCCTGGGCCAAGCGCGCCGTCATGCTCTGGTCCATTTTGCCGCCGATCGCGCTGGTCCTGGCCGAGCGCTGGTTCTTCGGCACCCATGTGATCGCGAACCAGCTCGGGACGCGTCTGTTTGGGGTGGAGCTGGCGTTTCGCGACGCGCAGGGCTGCTGTTCCTGGGTGACCACCGTCGTCGACGATAAAACCATACGCACGCCGGCCAACATCTGGGGTTTCCTCAATCCCGGCGGATTCTTGTCGAGCCCGGAGACCTGGATCGGCGCCGCGATCGGCGCCGCGCTGATCGTCTGCGCCATTCAACTGCGCATGCGGCGCACCGAGATCTGAGGGCGCGCCGGCCAGGCTCCTTAGCATCGCGTTCCTTCTTGGGATTGGCAGCGGAGAAGTGCAAAATAGCGCTCTTTCGTCCGTCATCCAGAAGGAGCGCCGATGTACAAGACCAAGATTGACCTGTCTGAGAAAGTCCGCCGCAATGTCATCCTCATCCTCAACGATCGGTTGGCCGATGCCATCGATTTGCAGAGTCAGGTCAAGCAAGCGCACTGGAACGTCAAGGGCCCGAATTTCATTGCGTTGCACGAATTGTTCGACAAGATCTCCGGCCTGGTATTGGAACAAATCGACGAAATTGCCGAACGCGTGACGACTCTGGGCGGCACGGCCGAAGGTACGGTGGCTGTCGCCGCCAAGCGCAGCAAATTGAAGAACTATCCGCTCTCCATCACCGCCGGCAAGGATCATCTCTTCTATTTGTCGACGCAACTTTCGGTATTCGGCAAGGCCGTGCGGGCGGCAATCGACGACACCGACAAATTGGGCGACGCGGATACGGCGGATCTATTCACGGGAATTTCCCGCGACGTCGACAAGTATCTCTGGTTTCTCGAGGCGCATCTTCAGGAGAAAGGCTGATGAACGATCCCGCCCAAGGCCAAGCCCAGGAGCCGGGCGTCGATGCGGCTCTCTCCACATTGAAGGGACTGCTCACCTCGGGAGAAACTTTGGAGGCATGGGCGGTGCAGCACCGATTGTTTGCACTGTCGCATCGCCGCGCCTGTATCGCCGCGACCAGCGGTCGCTTCATATCGCTCAATCGCCGCCTGCTCGGCGGCTACGAGTCGGCCGACATTCGCTGGCAGGATCTCAAGGAGACGCGCATCAGCGCCGGGATTCTCGCGGCGGACCTCACCCTGGTCGCACAGTCGAGCTCCGACCTCAACATCGGATCCGAGGTAAATCGGGTGTGGACCTTTGCGGGACTCGTCAAGAGCCAAGCGCAGGCGATGTATCGCATTTGCCAGCAACACGACCAGGTATGGCGCGAGAAACGCCGCATCAGGGAACTGGAGGAATTGCGCGCAAAATCCGGCGGCGTGCAAATCGGCGCCGGCTCAGGCGCATATCCGGGCTCCGGCGCATATCCCGGCCCCGAACCCGCGGGCGCGGAATCAGAACCGGCTCGACGGTTGCGCCAGGCGCGCGAAATGCTCGATGCCAAGCTCATCAGCGACTCCGAGTTCGAGTCGATCAAGGCCAAGATCGTTTCGGGCCTATAGGGGGCTGGAGGGACCGGCATTTTCCGGAGCGTGAAAAACAGGATGTTTTTCTCGCAGCCCCCAGGGGCGCGACGCATGCGTCGCGCGGGTGGCCAGGGATGGCCACCCAGGGCTTGCGCGGAGCAGGGACTGCGCAGCGCAATGGGTTTACGGCGTTCCGGAAAATGCCGGTCCCTCCAGCCCCCTAGCCGAGTAGGTATGCGAAGTAGCTGTTGCGCAGCCGATTCATCGGGTCGGTCCGCTCGCGCAGCGCGCGGAACAATTTGGCGCGCTCGCCGAAGGCTTTGTTCACGTGTTCGGGCTGCAAGGCGCGCGTTTGATTGAAAGTGGGCGTGCCGTTCAAGCTCGAGGCGAAATCGTTGAAATCGATGAGAAAGTCGTCCCAGCCTTTTTCGCCGGTGGATGAAGGCTCCAGAGTGATCATGGGGCCGGAGTAACTCACGCTGAACAAGGAGCCGCGGTCCTGGTGCACACGGCTCGCGCCGGTAACCACGTTGCAGCGGTATCGATGCTCCTTGTAGTAGGCCTTGCAGAATCTGACGTACTCGGTAAGCAACTTGGGGTAATCGGCCTGCGGAAACGCCCACAGACTGTAGGTGTAGCGCGCTTTCCACGCTTCGATCGGCAAGTCGCGCATCCACTCGTGCGCATACAGCACCACGCCGCGCGCGGCTCGATCCAGGGTGGCGCGCAGCGCCCGCTGCACGCCCGACAGCATCACGTTGCGCAGCCCGGGAGCCGCCAGGACGCTGCCGACGGTCGAGCCGAAGGCCGGCAACACATTGTGCATCACGGAATTGCGAATCTGCCAGATCCCGGAGCGGCTCTGCGACGCCGACTCGTCGAGCGTTCGGCGTTCAATGGTGATCCGATCGGTGAGGGGCGAGATGTGGAGCCGCAATGCACCGGGGGCTTGCGTGATCGAAGAGAAGCGGGCGGCGAATTCCTTGAGCGACACCTCCTGATAGTCGATCCTGACCGGGGTCAGGGGCTGCACGCGCAGCACGACTTCGTGCACCACGCCCAGCAAGCCGAAGCTCGAGCGCAGCACACGCATGAGGTCGCGATTGCTCTCACTCACGATCATTTGCTTGCCTTGCGGCGTGATCAGCTTCATTTCCGTGACGCAGGAGGACAGTTGCGCGACTCCCGCGCCGTGTGAGGCCTGCGGCAGGGTGGTGACGGCGAGCGCGCCCAAGGAGATCTGACCCATTTCGGGCGTCAGTGGCAGCTCCAGGCCGCGCTCCGCGAGCGCGCGGACCAGGGTACCCACGCGCACCCCGGCCTGAGCCCGGACAAAGGTCTCGCCGAATTCCAGGATTCTGTTGAGCGCACCCAAGTCGACCACGGTGCCGCCGTCCCCGCCTACGCAGCGCGTCTGCGAGTAATCGGCCCCCACCAATCGAACGGGCGTCGAATAGCTCTTGGTTTTGTCCAAGATGCCGGGAATGTCTTCAAAGCGCTTGGGCTTGAGCACGAACCGCGGCCGGCGATAGACACCTGACGAGTCCGCGCCAGGCGAGCGGGTGATTTTACTGACCATGTGCTTCCCCCCGGAAGACTAGATAACAAGCCATGAACCGCTTGCTGTCGGGGGGCACAAAACCGTGAGGTTTCGGCGTGCGTATGTTCGCATCGATACTGGCGACCCCGCTATCGTCAGACCTCCCTTACGGAAAGCCCCTAAGACCGGTGGTTTTGCGTCCCCACCTTTCGGCGGGTTTGCCCTTGAACAGCACCCCTACTATGCGAGGATGCGCAGTCCCTGTAAAGGCCTTTTTTTAGCCCATCAGAAGCAGGGTTTCGGCGTGTTCCACGGCCTCCGGGGTGCCGCAAACCACGACCACGTCTCCCTCCTTGAGGAGGGTATCCGGGCTGGGTTCGCGCCCGACGATGCCGTCGCGGCGCACCGCGCTGACCGACGCCCGCGACCCGCGGGCGGCAAGTTCCGCGATGCTGCGCCCAACCGCCCAGGCGTGCGGCGGCAATATGACGCTGTGCAGCTCTTCGCGAAACGCGTGGCTCGAATCGAGGGGTTCGGCGTCCGCGGCGGGAAAGTACTGGCGCAACATGCTGTAGCGATGGCTGCGAATGTCATTGACCGTCCGAATCACCCGCGGCACCGGCAGCTTCAACAGCAGCAGCAGGTGCGAGAGCAACATGAGGCTGGCCTCGAAGGTCTCCGGCACCACCTCAGTCGCTCCGGCCGCCTGCAACTGCTCGAGCTTGGAGTCGTCCTGAGTGCGCACCAGAATCGGCACGTCACGGCGCAATTCGCGCACCGCCCGCAGAATGCGCAGCGCCACCTCGGGATTGGCGAAGGTGATGACCACGCAGCTTGCAGCGGCGACGCCGACGTTCTCCAGCACCATGATCTCGCCCGCGTCGCCGTAAATGACCGGATCACCGGCCTGTCTGCCGGCGCGAATCCGGTAGGCGTCCAGATCGAGGGCGATGTACTCGAAACCCGTCTGTTCGAGCACCCGCGCTATGTTCTGCCCGACGCGACCGAAGCCGCAGATGACCACGTGATCGCGCTCGGCCACGGCCAGGGTGGCCCGGGTCTCGCGCATCGCTTCGCTGTGCGGCGGGCCCGATTCGCCGAGCACTGCGCGCGCGATGCGCCGATTGTGCCGGATCAGCAGCGGCGACAAGACCATGCTGAGCACGGTGGCGGCCAGCAGCGGCTGCACTACGGCCGGATCGAGCAATTCGCGCCGCAGCAGCAGTGTCAGCAGCGCGAACCCGAACTCTCCGCCCTGGCTCACCACCACGCCGGCACGCAAGGACTTGAACCAACTCTTCGTCGCGGGCTTGGCGGCCAGGGTCGCCACCGCGGCCTTGAGCGCCAGCATTCCGGCGAGAATCGCCGCGACTTGCGGAAAATGCCGCAGCAGCAGCCCGACATCGAGCAGCATGCCGACGGTGATGAAGAACAGGCCCAGCAATATCTCGCGGTATGAGCGGATGGTGGCCTCAACTTGGTGACGAAATTCGGTTTCCGCAAGCATCATGCCGGCGAGAAAGGCGCCGAGCGCGAGCGACAGGCCGACCGCGTGAGTGGCCCAGGCCGAGGCCAGCACCGCGAGCAGCACGGCCAATGAAAACAGTTCCGCGGAGCGCACCCCCGCGATGAGCAGGAACAGCGGCCGCAGCAGCCATCGGCCGGCTGCAAGCACCAGAAGCAGCCCGAAAACCGCGATGGCGATGGCCCCTAGAATATGCGCGGCGTCGGCGGCCTGAGCGCCGGCGGTCAGCACCGACACCAGCGCGAGAAACAGCGGAAAGCTCAGATCCTGAAACAGGCAAATCGCCACCGCGATGCGTCCGTGCGTCCGGTTGTTCTCCGACTGTTCGGTGAGCTGCGCAATGATGATGGCCGTCGAAGACATGGCCACGGCGCCGCCGATCACCACGGCGACCGCGGGGATGACATCGAAGACCAGATGCAAGCCCGCCGCCACGATGCCGGTCGTGACCAGAACCTGTGCGCCGCCGACACCGAGCACTTCCCACCGCATCGCCACCAGGCGCGGCAAGGAAAATTCCAGCCCCAGCGTGAATACCAGGAATACCACGCCGAAGTCTGCGAGGAGCTGGATGGTGTCGTTGTCGAGCGGCAGAGCGAATGCGTGCGGACCGAGCAGCATTCCCACCGCCAGATATCCCAGAATCGCCGGCAGCTTCAGCTTGCGCACGCCCGCGACCACGCAAACCGAAGCGGTGAGCAGAATCAGGATCTGTAGCAGCGGGTCGTTATGCATCGTTGATTTGATGTGGGCGGCGCATTGCCTGATAGCATATAGCGATGAGTCCAAGTATGACCGTCCTGAACCTCGAGGGAGAAGGCGACGACTGGCGGCTGCACCTGAATGGCGATTGGTCCTTGGGCTCGGTGGCTGGAATCGAAGCGCAGCTCGAGGCCCTGCCCGGCGAGCTGCACGGCCGGCTGGTTTGCGACTGGTCGCGGTCGGAGTCGCCGGGGATCGGCCCGGCTTGGGCGCTGCTGATGCGCTTGGCCGACTTCGGAACAGGGCGGTTGGAGGTTCGCCACACGGGCGATCCGCCGCACTTTCTGGATTTGCTGCAGAAGCTTCAGGCGGAGCGGCGTGCCGCCCCCGGCAGCCCCCGGCCTAAGCCGAATTCCGAGGGGATCGTCGGGCAGCTCGGCCGCTGGTCCGTACTTCAGGGGAGGCACGCCCGCGGTGTGCTCGATTTCTTCGGCCGCATCGTCAAGGTACTCGGCCAGACGCCATCAAGGCCGCAGGCGCTGCGCCCGTCGTCGCTGGCGCGGCATATTTACGAGACCGGAATCACCGCCATCCCCATCGTATCGCTCATCGCGTTTCTGATCAGCGTGATCGTGGCATACCTTGGAGCGCAGCAACTCGGCAGGTTTGGCGCCGACATTTTCGTCGTTGATCTCGTGACCATTTCGGTGCTGCGCGAAATGGGAGTGTTGTTGACCTCCATCATCGTCGCGGGGCGCTCCGGCAGCGCCTTCGCGGCCGAAATCGGGGTGATGCAACTCAACGATGAGACCGACGCGCTGCGCGCCATGGGCATGAGTCCCATCGAGTTGCTGGTCGTCCCGCGCGTGCTCGCCCTCATCATCGCGCTGCCGTTGTTGACCGTGATCGCGGACGCGATGGGGCTCGCGGGCGGCGGTCTATTGTCGTTGGTCAATTTACACATCCCCTTGGTGCAATTCACCTATCGCATGCGCGAGGCGCTGTCGTCGACGACTTTTTGGTCCGGCGTCATCAAGGCGCCGGTTTTCGCCATTCTGATCGCCATGGTGGGGACTTATCGTGGAATGCAGGTGCGCGATTCGGCTCGCGAACTGGGGCGATTGACCACGGTGGCCGTGGTGCAATCCATTTTTTTCGTCATCCTGGCAGATGCGTTGTTTGCCGTTTTGTTCGTGCAAATCGGCTTCTGATGTCGCAACTCACTGCAACTCCCGTCGTTCGCGTGCGCGGCCTGGTCAGCCGCTTCGGCTCGCAGGTGGTTCACGACGGACTTGACATGGAAGTGCGGGCGAACGAGATATTCGGCATCGTCGGCGGGTCCGGAACCGGAAAATCCGTCCTGCTGCGCACGATCCTGGCATTGCGGGAGCCGGACGCCGGGACCGTCGAGCTGTACGGCAACGACGTCCAGCAACTGGCGGTCGCCGACCGCAGCGCATTGGTACGAAGCTACGGTGTGACGTTTCAAAATGGCGCCTTGATCAGTTCCCTGACCGTCGCCCAGAACATTCAGCTGCCGCTGCGCGAATACTACCCCGCATCCGAGAAGACCCTCGACGAGCTGGCGGATATGAATTTGGCTTTGGTGGGGCTATCGCCCGACGATGGCGCAAAATTCCCCTCGCAATTGTCCGGCGGCATGGTCAAACGCGCCGCGTTGGCACGGGCGCTCAGCCTCGAGCCCAAACTGCTGTTCCTGGACGAGCCGACCGCGGGCCTCGATCCGATTTCCGGCGCGGCCTTCGATGAGCTACTGTTATACCTTCATGCGCAATTGCAGCTCACCGTGGTCATGATTACCCACGATCTGGATACATTGTTTCGAACCTGTGATAGGGCCGGGGTGATCGTCGACGGGCGCATGATCACCGATACGCTGGATGGCCTGCTGCAGAATCCGAATCCGTGGATACGCGCCTATTTTCACGGGCCGCGGGCCCGCGCCGCCGGCATGCAGGCCGCGGGTACGCCGGCCTCCGGATGGCCCGCCCCCGGTACGCCGGCCGCCGAAGAGGACACACATGGATAGGGATGCGAATTATGTGGCGGTCGGCGCCTTCGTCCTGCTGGTCATCGCCATGGCGGTATCGTTCGTGTTCTGGTACACCGATCAGAAGGACAAACGCACCTACGAGCGTTACGAAATCTACTTCCCGGGCTCGGTCAGCGGATTGAGCCGGGGCAGCCCGGTGCGCTACCTCGGGGTCGATGTCGGCAAGGTGGCGCGCATTCTGATCGACCCGGAACAACGTAACCGCGTCCTCGTCATCGCCGACATCGAATCCAGCGCACCCATCGACAGCCGCACCCAGGCTTCCTTGAGCCTGCAGGGCGTCACCGGCCTGCTTTTCGTCGATTTGGAGCAGGATCACAATGCCACGGCGCCGGGACCGCTGGCACAGGGTCTGCGTTATCCGGTCATTCGCTCCGCGCGGTCGGACTTCGACGTCCTATTGAGCAACCTGCCGGCATTGACCACGCATCTGGTCGAGCTGGTGGAGCGCGTCAATCAGATCTTTAGCGACGAGAACGTGCGTGCGTTCCACGCGACTCTCGAGAATGCGCGGCTCGCGAGCGAGCGCCTGCCCAACACCGCGCGCGAGGTGCAGGAATTGATGGTGGACGTCCGGCATGCCGCCCAGGAAGTGCAAGGCGCCGCCGCCGACATGCGGGCAATCGAGGCGCATGCCAGCCCCGACATCGAAGCGGCCCTCGCGAACATACGGCACGTCTCGGACAATCTGGTGAAGGCCTCGGACCAACTGGAGCACTTTTTCGCGGAGAACGAGCCGGGCCTTTCGCGCTTCACGCATCAAAGCCTGCCGCAGTTCGAACAACTGCTGCGCGAGAGCCGCCAGGCCGCGCGGGATTTTCGCGACCTGTCGCGCAGCCTGAAGCAAAATCCGTCGCAGCTGATTTACGAGCCTAACTACCGGGGCGTCGAGGTGGCGAAGTGAATCCGCTGGTCAAGCTGCTCGCTGCCGGCGCGCTCATGAACTTCGCGGCATGCACGGGCTCGCTGTTCAAGAGTAAGGCCGCGCCACCCACCATTTATATGTTGGCCGCGGGAGCGGGGGCGCCTGCCGCCGCCGCGCCCACCGCCGCCGCCGCGCCCACCGCCGCCACCGCGCCCACCGCCGCCACCGCTGTGGCCGCCACCGCCGCCGCCGCCGCGCCCATCGTTGCTGCACCCGCCCGCGCCGCGACCGCTGCCGCGATTCCGGTCGATTTGGCGATCCTCAAACCTAAACTAAGAGCCGGCCTCGAGACCGATCGCATCGCCGTGCTGTATCCGGATCGTCGGCTGGATTATTTCGCCGATGCGCGCTGGAGCGGGCCGCTGGGGGAGGTGCTGCAGGATTTGGCAGTGCAAGAGTTTCATTCCCGAGGCCGCCTGCGCACCGTCAGCGGAGATGCGTCGGTGTTCGCAAGCGGTTACTGGCTGGAAATCGAAGTCGCGGATTTCCAGGCCGAATATGGCCCGGCCGCGAGCGCACCCACGGTGCACACGCGTTTCCTCGCCCGCCTGGGCCGCGCCGACGACCGGCGTATTCTCGGACAATTCGAGGCGAACACCGTGCAGCCCGCCGCGGAGAACCGATTGAGCGCGATCGTGGATGCCTATGCGCGCGCCGCCGGCGCTGCGCTGTTGCAGATCATTGCCGATGTCGATGAGACTCTCGGCAAGACTTCAGAAGCTCGATAACCCGGTGGCCTCCGCCAGGCGATACCGCCAATAATCGGCGGCCGACACCGGCGCGTGGTCCGTGTCGGCGGCTGCGCGGGCCCAAGCCTTGGCGAAGTAGTCGCTTGCCGCGCGCGCCGGTGCGGAACGCGCCGGCATGCGCAATTCCACACTGGCCTCGAGATTCAGATCGCCGAGATTGCGGCGGGTGAAGTTCGCCGACCCCCAGTTCATCCACAGATCCGTGCGGTGCTGGACGATGAGCAGTCTGGGATGCGCCACGCCCGAACCGAAGTACCAACGCACTTCGACGCGGCCGCCGCCGTCGCGCAGAATTTCGCCGGCCACCGCCCGGTTCGGTATCTGGTTGCGGGTGAGCAGCACTTGTATACGAGCGCCGCGCGCTGCCGCGTGGAGCGCCGCGCCGATGAGCAGGCGATCGCTCAAGTTATCCACCGCGATGCAGACCCGATCGTCCATGCCCGCGGCGGCGATGGCGTCGAGCAGCGCGCTCTCGATGCCGCCCTCGGTGAGGAATCGCGCATCGATCGAACCCACGCCGCGAAGGTCCATGGGCGGGGCCGACGGCAGGCGATCATCATCCGTCGACCACGCCGCTATCTGCAATTCACTGGCAATCATCGCGCGAGCCAGGGAGCCTCGCAGGATCAGGCCCGCCCGCGCGCCGGGCGATATGACCGCGGTCCATCCGCCGGCGCCGTCGTCCGCGACCACGAGCTGCCGCTGGTCTGACTTCGAGTTTTGCATCCGCGACCAAGCCGCCAGCGTGACGCGTCCCGGCGGCTCGTCGAATGGGTCGCTCCACCAAGAAAGCAATAGCCGCCACAGGCCGGAATACAGCGGATTCGAATCGCGCAATCGATCGAGGCGCACCCGCGCGACGATGATGCCGGCCGTTTCCAGGGACACCAGGGTTTGCGTTGAAGTACCGCCGAACGCCTCGTTGCCGGGGTCCGTCACCAGCACGATTTTAATATTCGGACGTGCGCGCTTGCGTGCCAGCAGGTGCTGCGCCAATTCGAGGCTCACCGGGGATCGATCGAGCACGATCAACTGTTCGGCGCGATCGACTGCCGACGTTTCCCGCGCGAACGCGTCTTCGTGCGGCGAATATTCGTGCAGGAAATCGACGTCGGCCTCGGACAGCCGGGACGTCTGCGAGACGATGTGCGTTCCCGGCGGCAGCGGTTTCGCCGAATTCCACAGGGCCAGCGCCAGCCACGCGAGCAGCAACGAGGGAAGAATGATCTTGGCTATTCCGGCTCGCAGATTTCTGCCTCCGCCGTCTCGATCGCCGTTCCCACTTCCATCCAGCGCGCCTCCAGGGAGTCCACGTCGCGGGTCAACTCGGCGTATCGCGCCTGCAGTGTGCCATGCATCGGATCTTTGCACAGCTCCGCTTCGACCGCCGCCCGCTCGGCGAATAACACGCTGATGCGCTTCTCGATCTCATCGGCTTCGCGGCGCAGCCCGCCCAATCGGCCGCGCGATCGCGCGGCAACCTGCGGCGCGCGCCTCTTGGTTTCTTTCTTCACGGCCGCGGCCGGACCCGCCTTGGCGCGCGATCTTAAGCGCTGCTGGTAATCGTCCAAATCGCCGTCGAAGACGGCGAGCTTGCAATCGGCGACCAACCACAGCGAATCCGCGACCGTCTTGATCAAGTGACGATCGTGGGACACGATGACCAATCCGCCCTCGAAGCTCTGCAACGCGACGGTGAGGGCATGGCGCATGTCGATGTCGAGATGATTGGTCGGTTCGTCCAGGAGCAGCAGGTTGGGCCGCCGGGCCACCAGCAGGGCCAGAGTCAGGCGCGCCTTTTCGCCGCCTGAAAATCGTCCCACCGGTTCGAACGCTCGATCGCCCTCGAAACCGAATCTGCCGAGATGGCTGCGCACGCGCTCATCGCCGCCCTTGGCGAAATCCGCTCCGCCCAGCGTGCGCAAATGCCAAAAAGCATCGCAATCCGCTTGCAGCTGTTCCAGCTGATGCTGGGCAAAGTAGCCGATGCTCAAATCCGCGGCGGCGATGCGCTTGCCCGCGAGCGGGGCCGCTTCGCCTGCCAGCATCTTGGTCAGCGTCGATTTGCCCGCCCCGTTGGGGCCGAGCAAGGCGATGCGGTCCTGGGGTCCGATCGATACATTGATGCCCGCGACGATGCGGTTGCCGCCATAGCCGCAGGCGGCGTCTTCCATCGTCAATAGGGGGCGTGGCGTTTTGAGCGGGCTTGCGAATTCAAATTCGAATGGGCTGTCGACGTGCGCCGGTACGATGCGCTCCATGCGCTGCAGCATCTTCAACCGGCTCTGCGCCTGGCGCGACTTGCTGGCCTTGGCGCGAAACCGCGTCACGAACGAGGTGATCTCCGCCACTCGCCGAAGCTGCCGCGCTTGCAGCGCGTGCTGCAGCGACAATTCCTCCGCGCGCTTTTGTTCGAACTGCGAGTAGTTGCCGGCGTAGGCGCGGATGGTGCGATTCTCGATGTGCAGCACCCGGCCGATGACGGCGTCGAGGAATTCGCGGTCGTGGGAAATCATGAGCAGTGTGCCTGGAAATGTCCCCAGCCAATCCTCGAGCCAGACGATGGCGTCGAGGTCGAGATGGTTGGTCGGCTCATCCAGCAGCAACAGATCGGCCCGTGAATTGAGTGCGCGCGCGAGCCCCAGGCGCACCCGCCAGCCTCCGGAGAACTCCGCGACTGCGCGCTCATGATCCGCGGTTTTGAAGCCCAGCCCATGCATGATCGCCGCCGCCCGCGCTCTGGCGCGATAGCCGTCGATGGCCTGCAAGGAGGCGTAGCCTTCGGCCAGCGTCATGGCGGCATGGTGTCCGTCCGCGGCGCCGGCTTCGGCGTCCGCGATGGCGGCCTGCACGCGCCGGAGCTCCGAGTCGCCGTCCAACACGAAGTCCATCGCGCCGCGTGCGCCGGCCGCGATCTCTTGTTCGACATGGCCGATCTTCAAGCCGGCGCAGCCGTCGATAACGCCTTTATCCGCGTGCAAGTCGCCGCGAATGGCCGCGAATAAACTAGACTTGCCGGAGCCGTTGGCGCCGGTGATCCCGACTTTGTCGCCGCGAAAGACCGTGAAGTCGACCTGCTCGATGAGCGGCCGCGGACCGCGCCGCAGGGTCAGATCCCGAGCGGATAACACGGTGGATGGCTACGAAGACAGTCGGATCGGCCGCAGCACCGTGGGATCGCACAATGCCGCGTGATGGGCCACTCCGCCGGCCTGCCCGACCAGAATGCCGAGCATTTTGCCCGCTTCCATGGCATTGCCGAACAGGCGCCCCTGAGCGTAGTAGCAGCCATGCTTGCGCAGGAATTCGAGCTGCTCGCTCGCTTCCACGCCTTCGGCAATCACCTCGAGATCGAGACTCTTGCCCATGTCGATGATGGTGCGCACGATGGCGGCATCGTCCGAGTCCACCGCCACGTCGCGAACGAACGACTGGTCGATTTTCAGCGTGCCGATCGGAAACTGCTGCAGCGCCGACAGCGAAGAATAGCCGGTGCCGAAATCGTCGATGGCCAGGTTCAAGCCCATGGCGTACAGCTCGTTCAGAAGTCCGATGGTGCGCTTCGGGTCCGTCATCAACGTGGTTTCCGTGACTTCCAGCTCGAAGCACGTCGGCGACACCCCATGCTTGCGGAACACGCTGCGGCAGCGCGCGATGAAGCTCGCCTGCTTGAGTTGACGCAGCGACAGATTGATCGCGATTCGCCCCGGCTCGGGCACCATTTTCTGCCACTCGCGGTAGTCCGAACACACGCGATTCAACACCCACTCGCCGATTTCCAGTATCAGGCTGGTCTCTTCGGCCAGGGGGATGAAATGCGAGGGCGAAATGTCGCCGTGTCCCGGCAGACGCCAGCGCAGCAGCGCCTCGGCGCCGACCACTCGGCCGTCGCGCAGATCCACCTTGGACTGATACAGGATCACCAATTCATCGCGTTCCAGCGCGCGCCGCAACTTGCTCTTCAACATCAATCGTTCGACCGCCGCGGCGTTCATTTCGGGCACGTAGAAGGCGCAGGAATTGCCGCCGTTCTGTTTCGAGTGATACATCGCCGCATCGGCATTGCGGATCAAATCGATCACGTTCTCCGCGTCGCTGGGGCAGATGGCGACGCCGACGCTGGCGGTCAGGTACACCTCCTGCTGGTTGACGTAGAACGTGCGGCTTATTTCATCCAACAAGGTGCGCGCAAGGGCGGCTATGCCGGCGCGATTGTCGATGTCCATCGGCAGATCATCGATGAACATGGCGAACTCGTCGCCCGCGAGTCGCCCGATGACCGTGTCCTTGCTCAAGTTTCTGGTGAGCCGCTCGCTCAAGATCTCCAGGGTCCGGTCGCCGGCGGCGTGACCGAAGGTATCGTTGACCTCCTTGAATCGATCCAAGTCCAAATACAGCAGCGCGAGCGAGCCCTGGTTGCGGCGTGTACGTGCAATGGCCTGCTGCAGCAGATGCTGAAACTGCATGCGATTCGGCATCTTGGTGAGCGTGTCGTAGCGTGCCAGATAGCGGATGCGCCGCTCGGCGCGCTTGCGCTCGGTGATATTGCGCGCCACATAAATGTTGCCTTGGAACTGCGGGTCTTCCGTCGTGATCGACGAGCTGGCCATGGAGACCGGGATGGTCTGCCCGCTGGCCGTGCGCAGCACGGTCTCGCGCGCTTCCGGCGCCGAGTTCGTCAAGTCGAAGCCGTTCAGGTGCGCTTCGTCGATGAAGCTGACCAGCGGCTTGCCCAGCAAATCAGCCTCCTCGTAGCCGAGCAAGCGCTGCGCGGCTTCGTTGCAGCTCTTGACGATGCCGTCCGGTGAAGTCACCAGGACGGCGTCGCTCAGACTGTTGAGCACCGTGTTCAGATAATTCTTCGTGATTGTGGTCTCGTTCAGCTTCTGCCGCATGCGCTCGAGGGCGAATTGCAGATCACCGAGCTCATCGTGGCGCACCACCGCCAGCGGACGCGTGTAATCGCCCTGGCCGATTCGGTCCGCGGTCTTGACCAGGGCGGAAATGGGTCCCGACAATTGCCGGGCGATGAACCAGGCGCCGGCCAATCCCAGCGCGAGAAGCGGCAACGTAATGCCGGCCAGCAAGCCGCGCATGCGCTTGATCTGCATTCCCTGCTGGCTCTCGAGCTGCTTGCGGATGCTGGCGAGGGTCTCCCGCATCTCGGCGCGGCTCATCCAGATCTGCAGACTGCCGACGCTGCGCACGGGAGCCGCGACCAGGTTCGAGTGAATGGTGCTCTGGAAGACAAACCAGTCGCCCGACTTGAACACCGCGGGGTCGCCGCCGCTGAACAGCACCGCGCGCTGCGCATCCAGCACTTCGACTCTTTCGATGTCGCGTTCGTCGAGCAGCCGCTGGGCGATGGAGGTGACCGCCGTCTTGTTGCCCGAACTCAACGCTACGCTAAGCGAAGTGCCGGTGATCTCCGAGAGGCTGCTTGCCCGCGTCTCGAGGTCGGCTTCCAGTTTCTGCGCGACGGTCGCGTAGGTGAGCTGGTTGATGTCCGCGGCGTCGATCCGGTGTTCGTAGTACGCCAGACCGGCCAGGAGCAGCGACAGCACGCCCCCGACCGCCAGGGCGAGCAGCAAGTACTTGGTTTTCAGGCTTCGAGCCATGGACTACACCGGCCGCTCGCGTGGATCTTGAAGGAATGATACCCGTTCACGCCAAACCCTATAAGGGGCCCGGTACAATCCCCCCCTCAAGATGGACCCGAAATATGCGCATTGATATCTATTCCGACACCGATTGTCCCTGGTGCTATCTCGGCAAACGGCGCTTCGATCTGGCGCTCGCCGCGCGCCCGCAATATGAGCCGCGCGTCACATGGCGGCCTTTCGAGCTGAATCCCGATTTTCCGGCCGAGGGCATCGATCGCACCGCCTACCTTGCCGCCAGGATCGGCAGTCCTGAGAAGGTGGCGGAGGCGCATGCCGAGCTCATGCGCCAGGGCGAGGCGAGCGGCATTGAATTCCGATTCGATTTGATACGGCGCATGCCGAATACCCGCCGGTCGCACCTGTTGATCGCCCATGCGGCCCGTGTCGGCCGCCAAGGCGCCGTCAAGGACCGCGTCATGCGCGCCTATTTCGAGGAGGGCTGCGATATCGGAGACATCGAGGAGCTGGTCCGGCTGGGAGTCGAGGCCGGTCTCAAGGAGAATCAGTGCCGGTCCGCACTCATTTTGCGCGCGGGCCAGGACGGGGTGATCGCCGCCGAACGCCACGCCTCGGTTCTGGGGATACGGGGCGTTCCGACATTCATATTCGACGGCCAGTACACCATTTCAGGAGCGCAGGAAGTGGGCACTTTGGCCCGGATCCTCGACCAGGTCGCCGATTTCGCCGCGGACCGCGCAGTGTCGTGAACGACGGCGAACTGACCGGGCAGGTCCGCACCCACATAGTCGAGGTCTCCGAGCCGCAGTGTGCGCTGCATGCGCACGTGGCCGCACCGTTCATGAATTTGCGCCGCGCCGCCGCCGCCGACGGTTTCGATCTGGTGCCCGTGAGCAGTTTTCGCGACTTTTCGCGTCAACTGAACATCTGGAACAGAAAATTCAGCGGCGAGCAGCGGATGTTCGACGCCGCGGGCCAACCCATCGACGTGAGCGCACTGCCTCCCGCGGGGCGGATCGAGGCGATTTTGCTCTGGTCCGCACTCCCCGGGGCGAGCCGGCACCATTGGGGGACCGACGTGGATCTCATCGATCGTCACGCCACCACTCCTCCGTACCGGCCGCAGCTCACGCCCGAGGAGTTCGCGCCGGGCGGCCCGTATGCGGCGCTCGCCGAGTGGCTGGAAGCCAACGCGGCCCGGTTCGGATTTTTTCGCCCGTTCCGCGGCGTACTGTCCGGTGTCCAGCCTGAACCCTGGCATTTCAGCTTTGCGCCGGTGGCCGAAAATGCGCGCCGCGCGCTGCGTCCGGCTGTCTTGCACAAGGCCATCGCGGCGGCGCCGCTGCTGGGGAAAGATGAGGTACTGGCTCGGCTCGACGAGCTGCATTCGCGCTACGTCGCGGCTATCGACTGGCCGTAACGCGGGTCAGCGGCCTTGAAGCTACGCCCAGAGTGCCCGCAGGTGAGTCAGCATCAGGCCGCGCACCTGGCCCAATTGATTGTCGCCCCAGGTGAATAGCGGCGGATTTCGCCGCAGCATCGGCCAACGCTCGCTGTGCAGAACCCGATTTAGATAGCCCAGATTGCGGTCGATCGCCTCGAGATAGGGGTTCTTGCCGCCGAACAGCGGCTCGACATAGCGGTACGCGTGCTCGAATTCCCCCTCCAGCCGCTGCACGCGCGTCTCACGCACGAACTCCGGAGTTTGCCGCAACAAATCCAATCCGGAGCTGTATTTAACCTGCAAGGCGCCGTCGGTACCGGTGGCGGCGGCGATTCCGCCGAGCACGAATTCTGGATACAGGCGGTCGCGGCACTTCTCGAGATAGCAGCGATCGGCCATTTGCGCGATGAAATCAGCCGTGCCTAGCAAGTGTCCGACTTTGCGATCCCGGGCATCGGACAGCCGAATTTGGTCGAGTTTGATTTCATAGCCTGTGAAATGCACGATTCGCGTCGAAATCGGCACCCAGTTTTCCATGCCGATGCTCGGCAGGAACCGGGCCAGGAAACGCGCGCTGCGAGTCACATGGTAACGGGTGAATTCGGCGCCATTGCGATGCTGCCGGTCGTCGAATTCCCGGATGTAGCCCGCATCATGAAACAGCGATGTGACCAGTCCCATGACCGCCCGCTCTGCGCCGAAGCGCATGCGCGGCTCGACGGTGCGCTCGTACCCCACCAGCAGGCGCGCCATTGCCAATGTCATGTCCAGGGAATGCTGCCGATCGTGGTAGACGGTATCGACGCCGTGGTAGCCCGGCATGCGGCCCGTGAAGAGCTTGTCGAACTCTTCGAAAGAATGGGCCACTCGGTCGAACGGCTCGCCCGGAAAAGCAGCCGTAAATAGCTCACGCACCGCGGCGGTTACCGCCGTCGTGGAACTGACTTGTACCGAATTCGTAACGTCATAGTCGTTACGGCGTAGGTCATGCATCGGCCGGAGTTTAGGCTCAAAAGGCGGTTAGCGCCACGTGCCTAGTTCTCTATTGTTGCAGCGCTCACCGTCGAATTTTCAGATATGTCAAAGCCCGAGGGCTCGGAATCCAGGCAAACACCTTAGGGCCTCGTCAATACGCCTTAAGGCCCGTCAATAGACCTTGAGGCCGCCGAATTTGTGCTTGATGCGACGCGCCAGGGCGGCGTATCCCAGCCAAAAACCGCATGCCAGGGCCAGCAGGATCGAGCCGCCCCATGCCCACAACTGGGTCGATGTCGCCGCTGAAATGCCCGACCGGGGGCCCGGCGGCGCCGTGGCGCCTGCGGCAGCGGTGCCGGGAGCGGTTGCGGGCACCGCCGGTGCGCCCATGGCGGCGTCGAGTTCGGCCTGCTTGGCCGCGAGCTCGCGCGTGAGCTGCTCCACCTCGCTGCGCGCGGCCGCCTCGGCCAGCGCCGGCGTGGTCGCTCGCCGTTGATCCAGTTCCTCTTCGAGTTGTTTGATCCGCACCGTGGCGGGCGCGTGCGTGGTCAGGTAGGCGGATTTGACCCAACCGGTGGTTCCGTCGGTCAAGCGAACCTGAGTAAATTCTCCGTTGACGGCCAGCGTCTCCACGCTGGCGCCGGAATGCAGCGTGGCCAGGCGCTGGCCCTGATTGTTCTGCTCGGCATACACGCCGAGTACCAGCTCGTCAGTGACATAGGCGATATTCGCCGCCGCCTGCCCCGACAATAGCACCGACAACAGCACCGAGGGCAGCACCGACGGCAGCGCCGACAGCAGCACCGACAGCGGCAGCCTCGAGCTTTTCATGCCGCGATTCCGGTCTGCTTGAGCAGCGGGCGCACGTCGGGCTCGCGTCCGCGAAACCGCACGAAGGCGTCCATCGCGTCCAAACTGCCGCCGCGTGACAGAATCGAATCGCGAAACCGCGCCGCTGTCGCGCTGTCGAACACCCCTGCCTCCTCGAAAGCTTCGAACGCGTCTGCGGCGAGCACTTCGGCCCATTTGTAGCTGTAATAGCCGGCGGCGTATCCGCCGGAGAATATGTGCGCGAAGCTTGCCGGCATCCGGTTGAAAGTTGCGGCCGGCACGACGGCCACCCGCCGCCGCACCGCGGCCAGCGTCTCGGCCACCCGCGCGCCTTTTTCCAAGTCGAAGTTTGCGTGCAATTCAAAATCGAAACTTGCGAGTTCGATTTGCCGCAGCGTGTCGAGCGCCGCGTTGAACGTGCGCGTACCCAACAGGCGCTGCAGCATGTCGACGGGCAGCGTTTCACCGGTGTCCACGTGGGCGGAAATGAGCGGCAGGACCTCGGGACGCCAAACGAAGTTCTCCATGAATTGGCTGGGAAGCTCCACCGCGTCCCAGGCCACGCCGTTGATTCCGGCAATGCTCGGGTAGGCCACGCGCGTCAGCATGTGGTGCAGCCCGTGGCCGAATTCATGAAACAGCGTGGTCACCTCGTTATGCGTCAGCAGCGCAGGTTGGCTACCCACCGGCGCGGTAAAATTACATACCAGCTGCGCCACGGGGAGCGCGGTTCCCGTGGGCAGGGATTTGGCGATGACGCATTCGTCCATCCAGGCACCGCTGCGCTTTTCGGTGCGTGAATAGGGATCCAGATAAAATCCGGCGACGATCCGCTCGTCTTGGTCGAGCAAATCGTAGTAGCGCACGCTGGGATGCCAGACGCCGACTCCGGGCCGCTCCCGCACGGCGATTCCGTAGAGCCGCCGGATCAGAGCAAACAGGCCGCTCAACACCTTGGGCAGCGGAAAATACGGGCGCAGCGCCTCTTGCGATACCTTGAAGCGGCTCTCCTTCAGCCTCTCGCCGTAGAACGCCAGGTCCCACGCGTCCAGTTTGCGGCCGGCAAATTCCTCGAGATCCGAATATTCCCGGCGCGCCGCGGGCAGACAACGCCGCGCCAAGTCATCCAGAAAGGCGAGCACCTGCGCGCTGCTCTTCGCCATCCGGGTGGCCAGCGCGTAGTCGGCGAAATTCTTGAAGCCCACCAAGCGGGCGAGTTCATGACGCAGCGGCAGGATGTCGGCAATGACAGGGTTGTTGTCGAATCGTCCGGCGCTCGGGCCCAACTCCGACGCTCTCGTGATCCATGCTTCGTAGATGTCGCGGCGCAGCTGCGTGCTTTCGGCGTTCGCCATGACCGTCGTGTAGGTGGGCTGATCGAGTTTGAGCAGCCAGCCGGCTTGATTGGACTCACGAGCGTCGGCGGCGGCGCGATCGATGGCGTTTGCGGGCAGGCCGGCGAGTTCCGCGCCCTCGGTGACGCTGCGCGTGTAGGCACGCCCGGCATCGAGCACATTCTCGGAAAATTTGGTGGCCAGTTGCGCGAGGCGCTGCGCGACCTCGCAGTAGCGGGCCTTCTGCTCAGGGCCTAGGTCGACCCCGGCCAGCCGAAAATCGCGCAGCGCGTTTTCCACCACCCTGCGCTGCGACGGATCGAGTGTGCCGCCTTCGTGGCGCAACACATAGGCGTATCCCGATTGCAGACCGGCGTTCTGTCCGAGTTCCGATGCGTACGCCGTCAGCAGCGGCACGCATTCGTTGTACGCCTCGCGCATCTTCGCGGAATTGGCAACCGCGTTCAAATGGCCTATGGGGCTCCAGACCCGGCTCAAGCGGTAGCTCAACTCCTCGACCGGCATGACCAGAGAGTCGAATGTCGGACTCGCTTGCGCGGTCAATTCCGCGAGACGCTCGCGATTCTGCGCAAGCACCTTCTCCAGGGCCGGGCGGGCGTGGCTCGCCTCGATGCGGCCGAAAGCGGGCAGCGATTCCAATTCCAGAAGGGGATTGTTCACCGCAAGGATTCTATCAGACGTGCGTCAACATCCAGGTGAGAGCGGCGCTGCTGCCCACGAATCCGCCGACTCCCGCCAGCGCGCGGCGCCTGAATCGCTGCGCCAGCGATTCGCCCTCGGATGCCGCCAGCAGGAATGCGCGGCCATCCGCGGGATCGCCGAGCACGTTCACGCTCGGCGCCGGCGGTGCCGCCGCGCGCGCCTGAAGAACTTGGGCTCGCGCGGCCGCGCGGGCCTGGTCCCACTCCGCGGGGCTTATGACCCCGTCGTGGTCGCTGTCGAAGCGCGCGAGCAAGCCGGCTTGGTCGTGCTTCCATTCGCGCAACAGCTCGGCCGCCGCGTCATCGGGATTCTCGACGCTGAGGCCGCCGGCATTGCGAAACGCGCCCAGCGCGCACACATGCTCGTGCGGCTGCAGGCGATGCTCCGTGTAGCGGTACTTGTCGGTCACGAAGGTGTCAACCAGCTTGCCGAAGATGCCGGTGCCGTTCGGTATGTGCACCTCCGGCCACTCCGTCGGTCCGTACCATACGTCGCTCACGCCGGGAAAGACCTCCGCGCCGCGCGGATCGACGAGACACTGACCGGTGCCGTCATCCAGTAGAAAGGGTGTCTCACTGGTGTCGCTCTGTATCGTGGACCACGAACGCGACCGCCCGCTGCGGCTGCGTTCCTCGATCCTGTAGCGCCACCAAGTGCAGGGAATGCCCGTCAACGGTCCCTTGTTCTCGGCGTTCGGCGGCAGGGCGCCGCGGCCGCTGAGCTCCACATAGCCCTGCGCGGCGGAGCGGATGCGCGAGGTCGGCGTATCCTCGATGGCGCGATTCTTGGCCCATGACCGGCAGGCGTACCAAAACGAATACACCGCGGCCGCCGCGAGGCCTAAAACCAAGAGCCAGAATTTGAATCGATTGCCGGACATCGCCGAGTGAAACCTTGAGGAGCCTGCCTGAAGGGTGGACAGGCTTTCAGGTGCTGAAGAGCGCGCCCATGTCGACGTCGCGTTTTTCGTCGCTGGTGAATTCCAGCAACTGCGCCGGCTTGAACCCGAATCTATCCGCGATCATGACGTCCGGAAACACCTTCACGCGGATGTTGTTCAGATTGACCTGATCGTTGTAGAGCTCCCGCCGGTCGGCGATGGATTCTTCCAGAGCGGTGATCCTGCCCTGCAATTGCTTGAATGTTTCGTCGGTCTTCAGTTGCGGGTAGCTCTCGGCCACCGCGAACAGGCGTCCGACGCCGACGCGCAGCTGCTGCTCGGCCGCGCCGACGGCCGCGATATTGCCCGACGTGCTCGCTTGACTGACCGAGGCGCGGGCCCGCATCACTTTCTCGAGCGTTTCCTGCTCGAACTGCATGTAGCGCTTGCAGGTTTCCACCAGCTTCGGCAGTTCGTCGTGCCGTTGCTTCAACAGGACGTCGATATTCGCCCACGCGACCTTGACGTTTTCGCGCAGGTTCACCAGGCCATTGTAGATTCCCACGAAGTAAACGATGGCCACCAAGCCCAAGGCCAGAATCACGACGAGTCCGATCACCGCGGCACCTCATTCGCAAGTTATCGACCCGGCGAGTATATCATTGGCATTTCCGCGTATTTACCGATGGAGTTCACAGTGTCGGACGAAGCCTTCGATCTCATCAGCGTCGGCGGCGGCAGCGGCGGTCTGGCCTGTGCGCAGCGTGCGGCCGAATTCGGCGCCAAGGCCGCCGTCATCGAATCGCACCGCTTGGGAGGGACCTGCGTGAACGTCGGTTGCGTTCCAAAAAAGGTCATGTGGAATGCGGCAAGCGTGGCTCTCAGTCTGACCGATGCGAACGACTACGGCTTCGACGTCACCGTGGGCGCCAACGATTGGCCGCAGCTCAAACACAAGCGCGACGCCTATGTACTGCGGTTGAACGGCATCTATGAGCGCAATCTTGCATCCAAGGGCGTGGTCTATGTGCGGGGCGCGGCCCGCTTCGTCGACAAGAACACCGTCGAAGTGAACGGCGAGCGCATGACGGCGCGGCACATCGTGATCGCGACCGGCGGCAGGCCGACGCTGCCCAAGCTGCCGGGGTCGGAGCACGGCATTACCTCGGACGACTTTTTTTCGCTTGGGGCGCGGCCGAAGCGGGTTGCCATCGTCGGCAGCGGATACGTTGCCTGCGAGCTTGCCGGCGTCTTCCACGAACTCGGGACCGCCGTGGAGTTATTCATCCGCAAGGAACATTTGCTGATGAGCTTCGATGCGATGCTGGGTAAATCCTTGATGCGCGAGATGCGGGACCAGGGGATCATCATTCATCATCACGTCGTGCCGTCACGGGTCGGCGAGCAGTCCGGCCTCAAGACCCTGTGGACGGCGGACGGCCGCGACTTTTCGGGATTCGACTGCCTGCTGTGGGCGGTCGGGCGCGGCGCCAATGTGTCGGGCCTCGACCTCGGGCGCGCGGGCGTCGCGGTCGATGACTGCGATTTTGTCGTCACCGACGGATTCCAGAATACCAATGTGCCGGGCATCTACGCGATCGGCGATGTGACGGGGCGCGCCGCGTTGACGCCCGTGGCAATCGCCGCCGGCAGGCGCTTGAGCGATCGCCTGTTCGGCGGCAAGACCGATCGCCGCTTGGAATACAGCATGATTCCCACCGTGGTGTTTACTCATCCGCCCATCGGCACCGTGGGCGCGAGCGAAGCGGAGGCGCGCGCCCAACATGGGGACGCCGTGAAGGTGTATATCGCCGACTTCACGCCGATGTACCATGCCTTGACGGCGCGAAAGTCGCACACCGATATGAAATTGGTCTGCCTGGGACCGGAGCAACGAATCATCGGCTGTCACATCATCGGCACCGGCGCCGATGAAATGCTGCAGGGCTTCGCGGTGGCGATTCGCATGGGCGCCACCAAGCGCGACTTCGACGACACCGTGGCGATTCACCCGACGAGCGCCGAAGAACTGGTGACCATGCGCTAGGCGCCTGTCTGGGTATTCCGCGTGCCCGGGCGGGCGGCGCCGATAAGATTGGGTGCGGCGCCGGATCGCGTCATGCGTGCAGCGCGAGGGCTTGCAGGACGGGTTGGGTGTCGGGCCGAATGCCGCGCCATAACAAGAAAGACTCCGCGGCTTGTTCGACCAGCATGCCCCATCCCTTGGACGTGCGCGCCGCGTGCAACGATTTTGCCCACAATGTGAAGGGCGTGTGGCCGCGGCCGTACGCCATGTCGTAGCAAACCGTCCCTTCGCCGACGAGCCCCACCGGCATGTCGGGCATTTCACCTTGCAGGCTTGCCGACGTGGCGTTGACGATGAGATCGTATGGCGGCCCCTCGATCTCCGCGAACCCGCAGCCGGAGATTGACCCCAAGTCGGCAAATTCGGTCGCCAATTTGCGGGCTCGTTCGGCTGTCCGGTTGGCAATGACCAGTGCGCGCAAGTCGCGTTCCAGGAGGGGACCGAGCACGCCGCGCACGGCGCCGCCGGCTCCGAGGATCAGCACTCTTTTATCCGTGAGGGTCATCCCCAAGTTGCGTTCGAGATCGGCTGTCAAGCCGAGGCCGTCGGTGTTGTCGCCGAGCAGAGCGGTATCCTCGAAAAAAGCGATCGTGTTCACTGCTTGCGCGCGTTCGGCGCGCGGGGTGAGTTGGTTCACCAGCTCCGCAGCGGCTTGCTTGTGGGGCAGCGTGACATTGAGGCCGCGCACGCCGCTCGTGAACAACCGCAAAGCCTCGCGCCGAAAGTCGTCGGGCGTGATGTCGAATAGCCGATACACCAAGTTTTGGGCGGTCGCCTTGGCGAACATCCCATGGATGAACGGCGACCAGCTGTGCGCGACGGGGTGGCCCACGACCCCGTATTGATCCGGTGTGTCTGGACCCACGCTCGAGTTCACTGTGCCAGCCACTCCGCGGCGCGTTTGGCAAAATAAGTCAAAATCCCGTCCGCCCCCGCCCGCTTTATGGACACCAGGGACTCCAGTGCCACGGCGCGCTCCTCAACCCAACCGTTGCCGGCGGCGGCCATGATCATCGAGTACTCTCCGCTCACCTGGTAGACGAATGTGGGCATCCCGAAGCGGTCTTTGACGCGACGCACAATATCGAGGTACGGCAGACCCGGCTTGATCATGACCATGTCCGCGCCCTCGCTGATATCAAGCGCCACCTCGCGCAGCGCCTCATCGGAATTGGCGGGATCCATTTGGTAAGTATGTTTGCCGCCGGACTTGAGCTGCGCGGCGGAGCCCACGGCCTCGCGAAACGGTCCGTAAAAGCTCGAGGCATATTTTGCCGCATAGGCCAAAATCCGCGTATTGACAAATCCTGCGGTCTCAAAGGCGTTGCGGATGGCCGCAATGCGCCCGTCCATCATGTCCGAGGGGGCGACCACGTCGGCGCCGGCGTCCGCGTGCGAGCGGGCCTGCCGCACCAGGGTCTCCACGGTCAAATCGTTGAGCACGTAGCCCTGATCATCGATCAGACCGTCTTGCCCGTGCGTGGTAAAAGGATCGAGGGCCACGTCGGTGATGACGCCAAGGTTGGGGAACTCCTTTTTGACGGCGCGCACCGCCGCTTGCGCAATGCCGTTCGGATTCCAGGACTCGCGCGCGTCGAGCGTCTTTTTCTCCTTAGGGATCACTGGGAACAGGGCAATGGCCGGGATCTTGAGATGCACCAAGGCCTCGCACTCGCGTAAGGTTTCATCCACGGACAGCCGCTCGATGCCCGGCATGGACGCCACCGGCTGGCGCTGGCCGCGGCCTTCGACCACGAAAATCGGATAAATCAGTGCGTCCACGTTCAAGCGGGTTTCGCGCATCAGACGGCGCGAAAACTCGTCGCGCCGCATGCGCCGCATGCGGGTGCTGGGAAATGAATTGGCGGCAGGTCCGGTCATCTCGATGTGACTCCTAGAAATATCCTCGGCGCAGCGACATCGGCATGGCCGGCCCCGGTGCAGGCCTCCGGCCGTCGGCGCCACCGGCCTAACGCGGTAATATCGCGGGGGAGATACTTCAAGCCGGGTGCTGATTTAACCATGAAGGATCAGGTTGGCGGAAATCAGAAGCGCGCCCGCTTCCAGGCCTTGTGCAAATCTCTGCGTCCCGATCTTCTGCGTTTCGCCTTCTGGTTGTCCCGCGATCGCGCTTTGGCTGAAGATGTGGTCCAGGAAACCATGCTGCGGGCTTGGAAGGCACAGGACTCGCTGCTGGACGAGGCCGCGGCCAAACCTTGGTTCTTGACCATCATCCGCCGCGAATACGCGCGCAGCTTCGAGCGTAAGCGCTTCGTCACCGTCGATGTCGACGAACTCATCGCCCGTGAGGAACCGATGCTGGCCGCTTCGGAGGATCAAGATCTCGTGGAATTGCGCGCCGCCTTGTTCAAATTGCCCGACGAGTACCGCGAGCCGCTGGTGCTGCAGGTGCTGATGGGCTTCACCACCGCGGAAATAGCCCGTGAACTCGATCTCTCGGACGCCGCGGTCCTGACGCGCTTGTTCCGCGCGCGCAAGCAATTGCGCGCGTTATGCGGCGTGGACACGAGCTTGGACAGCCAAGAATGATGGACTGCGCCGCCTATAGACGAGCCATGATGGCCGATCCGCGCGACCCGGATGCGGGCTTGCGCGAGCATCGTGAGAGCTGCCGGGACTGCAGTCTCTTTACCGAAGGGTTGTTGCGCTTTGAGACGCGCCTGGAGCGCGCCCTGCGCGTCGATCTGCCGGTCCACGCAGACACGGTTGCGCAAGTGGTGCCGCTGCGCGCCGCAGCGGCGCTTCGGGCACGGCACGGACCGCCCCACCGCAAGAGCTGGTTCGCGATGGCGGCCAGTGTACTGCTGGCCGTCGTGGTGGCGGGAGGCCTGTGGCTCAGCGCTGCCGGACCCAGCCTGGCCGCCGACGTCGTGACGCACATGGAAGGGGAGCCGCAGGCGTGGCGGCGCACCGACGAGCCGGTGCAAAGCGCCCTGCTGCAAGACGCGCTGCGCGATGCGCATCTGCGTCTGGCCCCCGCCGCGGGCATCGTCAGCTATGCCCAAAGTTGCCGGTTCCGTGGGCACCACGTGCCGCATCTCGTCATACAAACGGAATCAGGGCCGGTCACCGTGATGGTGCTGGTGCATGAGCATGTGCGCAAAATGGTGCGGTTCGACGAGCAAGGCTACCGCGGAGTCATTGTTCCAGTGGCACGCCACGGCAGTCTTGCCGTGCTCACGCGCGGCCCGGAGACGGACCAACAGACCATCGATCACATCGCCGCTCGAGTACAGGGTTCCCTCGACTGGACCGGCTAGGCTCCTGGGTCAGATCCCAACCTCGCCGAGCAGATCGACCAGCCGCCGCGCGCTCGCCGCCAACGTCGGGTGGTCGGCTTCGAATTGGACCGCGATTCTTTCCAATCGGTCGGGAAGCGATCCGTGCGGCGAGGCCGCAGAATCGACGGGTTTGTCCATCAAGCGATTGATGTCCTTCATCATGTCGCTCAAGGTTTCCCTGGACTTCGGATCCGCTCGAAGCGCCGCGCTCAGTTCCGCATGCACCTTGGCCAGAAGCTCGCGCAAAGAATTGTTATCCATAAATTGAGTCCTGAAGCGAAGCGCTGCTGGGAGTGGTCATGCCCCTATTGTGCCATTCGCTCGGGCGTCAGTCGGGCTACTTCCACATAGCCGGCCCCCGGCGTCGCAATCCCCCGATGGATCGCGGCATAGGCGCCGCTCAAGAATTCGTCGGCCCCATAGGGCGGATTGACGATCATCAAGCCGCTTCCCGCCAGACCGACGCCGGCATCGTCCGGATGAATCGCGAGGTCGGCGAACAGCATTTTCGGCACACCCAAGGCCTCGAACCTCGCATGCACCATGCTGCGCTGGGCCGCGCTGCGGATGGGGTACCACATGAGGAAAATGCCGCTCGGCCAGCGAATATAGGCGTCCTTGAACGCCTGCAGCATCAGTTTCAATTCATCGAGGCTTTCGTAGGGAGGATCGATCAAGACCAGCCCGCGGCGCTCTTCCGGCGGCAGAAAGGCCTTGAGTGCGGCGTAACCGTCGCCAATCTCCGTTCGCGTACGACCCAGGGATTCGATCTCCCGCACGGCGGCGCGCGCTTCGGCCGGCATCAATTCGACGAATAACGCGCGATCCTGCGGGCGCAAACCGCCGGCGATCAGCGCAGGCGAACCCGGATAGCGCGCCAACCGTTTGCCGCGCCGCGCACGAATGGACGAAAAGTAATCGGCCAGCAGCGCCTCGCCGATGCTGGTTTCGATCAAGCGTTGGACGCCGCGCAGAGCCTCGCCGGATTTGTGCGCTTCCGGGGCTTGCAGGTCGTAGTACCCACGGCCCGCATGACTGTCGAGTATGAAAAACGCCGCGTCTTTACGCTGCAATGCGCCGAGGCAGTACATCAAGGCGACGTGCTTCGCCACGTCGGCAAAGTTTCCCGCGTGGTAAATGTGCTTGTAGTTCATGGCGACGTCATTCTAGCCGCCTCCCGCCAGGCACGCCGCCGGACACCACCGTCAGCCACCGCCGCGGGCACGCGCCAACCATGCCGCGCCGGCACCGCCGCCGGGCACGCCGTCGCGGGGCAATGTTCAGTTAATCGATGCTCGCAGCGCTTTCGTGACTTCGCCGGCGATGTCGTCCTGCACCATCAATTTGTCATCCCATGGCCGGTCGTAAGTTTCCGACCACACGACGTAGCCGTCGTCGGCACGAATGAGCCGCGCCGCCACGCGCAGCATGGCGCCTGATTTGCGCACGCTCCCATCGAGGATATAGGCCACACCCAGGGACTTGGCGATATCGGCGACGGTGATCTTCTTGCCCTTGAAGTAGAAGGAGGAGGTGGGGGCCGGCACCCGCAGCCCCCGCACCTGGCTGAGCTTGTCGATCAGTTCCTCGGTCATTCCGTCCGCAAAGACTTCTTCCTTCATCCCATCGGTCAGGTCCAGGAAGGGCAGCACGGCGATGCTCTTTGAGTGGCGCGCCGCGTTGGCGAAGCCCGCCGTCGAATGGACGCCCAAGCCGCGGTTGACCAGCAGGTAGGCGATGAGACCACCGGCGATGAGCCCTAACGCAACGGCCGGCATCCAGTACCGCCGCCTCTTCGGGCCAGGCTTCGGCACGGGCACGGGCACGGGCGCGGGCGCGGGGCTCATCTCAGGGTGCGCGCCGTTGCCGGCCTGCGCAGGGTCCGGCGGAGCGAGCCCATCTTTTTGCGAATCGATTTTCGCGACCATCCGATACCCGAGCCGCGGCACCGTCGCGATATAAGCAGGCTGCCTTGGATCATCTCCGAGAAGGCGGCGCAGCGAAGCCACGGCCTGATAGACCGAATCCGGAGTCACGATGACCCCCGACCAGACCTCGCTCAGCAACTCATCGATGCTGACCACCTCGCCTGCGTGTCCGGCGAGGCACAGCAGCAATCGCATGGTGCGCGCCTCCACCCGGATCGTGTCATCGCCTCGCGAAATCTGTCCCAACGCCGGATTGACCAACCAGTCGCCGATGCGCAGCGTTGACGGAAGGGGGCGGTCCATGGCCGGGCAAATATAGCCCATTGCTTTCCAAACGTGGTGCGTACTATCGATTCGCCCGCAGCACCACTGCGCGGCCGCCGTGCGCCTATTTTCAGAACTCTTCAGAGTCTTTCAACGCCGATTCAGGACTCCTCCGATCCCAACTCGGCAGAGTAGCCCGTCGCTTAACCAGGCACCCACCGCAGGAGTCCCGTCCATGATGCGCCGCCGCTGTCTTGCCGCCTCACCCGCTTTCACCGCCTCGTTCGTTCTCACCGCCACGTTCGTTCTCGCGTCCACGCCGCTCCGTGCCGCAACCTACACGCTGGAACCGGACTACACCCAGGGGGTGTTTCGGTGGAATCACCTGGGATTCTCCAGTCCGGCCGCGCAGTTCGCCCAGGGCACCGGCACGCTGGAATTTGATCCGGCGGACCCCAGCAAATGGTCCGTGCAGGTCACGATCCCGCTGGCCAGCTTGAATACCGGCGTGCCCGCCCTCGATGACGATTTCCGTTCCACGGATTTTTTCGACACAGCCAAGTTCCCGACCGCGACCTTCAAGAGCACCAAGGTGGTCAAGCGCGCCGCGGCGGATCATCTCGACGTCACCGGCGATCTGAGCCTGCATGGCGTGACCAAGCCCGTGATGCTCGACGTCACCGTGGTCAAGATCGGTATCAATCCGCGGACCAATGTGCCCACCGTCGGCTTCGACGCGACCACGACGTTGAAACGCTCCGACTTCGGCCTGGGCAAGTACGTGCCCCAGGTTGGCGACGAGGTCGAAATGCACATCATCGTCCAGGCGGTAGATGCCGCGGCGAACGCGGAATACCAGAAAGCACTGGCAGCGAGGCGCGCCGCAAAGGCGGAGGCGGCGAAGGACGCCGCCAAAGATGCCGCCAAGGATGCGGCGAAGAAGTAGCCGCGGCCACTATCAGGGCGCGTACTTCCGGGACGCCTAAGCAGCGCGCAGAGCCGCGGCGACGGGCAGCCGCGCGGCCCGCACGGCCGGAAAGAAGCCCCCGAGCAGGCCGATGACGCAGGCCCAGACGATGCCGGTGATAATCAACTCACGGGTGACCGTCAGCTGGAACACCACCTGTGCAAAGGCGCCGCCCAGCGTGCTGACGCTGTGTCCATTGAAGAACAGCCAGGCCAGGGAGGCGCCGATGACGCCGCCGAGCAGGGACAGCAGCACCGCCTCGATCATGACCGACAGCAGCACCGGCAGGGCGCCGAAGCCGATTGCGCGCAGGGTGGCGATTTCCAGCCCGCGCGCGGCGACCGCGGAGTACATGCTGTTGAGGGCGCCGAACATCGCGCCGATCGCCATGATGATCGCCACCGTCTTGCCGACCACGGTGATGATCTGGGTCAGCTGTTTGGACTGGGCCGCGTAATAGTCCGGCTCGCGCTGCACGTCGACTTTGAGCTGCGGATCAGTGGTGAGCGCGTCTTTGAACTTGGGGAATTCGTCCGGGCTCGTGAGCAGGCCGACCGCGGAGCTGTAGCCGTTGCGTTCGATCGATAAACCCACCGTATCGACGTCGGCCAGCAGCTCGGATTCGTGCACGTCGCCGTTGCTCGTGAACACGCCGGTCACCGTCCAGTCGGCGTTGCGCAGATGCAGCACGCTGCCGGCGACGAGCCCGCGAAACTGCTTGGCGGCGCCCGACCCCGCGATGAGCTCGCGCACGGCCGGACGGAACATGCGTCCGGCCACGATCTTGAGTTCCGGTCGTACTTCGGTGAGCTTCAGGCCGACGCCGCGCAGCGTGACGTTGGCATCGGTGCCGGTGTCGATTTTCGGTACGTTGACCACGGTCACGAGCTCGCTCGACAACAAGGCCTTGCCTCCCGAGTCCTTGGCGAGGCCCGGCGCATTGCCGATGGTATCCACATCCGCGCGGGTCAGATTGCTGTTCAGCTCGGCGTCGGAACCGCCGCGCAAGATGATGACTCGATCGGGGCGGCCGGTATCCGCCAGGGTGTGGCGGAATCCCGCGCCCATCGCCAGCACCGAGATCAACACCGCCACCACGCCCGCGATCCCGATGACGATGACGCTGGAGGCACCCATACGCTGCGGCAGGGTTTGCAGGCTCATCAGGATGACGGCGAACAATTGTTTGACCACTTGCGGCTCCCTTGATTTTCCGGCGCTCAGCGCTTATCCGCCAGCGCGTCGACGATATTGAGCCGCATCGCGCGCAGAGCCGGAGGCATGCCGACGATCAGCGCCAGCAACACTGCCGCGCCAATCCCGGGAAGCAACGCGCTCGGCGACAGCTCCAAGCCCTGCAAACCCTGCTTGATGATGGGCAGCGTCGCGTAGCTCAAGCTGAGCCCGATGACGGCGGCGATCACGCACAGCAATAGGGATTCGGCAAGAACCATCCCAAGCACCATGCCGTCGCCGAAGCCCAGGGTCTTCAGTACCGCGAGTTCGGGGATGCGCTCGCGCACCGACTGCATCATCGTGTTGCCGGTCAGGAACAATAACGTGAAAAACACCGCGCCCAGGATCATGCGCAGGACGAAGCCGATGTCACCGATCTGCTTGATGAAGGCCATCTGGAAGTCCTTGGCCGGCTGCGTTTTGGTCTCGTTGGGGGAGTTCGCGAACAAGGCATCGATTTTGTTGGAGATCGCGGGCGCCTGCGACGGATCGCTGATGCGCTCCTCGTACCAACCCACACTGCCCTTGCCGAAGCCGCGTCCCTCGTCGAACAGTTCGTAGTGGAACAGCAAGGTATATTGCTGTTGGCTGGCCTGGGTCGGATCCTTGACCGAAAAGCTGCCGACGACGTCAAAGGTCCAGTCCAGCGAGCCGTCGCTCTTTTGCGTCCAGATGGTCGAATGCAGCGGCACCTTGTCGCCGACTTTCCAGCCGAATTTTTTCATCAATTCCGTGTTGAGCAGGGCGCCGGTGCGTGTATTGCGGAACGCCTGCATATGCTCATCGCTGACGATGAACTCACCCTTGTGCAGATTGAAGTAGCTGCTGGGTTCGATGGGAAGGGCGAAGACGAAGTTCTTGGGTTCCTGATAATAACCGCCAAACCAGCTCATCCAGGAGACTTCGACCACCCCGGGCACCGAACGGATTTCCTGGGCGTCGGAAAATGGCAGCGGCAGAGTGATCGAATACTTGTTGGTCGTGACCAGCTTGTCCGCGCCGGTCACGCCGCTGCTCGGATGCGAAAAAGCGTCGTCGACGGTTTCCAACATGCCGAACAGCAGAAAGGCGATGATCACCGACAGCAGCGTGAAGATGGTGCGGGTCTTCTTACGCCACAGTGTGGCCCAGATGAGCGGGAAGTACTTCATGGGTGCATGCGCTCGTCAGGCCAAGGTCCCGGTTTCCTGCAGCGCCCCCTTGTCCATGTGCAGCTGGCGGCTGGCGAATTCGGCGGCCTTGGGGTCGTGGGTGACCATGATGATGCTCTTGCCATGTTCGCGATTCAGGATTTGCAGCAGGTGCAGCACGTCGTCGGCGGATTTGCGGTCCAGGTCGCCGGTGGGTTCGTCGCACACCAGCAGGGTGGGATCGGCGACCAGGGCGCGCGCGATGGCGACGCGTTGCGCCTGACCGCCGGACAACTCGGCGGGCTTGTGTTTGGCGCGATCGGCTATCCCGACCAGGGTCAGCGCCGCCAGGGCATTGGCCTTGCGCTGCGCGCCGGACAAGTGGGTTAGCAGCAGCGGCAATTCCACATTGCGCTGGGCGCTCAGCATGGGCATCAGATTATAAAATTGAAACACGAATCCGACGTGATTGGCGCGCCAGTGCGCCAGCGCGCCTTGCTTGAGCTGATCGAGGCGCTGACCCGCCACGGTGATCTCGCCGGAGGTCGCCGTATCGAGGCCGCCGATCAAATTCAGCACCGTGGTCTTGCCGGAGCCGCTCGGTCCCATGAGCGCGACGAAGTCGCCTTTCGCAATGTCGAGGTTCAGTCCCTCCAGTACGTCCACGCTTTGTTTGCCGCGGATATAGCGCTTGACGACGTTGCGCAGGCTAACGATGGTTTCGCTCATAAATTCAAGGCTCCCTTGCACCGCGCCGGGCCGCGGCGGTTCATTGCTCGACGCGAATCTTCACGCCGTCCTTCAGCTGGGCAGAATCGCCCACCGCGACGCGTTCGCCCGCGGCGAGGCCGGACAGCACCGTGACGCTGTCGCCGCTGCTCGCGCCGAGCCGCACCGTGCGCCGCTCCAGCGTGTCCTCATGCACGACGAAGACGACGCCGGTCGCGCCGGATCCCTGCACCGCATTGCTCGACAGGCTCACGCCGCTCGCCGGTTTGCCGCCCGCATCCTGCGACGGGTCGGCCAGAAACGACACGCGCACACCCATCTCGGGCAGAATTCGCGCGTCTTTTTGATCGAGCGCGAGACGCACCGTCACCGTGCCCTTGCTGCGGTCGGCGGTGGGGATCACCGCGATGACATGCGCGGGAATCTGCCAATCGGGATAGGCATTGAGTTTGGCGCTGGCCTGCTGGTCCGGGCGCACGCGGTTGATGAAATTCTCGTTGACGTCGACCTGAATTTCAAGCGAATCCATGTCCACGATGGTGCCGATACCGGTCCGCGTAAAGCCGCCGCCGGCGGAGACCGGCGACACCATTTCGCCCGGCTGCGCCGCCTTGACCGTGACGATGCCCGAAAACGGCGCACGCACGATGGTATCGTCCAGGTTGCGCTCGGCCACGCTCATGGCGCGCGCGACCACATCGACATTGCTGCGCTGGGTGGCGAGTTGTGCCCGCAGCGCATCCACGGTGGTTTGCGCATTGTCCACGGCCGACTGACTGACAAAGTGGTTTTGAACCAGGGTCTTCTGTCGGTCGTAATCTCGCTGAGCGTTGACGAGATTGACCTGCGTTTCGGCGAGACTGGCCTTGGCAAAGTCGAGCTGCGCGCTCGCCTGATTCAACGCCGCGCGGATATTGGTATCGTCGAGCTTGGCGATGATTTGGCCGGCTTTGACATGATCCCCTTCCTCGATATCAAGTTCCACCATCTTGGCCGTGATCTTGGACGCCACCGTGGCCTGACGGCGCGGAACGACATAGCCCGAGGCATCCAGTATGGAGCCCGCGCCGGCGGCACCGCCGGCCAGCGCCTGCGCCGTGGCGATGTGCACGGGCACGGCGCCCGGGCGCAGCCACCACCACACCGCGATGCCGGCCAAAGCCAGAAGCGTCACGGCGGCGGCCAGCCAGATCCTGCCCTTGCCGGACGGCGCCGAATCGGCGCCGCGGTCGATGCGCAACTGGTTGAGCAGAGTGGATTTATCGTCCATTTATTATTGACGGTGCGTGCCGCTCAAGATCCTTGGGGTGAGCATGTAATCATAAAAGACAGTTATGACGCTATTGGTCACCCGGCCTCTCGGTGGCAAAAGCGGTCAGCGGAGTAGATTGCGGAAGTCCGAGGAGAGCCGAAGAATATGGGCATGACCA